>Ga0196971_1000116_pt1 | contig 79336 bp, 69 predicted proteins | sample S1v_1013CmetaG_FD_148660 | JGI IMG/M metagenome (GOLD analysis project Ga0196971, IMG submission 148660) | Soil microbial communities from Anza Borrego desert, Southern California, United States - S1+v_10-13C | ecosystem: Environmental > Terrestrial > Soil > Desert | place: USA: California...
TATCAGCATTCGACTTCATAAGCCTGCTTCTCAAAAAATCTGCAAAAAGACTGTGGTATCTGTAGTTCATTTTTTCATCATCAAGAACATTGACGAAAATATTGTTCTTCTCCAGACAGCTGATTATTTCCTGCGAATTTCCTATGCCCGCCACTTCATTACACAAAGAGCTGTTCAGCGTATCCAGTATTGACGTTTTCAGAAGAAAATCCTTCAGATCAGCTTCCAGTAAATTAAATACTTCCTCCGACATATATTCAACCACGTACTCATTCATGTGGTTCAAATTGCAGAGGTATTCCTTTATATTATTGCTGCCTTTAATTGAAAGCGCGGTGAGATTAAGCGCCGCAATCCAGCCCTCCGTATATTCCTCCAGCTTCTTCACCTCGTTCTGAACCAGGCAAAGCTTCATATTGTCAACCAGAAATTCTGTTACTTCATTAAAAGTAAGCTTGAGATCTTCGGCTTTCAGCTCCAGCAGCTTTTCATGCAGCCTGAGCCTTGCAAACTTTATCGGCGGAATAACCCTGGATATCATGACAATATGTATATTCTCCGGTATATGATTTATAAAGTACTGCATGGATTCGTGTATGTCCTCATCGTGTATTAAATGATAATCATCTATTACAAGGACAATATCGGCACTAATCCCGGACAGCCAGTTAATAATCCCGTTCAACATGATTTTGAATGAGCCGGCAGGCAAAGTAGGACTCGTAGACGTATCTCCCTCCAGATATCCTGTTATAGCCCTGTTGACGGACATTATTATATAATGCCAGAAATGCTGTGCATTGTTGTCATGCTCATCCAAAGAAACCCAGCATGATTTTACCGCTTCAGCCTGCTTGCTCAGCCACATGCTGACCAGCATTGTTTTCCCGTATCCTGCCGGTGCTGTTACCAGGGTGAGTTTTTTCCTGGTGATTTCATCAAGCCTTGCAAGAAGATGTTCTCTGCTTATACAGTTTACCGGAAGCCTTGGTATTAAAAGCTTTGTATAAAGAAATGCATTAGATGTGCTATATAGATTTCTATTTGAAATATATGCCTTTGTTTCAATCGCTTTTACTTCATTACTCCCCAGTTTTTCAATACAGTTCAACCCATTTACCCCCAAAATAACCCAGATCTTATACTTAGCATAAATCTTATATTAATACAATGTTAATTATTTTTCAATAGTATTATCTTCTTTTTTCGACAATTTGGTATAATTTCCTTGATTATACCTATATTCAATCATTTTCCACTCACTATGGAGTTACTGATAAAACAATACATAAAAAAATTCTCCAATATGGTTATGGAGAATCATTTCGTTATAATAATTGATCATCATATGTATTTTCTCATATGCCCAAGGGCTGTCTTTTCCAGACGTGAAACCTGGGCTTGTGAAATCCCTATTTCTTCTGCCACTTCCATCTGTGTCCTTCCTTCAAAAAACCGCAGGTTCAGAATCAGCTTTTCCCTGTCGTTGAGCTTTTTCATAGCCTCTTTTAATGCAATGCTCTCCAGCCAATTGTCATCTATGTTTTTATCGTCAGATACCTGATCCATCACATAAATTGCATCGCCGCTGTCATGATAGATTGGCTCAAACAGCGATACCGGGTCCTGAATTGCATCCAGTGCAAATACCACATCCTCCACCGGAAGCTTGAGCTCATTTGCAATCTCCGATACGGTCGGTTCCTTTGAATTCCTGCTTATAAGCAGATCCCGTACCTGAAGGGCTTTATATGCTATATCTCTCAAGGATCTGCTGACTCTTATAGAGTTGTTGTCCCTCAGATATCTTCTGATTTCACCAATAATCATGGGTACGGCATAGGTTGAAAATTTGACATTCTGACCCAAGTCAAAATTATCAATGGCTTTAATAAGCCCTATGCATCCCACCTGGAAAAGGTCATCAACATATTCCCCTCTGTTGTTAAACCTTTGAATAACGCTTAACACAAGCCTTAGGTTTCCTTTTATGAATTCTTCCCTTGAGGTCTGATCCCCTTGCTGCATCTGCTTCAGCAGCTGAACCATTTTATCATTAGAGAGAACGGGTAGTTTTGAAGTATTTACACCGCAGATTTCTACTTTATTAAGCATAGCACAAGCACACCCTTTTCTTAATGTTGACATATTAATTATTACCATACGCCAACTTTATTATTCATTTGAGTGCTTGCACAAAAAAAATGCGTCTTATACAAGACATAGCTTCAGTCACTAATCGCTAGACTCTAGTCACTAGGTTAGGGCAGAGCATCGAAGGCTGGACTAAGCTTATACCCATAGCGATTAGTGACTGAAAAATGTGACTGTGTCACATTTTTACACCATGCGGTTTATTTCCTTTTTCAGCCGTTTTATTATCCTCTTTTCAAGCCTCGATATGTAAGACTGCGATATCCCCAGCATATCTGCGACTTCCTTCTGAGTCTTTTCTACTCCGTCATTAAGCCCGAAGCGCAGCTCCATTATCCTCTTTTCCCTCTCCGACAGCTTTCTCAGTGCAATTTCCAGCAGCTGCTTATCTATCTCATCTTCGAGGTATCTGTATATTATATCATTGTCGGTACCCAGTATATCAGAAAGCAGCAGCTCATTTCCATCCCAGTCTATATTCAGCGGCTCATCAAAGGAGATTTCTGTTTTGGTCCTGTTGTTTCTCCTCAAATACATCAGAATCTCATTTTCTATACAGCGGGAGGCATAGGTGGCAAGCTTGATTTTCTTATCCGGATCAAAGGTATTTACAGCCTTTATGAGACCTATGGTACCTATCGACACCAGATCCTCCACTCCGACTCCGGTATTTTCAAACTTTCTTGCTATATACACCACAAGTCTGAGATTTCTTTCAATAAGTATTGCTCTGACAACTTCCTCATCATTCTTAAGCCGGGATAACAAAAAGTTTTCTTCATCATTTTCCAGAGGAGGGGGCAGAGCTTCACTTCCGCCTATGTAATGGATCCATGATTCTCTATAAACCTTAAAAAACTGCAGTATTCTGATTATCAGCATGCGTTTTATCAAAATCAGTCTTTTAGCTACTTTTTTCATTTCCCAACCTCCATTTTGTTTGAGCCAGCTGTAAGGTCATGGCACATATACATTCACTAATTCTCCTTCAACATCTCAGGGTGTATAAGAGCGCTGTATTCCCCATCCTTGGAGAGATTCTTCCTGTATACTGCAACTATTATATTGCTAAGTTGTATTCTTCTGTCACTGTCGAAAATAGTTACAGTATCCGGTTTGAACCCTATAAGCATACCATTCTCCCTGCCCAGCGATTTGAAAGGGATAATCCTGAACCTTGAAGCCCATTTCGAAACAGTCATTATTTCCGCTATGGCGTTCAAATCATTTTCTGAGCACCGCTCAAATATTTTTTGTATATCTTCAGGCAGCAGATCTCTCATCATACCATACTCAATTATCATAACAGGTGCATTTGTTATAGGGTCCTTCAGAGAATTTCCCGTATCCACCAGTGCGTCAAGGCTCAATTGCCTTTTGTCGAAGCTCATCTCCACCTTAAGGATCAGCCTCTCGCGTTTTATCCTGTACTGTACATAATCCCAGCTGTACCTGATGGTAAAATAAGCCGCAACAACTGCAGCAACCAGTATTTTCAGTGGAAAATCTCCAATAAAGGAAATACCGTTGCTTGTCATCTTCAGTCCGTTTATGAAATAAAATAATCCAAAAGCGGCTCCCCCGAAAATAAAGGAAACAATATAAAAGATTCCCGTTAGTTTTAAAAGCAAGTGAAAATGAACAGGGGTATAAGCAATAATCACTATAAGTATCGAAAAAAGTATTTTCACAAAAAAGCTGTACAGGTAGCTGTATTCCGGGAAATACGAAAGAACTGCATAAACTGCCCCCAATAGAGAGGCTATTATGAGCTTCACCTTTGAGTAGCTGTATCTGGTGAGCCTTGCTGTGCTCCACAGAATCAGATAATTCATTATTAAGTTTTCAAGCAGTATGACATCAGCATAAACATAATTTTCCACCTTTTCAGTCCCTTTGTCTTTCAATTGAATTACTTCAATACCGCAATAAACCGCTTATGATAATTATATAAAAAACACCTCAAAATACCTGTCATTTTTGGAAGTCGAAATAAATTATATTCGGGGATTTATCGACAAGTGCCTTCGGCAGATTCGAGATACGAGATGCGCGATGCGAGGTTTTGGGGAATCTCTTCGAAGTATGTACAAGCTATTCACATATTGCCCCTTGCCTACAAATAATATATATATTCCTGCAGCAAACAAAAAAGAACCGAAATTAATCGATTCTTTTAAATCTCGTATCTCGAGTCTCGCATCTCGTATCTGTCTTACTTAAACCTATTCCTTAAAAAAGTAGGAATGTCTATATCTTCATTGCCATAGCCCGATGACTTCTGTACATTCTTTTTTTCCTCCGGAAGGCCGGTAACCTCGATCTTTCTTTCAAAGGACCTTCCTCCGGTACTTTCCTCAAAGCCTGTAGCTATAACTGTTATTCTTATTTCATCCTGCATGCTCTCATCTATGACCGCTCCAAAGATGATATTCGCATCCGGATCAGCAGACTGGAATACAAGGTCTGCTGCCTCATTGACTTCAAATATTCCCAGGTTCACACCGCCGGTAATATTGAGAAGTACACTTTTAGCCCCTTCAATGCAAGTTTCAAGTAAAGGACTATGTATTGCCTGTTTTACTGCCTCTGCGCTTCTGCCTTCACCGCTGGCCTTACCTATACCCATATGTGCAAAGCCCTTGTTCAGCATAATTGTCTTAACATCCGCAAAGTCCAGATTTACAAGGCCAGGGACGGCAATAAGGTCTGAAATGCCCTGTACACCTTGTCTTAAAACATCATCAGCTATTTTAAAGGCTTCCATTATGGATGCTTTCTTGTCCACAATCTGAAGCAGTCTGTCATTAGGGATTATAACGAGGGTATCAACCTTTTCCTTCAATTCGGCAAGACCTTTTTCTGCCTGCATCTTTCTTACCTTGCCCTCAAAACCGAAGGGTTTGGTAACCACGCCTACAGTCAGTATTCCAAGTTCCTTGGCAATCTGTGCAACTATAGGCGCTGCTCCTGTTCCGGTACCACCGCCCATACCGGCTGTGACAAACACCATGTCTGCCCCATCAAGCATTTTCTTAACATCTTCATAGCTTTCTTCAGCAGCTCTTTTGCCGATCTCGGGATTTGCTCCTGCACCCAGACCCTTTGTAAGCTTCTCGCCAATTTGTATTTTATTTGGAGCCAGTGACATATATAAAGCCTGCTTATCTGTATTAATGGCGTAAAACTCTACGCCCTTTAGACCTGCACTGATCATTCTGTTAATAGCATTATTTCCTGCACCGCCAACTCCAACGACCTTTATCTGAGCAACAGAATTCATATCTACATCAAATTCAAGCACAATTTACCCTCCCTACTTTACAACTATTGTATATGATAAAATTGATTACTGAATGTATGGTGAAATACCCTATGCATTGTCCATTCAGAATATGCAAATACTGTTTCTTTATGTATACAATATTGATTCATCTTAATAAGTTCAACACGTGACGCAATTTTCCTTTATTTTTTTAAAATTTTTGTTTTATTTTTTTTTGTAATCCATAAGCATATACCTGCGTATGATTGCAAAATTCTGGAACAGTCTTACACCAAAAGCGAAAATAGCTGCATAATATATCGGCACTCCCAATTGATCTCCAATATACGTAAGTATCGCCGCCAATATTGCATTGCCAAAAAATCCGGATATAAATATCTCTATATTGAAGGTCTTTTCTATACTAGACCTTATTCCCCCGAATACAGAATCCAAAGCTGCAAGAATTGCAACCGACATATAGCTTGAATATTGAATTGGTATGGTGATCGGAGATAATAGTCCGATTATAATTCCCAACAAAAGTCCTATAATAGGTATGATCATTTTGCTTCACCACCTTCAGATTTTCTTTGATGTCTGAGTTTATTTCTTCCATTGTAGCCTTCTATAGTGAGCTTCTCAACTTTTTGGATTTCCACCTGTATGCCGCTGTATTCCATATATAACTCAATGTAGCTTTCAGGGGCAAGTGCCGAGGCTTCCAGAGATTTTGGATCCCCTATAGCCTTTATTACAAATGGCACTGCATGTCTTTTACCGTCAATGTTGATCGTAGGCCCTCCGCATCTTATGCTGGTAGTCGCTGTCACTCTTTCACCATTTATTGAAATCGCTTCTGCTCCTGCCATTCTGAGTTCGTTGACAATTTCCAGAACGTCTATATCATGTATAAGGTACCACGCAACATCTTCACCTTCAGCAACCTCCTGCTGACTGTCGTTCAAGGTTATTATGACACCAGGGCCTTGCACTCTATTGTAATTTGAATAATTCATCACCTTTTCCAGCTCATTCTTCATAATGCCGAAGGCACTTCCCGTACTTTCCACACCTGCCTTATACAATGCAAGCTTGAGTGCCTGTTCACTTATGGAATCATTCAGCTGCTTGTTCTCCGCTTCCACATTCCTGATCTCATTCTGAAGGTCCAAAAGCTTCGGTATCGTAACTATACCCTGATAGCTTATGTTTGATTTGAACTGTACAGTGGAAACAAAGCCTATTAGGGCAGCTAATATAAACAAGTAATATAAATACACCTTCCTATTCATATTAGTGGGTTTCTCCCTCTTTAATGGTTTTTGCATACTTTCTTTCTATAACGCCATTGTATTTTGGTATTTTAACCAGCTGCTCCTGCGTTATCGTCACAGCAATTCCAGTGCTTTCAAATCTCTCAACTATTCCCTCTCTCAGCCTTAATGCTGCTTCCAGAGTTTTTGGATCGCCTATGGCCTTGAACACAAAGGGCGGGGCATAAGAAACAGTGTTAATATTGATATGTATACCACCAACCTGTCTTATTTCAGATGTGGATATAATCCTCTGTTCATTTATGGATACTGCCTCAGCACCGGCAGCATTCAGCTCGTTCAGAAGCTCCAGCAGCATTGAGTATGAGATCAGCGGATAGTTGACTTTCTCACTGAATTTCAGGTCGTCAACAAGAACTGTGATCCCCGGACCTTCAACGTCTTCAATACCTGCAAGTATCCTTGCCTGATCAAGCTCCTGCTTTAATATCTTTGCAGATACACTGCCCTGTGATGCAGCGTCCTCAAATTCCTTGATCTTTGATTCATACTCTTTCTTTACATTCTGCAGCTTGGCGTTTTCTTCTCTACTATTCTTAAGCTGCGCAGCAAGTTCCCTCGCTCTGTATTCAGATACAGGACCCACACCCTGCTTTACAGTTCTGAACTGAATCGAAACCATAAGCCCCAGCACTATACATACTAATGCAATTGCAAATTGAATCTTTATATTTTTCATTCTCCAGTCCTCCATACATCTCCGCTATTTGTTCACTCCGGTTTGAAAACCGGATTCCCATTATGACCCATCTCTATAGTGCCCTTAGTATTTTGCTTCTTTATATCCTCAATTATTGACTTTGCAAAACTAATTTTATAGTTCAGATTATCGGCATCGCCCAGGTTCGCTTTTATGTCTTCCTTGATCTTCAGTTTGATATCCGACAGATCAGTAACATCGATCTCCGAAACCATATTAAGCATATCTGCATTCTTTATCTCTTTTATCAGCAGTGTAGTGGTTGAAAACTGCTCTTTATTCTCTATATCCAGATATTCCCCGACTTTAAAGGTTTCAAACTTAAGGCCTTTTACCACCGGTAGGTCCGGGCGCTTTATAGCAGGATCAATTTCCAGTATCATACCTTCCCCGTCAATGTTGAGATAGGAACCTACATAAGGTACATAGGCCATTATCTCCCTCTCTATTATGTCAATTATAACCCTGCTGGGTATAGCCCTTTTGATTTTGATCATTTTTACGTAGGGATTCTGGAAAATACTCTTCATTGAGTTTCTCTTATTTATCCTGAATATATTCTCCCCGTAGTATATTGATGATAGTTTAATGATCTCTTCACGTGTAACATTCTTATTTCCGTTCACAACCATATACTTTATCTGAAAAAAGCTGGAAGACAGAAAAAACGCCGTAAATATGCAGATTATAAATAAGAAAACTACATATTTGAATCTTCCCCTCATGTTTTCACTCCTAAAATATATCACAAGATTACTCACTGTGACAGATATGTGCTTGTCCTTATTTTCATCAAAAATTAACACTGCATGCATTCCGGCTGATTCTCCAGAATATTCAGGCCGTTACTATGCAGGTTAATTATAATCAAAAATCATAATCAGATTTAAACTCTGTGTATGTCAGCACCCAGCTTCAATAGCTTATTCTCTAGTTTATCATATCCTCTGTCTATATGCAATTTCACGTTGTCGACCACGGTAGTCCCCTCTGCCGCAAGTCCTGCAAGTACCAGCGCAGCTCCACCTCTCAGATCTCCTGCTTTGACCTCTGCACCGGTAAGCCTTTTTACACCCCTTACTACAGCAGTCCTTCCGTCCACCTTTATACTGGCACCCATTTTCATAAGCTCTTCCACATGCTTGTATCTGCTTTCAAATACTGTCTCTATAAATATGCTGGTTCCTTTGGCAACTGTCATCACCGCCATCATCTGCGCCTGCATATCCGTTGCAAATCCGGGATATGGAAGGGTCTTTATTACCTCCACTGCCTTAAACTTCTTATTACATGCTATCTGAAGGCTGCTCTGATATTCGGTAATGATGCATCCGCTTTCTGAAAGCTTTGATGAAATTGCTTTCAAATGCTCTATTATTACGTTTTCCAGTATTATATTTCCACCGGTAATAGCGGCGGCAGCCATCAAGGTCCCTGCTACGATCCTGTCTGGAATCACAGTATGCTCAACATCATGGAATTCCTTTACCCCTTCAATCCTTACAGTACTGGTCCCTGCTCCGGATATCCTACACCCCATTCCGTTTAAAAAATTTTGAAGATCAATAATTTCCGGCTCCTTCGCCGCATTCTGTACTATAGTTACCCCTTCAGCCGAAGTAGCTGCAAGCATAATGTTCTCAGTAGCGCCTACACTGGGATAATCCAGGTTTATTTCTACACCCTTTAGCTTATCACACTCACAGTTTATATACCCATGAGCCTCGGTTATCTTAGCTCCCATCCTTTTTAACCCTGACAAATGAATATCAATAGGCCTGGGTCCAATTTCACATCCGCCAGGATAGCTTATTTTCACTTGACCATGCCTAGCAAGCATTGCTCCCATTAAAATAATAGAGGATCTCATTTCTCTTACGGGTTTTTCAGGTATAGAAGTCTGTAACAGATTGTTCGATTTCACAATTAACGTATTGTTTTCAAAAAAACACTTGCAGCCTATGGTTCGAAGAAGCCCTATGAGCAAATCTACATCCTTAAGCTCAGGAACATTATGGATAACTGATTCTTTTCCACTTATTATGGTAGCGGCAAGTACGGGCAAAACAGAATTCTTCGATCCATCAATCCTTACGTTACCCTCCAATCTGTGCCCGCCGTTTATCACGTACCTATCCATCAAAGATTTACACCCCCAGGAAGCCATTATTATTCAATCATATTAATATACTATGCATCACTTCCCAAGGTGTTACAGGTTTCGTATCGGTCATGCAGCACCAAGCACTGCAAATACTAGGCTTCCTTACTATGAACAAGTTCTCCGGCAGCCTTGACTATCTCATAAGCTGCATCAATTCTGCCCAGTTCCTTACTTCTTACTCCCATCTTTTTTGCTTTTTCAGGTTTATTCAAAATATCCAAAGCCTCTCCAGATAATATGTCGGCATTCAGATTTCTTTCCAGAATTACTACTGCAGCACCATTTTTTTCTAGTGCCCGTGCATTATATTCCTGATGGTTTCCTGTAGCATAGGGATATGGAACCAATATGGAAGGCTTGCCCAGTGCTGTTATTTCCGACAGGGTGCTGGCTCCGCACCTGCTGATTATTATATCGCTTGCAGCCAAAGCGTGGGGCATATTGTGAAGATAGGGCATTACCTTGAGGCATCCCGCATCAAGCATTATACCTTCATCTTTATACCGCTTTACTATGTCGTTATACTGAGTCTCGCCCGTCATATGCAGCATCTGGAAGCGCTTTGTATCCACACATTGCTTTGCAAGCTGAAGCACGCTTTCATTCAGCTTTTTAGCGCCTCTGCTTCCTCCCACAACAAACACTACAGGAAGCTCCTTCGAAAATCCGAATTCCGAAAGTCCTTCCTCTCTGCTGATATTCAAAATATCACCCCGTATCGGGTTTCCAGTGACAATTACTTTTTTACTACCGGGAAAGTAGCTTTTTGCCTCAGAAAAATTCACTGCTATAATATTAACAAGCCTTGCCAGTATCTTGTTGGTGACTCCCGGGAAGGCATTCTGCTCATGTATTAGGGTCGGAATATTCATTAATGCGGCAGTAAGAAGTACAGAACCGCATACATAACCCCCGGTGCCTATTACTATATCCGGCTTAAAATCCTTTATTATCTTTGATACCACAAAAAGGCCGACGAAGGATTCCTTCACCGCCGTAACATTTCCAAAGCTCAGCTTGCGTTCGAAACCTCTCACCTTTATCTTTAAAAGCTTGAAGCCTTCCTTTGGTACAATACTGCTTTCCAATCCCTTTTCGGTACCTATGAATAATATTTCTGCATTCTTATAATGCTTCTTTATTTCCTTCGCAACGGACACTGCAGGATATATATGTCCTCCTGTACCCCCTCCGGAAAGTATGACCCTCATAACCATCAACTCCCGCCTGTCTTAACACTCTTGGATATATTCAATAAAATTCCCATATTTACCATTACGAATAACAGCGATGATCCCCCCGAACTGATAAAAGGAAGCGATATCCCTGTTGTCGGTATGGATACGGTCGCAACTGCTATATTAAGAGTTGCCTGTATTGCAATCATACAGGTAATACCTGTTGCGAGCAGGCATCCGAAGGTATCGGGACAGAACAGGGCTATTCTCAACCCTCTCCATATCAGGAGCAGGAATAGTATGACAATGGTTGAAGTCCCTATAAAACCCAGTTCTTCGCCGATAATGGAGAAGATGAAGTCATTCTGGGGCTCCGGTATGTAAAAGAATTTCTGTCGGCTGTTTCCGAGTCCCAGTCCGAAAATACCGCCAGAACCAAGAGCATACAAGGATTGTATTGCCTGATAGCCTGTATTCAGCGGATCAGCCCAGGGATCCAGATAGGAAGTCACCCTCTCAAGCATATAGGCCTTTTTCATTATTATATACCCTACAGCAGGCAATATCGGTATAATCCAGCCTACAAGGTAGATTATCTTAGTGCCTGCCGCAAACAGCATTGCGAAGGTTATCATTACTATACTTCCCGCCATGCTAAGGTTTGGCTCAAGTATGATAAGCACGAAATATATGACCATTAAAATTATATACGGAAGGACTCCTTGCTTGAAGCTCCTTATTTTCTCTTTCTTGTTGCTTATGCTCTGTGCCATGAATATGATAAGCGCAAATTTAGCAAATTCTGAAGGCTGCATTGTCCAGGGTCCGATCTTTATCCACCGGATCGCGCCCTTGGCCCCATGTCCAAGACCTGGTATAAATACAGCAATCAGCAGCAGAAAGCTGAACAGCACCAATGGCCCTGCAAATTTGCCAAGTACCCTGTAGTCAAATCTGCTCAGGAACATCATGGCAGCAATTCCGATAATGGCATAAATGCCTTGTGATTTCAGGTAATGGAACCTGTCATTATATTTCATAAAGGAGGATATGGAGCTGGCGGAAAACACCATTGCCACACCAATCGCAAGTAGAATCAGTATCGTTATCAGCAATGTAAAATCGATGTTGTTCTTATTCTTTACAGGCATCGAAAAGCCCCCTTATATTCAGTCACTAGCTTTTAGTCACTAGTCGCTAGTGTTGAGTCAATTCTTCGAAGTATTAATTCCCAGCACATCTAAAGCATCATATATTTGTCTCTTGTACTCCAGCGGCATACTTTAATCTAGTGTCTAGCGACTAGCGTCTTAATTCCGCGTACGTATTCCTTAAAAAGCCTGCCTCTTTCCTCGTAATTCCTGAACATATCCCAGCTGGCGCAGGCAGGGGATAGTAGTACGCAATCTCCAGGCCTGGCAAGCTCATGACATTTCTGCACAGCTTCCTTCAGGTCCCTTGCTCTGTGTGTATTCATAAACCCGTGATCATGGGCTGTTCTTTCCAGTTTATCAGCTGTTTTACCTATCAGCACCATATGCTTTACAACATCTCCGAAAGCCCCTATGAAGTCATCATACTCGCTGCCCTTTTCATAACCTCCGGCTATAATCACAGTAGGCCTCTTCATTGCTTCTATAGCCTTTATTGAGGCATCCGAATTCGTACCCTTTGAATCGTTATAATAGATAACTCCCTCAAGCTCTTCAACATATTCGATCCTGTGTTCCACACCCTTGAAGCTTTCCAGGGCGGCTGCTATATCCGAAGGCCTCACCCCAAGGCAATATGCCATCAACGAAGCTGCCAGGGCATTTTCAAGATTGTGATTGCCCGGAATGTATATTTTATCTTTATGTATTATGTTTTCCTTTTTATTATCGATTCTGATTACTATTTGACCATTTTCCAGGTAAGCTCCCTGTGCTACCTCTTTTTTTCTGCTGAACAGAAGCACCTTACTTTTTGGTCTGTCCGCAACCCTGGAGGTCTCAGGGTCATCCCCGTTCAATATTGTAAAATCCTTTTCATCCTGGTTGATAAAAACCTTGCACTTGGCATCGATATAATTCTCCATAGTCTTATGCCTGTTCAAATGGTCCGGAGTGATATTCAGTATTGCCGACACCCTTGGCTTGAAGCTTATTGTCGATTCCAGCTGGAAGCTGCTGACCTCAAGGACAAAAACATCCTCAGGCCTTGCATTCTTTACTTCAAGTATCATCGCATGGCCTATATTACCGGTAACAAAGGCCTTTCTCCTGCCGGTCTTCATTATTTCACCCAGAAGTGCCGTGGTAGTGGTTTTCCCATTTGTTCCGGTTATCGCTGCAATAGGTGCTTCCGTAAGCCGAAAAGCCAGCTCGATCTCGCTTATTACTTCCTTGCCCAAAGCTTTTGCCCGCTGCACCAGCGGTATATCCAGAGGTACTCCCGGGCTTATAACTACAAAATCACAATTCTCAGCCAGTTCCGGAGGATGACCTCCTGCGACCAGCCTTATAGGAAGCTCTTCTATTTCTGCAACCACTTCCTTAAGCTCATCAACCTTCTTAAAATCATTCAATACTACATCTGCACCCATACTAGCCATTTCCTTCACTACAGGAACTCCCGTCACTGCTGCCCCAATTATCAGCACCTTTTTACCCTTAATCTGCATAAATCCATCCTCCGTTATATCCGGTCGCCCAATGGGCGCACCTACATCGCACGGGCGATTCATGAATCGCCCCTTTACCCCGTATCCTCGCAGCCCAATTACGATAATCCCAATACTCCTACCAGGCATAATATTATAGAAGCAATGATGAATACCGATACGACCTTTGATTCAGCCCAACCGCTGAGCTCAAAATGATGGTGCAGCGGCGACATTTTAAAGAACCTTTTTCCTTTTGTCAGCTTGAAGTAGGCAACCTGTATTATTATCGACAGGGTTTCTGCAACATACACCGCTCCGATAATAAGAATGAAAAGGGGAAGCCTGGTTATAACAGCCACAGCCGCTACGGCTCCTCCCAGGGCAAGCGCGCCCGTATCTCCCATAAAGACCTGTGCAGGATGTGAATTGAATCTTAAGAATCCCAGCAGTGCGCCTATCAAAGCGCCTGAAAACACCAGCAGCCCTACATGGCTTGCCGCGAGCGCTATTACAGAGAAGAATCCGAGAACAACAACAGTAACTCCTCCTGCCAGACCGTCAAGGCCGTCTGTGAAATTGACACTGTTCACAGTAGCAACAAATACCAGAACTACAAAAGGTATGTACATGGCGCCCAGGTCAATGAACTTTCCTGTGAAAGGAACCAGTATCTCTGTACCTACCTGGGATATGCCCGAAGCTACAAAAGCCATGAAAACCGACACAAGCAGCTGACCCGCCATTTTCTGCCAGGCTCTCAGACCCAGAGAACGCTTATTTTTAATCTTTAAAAAATCATCAATAAAACCTATAAGTCCGAATAAAACCGTGGTAATAAGCACCAGAAGCATATCCTTGTCTTTTGAGAAGGCCAATGCTACAACAGCAGCCGGGACGACTATTATTATACCTCCCATGGTCGGTGTTCCTACTTTTTTCAGATGGCTCTGGGGTCCGTCATCCCTTACCATCTGACCAAATTTCAACCTTGTCAGCACCGGTATAAAAATAGGTCCGGCTACCAAAGCCAGTACAAATGCGGACAAAATGCATATAATATAGATATTGTATTCACTGGACATCAAGCTGTACATTAAAGATTATCCCCTCTCACGTAAAAAATCGACAATGTATTCCATTTTCATACTCCGTGAACCCTTTACAAGAACAATATCTCCAGGTTTCAGGATTTTTTCAAGCTGAAAAGCTGCTTCTTCCTTTGTCGGAAAAGCATATACGTTTTTGCTATCCATTCCGGATGCCTCTGCCCCTCTTATCACAGCACCGGAAAAATTTCCTGACGCAACTATGACATCAACTCCCGATGCAGCAGCATATTCGCCGATTCCATAATGCTCCTTCTCGGAGGTATCTCCAAGCTCCAGCATATCAGCAAATATGCATACACTCCTGCTCCCGGAGCTCAGACTCTGAAGGACATTCATGGCTGCCCTCATCGATTCGGGATTTGCATTGTATGCATCATTTATGATTTTAATACCGTTTCCTGTATTGATTATATCCATCCTCATTTTTGAAGGCTTGAAGCTTTGAAGCCCTTTCCGTATATCCTCCGCTTCCACGCTGAAAAGCCTTGCAATAGCAATGGCGGACAGGGCATTATATACATTATGTATTCCCGGAAGCAATACCTTGAAGCTTTCTTGCTTTCCATCCAGATCAACTTTAAAGAATATTCCTTCTTCCCCTTTTTCCTCTATTTCATATGCACGTATATCATTGCCATCCTCCAGGCCATACCGCACAATCAAATAATCCTCTGAATGAAGTGAAGCCAGCATGTCGTTATCACCATTTATAACCGCAGTACTGTCGCTGTTGAAGTATGCCAATATCTCCAGCTTTGCCTTCAGTATGTTTTTCCTTGATCCAAGCTTCTCTATATGGGCGGTGCCGACATTGGATATTACACTGATATCCTGCCTTACGATATCAGAAAGCAGTTCTATTTCCCCTGGGCTGTTCATACCCATCTCAAGCACGGCGATCTCATGATTGTATTGAAGCTTAAGCAGTGTCAGGGGCAATCCTATGGCATTGTTCATGTTCCCTTCAGTTTTCAGTACCCTGTACCGTTGTGAGAGTACTGAAGCTATCATATCCTTTGAGGTTGTTTTCCCGGAGCTTCCGGTTATTGCTACAAAAGGTATGCGGAACCTGCTTCTGTAGTATCTTGCAATATCCTGCAGCGCCTTTAAAGTATCCTCCACCAGTATATACGGTATACCGCACTCATTCAAAGGCTTATGGGTCACCACCAAAGCAGCGCCGTTCTCTACGGCCTTGCTTATGAAATCATGCCCATCAAAGCTTTCTCCCTGCAGAGCAATAAACATATCTCCAGGCTTTATCCGCCTGCTGTCAATGCTCACTTCGGTAACTGTCAGATCCTGTATCGGATTCATGAGTCTCCCTTTTGAAGCGCTCACAATTTCTCCTATACTTAATGCCTCCATTATATTTCCTCCCTTAGAAGCTCTGCTACAATATCTCTTTCATCAAAGGGAATTGTCCTGTCTTTCAGTACCTGATAAGTCTCGTGGCCTTTTCCCGCCAGCAAGACTATATCATCAGGCTTCGCTATTGTAAGTGCATACTTTATCGCATCTCTTCTGTTTTCTATACAAATATAGTCACAGCCTGTGGATTTTATTCCGGCTTCTGCCTGTCTTATTATATCCATCGGCTCTTCCGAACGTGGATTATCCGAGGTTATTATGACATAATCGGAAAGTTCTCCCGCAATTTTGCCCATCATCGGTCTTTTATCCCTGTCCCTGTCACCCCCGCAGCCGAACATGGTAATAATGCGTCCCTTTGAATACTGGCGGATCGCAGTCAATATCTTTTCCAGTCCATCCGGCTTATGAGCATAATCTCTAATAACTGTATAAGGGGTATCTGTTTCTATAATCTCCGACCTTCCAGGTACACAGTCAACCTTATATAAACCATCTCTTATAGTTTTGCTGTCAATACCTGCGGAATAAGCTGCTGCTGCAGCCGCCAGAGCATTATATACGCTGAATTTTCCAGGGATTCTTATTTTTAACTCTGCATCATATTCCGGTGTCGTCATAATAAAGGAAACTCCTTTAGAGTCTATACGGATATCCTTTGCCATAATATCCGCCTTTTCATCTATACCGAAGGTAAGAAGCGGCAACTTCAGGCTTTTTATTTCTTCCGCAATCAGTTTTCCATGCATGTCATCTGTATTAATGATATTGACATCCCTTGTTTTGAAGAAAAGCTTCTTTTTTGCTTCCCTGTAGCTGTCCATAGTCTTGTGGAAGTCCAGATGATCCTGGCTCAGGTTGGTGAAAACACCTGCACTGAATTTGCAGCCGTCTACCCTTCCCAGCTCAAGGGAGTGTGAGGATACCTCCATTACGGCATAGTCCATACCCATATCCACCATTTCACGGAACAGGCTCTGAAGATCCAGTGATTCCGGTGTGGTCTTGCTTGAAACATATACCTTGTCTCCGATTTGTGTCGATATGGTTCCAAGCAGTCCTATCTTCTTATGAGCCGCTTCAAAAATAGACTTTACCAGATAGGAGGTAGTCGTCTTTCCGCTGGTTCCTGTAATACCTATAAGCTGCAGCTTCTGTGTAGGATTGCCGTAAAAGCCTGCTGCCAGTACCGGCATAGCGGATCTTGAATTTTTGACCTTCACCACTGCTGCTCCTTCCACTTCCACATCCTTCTCTACCAGGAAGGCTGCAGCACCCTTTTGCAGAGCATCCTTTATATAGCTGTGTCCATCCTGGGTATAACCGCTGATACAGATGAAAAGATTGCCTTTCTTTGTTTTCCTCGAATCATAAACTATACCGTTTATTTCTACATCCAGATTCCCTTTGGACGACATAACATCAACATCTTTTAACAATTCTGAAAGCTTCATCCTTATCCTCCTTTATATACTGCTATTGTTGACATGTTTTGGTACCTATATGCCGATACCATTGCTGCCATTTTCTTTTAATCATGCAATTATGTAAATAAAAGTACTTATCAACTATAAATTCCCTTATTATTATCTATCACCTTTTACAAAAAGGCAACCAAAATTAAAGGGTTTCCTTAATTTCGTTGCCTTAGCAATATGTGTTAATTTATTGTATGGGTTTAGCATTCAAAATTATGATAGACCCTTCATGTATATCGGCTCCGGGCTTCGGAGTCTGATCCAGTATAGTTGACTCCATGTTGTGCTCAAACTCCTGGTCCACACTGTACTTGAGCTTGCTTTTTGCCAATACCTTTATAGCTTCCCTGAGAGACACGTTTCTTACTTCCGGCACCTTTACAAGTGGCTTCTCCATAAGCTTCTGCTCTTCCTCGGTATATTGAGGCTTTACATCCAGATATCTTAAGGAATCATATATTATACTCTTTGCAACCGGTGCTGCAATTACACCGCCAAAGTGCTGCGCCCCTCCGGGCTCGTCTATGACAACCAATACTGCAATTTTGGGATCATTTGCAGGAGCAAAACCACAGAAGGAGGAAACAAATTTCCCGGGTACGTATTTACCCCCTTCCGCCTTTTGGGCCGTACCGGTCTTACCTGCCACCTTGTAACCAGGTATATAGGAGGCTGCAGTCGGCGCCACTGCAAACTCCAGAATCTGCCTCATAGTAGCGGCAGTCTCTTTTGAAACCACCTGTCTTACCGTCCGTGACTGAAATTCATGGACTGTCTTACCATCATTATCGATAACTTTTTTTGCAATTCGTGGTTCCATAAGATAGCCGTCGTTAGCAACTGCAGAAAAAGCAGTTATCAATTGGATAGGTGTTACCGATATCCCTTGCCCGAAAGCATTGTTTGCAAGCTCCACCGGCCCTATCGCCCCCAATCCTCTGACAATACCGCTGGCTTCCCCGGGAAGCTTTACATTTGTCGGAGAGCCGAAGCCAAAAGCTCTTATGTACTTGTACAGCTTTTCTTTTCCCAGTCTTTGTCCTACCTCGACAAACACCGGGTTGCAGGAATTCTTGACAGCCTCTGCAAAATTCTCACTGCCGTGCGGGTTATGGCTTCTCCAGCATTTTATCCTTTTACCTGCTACCATTATATAACCTACACAGTTAAAATGATCATCAACCTTCACAACATTCTCTTCCAGACCTGCAGAAGAGGTTATCACCTTAAAGGTCGAACCGGGCTCATAGGAATCGGATACAGCAGGGTTTCTCCATATCTTGAAAAGAGCATCATACTTCTCTTTCTCGCTCATAGTATCCCATTTATCTATAAACTCCTCCGGAATTTTCCGGGGATCATTATTATCAAAATCAGGCTTTACAGCCATTGCCAGTATATCCCCTGTCTTTGGCTCCATTACTATTGCAGTGACCCGCTTTGCCTTGTTCTCTATAACTGCATTTTCTACAGCCTTCTCCGCAAAATGCTGTATGACTTCATCTATTGTCAGTACAAGGTTCAAGCCGTCCTGCGGCTCATAATATTTGGTATCGCTCCCGGGAAGCATCTGCCCATGGGCATCTGTCATCATAATATTCCTGCCGGGAAAACCATTCAGATACTTTTCGTAGGTATACTCTACTCCATCCTGTCCCTGGTTGTCGGTATTCGTAAAACCTAATACATAAGAGGCAAAATTGCTCTGAGGATAAAACCTCTTGCTGTCGTCATTGAATATTATTCCCTCAAGCTCCTTTTCCCTCAGTTGTTTAACCTTATCTGCATCCACTTTTTTCTTTATGAGTACAGTATCCTTATTTGCAACTACCTTTTGAGCCAGTGAAGCCTTATCCATTCCAAGGATCTCCGCGAGAGCATTTGTAACAGCTTCCTTGTCCTTGACCATGGCGGGCCTCACATATATTTCATATGCTGTTGCACTGATTGCCAGCTTTTTTGAGTTCCTGTCGAATATCACTCCTCTTTTGGATTGGATGGGAATGTCCCTGGTCCACTGCTCCATTGCCTTCTGCTGATACTCCGTGCTGTTGATTATCTGGATGAAAGCCAGTCTTCCCAGAAGCCCTGCATAAATAACAAAAAAAACAAAAAAGACAACTACCACTCTTCTTTTTATAATCACCTTAATGCTGGACAAATTAATACACCACCTTTGGAAAAAGCCTTGTTTGGTTAATCTAGCACACTGAGGATATTATTTATCACAGCTTTTGTATATGCAATATATTTATTCTCCTGTACATCCCTGATATTGTAAAAGTCCTTGCTTTCACTGTCAGCTGCCTGCTCCGACTTAACCACATTCACGTATGCAATCTGGTTCTGAACATCCGGATACTGCATGCCGAGATCATTAACGGCGGCTTTCTCAAGCGCTTCCAGATTGATTGACTTCATCAGCTGTACGTTAAGGTCGGTGTTCTCCTTGACCACTTTATTATATTCCTTCTCAAGGTTAGTTATATTAAAGTTGATCTCCGCCATGTATGCATAGCGGGATATTATAAAAATGCTCAGCCCAAAAACAAACAAAATACTCATAAGGTGAGTTTTGGGTTTTGCCTTTTTCTTAACCTTTATCCGGGGTTTTGTACTTTGCTCTGTAATCTGCTGCAATTCCTGTTCTTCATATCTGCTGTAATCATAAGCTCTATTATCTGCTCTTAACATTTTTATTCCCCCCTAACCCCTTTTAGAACTTACTCTTTCAGCTGCCCTAAGCTTGGCACTTTTTGACCTTGTATTCCTATCCAGCTCCTCCTGCCCTGCAGACACCGGCTTTCTTGTAATCACTCTCAGAAGAGGCTCTTTCCCACATACGCATACCGGCAGCTGAGGCGGGCATGTGCATGGTCTTTCCATATTGTTAAAAACGGTTTTCACTATCCTGTCTTCAAGGGAATGGAAGGTTATCACTACCAGCCTTCCTCCCGGTTTTAAAATATCCACTGAATCTTCCAGTGCCTGCTTCAGAACCTCAAGCTCATCATTTACTGCTATCCTGAGGGCCTGGAAGGTCCTTTTGGCGGGATGACCGCCCTCTCTCCGTGCTGCTGCCGGAATGGCCTTCTTAATAATATCCACAAGCTTGAAGGTCGTATCTATCCTGCTGTTTTTTCTTTCCTCTGCAATGAATTTGGCAATCCTGGCAGCCCATTTTTCCTCTCCGTAATCCCTGAATATCCGGGTAAGCTCCCGCTCCGGACTGTCGTTCACAATATCCGAAGCATTATAATCATTACCGGTATCCATCCTCATGTCCAGAGGACCGTCATGCATATAGCTGAAGCCTCTCTCCTCCTCATCCAGCTGATGGGAGGAAACTCCTATGTCAAGCAATATTCCGTCAACCTGTTCAAATCCATGCTCCAGGGCTATTGCTTTTATATTCCTGAAATTATCACGGACTATAACAATATTGTCCTTATAAGCCTCCAGGCGTTTCTTAGCCGCATTTATTGCATTGCTGTCCTGATCAATACCTAAAAGCACTCCTCCCGGGACTATCCTTTTTACTATCTCCGAAGAATGTCCGGCTCCTCCAAGAGTTCCGTCAATATATACCCCTCCCGGTTTAAGTTCAAGGTATTTCAGAGTCTCTTCCAATAGCACAGGTATATGTTCAAAATCCAATATTCCCACCTACTCTACAACCCTTCTAGTGATTATTAACACAACAGATTTCTAATTTTTCATAGTGTTAATAATCACAACATTGATTTAGTGCCTCGCGTGCCTTAGAAGGAATATACGTTATGAGGCACTATGTTAAATTCCAAGCTGCGACATTTTTTCAGCCACATCTTCATAACTAATATTTGCATCACTATTGAATTTATTCCATTCTTCCTTGCTCCATATTTCTATTCTCGTCGAAACACCAATTATTACAAGCTCCTTGTCAATATTGGCATAATCCTTAAGGTGGTTAGGCATTACTATCCTGCCCTGCTTATCCAGCTCACATTCACAGGCTCCTGCAAAAAAGAACCTTACAAAAGCTCTCGCATCCTTATTTGTCATGGGCAGGCTCTTAAGCTTATTCTCCACTATGCTCCATTCCTCTGATGAATATATGAACAGGCAATTGTCCAGACCCTTGGTCATTACAAAGCTGTCACCCAGCTTTTCTCTGAACTTCGAGGGCATGATCACTCTGTTTTTGGGGTCCAGGGTATGCTGGTACTCGCCTATGAACATATACTCACCACCTTTATGTCTAATTTATCACTTTATACCACTTTACTCCACTTTAATCCACTTCATGACATATTCTATATAAAATTTAAAACTCCTGCCTTTTTTTTGATAAAGGAAACAAAAAATTAAAAATGATACAAAAGGCCTATTCCCTTTGTATCATTTATCCTATTCTTAGTATGTTTTATCTTAATTCCAAGACTCCACCTTCTATAAGGTGGAGTTCCACTTTCCAAATTCAGGTGGGGTAGAGTCCCCATCTGAATCTCCGATGTTCAGCTTTAGCTGAACGAGTTCACTCTTTTTCCTCTTCTGCTTTAACTTCTTCCACAGCTTCTGTTTCTTTAACAGCCTGCTCTTCTATTTCCGGTTTTCTGTTCTTCCGACGGTAGACCATCAAGGCAGCAAAAGCCACTATTATTGCCACGCTTATCAGCTGAGCCGTCCGCATCCCCATGAACATAAGGCTGTCAGTCCTCAGGCCTTCAATCCAGAACCTTCCTACTGAATAGAGTATTCCATATAACAGGAACACCTCTCCGTCCACCTTCTTTTTCCTCCTGTACAGTATAAGCACTATGAAAACGCCAAAATTCCATAATGACTCATACAGGAAGGTGGGATGCACCTTTACACCATCCACCATTATGCCCCAGGGCAGATCTGTAGGCCCGCCGTGGGCTTCCGCATTCATAAAATTGCCCCATCTTCCGATGGCTTGACCGATGATTATGCTGGGAGCCACGATATCTGCAGTTTCCCAAAAGGATATCTTCCTGGCCCTTGTGAATATATATCCGGTAAGTACGGCTGCGATAAGAGCTCCGTGGATTGCCAGGCCGCCTTCCCTTATGTTTATCATTTTCAATATATCGCCTTTATAGTAGTCCCACTCAAATATGACGTAATAAAGTCTGGCCCCTATTACAGCCATCGGAACACACCATAATGCCAGATCGATTATGTACTCCGGGTCGTACCCCAGTCTCTTTGCTTCATTGTATGCCAGCAGTATTCCCGCCAGTATTCCTGCCGAAAGCAGTATCCCGTACCATCTTATTGCTATCCCGTATATCTCAAAAGCTACAGGATCCATAGCCTCTCCTCCTATCTTGCTGCCTATATTCATTTAATAAATACTTTACTGTATGATTATATGTATTTTTAACCATTACTGTCAAGTTTATTCTTGATCGGGGTTGCTGCAAAATGCAGAACGGTCAAGACCGTTCCCTGCACACTGCAGGGATGGGTCTTGACCCATCCGAAATTTATTACTCTGCAACAGTCCCTAATTAATTAATCGTTATTTGCCAGATCAAGTACTCCGCTTACCGTCTCCATAACGGATGAATAGTTCTTACCCTGCATGTAATCATCATATGCCAGATACAAAGCCCAGATCAGATGCCACATATCCCCATCTGCATATACAATATTGAGCCCCAGGTCATTTAATGCTTCTTTCCTGTTAATACAATAACCATGTGAGAAATACTTTTCGGTCATTACCTTGGTTACCGATTTTGCTCTATCCTTGTTCTCCTTGAACATATTGTTCTCAAGTAAAGCTTCCGCATACTGATAGGATGCTTTTATAGATTTCTCATAGTCTCCCAGTATCCACGGATCAAGCTTGTTTGAAATGGGATACAGAACTGAAGCCGTGATTTTGGTATCCTTGCTCTGTGCGAGCTTTTCCTCCATAAAATCAATGCACAATCTTATCGACTGAACAGGGACCCACAGATCAGTATATATCGGATGTCTGACAAGTGGGTCTATAGGTCCCAGCTCAGAAATAGGTCCCATCACTATTTCATCTGCACCGATAGCTACCATTGTAGCAGCACTTTTAGCGACAAAGGGTATTATAACACTGAAATTATCGCAAAACTCCCTGATCAGATTCACTATTTTATAGGGGGTATCCACAGCACCGCCATAACTATTTAAAAAAAGGTCTATTTTTTCTGTTTTCCCGATACTGCAAAGCTGCTTATACAGAGGTACCAATACATAATCATCAATTGGAGAGTAGGATATATAAGAAATTATCCTGGAATTCCGCATCTTTTCAATGCTTTTGAGCAAGCTCAACCTTTTTTTATTTGTTATTTTCAACATGATAAGACCCCTCTCGCTCACGAAAAACTGCGAGCAGTTTTTTCTACTACACATAATATGTGTCAATAGTTGTTTTAGTGAGAGATAAAAAGCTACTTAATATTTATTTTAAGGCTGAACCTTGGGAAGGGTCATATCCTCAAAAAGTATAAATAAAACCAATATTGTAATAATATAATTATATGTTTTGGAAAAGCAAGTGCTACAGCAGTTAATGGAGGTGAGGCTTATGCCTTTGCTTAATACGGATGAACTGGCAAGTATGAAGCTCCTTATTATTAAAGACCTGGAAAAGACACTTAAGATCGTCTATGAGCATCAATACAGGAATATACTTTCTAAAATTGTAAGCCATAAGAAAAGGTTCACAAAAAAATGCCTGCCCCAGAACGCTTCAGAGGATATCTGCAGATATAACTCACTATCGGCAGGACTTACCAGCTACCTGGTAAACCTTTTTGACGTATTTGGTGAGAGCGCTGTGCTTAACGCAAAGAAAACCTTTGAAGAGAACGGTGCCAAATGGGGTAAGAAACTGCGGAAAAAGATTGACCTGCAGGATGATATAAATGATATCAGTTATGTGATCAAATATCTTTACATAAATGTACCTGAGATGGATTATATTGAAATGTCAAGTGATGACCTGGTGTGGCATCTGAACAAGCTGGGACATGACGGTATAAATGAAGGCTTCGCAAAATTCCATAACAGGTTTTATGATATAAAGGCTTCATGGCTGCATTCTTTTATAAAAGCCTTCACCTCGCAGTACACCAGTATTTTTGAAAAGAAGAACGAGGATGATAAAGAAATCATCACACAAATTGAGCTAAAAGAGGATATTGTATAAAAAAACCGCTTTAACACTATTGTTAAAACGGTTTTTTAAGTGGAAAAGGATCTTTTTAAAGTTCATTCAGTATACTTATTGAAGCACTGGCTCCGATTCTTGTAGCACCGGCTTCTATCATTTTTAATGCGCTGTCCAGATTTCTTATGCCACCTGATGCCTTAACTCCCATATTGGGTCCTACAGTCCTTCGCATAAGCGCTATATCTTCAGCTGTTGCGCCGCCGGTAGAAAAGCCTGTGGAAGTCTTTACGTAATCAGCTCCGGCTTTTTTTGCAAGTTCACAGGCTGTTACCTTTTCCTCATCACTAAGAAGGCAGGTCTCAATGATCACCTTCAGTAAGGCCTTTCCTTTGCATACATCAGCCACTGCCTTGATATCTTCCAGAACTGTATCCGGCTTGCCTGCCTTTAATGCTCCGACGTTAATGACCATATCAACTTCGGTTGCTCCATTTTCAATGGCCTGTGCCGCTTCAAAAGCCTTGGTCTCTTTTGTAGTCGCTCCCAAAGGAAAGCCTACAACAGTGCAGACCTTTACTTCCGTTCCATGAAGGAAGGAATCGGCCAGCTTAACATTGGAAGCATTCACACATACTGATGCGAACTTATATTCCAAGGCCTCCCTGCAGAGTTTGATTATGTCACTCTCTTTTGCATCGGGTTTCAATATTGTATGATCTATATAACGGGCTAATTCTAATTTGTTCATGGATTTTCCCCCACCTTATATTTTTTATCTGATGATCTCGCCCATTGTTCCGTTTTGTATCCCTGCTGCATTTCCTTCTTCAATGTCGATATGCATATCCAAGGCGTACTCAGGATGAACTCTTACCATTACATTTTCGAATATTATTCCTCTTTCATCGCCTACTCTTACTTTAACGATATCCCTGTCCTTTAGGCCGAACTTTTCACTGTCGCTTGTATGCAAATGAATATGTCTTGCCGCAACAATGACTCCCTCTTTCAATTCGACCTGACCCTTAGGTCCGACAACTGTACAGCCCGGGGTCCCCTGAATTTTGCCTGAAGGCCTTACCATACCCTCAACCCCCATAGTCCTTGCATCAAACATGGAAATTTCAAGCTGAGTATCCGGTCTCACCGGTCCAAGTATTCTCACACCTTTAAGAGTTCCTTTGGGACCTATTATGTCCACCTTCTCATCACAGGCATACTGCCCTGGTTGTGAAAGATCCTTCATTTTTGTAAGCTCATGTCCTTTACCAAATAATATCTCAAGATGCTCCTTTGAAACGTGGATATGTCTGTTTGACAGGCTTACAGGTACTAATTTCTCCATGATTATTCCTCCATTCATATAATTATTTATATAATTTTGATTATGACAAAACTTACTCTTTTAACTCTTTTTGGCTTTACATCGCGCTTCGGGTTTCGTGTTACGCGGTTTAAGCAAACTCTTCGAAGCCCTGCTTCAATATTAGAGACTAGCGACTCGCAGCTAGCGACCGGCGACAGCTTCGTACGCCTTTATCATTATTGCGCATTCGATCCTCTTTCTCTGCAGCTTGCATTCAAGGTCATAAGGAGCCTTGAGATCCTTATTAAAAGCAGCTGCATTTGCCTGGCAGCCTCCGCTGCAATAGAACCTGGCCCAGCATTCCCTGCATTTTTCCTTATGGTAAACGGTATTTTCCGAGAACTCCTTCTGTAGCTCCTTATTGGCTACGCCCTTCCAAACATCACCCATAAGGTATTCCTGCCTGCCCACGAACTGGTGGCAGGGATAAAGCTCACCATCGGGAGTAACGGCAAAATATTCAACCCCTGAACCGCAGGAGGACACACGCTTGTAAACACAAGGCCCTCCGTCCAGATCCATAAGGAAATGATAATATCTGAAATTTCTACCATTCTCATTGTATTCTATGTACCTGGAGGCAAGCTTTTCGTACTCCCGGTAAATCCTTTCCAGATGCTCCTCTTTAAGTGCATAACCTTTTTCTTTGTCTGCTACCACAGGCTCTATTGAAATCTCCTTGAAGCCCTCATCCGCCAGATGCAGCACATCACTGCAAAAATCAAGGTTATTTGCAGTAAAGGTTCCTCTTATGTAATAGCTTTTATCGCCTCTGGACGCAACAAAGCTTTTCAGCCTGGGCATAATGCTGTCATAAGTCCCCGAACCGTCAACATGCTTTCTCATGCGGTCGTTGACCTGTTTTCTTCCATCAATGCTCAATACTATATTGTCCATGTAGTCATTAATAAATTCTTCTATCTCCTTGTTCAGGAGCGTTCCATTGGTCGTTATTGTGAAGCCTATTCTTTTTCCGAATGCCTTTTCCCGTTCTCTAGCATAGAGAACCGTTTCTTTTACCACATTAAAGTTCATAAGCGGTTCTCCGCCGAAGAAGTCAACCTCCAGCCTTTTTCTGGAGCCTGAGGTTTCAAGCAAAAAATCAATTGCCTTTGAAGCTACGGAAAAGGGCATCAGCTTGCGCCCCCCGTGATAATCACCCGTTGATGCAAAGCAGTAGCCGCACCGTATATTACAGTCATGGGCTATATTCAGGCACAAGGCTTTTGTGTGGGTTTCCCTTTTTTCATTCAGCACCTTGTCCATATACCTATCATCAGAATTCAAAAGTCCCTGAGCCTCAAGCTCCTTTATTTCTTCCCAGGCTTCCCTTATATTGCTTGCCTGGTGCTTTTGCATAAGCTTTTCCATTATATTATCAAGCTTGTCTGGATAATGCTCCAGTATGTCCCAGGTAATCTGATCAACTGTATGCACCGTTCCGCTGTTAACATCCACTACAATTTTCAAACCGTTTTGTTCATATCTGTGCAGCATAAATGCCCCCTGAAATATTTTATCATTACAGAAATTTATGGTTTCATTGTTTATCACTGACTATTCTATATTAATTTGTGGGTACTGTCAAACGTAATAAGAGGCCGTTGCAAATAAAAATACAGGATGGGTCAAGACCCATCCCTACAGTATGCCACATATTCTACTATTGCATTACAAAGCCTTAAGCCTGCTGTTCTTCACCTCATCCATATATGGAATCGAGGTTTCGGCGCCATGCCTTGAAACAGAAATCGAAGCAGCTATTGAAGCAAGCCTCAGGGCCTCGCTTATATCATAGCCCTGTACCAGGCTGCCGATAAAGAAGCCCGTAAAGGTGTCTCCCGCCGCAGTAGTGTCAACGACAGGAACTTCATATATGCCGTGAGAGAGCGTTTCCCGGCTGTCCCTGTACTTTACTCCGTACTTGCCGAGGGTAAGTACGATCCTTGCTTCGGGATACATCTGTGAAAGGCTTTCCAAAAGCTTCTCCTGGTCATCACTGCCGCAGATATCCACAGCTTCTACTTCATTAAGCATGAAATAATCCACATATTTCAAGGGCAATGCCTGTATCTTCTCATTCATCGGAGATGGGTTCAGTACAATGACAAGCCCCCTGTTACGCGCTTGTTCAATAATATAATCCAGCATATTGATCTCATTCTGAAGAATCAGAAAATCACCCCGGGTAAAGCTTTGCAGCGTCTTGTCAATATGCTCCCTGCCAATGGTCTGATTAGCCCCGCCGTATAATATGATACAGTTTTGTCCTGTGGAATTCACCTGAATGATCGCATGACCTGTAGAAACATCATCGCACTGCACTATGAAATCGGTGTTTATACTGTTTTTCCGCAGGGCTTCGCATAAGATACCGCCGTCATCCTTGCCTACGGCGCCTGCATGATATACCCGGACCCCTGACCTGGCCAGGGCGATGGACTGGTTCAGCCCCTTGCCGCCGCAGAATACCTGCCGTGACCCGGCGGATATGGTCTCTCCCGGACGGACAAAATGCTCGACATGATAAACAAAGTCTATATTCAGTGATCCAAAGTTTAGAATTTTCATATTGACCTCCTGTCTGCCCCACTTTGATAAGGATGATGTGATTATTATTGTTTTCTCAAGAAATGATAATAACCTTCTACTGCTTCATAATACTTTTCCAGTAGTACGGACTCATTGGGCTTGTGCGCCTCGCTGCTTTCACCCGGTCCAAACAGAACAGCCGGCAATTCATACAGGGTAAGGAAAATTGAAGCGTCACTGAAAAAGCTTGTGCCGGTAAGAGCAGGAGAATTACCGCAAACTGCACGGACGGATTCCGAAAGGTCTTTTACAAGCATATCCTCAGAGGATATTTCAACGGCCTTCCGGTCGGTAAGCACTTTATACTCCAGCCTTGCACCCGTATACTCCTCGATGTGCTTAAGCAGCTGTTCAACCGACGCCAGCAGCCGTTTATGGTCAAGAAGAGGAACAGTTCTTATATCCGATGTCATGGTGCAGCAGTCAGGCACCATGTTTGCCTTGACACCTCCCTGTATTTTCGTCAGCGTACAGGTGGGCTCCGTTAGATGAGGATGCTTTTCCCCGCGGACCAGCGTTTTAAGCTCCGAATACAACTGCAGCGCTATTTCGGCGGCATTTATGCCTTCCCATGGATATGCCCCGTGGGAGGTCTTCCCATGAATCTGAAATTCCAGCCAGAGTGTGCCCTTGGATGCAACAGATATTTTATTTCCGGTAGGCTCCGCGATAATGATCCTGCCTACCCTGTCAAGCAATCCGCTTTTTATTGCAGCCTGTGCCCCAAGCCCGGAGGTTTCCTCATCCCCGGTACCTAAAAAAATAATATCCCTTTGCGGTGCAAAGCCTTCCAGCGCAAGCCTCCTGAAAGCATACAACATGGCGCAAAGGCCGCTTTTCATATCGCTTGAGCCTCTTCCATACAACCTGCCCCCTTTAACGGCAGCAAAATCCGGAGGGGAATCCCAGCCGTCCCGGTCCCCGAAAGGCACGGTATCAAGATGGCCGTTGATAAGTAAGGCCTTTCCGTTTCTGCGCCCTTTAAGAACAGCAGTTACATTTGCCCTTCCTGCCGAAAACTCTTCAACTTCTATGGAGCAGCCGCTATTATACAGATAGGAGGCGATAAATTCCGCCAATACCGCTTCCTTGCCTTCAGGGTTGACTGTTTTGATATTGATTACATTATACAACAGATCCAACGCTTCATCCTTCTGAAGCTGCGTATTAAATGCCGGCATCCTTCACCGCCTCCTTCAATCATTCTATTTTGTCAGATAATCCAGCAGCCCTTTCCAGAGCTTATCATAATACTCCCATTTGACGAACTCGGGAGGACCCCAGTGAGGCGCGCAGTCTGAGGTAAATACCGCAGACCTGCCTTTTCCGAATTCACCTACCGCAATAAACGGATCTCCGTCTATCGTGACGATAACCTCACCCTGTGGAATAGCCTTTGTACGGTTATAGCCAAGGAAATGAGGCCATGTATCAGGCAGACCGGAAATTGCCTCATGCTGTTTGACCGTTACCGGAACAACTCCTTCGGGATGCTCGGCCCTGTCGTCCTTTTCAAGGCATTGTACAGGCAGTACATCTTTTATAGGGGTTTCGCCATATCTTGCTTTTGCATCAACTCCTGTAAAAGACATATAGCCGCCTACCATCAACAGGGCGCCGCCGACCTTGACATAGTCCCTTATCAGCCGGCAGCGGTTCGGCGTCTTCACGCTCCTGGCAAAGGTCTGAGGAGCGAGCAGCAGCGTATTGGAACCGATGTCCGATAATATGACGCATGCATATTTGCCGATTTCATCCATTGTAAAAGGAAATTCCTTCGGCGCAAGGTGGTTAGGTATGTAATCCACTTCGTAGCCTGCTTTTTCAATTGCAGTGCGGATATACTCCACCCCTTCCTCATATACCGATGTGTAAAAGCTGTCAAAGCCCTTTACATGGGTAGTATAGCTCATCCATGATTCACCGGCTATCAATACTTTTTTTGACATTCATATCTCCTCCTATTATCTGCACCAGTCCATAATCAACTGTGCGTATATTAAAATTGCATCCAGATATTGCCGTATATCTATGTACTCGTTGGCGGTGTGGCACTGTGCCGGTGAACCGGGCCCGTATTGAAGAGTGGGGCATTTCGCAATATTCTTCCATACCCGCGCGTCGCAGCCTGAAGAAGAGCCTACTATATCGACCTCTTCTCCCATAGCACTCCTGTAGACGTTCCTGAAAGTACCTACAAAGGGATGTTCAAGCTCCATTTCAAATGCTCCTCCCGCCTGATAAATAGAAATTTCAGGCTTGTGGTCCTTCAGCCACTCGTCACCCTCGCAGCAGCGGTAAATCGCACCTGTATACGCCTTAACAACCTCATCGTGGTTCATCTGCCCGGGAAGATAATGCACACAGGTCTTGAAGCAGCAGTAGTCTGCAACGGTAGAACCTGCCGTGCCTCCCTCAATTACTCCCACATTGGATGTAGGCGCCGGCAGCAGCGCATGCCTGTAATTCATCAGCCACTTATGCTCAAGCTCGTCAATGGCTGCCATAAGCTTGACCGCCTTTTCTATTGCACTGACCCCCAGCCACTTGGAGCCTGAATGCACTGCCTTTCCTTCTATCTCAACCTTAAAAAAGATGAATCCCATATGAGCCGCAATAAGTTCATGGTCCGTAGGCTCGCATACCACCACAGCGTCGGCCCTCTGACCGTTCATTGCCGCTGCAATGGAACCGTTTCCTCCTCCTTCTTCATCTACTACCGACGTAACGATGACCTCTCCCGTAAGGCTCATCCCGGCGTCCTTCAACAGCTGGACAGCCATTGCGGCTGCCATCAGGCCGCCTTTCATATCACACACCCCGAGCCCGTACATTTTGCCGTCCTTTATAGTCGGTTCGTGGGGGGGCGTATTCCACAGGGCCAGGTCTCCGGTGGGCATTGTATCCATATGCCCGTTAAACATGATCGATTTTTTGCCTTTACCTTTAAAGGAGGCATAAACATTGTATCTGTCCTCATAGTTATGTCCGGGATTTCCCTCCTTATGTTCTGCAAGGCTTTTTTGAATCGTTTCCTCGGTCATCCGGTCTATTATAACCGAAGCTCCCATTTCACGGAACATATCAATAAGATAATCCTGTCCTTTTTTCTCCAGACCTCCGTCTATACCGTGGCCCAGGTCGTGGGTATCAATGGCAACAAGATCGGAAAGCCTGCGAATATACTTATCCTTATTCAATTCAAGAGTTTGTTTCAGTTTTTCCATCATGTCCACCCCATCCTTTCACAACAGTAACGTTAGTCATAAAGCCTGATGCATTCCTTAACTATATTCCAGAATTTCTCCTGATCCAGCTTAACGGCTACCTGGGAATTGGGCTCCTTTTGCATGGTGTTGAAGTAGTCGCACAGAGTACGTCCGTAGCACTTTTCACTTCTGATCTCGATTTCAGTGTACATGGATTTTGTCTCAATGCAGGCCGGATCGATAAGGTATGCTATACAGGTGGGATCGTGCAAAGGTCCTCCTGCCCAGCCGAATACCGCTTTCTGCGTCTTGCCGAAGAATCTCATCAGATCGGCAAACAGATGTGCCGCCTTATTATCAAGCTTTTCCATTCTGTCGACGATCTCAGGATAGCACAGAGCCTGTCTTGTAAGGTCAAGCCCCATCATTACGATAGGACGGCCTGAATTAAATACAATATATGCCGCCTCTGCGTCGGCCACAATATTGAACTCAGCAGCCGGCGTAGCATTGCCGAGCTGGTAAGCTCCGCCCATCAATACGATCTGCTGTATTTTCTCCAGGATCCTGGGCTCCCTGCGCATCGCCATGGCAATATTTGTAAGGGGACCTGTAGGCACCAGCGTAATATCTCCCTTTGACGCCATCAATATTTCAATTATGAAATCCACAGCATGCCTGGGATCCAGCTTTTTAGTCAAGGGTGCAAACACAGGGCCGTCAAGTCCGGTCTCTCCGTGGATATCTTCCGCGATGACTTGCTTTTCCCTTACCATCGGAACACCCATTCCTGCACATACCGGCACATCGATGCCCAGATACTGGCATACATTCAGGGCATTCCTTGCAGTTTTCTCCAGGGTCTGGTTGCCTGCTACCACGGTAATTCCCAGGAGCTCCAGCTTAGGGTGCTTTGCGGCCATTAAAATTGCTACTGCGTCGTCATGTCCGGGATCGCAGTCCAGAATGATCTTTCTTTTATCCATATTTATACTCCTTTAAGTGTATTATGACTGCTCTGCTACAAGAGAGCTTTTTATCTTCGCATCCCTTACGGCTTTACGCCATAGAGATACTGTCAGTACGGAAATTGTTATTATATAAGGCATCATAAGAACAAACTGCGACGGCCAGCCATAGGCCTGCAGTCTTCCTCCGATGGAATCGGTAAAACCGAACAGCAGACAGCCTATCCATGCAAGCATCGGATTGGTGCTGCCGAAAAACATTGCTGCAACTCCCATAAAGCCTCTGCCGTTAGTCATGTTCTCAGTAAACATCTGGGAATATCCGATGGACAGATGAGCACCGGCCATTCCTCCGAGTATTCCGGAAATAACCATCACCTGGTATTTCATTTTATTGACATTAATGCCCGCTGTCTCCGCCGCCATAGGGAAGCGGCCTACCGAACGCAGTCTTAATCCCCACACGGTACGGTAAAGCATGAATGTCATAATTAACACCATGATTATTCCGAACACCTCCATGAGAGACCAGTTGTTGAACAAACCGTCCAGGTACTTGTTGCTTTCAAAAAGCGGAATATTGATTCTTGGAATGGCGGCAATCTTAGGATCGGTAAAGCTTCCGGTAGTGCCCAGAAACTGTTTGATGCCGAACTTTGTGATCGCAAGAGCGAACATATTGATTGCAGTGCCGATAGCACAAATATCTGCTTTGTATCTGATATGAGCCACCGCCATTATCATCGACATGATAATGCCTGCGATCATTGAAACTATAAGAGCCAGGAACCAGTTTCCGGTAAAATAGCTGATGCAGACTGCCGTAAACGCGCCCGTCAGCATAATACCCTCGGTACCGATGTTTATAATATCGGCCTGCTGTGTGATCACCGCTGCCAGCGCTGCAAACAGAATAGGAGTTGCGGCCCTGATGGTTGCGTATATTAACGTGTAATCAAAAATAGAGTTAAATTCCATTCTTCAGCCCTCCTTGTTCACTTTGTTTGCCTGATGAGGCCTGTACGTCTTTTTTTGCCTTGCGCTTCTTATTAAAGGCTAAGAGCGCTTCCATCGTCGCAAAGATAATGAATATGGCAATTATAGTATCAACAATCGCCTTAGGTACGCCGGTATAGCGTTCCATACCCAAAGCTCCGGATTTTAGAACTGCAAGGAAAAACGCCATGAAGGGAACCGTTTTTATATCGCTTTTTACAATCAGCGCCGCCAGCATTCCGTCAAAAGCAATACCGGAAGAGAAGTTGTCAAGGAAATATCCGTATACTCCCAGGACTTCAATGCAGCCTGCCATTCCTCCAACAGCGCCGCTCAAAAGCATAGCTCCGATCATTGTCCTTTTCGGATCTATACCGGTATACTGCGCATGGAACGGATTTAATCCGACGCTTGTAAATTTATACCCTATCGTTGAGCTTGACATCAGCCAGTAAATGAAAATTACTGCGGCAACCGCCACAAAAAGACCCGTATGCGCCTGACTGGGCTTCATAAACTGCGTCAGCTTTACCCCTGCAGCCACGGCCGGAGTCTGCGGCACTCCTGTTTTTGCACTGAAGGGCCCGTTTACCAGGTAGGAGGTTATAAAGGTTGCCACATAGTTCATCAGAATGGTCACACAAACCTCATTGACACCCCATTGAGCTTTTAATGCTCCCGGGATTGACGCCCATACAGCGCCTACCAGCATCGCAAAAGCAAAACACAGTACTATGTGGATGGGAGCCGGAAGCCCTACAAAGGTAAACCCGACCCAGGCCGCCGCCATTGCTCCCAGGTACAGCTCGCCCTCAACGCCGACATTGAATACGCCCACTCTTGAGGATATGGCAAAAGCCATTGCCGTAAGCAGGAGAGGTACGAACTTTTGCAGTGTTGTACCAAGATTCAGTTTGCCTACAAAAGCGCCCTTAAACAACTGGAAGTACGCTTCCAGAGGGTTAAAGCCTAGAATAAGCATGATTACTGCTCCTATCAACATAGAAATAACAATGGTAAACAGAAGATTGACATATTTATTCGTTACCTTCATGACTATGCTTCACCTCCTGCCACTTCAGACATCCCCGCAGGAATACCGCCCATCATAAGCATGCCTATGTTATCCTCATTTGCGTCTTCAGCTTTGACAACACCCATTATCTTTCCTTCATACATAACCACTATCCTGTCCGACAGCGAAAGAATCTCCTCTAAATCCGCCGATATGAGCAAAATACCCTTACCATTGGCTTTAACTTCATTGAGGATCCTCCGGATAGATTCGATTGCCCCTATATCAACGCCTCGTGAAGGCTGTGACGCAATCAGCAGCTTACCTTCCGCATCAACCTCGCGGGCGACGACAACTTTTTGTGCATTCCCGCCCGAAAATGACTGCGTAAGCGCCTGCGGATCATCAGGCCTTATATCGAACTTCTTAATCAGGCTTTTTGAAAAATCATATATTTCTTTCCTATTGCGGATAATGCCTTTCGCAAAAGGCTTCCGGTCAAGCTTGACAGCCACCAGATTATCCATTATACTCATGCCCCTGTTCAGACCCCTGAGATTTCTGTCCTCGGGTATGTGGGTCAGCCCCCCCTCTCTGATCTTTTTGGGAGAACAATTTGTAATATTAACCCCATCCAATATTACAGCACCTTTTTCTACCTTCCGCAAACCTGTGATCGCTTCTATAAGCTCACTCTGTCCGTTTCCGTCAATCCCTGCGATACCTACGATTTCACCTGCTTTCACATCCAGAGATACTCCCCTGATTTTAGAAAGCTCCTTCTCTCCCGATGTCCATAGATCTTTTATATCAAGCACTGTCCCGCCTGTCTGGGCCTTTTTCTTTTCCACATTAAGAAATACCTCACGGCCTACCATCATTTTTGCTAGTCCTGCCGTGTTGGTGGCATTTCTGTTTACAGTATCCACAAACCTGCCTTGACGCATTACCGTAATCCTGTCCGATATTTCCATAACCTCATTCAGCTTATGTGAGATAAAAACAACTGATTTTCCATCCGCCTTAAGATTGTTCAAAATTTCAAAGAATTTTTTACACTCCTGGGGAGTAAGTACCGCTGTAGGTTCATCAAGGATTAATATCTCAGCTCCCCTGTAAAGTGTCTTTATTATTTCAACTCTCTGCGCTTCGCCTACCGATATCTGGTTGATCCTTTTATTCGGCTGAATATCCATTTTATATGTATCAATATATTTCTTAATTTCTTTCCTGGCTTTGTCAAAATCAATAACTATTTTTTTCCTCGGTTCAAAACCAAGAATAATATTTTCCAGTACAGTCAGTTCATTGACCAGCATAAACTCCTGGTGTACCATACCGATTCCATGCCCGATCGCCTTTTTCGGGGAAATATCCGACAGCTCTCCGCCGCCTACCTTGATTGTTCCGCCGTCCTTCGGATAAATACCGTAAAGGATCTTCATCATAGTTGATTTACCGGCGCCGTTTTCACCGATCAGAGAATGTATCTCCCCTTTTTTCAGATTGAACTGTCCTTTATCGACCGCTTTGACCTGACCGAAATTCTTTTCAATATCCGACATCTCAACAATGTATTCATTCATAGCCTCACCCCTTCCCACCTATAAAGCTGTTTTGCATCCGGCATTTACTCTAAAAGTGGTCTGTCGTTAAACAGACCACTTTTAATTGTAACTTATCCATTTACTTTGTTGATTACTTTCTTCCAAAGCCTTCAAATGCTTCAACCTTGATTTCACCGGATTTTACCTTTGCTTCCAGCTCTGCGACCTTATCCAGGATATCCTGTGGGAATTTATCTCCCAGAGCCTGTTTCATAACCGACATATCTGTCAAGCCTACTCCGCCGTTGCTTATATCGAGGTAAGTCGTCTTGTTGCCTTCAAAAGTGCCCTTCACTACTGATTCGATTGCAAGATATGTACCCTGGTCCACCCTTTTCAGCATGGAAGTCAGGATTGAACCCGGATATACGCCGTCCTGATCCAGGTCGACGCCGATTGCATATTTTTTCTGTTCCTTGGCTGCTTCAAGAATACCGTTTCCGGTTCCGGAAGCAACATTCATAACGATATCGGCTCCCTGGCTGTACTGTGCAATGGTAAGCTCTTTGCCCTTAAGCGGATCGTTAAAGGTTCCGGCAAAAGACTGGAGAATCTTGATTTCAGGATCGATATACTTGGCACCCTGTTCGTAACCGACAAAGAAATCGGACAATACAGGTATATCCATTCCGCCGACCCATCCGATAATTTTATCTGCATTTACACCGGGGATATCTGTCTTGGTTGTAAACATCGCTGCAGCGGCGCCTGCAAGGAAAGAGCCCTCGTTCTGGGCGAAGGTGGAGGATACAATGTTGTCGCCGGGAACAACGCCGTCAATTATAGCGAATTTTGTATCCGGAAACTCTGGACAGTGTTTTGCCATTATCTCCTGGAACTGTGTGGAAACACCGATAACCATGTCATAACCGTCCGCTGCCATGGCAACGAAGTTGGATTCCCACTCCGTAGGCTCTTTGGACTGCATCTCCTTGAGCTCGATTCCGAATTCTTCCACAGCCCTCATTGCCCCTTCATGAGCAGAGTCATTAAAGGACTTGTCTCCAAGAAAACCGGAATACACAAGAGCAACCTTCAGAGGCTTTTTGTCTGCTGCAGCCGGTTCAGCGCCGCCTTCTGCAGGAGCCGCCGGTGCCTCAGGGGCTGATGCCGGTGCAGAACCGCAGCCTGTAAGCATTGCGGCCATCACAGTAAGTACCAGTAACACTGCTAATAGTTTTTTCATACCCATTCCTCCTTTTAATAAAGCACATTTTTATTTGCATTGCCGAAGGCAAAATGCATTCATGTTGATAAGGGTGAGGTAAAACGTTTTACCTGTATAATTATAAATTCAACATTTGTCTGCTGAATCTAAATAAAACGTTTTACCATTTAATATATATTTTAGTACATATTATATTCATTGTCAACAATGTGCTGAAATGAAATTACTTTCTTCTCAGTTTTGCAGGAGCTTATCATCAGGCCGGAGGTTCATGCTATAATTGTTCTGTGCTTTTATTAAACCTCTTACGTATTTACTATTCCTGTTTTTGTATGTATAATAATACAGAATAGGGAAAATATTAGAAAATCAGGTGATCAAATTGCGTACGACAATTAAAGACATTGCCGCCAAAACCAATTTGTCTGTAACAACAGTTTCTTTGGTACTCAATGATAAACCGTCGAAAATATCTGAAAAGACAAGAGAGCTTGTTATTAAAACGGCGCTGGAGCTACAGTACAGGCCTAATCAACTGGCGGTCGGCCTGATAAAAAAAAGGACCAAAACCATTGGATTGATTGTGCCGGATATCCGCAACAGTTTTTTCTCTACCCTGGCAAAGGGCATTGAGGATGAGTGCAGGAAAAACGGTTGGACAGTCGTTTTATGCAATACCAGCGATAAGCATGAGCGTGACATTGAATACATCAATGTGCTTGCAAGTAAAAGCGTAGACGGTATTCTGTACTGCATGTCCGCCGACAGCAGTCTAGAAAAATTCCAGAAAAGCTACGAGCTTTTAAACAAGCTGAACATTCCCTTTATTATGCTTGACCGCTCATTTGAAATGCCGAACTGCATTACGGCCAAGCTGGATCATATTACTGGAGGATATCTTGCTACAAAGCATTTGCTGGAGCTTGGTCATAGACACATCGCCTGCGTAACCGGTCCGAACAATCTTGATGACTCCAATTGTCGTCTTGAAGGTTACAAAAAAGCCTTGCAGGAAGCGGATATCGTTTATGATGAGAGTATCGTAGCGGAAGGTAATTACAGTATGGAGAGCGGCATTACCGCTGTGGATAATTTGATAGGAAAAAGCTTTACAGCAATCTTTGCCTTTAACGATATGATGGCGTACGGAGTATACAAAGGTCTGAAGAGCCATGATCTTTCAGTGCCTGCGGATATATCAGTAATGGGCTATGATGATATCTTTCTATCGGAAATACTTGAGGTTCCTCTTACTACGGTGCATCAGCCTGTAGAGCGGATGGGCACTGCAGCTACAAGGCATCTCATCGGCATTATAGAAGGGGAGCTGGAGGATGAAACCATCGCTACCTATCCACCTGAGCTTGTTATTCGCAAAAGCACCATACCATACAAAACCATATAATGAAAATGTTTTCTATAAAAACAAGTAACGCCAGAATATTATATAGGCGTTACTTTGTAATTTCTCAACTATCAAAACTATTCAACGGAACAGCTTAATCTAATGCACTTCTTTATTAAGGTCTTCAACCAACTGATCAACGTTCATTCTGTATCTGAGAGCAGCCTGCTCCACAGTCATATATAAAGCGCCGCCTCAGCCAAAGCACTTTATACCGTGATCCTTGAATACCGTTTCAAGCTGTGGGTATTTATATAAGATGTCATCTATAACCATATTTTTACTTAGCATTTTTTCACCCCCTATTATTATATGTAATTCAGAGTTATTTATATACCTATACGGGGTAGTCGTTCATCTAATTGTATTATATTATGGTTACCTTTTGTTGTCAATATCTGTTTTCAATTTTTCCAGAAATACTATTTTTTCTCAAGATAGCTGACAGCACTCAGGGACGCTATATTGCCCTCCCCTACGGCTTTTGCAATCTGATAGGGCTTCCCGGTACAATCCCCGCATGCAAAGATCCCTTTAATGTTTGTGGCCATATCCTTATATGTTTTTATAGAGCCTTCGAAAATCTCCAGGCCTTCTATCAGCTGGTTCACCGGAATCACGTTCCTTATTATGAATACAGCATCAACCTTAAGCTCCCTTTTTTCCGTTGTCAGGCTGTAAACCTTGCTTCCATCACCATTGATACCGACCACCTTTTCTTTCAGCAGCTTGACACTATCTCTGAGTTTCGGTTCAGCAGGATATGCAGGTATATAAAACACTTCAGAGCAGATTTCAGAAAGAAAATTGGCTTCCTCTTCTCCTTCCTCATTCTCAGCAATTATTGCGATAGGCTTGTTCCGGTATAATGGACCATCGCAGGTGGCACAGTAGCCTACCCCTTTACCAAGATATTCTTTTTCACCCTCGATATATTTTGCTTTTCCATGGCCTGTCGCTATTATGATCGACTGTGCTTCGTAGAATTCATTTCCGGCATTTATGGAGAAATAACCATCCATATCAAGAATATTATATGCCTTCTCCTTTTTTATCTCTATACCCATGGAAGACGCATGCTCTTTGAAGGCCTGAATAAGCTCAGCTCCGCTTACACCTTTCAGTCCCAGATAATTGTCCACCTGGGGCGCTTTCATAAGCCCTGTGACCTTTTCATTACCCCCAAGCAGTATGAAGCTCTTGTTCCGTATTTTAAGGTTTAATGCTGCAGAAAGAGCAGCAGGGCCTCCCCCGATGACAGCAACATCCAACATCCTAATCACTCCTTTGCTAAAGATTAAAAAGCGGTTTTCCGCTAACTATAAGAATAATCTCCATGATCATCATACCTGCAAATATTCCCATGCTTATTAATAAAGGCCAGGATAGCTTTATGCTTTTCACAGTATTTATAAAACCAACACCAGACCTCTTTGCAGTCACTTCAGGATGTCTGTCGCTTATCGACTTCAGACACACAAACATGATAGTTCCTGCAAAGGGCATTATTATGCCGAAAATAACAGCGGCACCGATCAGGGATTGTGTAGTCATACCATCCTGGATCTGTTCAACATTAATATTCTCATAAAAAGGCAGGCTCATTATCACATAACCCCAGGTAACAGAAATCGCATTATTTATAAAATGCCCCAGAATCCCTGCAAATATTGAGTTGGTTTTATATACTACAAAGCCGAGTATTATACCAAGAAAAAAGGGCGCCAGTATGTTTTGTATATTAAGATGTAAAATTGAAAAAAGCAATGCGGTTATAATTATATTCGGCCACATACCCAGCTTTTCATAAGCTCTGAGTATAAAGCCCCTGAACAATATTTCCTCGCAAATGCCAGCAGAGCCTGCTATTATGAAAAGAAGCATCACATACTCCGCCGGATCGGTTGCAAATGGGATATCAGGTATAATAAGGTTCCCCATCATGCTGATAAGAATTTCTCCAAGCAGATTTATGAATACTGCCACAAAATAAGCAGCGATAAAGGCAACTGCAACAAGCAGTGCATCAACGAGATTCAGGCGGTTGAATCTCAGCTCATTTTTTATGGCCGCACCCCTTGCTTTTACATATATTACTGTAGGCAGTGCAATAAGCAAAAACTCCGTTATCAGTATCCCATAATTAAAATCCCAGTTCTGAGCAATGTATCCCAGAGTAACAAACAGGATCATTACTACCATATATAACAGATTGGCACTGAAAAAGGATAACCCCCTGGTGTTTTCTGATTCCAATATAAAATCCTCCTAAATACTTCATCTTCCGGCTCAGCTCTCTAAAATAACTCCAACGCCATACCCGTGTCATTCCGAGCCTGCGAGGAATCTTGCTCTTTTAGATCCTTCACTTCATTCAGGATGACATACGCATTGCTTTCAATAGCCATTCTAGAAACTAGTGACCAGCGACTAGCGACTAAAGTACCTACTGCCTATATATTATACTTTCATTCCTTTCCAGAGGTTCCTCAACTACCATATGCTCTATGCTCAAGGGGCCGCCATCCACCGTAGGCATTACTTTCTTGATGTTCTCAAATTCAGTCATTGTGTCGGCGATGGAATTAACGGTCATAGCTTCTCCTGCTGCTCCCCTCCAGTGCTTTGTGTGCATTTCCTCCGAGAAATCGACCTTCAGCAGATCTCCCTCCACTTCTATGTACTCAATCTTAACCTCCTCGGGTATGGTCCTGTACAGATTCTCCGTACCAGGCCCTTTAATGAGCTCTTCAAGTACTATGCGGTAAAACTCGGCGTCTTCAATATCCTTCTTTACAAATACCGTTCTTTTCTCAGGAACCATATACATCGCCTGAGAATCTGCAAAATACAGGATGATTTCCCTCTCAGTCATATCTCCCATGTTGAAATCTATATATTCCATGAAGCCATAAGGCTCTCCGCTTGGGGCAATCAGTTCCTGCCCTTCCACAAGTATTTTTACCTTCTTAAGCTCTTCAAACTGAAGCATCGTATCTACCACAGAAGCTACCGCAGCCGCTTCATGAAGGCTTCCCGAAAATACATTGAATTCCTTGGAAAAGTCAATTGTCAAATTTTCTTTCTCTGCAACGACCTTCAGTACCTTTATGGACTTGTCGATGCTGGTTTCGAATTTGCTGCTGTCGGAAGGCCCTTTCAGGAGTTCACTGAGAGTATTCAGATATTTACTCTGTGCATCCGTATATTTGATCTCCCTGCTTTCTACATCCAGACCGGCATTGCCTTTAACAGCATAAAAAAGCTTTACGCTTTCGGATTTTGTTTCATTCTTCTGAAAGCAACCTGAGGTAAATAGCATAATAAATGCTAGCAACAGGCATAATCTTTTCATTGCAAAACCTCCTATATATTTCGCGAAATACATTTTACATTCTTCATTCAGATTTCGCGCAAATATTTCCTTGAATGTTATTGAATTCGCACTATATCCTATTATGATCATCGGGATCTGACAAGCCTTAGTATCAAAAGACTGCCAACCAGTATTGCAGCCATCTCTGCAATATACAGATAGGATATGCTGAAGGCCATATCGGTGAAAAAATCCTGAGGAAAGATATTTATAAGCCTGTCATTTGATGGATCCAGCAGCCATAAGTCATTAGTAAAGAATATTTTATGAAATACTGTGAAATATTTATAGAAATCAATGCTCATCAATACAACGATTATCAGTACAGGTGCAATTCCCGCCACTGCTGCCGCAATACCACAGGCTGCCAGCTTACGCAGCTGCCTTTTGACTGGCTTTTTCCAGAATAGGAGCAGAAGAAAAATTGCTATATAAATAGCTGAAAAGTTCCTGATAAAGCGTCCTTTGACGAAAAGGCCCTTAACATCCACCATATGCTGCTTATCTCTCTGGCTGAAGAACTCCTCCTCGCCTTTTATAAAGCTTCCTTTAAAATCCAGATCATTTCTTTTATTATCAAGATATGACAGAAGCTTTTCCGTTGAATCCATGAGATTATTCATTTTCATCCCAATATATTCAGGTATACGGTATTTAGTGTATTCAGCCCTGTAGTAGTCCCGGTTGAATGCCACCATCTGCACATCTGTAAGCAGCAGGACAATCGGTGTTAATACAACAAACAAAGCTATAAAAATAATACTTAATCTTCTCATCCACATCTCCCCAATCCCGTGTCTCATTCTTATACCCAGCACCTCGAACCTAATATCTATAGTATCAGAAATTTCTAAAAAAATCACTTCATACGTTTATCAATACATTTTAGCTTCTCATAATTGATTTCCTTTCCGGCATAAGCTATTGCACTCATAGCCAGCACATCGCCTGCATCCACATAGCTACTGCATATATCGAACTTGCTGAAGACAATGGGAAGCTCGGTACAGCCGAGCACTAGCACCTCAGCTCCACGGCTCCTGAGAGATGAGACCACTTTTATAGTATTCTCAGGATCTATATCCTCGCCGTACTTTTTCACATCATATATCAAATCCATTATATGCTGCTGCTCTTCAGGTTCAGGCATAACAAGCCCGAGTCCGAACTTTTCAAAAACCCTCCTGTATATTCCCGATTTGCAGGTGCCTTCTGTGGCAAGCAGGCCTGCACACTTTGCTTCAGGATAATTCTTTCTTATATATTTTGCTGTTTCCTCAATCATATTTATGACAGGGATTTTAACGGCTCCTGCAACTTCCTCATAATGATAATGGGCAGTATTGCACGCGATGATTATTGCATCAACTCCCATGCTTTCGAGCCTTACTGCGGATTTAATCAGCTCACGTGCCGGACTTTCTCCATTGTGTAATATATGCGTTGTTCTGTCCGGTATATTTGTATTATTATCAATTATTAATGGAATATGTTCATTATCACACCCTGCTTTTGTAAGCACGATAATTCTCTCAAAAAGTCTGGCAGCCGCCAGAGGTCCCATTCCGCCAATTATTCCTATAGTTTTCATAAACCCACTCCTCACCTAAACATGTTTGTGTTCAATACAGTAATTATAACAAATTCAAATCCTATCTCCAAGCTGTTGAATTTATAAAACTGCAAAGTTATATGTTTCGCACTAAGAATATTGCGTTGAATTCAGATATGCGGACCATTTTCCTTGATTCAAATATCGTGAAAACCATATGAAAATCCTACTCCATAAGAAATAATAGAAAAAAGCAATTAAGGAAATAATAAACCTATATAAATCGTACAAAGTAGTATATATAGACTAGATGCGATTTATAATATCAATGTAAACATTTCGCACTATCGAACTATTATTTAGTGGATTTAGTGCGAAATATATTAAGAGGTGATTTTTTTGAATAACCAAAAGTTTATATATAAGTTCTTGTTACCGGTACTTATCATATTATCCCTTATAAACACTACTGCCTGTTCTCCTCAGAAAAAACCTGACCTGAAGAAAGCCCAGGAGAAAGCTGAGGAAAAAAAGCCGCCGGATGAGCTGGATAAATTGAAGGAAAGCATCAAGAAGGTGGAAAAAGCTCTCGAGTCCTTACATGAGGAAAGTAAAAAACCAATGTTCATACTACAGGAGAAAATCGAAAAGCAGGCCTCCGAAGGCAATAAAAAGCAGGGCGAAGAGCAAGGCGGTGAGTCAGGAGGGCAAGATGGCGGAGGCGGTGAAAGCAAGAGCGGAGGCGGCGGTCAGCAGCAGGCACAGGCTCCGAAGCTTACCCCGGAACAGCTGGCGCTTAAGCTGGAGCAGGAAAAATACAAAAAATTTGAGAGTATCAAAAAGGATGTATTGTCACTTCACAGCGCATGGAACAGTTATGAGGCAAAGGCCATAGCAGATTTTGCCATGCAAACGGCGATCAATGATTTTGAATCGGCACTGAATAATCTTACCAGAACAGTGGAGGCCCAGGATGCATATCAGAGCCTTCTGGAAGTAAACCAGCTTTACAAATACCTCCCTGATTTCTATATGCTGTACGAGTCAAAGGTGCCTCCCGATCTTGACAGACTCAGGTTTGCCGCAAAAAAAATACAGCTTCTGTCTGAGAAAAAGGACTTTGCAGGCGCAAACGATGTGCTGCTCTATTTTGAAAACATCTGGATGACTGCCAGACCAAAGCTTAAAAGTGATAATGCGGAAATCATCAGCAAGTTTGAGTTTGCATTTGCTGATTTGAAAAATGCGGTTATCTCAAAAAATGATATGATAGTAGAGGCTAAGACAGAGGTTCTTCTGAAGCTTACAGACGAAATTGAAAAAAAGGCTGAAAAGGCCAGTGAATGATAAGGACCCCAATGCAATTGGGGTCCTTATCATTCACTGCTCTTTATGCTATAATTACGGAAGAATCAATTTATGCGAGGTATTGTATGAAAGCACTTAAAATCATTCTCCCTCTTATAAATATACTGCCGGAAAGCATTATACGCTTTCTCGGCAGGACTGCAACAGGCTATCTGCTGGGTAAATACGCAGAGTTGGACGTGCTTGGAAAAGAGATATTAACCGAAAGAGAAAGCAAACCTACAATTTTTATTGCCAACCATCTGAGCAATATTGACGGTGTAGTACTTAACAGCCTGCTGAAAAACAATTCAGTGGCTTTTATGGCAGGAATAAAGCTTGGAAAAGATCCTGTCACATCCTTTTTCCTGAAAAGTATAAACCATATACCCATAACCCCCGGAAGTCCCGATAAGAACGCGATTAAGTCAGCTCTCAGGTATCTTAAGGATGGCGGCTCCATTGTCATTTTTCCGGAGGGTACGCGCAGCCGGTCGGGCTCCCTGATAAGCGTAAAAAAAGGCTTCATTCTCCTTGTCAAGCTTGCAGATGTACCCGTGGTGCCAATAGCACTGGAAGGCACAGAAATGGTTCTTCCCATCAATGATAATGACATGGGTGGTGAAAAGCTCAGAAGATCAAAGATTACAGTCAAAGTCGGAGAGCCTTTTACACTCCCGTCCAAAGCGGAATTTCCGGCTGATTCTGACTGGGAGGAAATGTGCGCTGACTATTCCATGCGCAAGATAGCAGCAATGCTTGAGCCGAAATATAGGGGAGTCTATGAATAGATACGGGATACGAGATTCGAGGTCGCGGGGTTCCGAGGTTACGGGGAAGCTTGGGTATTCCTTAAGGATATAGGAACGGAAACCACTGAACACACGGCGGGAAGAAGCCATGGGGAAGGAAGCCATGGGGACGTTTCTGTTGTCTGCGGACAACAGAAACGTCCCCGTGGCCTCGGTCCCATAAGGAATACCCTGGCTTTCCTCGTATCTCGTATCTCGTATCTCGAATCCCGTATCTAAATTATATAAACAGATTTACATTTGCCTGGTCCGCTTCTCCCAGGTAGGTCGCCACCCCTGCATACTCCACCCCGTCTATTATTTCCTCAGGCTTTATGCCCATCACATCCATGGACATAGTGCAGGCTATGAACTTCACACCCATATCCTGGGCGCTGCTTATGAGCTCAGGCAGGCTGCTGACCTTCTTCTTTCTCATTATACCCTTCATCATTGCCGTACCCATGCCGCCCATATTCATTTTTGACAAGCCCAGCTTCTCAGCCCCTCTCGGCATCATCCAGCCGAACATCTTCTCCATAAAGGATTTCCTTACTTTTATCTTCTGTGCCCTTCTCAGCACATTGAGGCCCCAGAAGGTGAAAAACATGGTAACATCATCACCCATGGCGGCGGCTCCATTAGCTATGATAAGACCTGCCATGGCCTTGTCCAGGTCTCCGCTGAACATTATCATGGTTTTACTGCTCATATCCGTACCCTACCCTTTCCTTATCACTGCTTTGTATGTTCCATCTTCTTCAACAAGACTTACCAGTTCATTATTTGTCTTCTTGCACCAGGCATCAATGTCTTTCTTAAAACCACTGTCTGTAACCTCTATAGTTATCAGATCGCCGTTTTCAGACACCTTTGCCACTTTGAAAAGCTCGACTATCGGACCGGGACACTGAAGTCCCCTTGCATTAATATATTTTTCTGCCATTTTTCCTTCCTCCTTGTTTTGTTTACAAAATATACATTGATTCTGCCCAGTCAGTGAAGTGTGCTTCACTGCTGACAGACAACACCTTGCCTGGAAGGGGCTTACACCAATTTGTATGGATAGGCGGTAATTCCACCTTCCAGTATTCTTATATTTCTGAAGCCCAGCTCCTGCAGCTTGAGATAAGCCAGGAAAGCTCTCCTTCCAACCTTGCATACCAGAACTATTGTCTCCTTGCTCCTGTCGATTTCACTTAATCTGGCTTCAAGCTCATTCATCGGTATATTGTCAGCTCCGGGAATTGCAGATATGAAGAACTCAGCTTCCTCTCTCACATCAAGAACATTGACGCTTCCGGCCTCAAGCTTGCCGGGAAGCTCAGGAGCTTTAACGGTATCTACTCTGCCGGCCAGCTTGCTCTGCATAACATTTGCTGATAGTATTGTAGAGCCCATTGCCATCGAGAAAGGCGGTGCATAAGCCAGATCCAGCCTCGCCAGATCCTCTATCCTTGCTCCAAGGGTTATTGCTGTAGCAATTATGTCTATCGGCTTGTCTACTACCCCTTCTCCGATTATCTGTGCCCCAAGTACCATATGTGTGCTTTTCTCCACCACCAGCTTTGTGATGATCTGCTTATGTCCTGGGAAATAATGGGCTTTATCATTGGAAGGAACAAGTATCGTCTCAACCTCATAGCCCTCTTTGACTGCGTCTCTTTCAGAAAGACCCGTCTTTGCGGCATTTACCTCAAAGAGCTTCACGATCGTAGTTCCAAGCACCCCTTCCAGGCTTTCCTTCAGGGCTTCTTCCTTATTACCCAAGGCTGCATTATGCCCTGCGATCCTACCTGTCTTATTTGCTGTAGAGCCCATAGGATACCATGCCGGCTTTCCGGTAATCAGGTTTGTATTCTCCGCACAATCCCCTGCTGCATATATATCCTTTATATTTGTTTCCATATACTTATTGACCTTGATAGCCCTGGTGGCACCCAGCTCTATCCCGGCCCCGGAAGCTATGCCGGTGTTGGGTCTTACCCCTATTGACAATATCACCAGGTCTGCTTCAATATCACCTGCGGAGGTTTTCACCGCAGTGACTCTTCCATCGTTACCTATGAAGCCTGTAACCTTTTCTCCGGTCAGTATATTGACGCCCATGGCTGCCATATGATTCTGCGCATATAATGCGATCTCCTCATCAAAAGGCGGAAGTATGTGGGGCACAAGTTCTACTATAGTGACATCCAGGCCTCTGTGTTTCAGGTTTTCTGCCGCTTCCAGCCCAATGAAGCCTCCGCCCACAACTACTGCCTTCTTAACGGCTCCCGAATCCAGCAGTTCTCTGATTGCAAATGCATCCGATACGCTTCTCAGTGTGAAAATATTGGCGAGGTTGATATTTTCCAGCGGTGGTACTATCGGTGATGCTCCTGTTGCTATTATCAGACTGTCATAGTAATACTCGTTTGTCTTCCCGCTTTTCAGATCCTCTACCATTACTTTCTTTTGAGCAGCATCTATCTTCTTCACTTCATGCTCTGTGTATATATCAATTCCCTGCTCTGCCTTGAAGTCCTCAGGGGATCTGACAAGCAGCTCCTGCTTTTCCTTGATGATTCCGCCTATGTAATAAGGCAGTCCGCAGCCGGCATAGGATATATATCTTTCCTTGGTGAATACCTTTACATCCAGGCCGGGATTATCCCGCTTGGCCTTTGAAGCAGCTTTTGTACCTGCTGCGACGGCACCTATTACAATTAATTTTTCCTTTTCCATGATCGAACCTCCCAAATTTACTCGAATAATGCATTAATTATTTTCTTTACATCTTCATTTACAACACTGTAGGTTATTTCCAGGCCGTTCCGCTCACCTTTGATGATGCCCTTGGACCGCAGAATTCCCAAATGCTGTGATACCGTTGACTGCGGAAGCTCCAGGCATTCCTGCATGTGTGTTACATTACACTTTTTGTCCATAAGGCCTTTGATTATGCAAAGCCTTACAGGATGAGCCATGGCCTTCAATATCTCAGATAAACCCTCATACTTTGTTGTATCTTCCATTTATTCATGTCTCACTCCTTATATTATTATATTCTAATATTACGATATTGTGATATATTTGTCAAGTATATAATATTCAAAAAAAGAACCATTACTGGTTCTTTAATCTCCCTCTATTTACATCTGTTCCCGGAGAAGCTCTTCAATCTGTGCCGCAGACATCGGCTTGTACAGATAGAAGCCCTGTACCACATCACATTTTACTTTCCTCAGAAATTCCAGTTGATCAAGAGTCTCCACACCCTCGGCAATGGTTCTTATTCTGAGATTGTCTGCCAGGGCAATAATTGTATTGATAATGGCCTCATCCTTCTGATTTATCATAATACCCTGAACAAAGGTCATTGCGATTTTCAGCCTGTCTATGGAAAGCTGCTTCAGATAATTAAGCGAGAAGTATTCAGTCCCGAAATCATCGATTGAAATATTGATTCCAAGCTTATTCAGCTTTTCCATGGTATCACTTATTAAATCAACTTCATTCATTAGTACATTTTCTGTTATCTCAAGCTCAAGAAAACGTGGTTCTAGTCCCGTCTTCCCCAATACACCGGAAATCTTATCCACAATACCGCGGTCCATGAACTGCTTTGCTGAAAGGTTTACTGCTACCGGTACCGTGATCATACCTTGATCCTGCCACAATTTGTTCTGGCGGCATGCAGTCTCCAGCACCCATTCACCTATCGGGATGATCAGCCCGGTCTTTTCAGCTAAAGAAATGAATTCCCCCGGAAGGACAACACCCATTTCAGGATGATTCCATCTGATCAGGGCTTCAAAGCCTACAATGCGGCCGGAATCAGCATCCACCTGCGGCTGATAATACAGATCCAGCTCTTTTCTTTCTATAGTCCTGTAAAGGCGGTTTGTAAGCTTCATTGTTTCGACAAGGCTGTTTTTCATCGTAGAGGTACATATTTCATATTTGTTTTTCCCTTTTTCTTTTGCCCTGTACATGGCTATATCCGCATTTTTTATAAGAGTGTCTACGTCTTCGCCATCAACAGGGTACATGGCAATTCCGATACTTGCTGTTATATAAATTTCATTCCTGTCCAATATGAACGGATGGCGGAAGCATTCAATAAGCTTGCCTGCCACTATCTCACTGGTTTTTTCATCAGGGGTGTTGTGAACTATGATTAAAAACTCATCCCCCCCTATCCTTCCGATGATATCATTGACCCTCAACGTTCCTGCCAGACGGCTGGCTACTTGCTTTATCAATTCGTCTCCCTGGTCATGACCCATTGTATCATTGATCATCTTGAAGGAATCCAGATCCAGAAACATAACTGATAAGGGAATTTCGTTCCTTAGATTTTCATGTATCTTCTGGTTGAGATAATCATTGAACAGTCTCCTGTTCGGAAGTCCTGTCAAATGGTCATATAAAGCCAGCTTCTTGATCTCGTTCTCCATTTCTATCCGTGCACTGATTTCATTCTTCAGCTCTTTATTTGCCGTATTCAACTCCAATGTCCGTTCCAGTACCTTCATTTCCAACTCTTCATAGGACCTCAGAAGCTTACTCTGCATCCTTTTTATTTCAGTAAGATCCTGAAATGTGAAAACAGAACCATAGGGCTCGCCCCATTCATCCGACAGGGTTGAGGACGAAAAAAGCACCGGCAGCTCCTCATTATTTTTTGTTATCAGTATCAGATCCTTTGGATTATATATATCAACTCCCTGCAGAGCTGATTTTTCTCTAAGAATAACATCAATAGGTCTGTTCTTGAGCTCATCCTCCGTATAACCCAGCAATTTTTCCACACCGATATTTATGTCCTGTATCACCCTGTCGGGATTGGTAATAATCACACCCTCCCTCACAGTCTTCATTACATCCAGGAAAACATTCTCGGGGCTTAAATTCATAAGCCTGTATTTTTTAATTGAATACCATATCCCAAATATCGGTATCAATATAAAGAAGATCGTCAGTGTTGGAATAAGCGGAATTCCCATGATGGGCAAAATAATATCCGTTACTGCTCCCAATGGGAAAATCGCAGCTATGGTTGAAATAATGATTCCTGACTGCCTTTTTTCCCTCCTGAAAACCGATTGTTTGCCCCAGATGTATAACAACAGGATACTTGTAACCGTATAAAAGGCAGAATAGATACTTAAATAGTTATCCCAGAGAAAGCCCTTGCCGATCGGATTCAAATAAGCCCAGCCATACGGGAGCTTAACGATATCCTGTACCGTCGCCGGCATATGTAAATAATAGAGGTAGACAGATATCAGTGCCGGTGAGTAAAAAAGAACCGAAACCAATGGCTTTTTGAGAATCATATCCTTCTTTATCAATATAATAATAAAGTGCAGCAGCAGACAGAAGATAGCACTCCAAAAGATGGTGGCAATCCTGCGAAAAACAGTTGCTGTCTCTGCATCAGGAACAGCATTGACCAAAGTAAGCATCAGAGCCCAAAGGGCCAAATCAAGACATAAGATAAAAAATATACGATTTAATTTATTTTTCGAATCGTATATGTAAGTGACCATTCCAACGTAAGCATAGCATAAACAAGTAAATAGATAGATATAAACCATAATATTCATAGCAATATACTCCATAGATATTATTAAATGGTTACATATACAGTATAACATATTTTGTCATATATTGTACATCTTTGCATAATTTTGTCGTTTTTATACTTTATAGATTATAATTAAATTATAAATGATGCATCTTAAGAAAACCTTAAGTCAACCTAAAATTTTCCTAAAAAAAGGCTTCCATTGGAGCATTTTAATAACCAAGGAAGCCTTTTTTGAAACTCGTTGAGGTCAAGTGGCACACTAAGGAAATTTATACTTTACTCGTTATAGAAAAATATCAGACAGGAGCTTTAATGCCAGTACCAGCGCTATAGTTACAAATATTGGCTTGATTACCTTGGCTCCGTTCTTTATGGCTATACTGCTTCCCACCCTTGCTCCGGCAATCATGGCAATACCTATTGGTATCCCAAGCATATAATATATTTTCCCGTTTATAGCGAACATGACAAGAGAAGTGATATTGCTAACAAAATTCAGTACCTTGCTGTTGCCGGCAGCTATAGTGAAATCAAAGCCGTATATCCTGATAAACAGAAATATTAAAAAAGAGCCTGTCCCAGGTCCGAAAAAGCCGTCGTAAAATCCAAGGGCAAAGGCAAACATACAGCCCTGTATCTTATTCTTCCTTGTGAGTCCCTCAAACCTGTCCTCACTTCCAAAATCCTTCTTAACGATCGTATATATTGCAGTTGCGAAAATAAGCACCAGTATTATCAATTGCAGAAAACCCTGGTCGATTCTCAATGCGGCAAGGACTCCGATCACCGAGCCTGCAAGAGTACACGGAATTGTTATTTTCATAAGGGGAATGAATACTTTCCCGGAGCGTGTGAAGGTATACGCACTTGTAAATGCCCCAAAGGAGCTGGCAAATTTGTTGGTGCCGAGGGCAAAATGAGGCGGTACGCCCGCCGCCAATATTGCAGGCAGGTTAATAAGCCCTCCCCCTCCAGCTATAGCGTCAACCGCAGATGCAGTAAAGCCTGCTATACATAAGAAAATGATATTTATAAAACTGATCTCAAAATCCATTAATATATCTCCTATAATTGCTATTTGCTATATAATTTGTGTCTTATACTAACGAGACAGATATCACTGTAAGGCAATGGGCAATGGGCGATAGGCGATGGGTTTAGGTATGCCTTTGAAGCTTTACGGACGGCCGATGGCCGCCCCTACATACGCACCCTCGCAACGCGTAACCACACCCAAAAGGAATACCCTGACATCCCTCGCATCTCGTATCTCGAATCTCGAATCTATTTTATTGACTTGCCCCGCTAAGGAGCGGCGGTATGACCTGTTTCTTCCTGGATACCACTCCTGGAAGCATAATAGAGTTTTTCCCCGGTTTTCCTTCAAAGGCCTTGGATATCAGCTCGGTGTTGCTGCCTGTGAAAAGCAGCTCGGTTCTTTCGTTTGATATGTCAGTAAGCATGAACAGCACCATATCAAGACTCTTATCCTTATATACCTTATGCATATATTCAAGTACCCTGTCCTTTACCTCCAGGAGTTCATTTCTGTCCATTGAACTCACCTGCCCTACTCCCAGCTCCAGTTCTCCCATCTTGAACTGTTTAAAGTCCTGGTAAAAAAGCTCCTCTGCGCTTTTCTCCACAAGATTTGAGCCTGCCCTGAACATTGATACTGCAAACTCCTCCATATCCAGCCCCGCTATATGAGCCAGGCTTTCTGCAGCTTCCCTGTCCATATCGGTGCAGGTGGGAGATTTGAAGGCCAGTGTGTCGGACAGTATCGAAGAGCATAGGAGTCCTGCGATCTGCTTGTTTATTTCTATATTGTTCTCTCTGTATATATTCCTGATTATAGTTGCAGTGCAGCCTAAAGGCTGGTTCCTGAAATATACCGGCCCTATAGTCTCTATATCCCCTATCCTGTGATGATCTATTATCTCCAGTATTTCCGCTTCCTCAAGACCTTCCACAGCCTGTGAACGCTCGTTGTGATCAACAAGTATGACCTGCTTCCTTTCCGGATTAATGAGAGAAGCCCTTGAAAGCATCCCTATCATATTATTCTCCTCATCAACCACCGGAAAATTCCTGTATCTCTTCTTTATCATGACTTCCCTGATATCATCCACATAATCGCTCAGCTTGAAGGTTACAAGTCCTTCAGATTTCATGAACTGCCTTATGGGAATACTCTGATTTATAAGCCTTGCCACAGTATAGGTGTCATGGGGTGAAAGCACCACGGCACAATTATTGGCTTCAGCCAGCTTCCTAATAGAGCTAGCTACCGGTATCCCTCCCGTTACCACGATACACTGCGCTCCCATCTCAATGGCACAGAGCTGTGTCTCATACCTGTTTCCGACAATTACTATATCCTTGGGATGTATGTAGCCTTCCATCACATCCGGGTTCATAGCGCCGATGAGTACATGCCCGTTATATATGGAATCCTCAATGTCCCCGACCAGTATCTCGCCCTCCAGGGCTTCTATCATATTCCTGTACGGCGTCCTTGCCTGAGATAAGATATCATTATCATATATGTCCATGAAGGAGTGCGCTATATCATCAACTGCGATGATCCCATCCAGTGTGCTGTCGTTGTGTGAGATAGGCAGAGTTGTTATTCCGCATTTTTTCATGATTTCCCATGCTTTCTTAAGAGAAATCTCCGGCTTTACAAGACTAATCTTTCTAATGTTAACATCCTTGACCTGTGTCCTTACATCAGCTATCAGCACCGGCTCCTCAACCTTGAAATAGTTCAGTACGAAAAGCGTCTCGCTGTTTATCTCGCCTATTCTTTGAGGGAGGTATGTATTGCTGGAGGACAGTATATTCTTAAGGTTTGCGTAAGCAATAGATGAGCATATGGAATCAGTATCGGGGTTCCTGTGTCCTATTACAGATATCTCCCTGTTCATTCTTATTCCTCCTTCAGCATGTTTTCCACCTTGGTTGTACAGAAGTCAATAAAGCCTTCAAAATCCTCCTGTACGATATACCTGCTTTTTTCTATTATATCACCGCATTTTGATATGTTGATGCTTATTCCGTGTCTTATCTGCATTTGAGTATTATACCTGTATGCCAGGGCGAGGCTGCTCAAATCCCTCAATTCCATAAAGCTTGCGAATCTTCTGAGACAACTGCACACCGATCTGTCCTCCAATCCGAAATATCTGTCAAGCAGGGACGACAGCTCCCTTATCCTGGAGCTGTCTGCCAGACCCTCGCGGAATATATCGATCAGCTCTCTCTCCGCTTCAATGATATTCATTTCAATGCCCATTTCTATGAAATTATGGGCTTTCCATAGCCCAAAACTTTCAGGTATATTGCAAGCCTCTATAACTTCCTCTTCAATGACTGCCGCTTTTTGGAAGCAGTAGCCCTTGTATCCGTCCCCATACCTCTCATCACTATAGAAATCAAGTCCTTCAGGATATACGGTATGAGTAAACACAGCCCTTGCAAAATCAAGGTACTCCTCTTCATATTCCTTTAAGTATTCATATAAGCCCCATCCTACATTGTGCGTCTGGTCATAGGTAAGACAGCTTTTTACTGCATCAGGAAAAACCGACCCTAAAACAGTCATATTGTTGATGTAACCCAATACTCTTCTGCTGAACCATATGTGCGTTATAGGAAACATAATTTTACTCCTTAGGGTAATATTCATACACTTATATATTAATATATTATTGCTTTATTATAAAGAAAAACATCCGGCCTTTATCGGATGTTTTTCTTAAATCATCGATACTGCTATGCAGTCTTGTCTACTTTATTTATTACCAGCTTGTATATTTCTCCCGCTACTATCGGTATAAGGCTTAATGCCAGTATCATTGTCCAATCCCTCACACCCAGGGCAACAGTCTTGAATATGGGCTGCAGGAACGGAACATATAAAACAGCTATCATTAGTACCGAAGATGTCAGAGTAGCCCAAAGAAGAGCTTTGTTCGAGAACAAGCCAAGTTTTATTACCGGGTACCTCTCTGACCTGCAGGTGAAGGCCATGATCAATTCAACAACTACAAGAGTGGTAAATGCTACAGTTCTTGCTGTGAGCAAATCATGGTTATAATTATTCAAAGCCCACCAGAAGGCTACAAGTACGGATACCGTCTGAGCTATACTGAGCACCAGAATACCCGATATCAGGCTCTTGTTCAGGATCGGTTCCTTTGCGTCTCTTGGCTTTCTGTTCATTATGTCGGGCTCGCCCTTTTCCGTACCCAGGGCAAGAGCCGGGAAGCTGTCAGAAACAAGGTTCAACCACAAAAGCTGTATTGGTATCAGCGGTACCGGCAAATTAAACAATATGCTTATGAAAATAATGAATATCTCAGCTATATTGCAGGAAAGCAGGAAGAATACGAATTTCCTTATATTGCTGTAGATTATTCTGCCTTCCTCTACTGCCGACACTATAGTTGCAAAATTGTCATCCATCAGTATTATATCCGCAGTACCCTTTGCAACGTCCGTACCGGTAATACCCATCGAAACACCTATATCTGCCTTCTTCAAAGCCATTGCATCATTGACACCGTCACCGGTCATTGCAGCTATGTGTCCTCTCTTTTTAAGCGTTTCCACGATTCTCACCTTGTGATCCGGGGAAACTCTTGCGTAAACGCTGGTGTTTTCCACTCTGTTATAAAGCTCATCCTCGGATAGCTTATCCAGTTCAGACCCGGTCAGTACTCCGGAGCTTTCGGCCATAAGCCCCAGATCCTTGGCGATTGCCACTGCCGTATCCCTGTGGTCCCCTGTTATCATAACAGGCTTTATTCCTGCCGCCTTGCAGGTCTTTATTGCATCGAAGGCTTCCACCCTGGCAGGATCTATCATTCCCATAAGACCTACAAATATCAGGTCGTTTTCTATACTTTCGGAATTTATTACAGGAGGAAGCTTATCATATTCCCTGTACGTAAAAGCAAGTACCCTGAGCGCTTCTCCTGCAAACTCGCTGTTGGTCTTGGCTATTTGCTGCTTCAGGTCCTCTGTAAGCGGAGCAACACTTCCGTTCTGGTATATCTTTGTGCACTTGCTTACAATTATATCGGGAGCACCTTTTGTAAAGGAAACTATCTTGTTTGCTACAAAATCCTTATGAAAGGTGGTCATCATTTTTCTTTCAGAATCAAAAGGTATCTCTTCAATCCTATTGAAGTCGCAATTCATTCTTGCCTTTTCATATCCTGCTTTTGCACCTGCAACAATAAGAGCGCCTTCTGTAGGATCACCTATTATCCCCCATAGATCAGCTTCTGCATCCTTTTGCTCAAGTATGGAGTCATTACACAATACCCCTGTTGAAAGCAGGAGCTTCAGTCCATTCTCCTTCTCAGGATCGATTTTTGAATCTGCAGCGGTAAATTCTCCTGCCGGGTTATATCCTTGTCCTGATACCTTGTAAACAGTTCCTCCTGTATATGCTCTTACTACAGTCATTTCATTCTGGGTAAGAGTACCGGTTTTGTCGGAGCATATTACAGTAACACAGCCCAGGGTTTCAACTGCAAGCAGCTTCCTGACTATGGCGTTTCTTTGCACCATTCTTTTCATTCCAAGTGCAAGCACAATAGTCACAACTGCCGGAAGTCCTTCAGGTATTGCAGCAACTGCAAGGCTTATGGATACCAGGAACATTTCCAGGAGGTCTCCGCCTTCCATAAAGCCTATGGCAAATACCAGGGTACATATTACAAGGCAGGCAATACCCAGCCATTTTCCCAGTTCATTGAGCTTCATCTGTAAAGGAGTGGTTTCATCTTCGTAGGCCTGTATTGCTTCTGCAATTCTGCCTATTTCAGTATTTATACCGGTGCTTATAACGATACCCTTGCCTCTGCCGTAGGTCACAATGGTGCTCATATATGCCATGTTCACCCTGTCCCCTATCGATACCTCACTGTCAAAAGCCCTGCCTGCATCTTTTTCTGATGGCACCGATTCACCTGTGAGCGAAGCTTCCTCCACCTTAAGGTTTGAACTTTCAATTAGCCTGAGGTCTGCCGGTATGCTGTCTCCTGCCTCAATAAGCACCACATCACCAGGTACCAGATTTTTGGCGGGGATTATTTCTATATGACCACCCCTTAAGACTCTGGCATTAGGGGCAGACATTTTCTTAAGTGCTTCCAGCGCCTTTTCCGCTTTACCCTCCTGCACAACTCCGAGAACTGCATTTACTATGACTATGGCTATGATTACTATGGAATCCGATATCTCACCAACAAGACCTGAAACTATACTTGCTACAATAAGTATGATTACCAAAAAGTCCTTAAACTGCTTCAGGATCTTAACCCATATGGATTCCTTTTCCTTTTCCTTCAACTCGTTATGACCATACTTCTCAATTCTCTTGCCGGCTTCATCATTTGAGAGACCCTTCCCAATATCAACAGAAAGTTCCTCCGCTACCGCATTGACGCCTTTGTTGTACCAATTCAGATTCACTAAATCCCCTCCTTATTAATAGTATTTTCAGCGAATGCTCTAAATTATTACATTTCCTATCGGAAAACATAATAAAAGACCCTTGACACAATAGTACCATCGCATCAAAGGTCTTGCTTGACTTTAATCTCAAAGTCACAATAAAGCCAGGCCGTTAGGCTGTGATGTTGACTTCATTGACTCAATAGAGCAGCTACTCCCCTCTAATAGATAAAAATCCGTTATGAGAGATAAATTCAATTATAGTAAAAATTATATGCGGAGCGTGAGCAATTGTCAATACCCTAATTCACTGATACAGCAGTTTTATGACTACTTGCTGAGAATATCCGCAAGCTCCGCACCATTGTTTCTTTCCATAACCGTCCTTATTGACCATTCATTCTGGAAAAGCAACACCGGATTATCTGATTGATCCCTTGCGATCAATGTATCGGTCGTAATTCTGAAGGTCCTGGGATTGAACTCAGGAGTTTTGACCCATCTGATATATTTATAGGACAGATGCTCCATGCTCACATCTACACCATATTCATTCTTCAGCCTGTATTCCAGTACCTCCAGCTGAAGTACCCCTACCACACCTATAATGAATTCCTGTGCTATGGAATCCTGCTGATGGAATATCTGTATCGCGCCTTCTTCGGAAATCTGCTCTATACCCTTTATGAACTGCTTGCGCTTTAAGGAGTTCTTCGTATAAACCCTGGCAAAATGCTCCGGTGCAAACACCGGGATCCCCTCAAACCTGAAGGTGCTTTCCTGGCAAAGGGTGTCACCGATTTTGAATATTCCGGGGTCAAATACTCCAATTATATCCCCGGCATAAGCCTCTTCAACAATTTCCCTGTCCTGAGCCAGGAACTGCTGCGGCTGTGACAGCTTTATCATTTTGCCGGCCTGCACATGATTCACTTCCATACCTTTTGTGAATTTACCCGAGCATATTCTGAGAAAAGCTATCCTATCCCTGTGGGTAGGATTCATATTGGCCTGTATTTTAAATATGAATCCGGAGAATTTACCGTTTTCTGCATCTATTTCACCGATATCGGCATTCCTGGAAAGCGGTGGGGTTGTCATTCCCAGGAACTCCTCCAGGAATACCTGCACTCCGAAATTAGTCATTGCGCTGCCGAAAAATACCGGAGTCAGCTCACCCTTCAGTACTTTTCTGCTGCTGAATTCATCCCCCGCCATATCCAGAAGCATGATATCCTCTACCAGCTTGTTATGTGCATCCTCCCCCAGAAGATCCAGGAACACCGGATCATCGACATTCTTTTTTGAGGATACCACTGCGCTCTGTCCGTGATTTCCGCCGTCAAAAAGCTCTATCTGGGAAAGCTTCCTATTATATATGCCTAAAAAGCTTCCTCCCACTCTTATGGGCCAATTCATTGGATAGGACTGTATTCCAAGTACCTTTTCAATTTCCTCCACCAGTTCAAAGGGATCCTTTCCTGCCCTGTCCATCTTGTTTATAAATGTAAAAATGGGTATCCCCCTCATTTTACATACATGGAACAGCTTTTTGGTCTGCTCCTCCACACCCTTTGCCGAGTCAATTATCATAACAGCACTGTCTGCCGCCATAAGCGTCCTGTAAGTGTCCTCGCTGAAGTCCTGATGCCCGGGCGTATCCAGTATATTTATGCAATAATCATTATACTCAAACTGCATTACGCTGGAGGTAACCGAAATACCCCTCTGTTTTTCAATTTCCATCCAGTCCGATACTGCATGCTTCTGAGCTTTCCTGGCCTTTACCGAGCCGGCAAGGCGGATGGCGCCTCCATAAAGCAGAAGCTTTTCAGTCAGGGTAGTCTTGCCTGCATCAGGGTGCGATATAATTGCAAAGGTCCTTCTTCTTCTGATTTCCTTTAATATTTCCTGTTGTACAACCGACATTTGATTACTCCTATTCCAAATAAATTGCTTTGAGCCATGTTCCCATTGCCCATAGCCTATTGCCCAATATAACATATTTGATTTTACACGATATAGGAATAGTGTGTCAATGTGTCACAAATCAAAAACATGCCTGACAACACATATTGTATTGACAAGCATGCTCTTTTCAATTCCGCTGACCATTTTAATACACCGGGGTACAATAATCGGCATATTTTGGATTTTTTCCAACTGTGATCTCAAAGAACAATTTCTTCAGCTTTTTACAGACTTCCCCTTGCTTCCCTGTACCTATTGTCCTCCTGTCCACTTCAACTACAGATGTCACTTCCATCGCAGTTCCGCTGAAAAACACTTCCTCAGCAGAATAAAGCTCGTTCCTTGCAATGCTTCTTTCTACAACCTCCATACCAAGCTCTTCCTTTGCCAGAGTCATGACGGTATCCCTTGTTATTCCCTCAAGTATATTGTCCGAAGGCGGCGGAGTTACAAGCTTTCCTTTTTTTAACATGAATATGTTTTCGCCGGGACCCTCGCATACATTGCCGCTGTCAGTGAGGAATATGGCTTCATCAAAACCATTGCGCAGCACTTCAAGTGATGCCAGTGCGGAATTCAGATATGCCGCAGTTGCCTTGGTCCTCGGAGGCAGCATATTGTCCCTTATTCTTTGCCAGGATGTGACGGCAACACGTAATTCTTCCTTACCCGCATAGCTTCCCAGAGGCTGACAGTAGATCAGTAATCTGTTATCCTCATCCAGCAGGGTAGGATTTAAGCCTTCACCGCCTTTATATGCCACCGGTCTTATATACATCGTGGTTTTAAAATTGTTCTTTTTCAAAAGCTCCACAGTATAATCACAAAGCTCGGATACGGTATATGGAATGTTTATATACAGAGCCTTGCATGACTGCAGGAGTCTTTCGTAATGCTCCTTGAACCTGAAGCCGTAAAGCTGTCCGCTGTCCGGATCCCAATATGCCCTTATCCCTTCAAAACAGCCAAGACCGTAATTCACAATCTTGCTCCTTATACTTATGCTAACTTCTTTTTCTTCAACTATCCTCCCATTGAAAAAAACATAGGATTCATTCACGTATAACATCTCCCTTTATATATCATCTATTATATATCATCTATGCATTCGTTTATTGGTTCTCCGGCAGGTACCATCGGAAGCACAAGGTCATTCGGATGTATCATGCACTCTATTACCACAGGCTCATTCATCCTTAAGGCTTTCTTCATTGCCTTTTCGACCTCTTCATCCTCGGTGATCCGCATTGCCTGTATGCCGAAAGCGTTGGCAAGCTTTGTAAAGCTCACTTCATCTCCAAGGCTTGTATGGGAATACCTTTCATTGTAGAAGATCTTTTGCCACTGCCGCACCATCCCCAGGGAATTATTATTAAATACCACCTGTATTATTGGAAGCTTGTATTTCGAAATCGTAGAAAGCTCTGCCAAATTCATTTTGAAGCTCCCGTCCCCTGCCATATTTATTACTCTGCGGTCCGGCCTTCCTACTGCAGCCCCTATTGCCGCACCAAGTCCATAACCCATTGTTCCCAGGCCTCCTGAGGTAATGAATGCCCTGGGCTCAGTAAATGGATAGTACTGCGCAGTCCACATCTGATTCTGCCCTACTTCGGTGGTTACTATGCTCTTGCCTTTGGTAAGCTCATAAATCTTACTGATCAGATAGTGCGGATTCAAGGTGCCGTTGCTTTTATAGTTTACCGCATAAGCCTTTTTCCAATCCTGGATCTGTTTATTCCATACACCGGGCTGCTTCTCTTCAACTCTTTCCAGCAGCAGCTTCAAATACTGCTTCACATCTCCGCAAAGGGGTATTTTTATATCTATATTCTTGCCAAACTCCTCCGGATCTATATCTATGTGTATTATATGCGCATAGGGTGCGAAACCGTCTGCCTTGCATATCGTCCTGTCACTGAAGCGTGCTCCGATCGCTATAAGCAGGTCGCAGTTGCTTATTGCCAGGTTTGAACACCGTGAACCATGCATCCCCAGCAGTCCCATATGATTCGGATGAGTACCGGGAAATGCTCCGGTGCCCATTAGAGAACAAGCTACGGGGGCTTTTATCTTCTCTGCAAATTGCAGCAGTTCTCCGCAGGAATCAGAAATTTTGACGCCTCCTCCTGCATATATAACCGGCCTTTTGCTGTCATTTATAAGCTCAATCGCCTTTTCCAGGTATAGGCTCATTTCCTCTGACATTTCCGACAGACTGTCGGTTTTATAACTAGTATCTATTTCCAACCGCTGATACTCTATTTCAGCAGCCTGTATATCCTTGGGGATGTCAACGAGCACCGGACCCGGACGGCCTGATCTTGCGATTTCAAAAGCTTCCCTTACGATCTCAGGTAATTTGCAGGCGCTCTTTACTATATAATTCTTTTTAGTTATTGGTTTGGTTATAGCTGTAATATTAAGCTCCTGAAATGAGTCTTTTCCTAGCAGCGGCCTTGCTACCTGTCCTGTGATCACCACCATGGGTACTGAATCCCGGCATGCTGTCGCAATTCCAGTTACAGTATTCGCAGCTCCGGGGCCCGAGGTTACCAGAACAACCCCTACCTTTCCTGTCGCTCTCGCATAACCGTCGGCAGCATGGGTCGCCCCCTGTTCATGGGCAGTCAATATATGGGTTATGTCGCTTCTGTCATAAAGTGCGTCATAAATATTTATAACCGTTCCGCCCGGGAACCCGAATATAGTATCTACACCCTGCTCCCGGAGGCATTCCAACAATACCTGGGCACCTTTCAACTTCATACTATTACCTCCATATCAGGATAAAATATAGTCAGCAACCATACTTCCCATTTTTTCCGTTCCCACAGCAGTCATTCCCTGCTGCATTATGTCTGCAGTCCTGTACCCTTTATCCAGGACCCGGTATACGGAATTCCGGACAGCATCTGCTTCGGCCTCCATATTGAATGCATATTTCAGCATCATCGAGCAGCTCAGTATTGCAGCTAAAGGGTTTGCTATGTCCTTTCCTGCAATATCCGGTGCTGAACCGTGTATAGGCTCGAAAATCCCTGCACCCATCATCCCCATGCTTGCTGAGGGGAGCATCCCAAGGGAGCCGGTAAGCATTGATGCTTCATCGCTCAGTATATCTCCAAAAAGGTTTTCTGTAAGTATTACATCGAAGTTCCCAGGATTCCTTATAAGCTGCATAGCGGCATTGTCCACATACATGTAAGAAAGCTCCACATCATTGTAGTCCTTTGCCACCTCACCGGTCACCTCACGCCAGAGCCTTGAGCTTTCAAGTACATTTGCCTTATCTACAATCGTAATCCTGTTTTTTCTCTTCCTTGCAATGTCAAAAGCTTTACGCGTAATCCTCTCAATTTCAAAGGAGGTATATACCATCATATCCCATGCCTTGACACCATCCTTTGTCTTTATCCTCTTCTTTTCTCCAAAGTATGCCCCTCCCGTAAGCTCACGGACAACCATAATATCAAGGCCATCCTTCAACACTTCCGGTTTCAGTGTTGAAGCTGATTTTAGCTGTGGGAACAGGATTGCAGGCCTTAAGTTTGCAAAGGCATCAAGAGCCTTTCTTAATCCAAGAAGCCCGGCTTCAGGCCTCAGGTGCCCGGGAAGCTTATCCCATTTCGGTCCTCCTACGGCGCCCAAAAGCACTGCATCACTGTTTTTGCATACCTTCACTGTTTCATCGGGAAGCGGAACGCCTGTTTCATCAATTGCCCGGCCTCCCATCAGCACCTCTTCATATTCAAAGCTGCTGCCGAATCTCTCCGCCACCGCATCAAGCACCTTCACGGCCTGCTTTGTTACTTCAGGGCCAATCCCGTCTCCCGGTATCAATGCTATTTTCATAGACTGTCCACCTTCCCTTTCACGTAGTTAACCAGACCCCCGGCTTTCATAATGTCCTGCATGAATTCAGGAAAGGATTCTGCCTTATAGGTAATTCCTTTGGTAATATTCGTTATCCTTCCGCTGTTAAGCTCCACTTCAACCTCATCGCCATTCTCCATATCCTTTACAGCTTCAGGGCACTCCAGTATGGGAAGTCCAATATTGACTGCGTTCCTGTAGAATATCCGGGCGAAATTCTCAGCTATGATGCACTCTATTCCTGAATGCTTTATAGCCAGGGGCGCATGCTCCCTTGAGGAGCCGCAGCCAAAATTGCTGCCTGCTGCTATAAGGTCTCCTGTCTTCACCTTTTTTACAAACTCCCCGTCAAGGTCCTCCATGCAATGGGAGGCAAGTTCTTTACGGTCACTTATGTTAAGGTATCTTGCCGGGATTATAACATCGGTATCCACATTATCTCCGTATTTGAAAACTCTGCCCTTTATCATCCCATCACCTCCTCCGGAGAGGATATCTTTCCTGTAACCGCAGAAGCTGCCGCAACTGCAGGGCTAGCCAGGTATACTTCACTTTCCGGATGTCCCATTCTTCCTACAAAATTCCTGTTGGTGGTTGCCACAGCCCTTTCACCCTTTGCCAGGATCCCCATGTGTCCCCCAAGGCAAGGACCACAGGTTGGAGTGCTTACAACAGCTCCGGCTTCAATGAATATCTCCAGAAGCCCCTCTCTCATTGCCTGAAGGTATATCTTCTGTGTAGCCGGGAATACAATAGTTCTCACCCGCGGATCAACCTTTTTATCCTTTAATATCTTTGCTGCCATTCTCAGGTCCTCGATCCTTCCATTGGTGCATGAGCCTATTACAACCTGATCAATTGTTACCGTTCCGACATCATCAATAGCTCTTGTGTTTTCCGGCAAGTGAGGGAATGCAACTGTAGGCCTTATACTGCCAAGGTCAATTTCTATAACTCTGCTGTACTGGGCATCATCGTCTGCAGTATATATTACAGGAAGCTTTTGTGAATGCTCCGATACATATTTCAGAGTTTTTTTATCCACCGGGAAAATTCCGTTTTTCGCGCCTGCTTCTATTGCCATATTTGTAATGGTAAAGCGGTCATCCATCGAAAGGCTTGCAACTCCCTCCCCACAGTACTCCATTGACTGGTACAGGGCTCCGTCAACCCCTATCAGCCCTATGATATGGAGTATTACATCCTTTCCGCTTACCCAAGGCCCCATGCTTCCTGTCAGTACGAATTTTACCGCCTCAGGCACCTTGAACCATGCCTCCCCTGTTGCCATGCCCACAGCCATATCGGTGCTGCCTATACCGGTGGAAAAGGCTCCGAGAGCCCCATAGGTACAGGTATGGGAGTCAGCTCCTATTATTACGTCCCCTGGCACAACCAAGCCTTTTTCCGGGATAAGCGCATGCTCTATCCCCATCTGCCCTATCTCAAAATAGTGCTCTATATTCATTTCCCTTGCAAATTCCCTGACCACCTTGCACTGCTCTGCAGATTTTATATCCTTGTTAGGAGTGAAGTGATCAGGAACTATGGCAATTTTGCTTTTATCAAATACCTTTTTTGTACCGATCCCCCTGAATTCTTCTATTGCAACGGGAGCAGTAATATCGTTACCAAGCACCAGATCAACCTTAGCCTTTATCATCTGACCCGGGTGTACTTTATCCAATCCGGCATGTGCCGCCAATATCTTTTGAGTCATAGTCATACCCATCTGTTTGTTTCTCCTTTCGTTCCCATTCCCCGAGGAAATATTCTATTGAGTCAATCAGTGCAAAGCAGCTGGCCTCAATGATGTTTTCCGATACTCCTACAGTTCCCCACAGCTGTTCACCGTTTGTAGATTCAATATGGACTCTTACCTTTGCAGCTGTGGCTTTGGAGGTATCAAGCACACGTACCTTGTAATCCACCAGCCTCATCTTCTTCAGTTGAGGGTAGAAAAGCTCCAGTGCCCTTCTCAGTGCCTTATCCATGGCATTTACCGGTCCGTCACCCTCTGCTGTGGCAATCTCTTCAATCCCCCTGACATTGACCTTTATCACTGCCGTCGCATTGTTCAGCTTCTTCCGCTTACTGTCACACCAGATTTTAAAGTCCATAACCTTGAAAAATTCATTTTCCTTCCCCAGGGACCTTTTTACCATAAGCTCAAAAGAGCTTTCAGCACCTTCGAACTGGTATCCCTCGTGTTCAAGTTTTTTCAGCTTTTCCATGATCCGCTTTACTTCCGGAGAATCCTTTGACAGCATTGGAGCATACTCCTGTATCTGCTTAAGTATGGTGCTCCTGCCGGAAACCTCGGACATCAGGACCCTTCTTTCATTACCCACAAGCTCCGGCCTGACATGCTCATAGGAAACCGGATTCTTCAGAACAGCATCTATATGCATACCGCCTTTATGAGCAAAGGCGTTGTTCCCGACAAAGGGCTCATACTCATTGTGTCCTTTGTTGGCAATCTCGCTTACATAACGGGACATCGCAGTAAGGCCGGCCATCTTTTCTTCAGGAATCGCATTATAATTAGCCTTTAATTGAAGGCACGGGATCACAGTACATAAGTCTGTATTTCCGCAGCGCTCACCATATCCGTTTATTGTACCCTGCACTTGCAGCGCACCGTTCAATACCGCCATTACACTGTTTGCTGCAGCCATCCCGCAGTCATTGTGGCAGTGTATTCCGAGGGGTGTATTGAAGCTTCCTGATACTTTTGACACTATATCGCATATTTCATTGGGAAGTGTCCCTCCATTTGTATCACAAAGCACCAGCCAGTCTGCTCCTGCACTCTGAGCCGCCTTCAATGCACTTAAGGCATATCCGGGGTTGAATTTATAGCCGTCAAAGAAATGCTCCGCATCGAAGATCACTTCTTTCCCTTTATCCTTCATATAGGCTACGGTATCGCTTATCATCCTCAGATTTTCCTCAAGGGTAGTCCTAATGATGTTTGTGACATGGAAATCCCAGCTTTTACCGAATATTGTCACTGCAGGCGTCTCTGCACTTAAAAGAGCAAGAACGTTGCTGTCCTCATGGACCTTGATATTTGCCCTTCTGGTACTGCCGAAAGCAGCCAGCTTTGCATTCTTAAGCCTGAGTTTTTTTACCCTTTTGAAAAATTCCATATCCTTGGGATTAGATCCCGGGTTTCCCGCCTCTATATAATTGATTCCGAATTCATCCAGTTTTCTTGTTATATTCAGCTTGTCACCCACTGTGAAGGATATGCCCTCTCCTTGCGCTCCGTCACGCAGTGTGGAATCATAGGTGATCAAGTAATTCAAATTCCCAATTGGCCTCAGCTCCTTCTCCGAAATAATTATAGCTCTTCGCCATTTTGTATTCTTTTATATCATTTTCATTCTGTTCCTCAAGCCTGAAAACCATGTTGTTCAAAGCATTTACATAAGCCTTTGCACTGGCTTCGATTATATCTGTGCTGACTCCGTAGCCCACAAATTTCATATCATTCTTTGATATCTTTACTGTTACCTCCCCAAGAGCATCCTTCCCACCGGTAGCGGCCTTTATATAATAGTCTTCAAGCTTAACACTCATCCCTATTGCCCTGTCAATAGCCTTGAAGGTCGCATCAACAGGCCCGTCACCGCAGGCAGCCTCTTCAAGGACCTTGTTCTTGTAGCCGACCTTTACTGTTGAGGTTGATGTAATACCGCTTCCGCTTGATATCTGGAAATATTCCAGCTTGTAAGTTTCTGTAACCTTTTTTGACTCCTGTGTGACCAGGGCTTCAATATCCCTGTCCATTATGAGCTTCTTCTTGTCAGTCAAATCCTTAAATTTTTGAAATGCCATATTTACATCCTCCTGTTCGAGATTAATGAATCCCAGTTCTTTAAGCTTTTCTTCAAATGCGTGTCTACCTGAATGCTTCCCCAGCACCATCTTGCTCCTTCTCAGACCCACCGATTCCGGTGTCATTATTTCATAAGTCTCCCTGTTTGACATCACTCCATGCTGGTGTATCCCTGATTCATGAGCAAATGCATTTGCACCTACAATCGCTTTGTTGGGCTGTACAGGTACCCCGGTGGCGAAGCTTATCATCGAGCTGGTCCTGTATATCCTCTCGGTTGCCACCTGTGTGGAAAAATTGTAGTAATCCGTCCTGGTCCTGAGTGCCATTACCACCTCTTCAAGCGCAGCGTTTCCTGCCCTTTCACCCAATCCGTTGATTGTACATTCCACCTGTCCGGCGCCGTTCTCCACAGCCGCCAGAGAATTTGCCACCGCCATTCCGAGATCATTATGACAGTGCACACTTATTATTGCTTTATCAATATTGCTCACATTGTTTCTGATATCTCGGATGAGCCCTCCAATTTCACCTGGTGTCAGGTAACCTACGGTATCAGGTATATTTACCACACTTGCCCCCGCATTTATCACTGCTTCCAGGACCCTGTACAGGAATTCCGGATCTGTCCTTGTTGCATCCTCAGGGGAAAACTCCACTTCAGGGCATAAGCTCCTGGCATAGGTTACTGTCTCAACAGCTTTCGCCAGTACCTGGTCACGTTCCATTTTCAACTTGTACTTCATGTGTATGTCGGAAGTAGCTATAAAGGTGTGTATCCTCGGCTGCCCGGCATACTTGAGAGCTTCCCAGGCTCTGTCTATATCCTGTCTGATAGTCCTGGCCAGAGCCGCAACGGTGGAGTTTTTGATATTCCTGGCTATTTCCTTTACTCCTTCAAAATCGCCATTTGATGCTACCGGAAAACCCGCTTCAATAACATCGACTCCAAGCTGCTCAAGCTGCTTTGCTATCTGAAGCTTTTCACTCATGTTGAGGCTTATTCCCGGGGACTGCTCCCCATCTCTCAAGGTTGTATCGAAGATGTATATCCTTTTTGACATTTTTAAGACCTCCTATGGTTTTATTTCCTATCAATCCACGACATCATCTTCCTTAGTTCCCTGCCTACCTGCTCCACCTGATGCTCCGACTCCCTTTTCCTCATGGCATTGAAGGAGGGCCTGTTTGCCTGATTTTCCAATATCCATTCCTTTGCAAAGGTTCCATCCTGTATTTCAGATAAAATCTTCTTCATTTCATTGCGTGTTTCTTTTGTGACTATCCTTTTTCCCGTTACATAATCGCCATATTCTGCAGTATCACTTATGGAATATCTCATGTAGCTCAGGCCTCCCTGATTTATAAGGTCCACTATGAGCTTCATCTCATGGAGGCACTCGAAATATGCGCTTTCCGGCTGATAACCCGCTTCTACGAGAGTTTCAAAGCCTGCTTTCATAAGCTCTGTCACACCTCCGCAAAGTACAGCCTGTTCACCGAAAAGATCCGTTTCTGTTTCTTCCTTGAAGGTCGTCTCCAGTACTCCTGCTCTGGTACCTCCTATACCCTTCGCATAAGCCAGGGCATGGGTCTTTGCATTGCCTGAATGATCCTGATATACTGCTACGAGGCACGGCACCCTTCCCTGAACTGGCTTCTTACCGTATGCCCCGGCCCCTTTGGCGCTACCATGAATACATCTACATTCTTCGGAGGTACTATCTGCCCGAAATGGATGTTGAAGCCATGGGCGAATATCAGGGATTTTCCTTCCACCAGATTAGATTCTACAGACTCCTTATAGAGCGACCCCTGCTTTTCATCAGGTACCAGGATCATTATAAAATCTGCTTTTTTTACAGCTTCAGCTGCCTCATACACCTCAAGCCCCTGCTGTGCTGCACTTTCCCAGGACTTGCTGCCTTTGTACAAGCCTACGCATACATCAACTCCGCTTTCCTTCAGGTTCAGCGCGTGAGCGTGTCCCTGGCTGCCATAACCTACGATTGCTACCTTCTTGCCGCTGAATACTCCCAGATCAGCATCCTTCTCATAATACATCCTTGCATTTGTCATTTTTCATTCCTCCAAATCAATAATTTTTGATAAAATAAAAAAGACTTTCTACCCCCAACACTGGGGCAAAAAGTCTTTCGCGGTACCACCCAATTTTATACTCATTTTTATAACGGCTCAGCCGGCGGGGCTTACTATCATTTCAGCCTGCAACTCAAGGATGATGTTTTTCAACAAATTCATCCTATGGATTCGCACCAACCTCCACTCTCTGTATGAACAAAATCTGTTTACTTTTTCCTGTCATCGTTTTTATCGTTATTAAGTTGTTAATTATGTGTATTAGGCTTATAATCAGGCCTATAATTATCAGTATGCTTATAATCGGCAGCACGACAATTAGAATTATGCCTGTAATGGATAGTGCCAGGCTGCTAATTAGCAGGCCTAGGACTGCCCATAGAATAATTCGGGATATTATGTATGAAATTGTGCTTGCAAAATAGTCTTTGCTTCTATTCATTTTCATCATGGTCACAATTTCCTCTCTCTGCACATTTATCTCATCTACATGTCGTGGTATTTAAAGAAGACTATACCAACTATTGTGATTTAAGTCAATACTCTTTTTTACTTTTTTTTAATGATATTTTATAAGATTTTTTGAATATTTATGAAAAACCCTGTGTTTTCAGTACTTTTAGCTCTTCAAAATTTTCAGAAATATCTATATCTTTAATGCATGTCATATATTATATTACGGATAAGTACTGAGAAATGATACAGATATAATGCATACTAAAAGAATATAATGTACACAACTATACAGAAAATATCCTTACAAGGCTTTTCCGTGTTTTATATACTTTGAAAGTAAATACAATATATGTTATATTTGAAATACAGTATAATAAACCTGTATTGAACGCACAAAGTATTTATATTGGGTTATGTGCGAATTCAATAACAATCAAGGTAACCATTTTGCGGATTTTGAATTAATACTTAAGATGTATTCCGCAAAATGCCGGATTGAACGCACAAAGTATTTATATTGGGTTATGTGCGAATTCAATAACAATCAAAGAAAATATTTCGCGAAATTTGAATTATAATTTAAAATGGTTTTCGCTAAATATCTAAGATAGGAGGTTTGACCCGTGAATAACTTTATCGACTACCTTGATATAAACAAGGAGGTACTTGATGGACTCAGATATTACAAACCAATCGTTGCTCTTGAGTCGACCATAATATCTCATGGGATGCCGTATCCTGAGAATATTGAAACTGCTCTGTCCCTTGAAAAGATCGTACGTGATAATGGCGCAATACCGGCTACTATGGGGATTATCAACGGACGTATAAAAATAGGACTCCATCATGAAGAGATGGAGTTACTTGCAACCTCAAAGGATGTGGTCAAAACCAGCCGCCGGGATATTCCTTACCTGGTAGGACTGGGTTTATCCGGAGGCACTACTGTAGCGGCTACTATGATATTTTCCGAATATGCCGGAATCCGTGTATTTGCTACCGGAGGAATGGGCGGAGTTCACCGGGGTGCTGACAAAAGCTTTGATATATCGGCTGATCTTACTGAACTCTCCATTACAAATGTTGCAGTAGTCTGTGCAGGTGTAAAGGCGATACTGGATATAGGGCTAACTCTTGAGCAGCTTGAAACCCTTGGTGTTCCTGTTATTGGCTACGGTACTGATGATTTTCCTGCTTTTTATACCAGAAGCAGCGGCTTTAAGGTTCCTATGCGGGTAGACGATCCGAAGGACTGCGCAAAAATCATGAAGAGCAAATGGGATTTAAAGCTTAATGGCGGAATAATAGTGGCAAACCCGATTCCCGAACAGTATGAAGCACAGCGGGATCATATAGACAAAGCAATAGAGCTTGCTTTATTTGAAGCTGATAAGAATGGTATCACCGGAAAGGAAGTCACTCCATACCTGCTTGACAAGGTAAAGGAGATCACTGCCGGAGAAAGCCTTGCTGCCAATATGGCCCTGGTAAAGAACAACGCACTGCTGGCTGCCCGGATAGCAGTTGAATACAGCAAGCTGGATAATGCGTAATAGCTATTCAGTTGCGGGGTTACGAGGTTTCGAGGCTGCGGGGCTACGGGGTGTAGGGAACGGTTCTAAACCGTTCCGTCGCAGAGGCAGATAATGATTATAAAGCCGCTTGTGTGGTGATTCCCACATAAGCGGCTTTGTCTGAATAAACATTGGGGTGAATGACATGAAAGAATATGTAGTAGTTGCAGGTGGAATAAATGTCGACATCAAGGGCAAGGCCTTTGATAAAATGGATATCGGCAGTTCAAGCCCCGGAGCCATAGAAATAAGCCCCGGGGGAGTGGGACGCAATATTGCGCACAACCTTGCTCTCCTTGATGTGCCTGTAATGCTCTTAGGCGCTGTAGGCTCCGATGCCCAGGGTATCAAAGTGCTGCAGGATACCGGAGACTGCGGGGTATGCGTCGAACATATCCTCCGGACTGATAAAAGCCTTACGGGAACCTATATTGCTTTGCTGGATAATGCGGGTGAAATGGTAGCAGCCCTGTCTGATATGCATATATTGGAATTGCTTGATGTGGATTATTTCAAGTCAAAGCTTGCCATACTGAAAAATGCAGCTTATATAGTATGTGACGCCAATCTGACCACCGAAGCTATAGCGTTTATAATATCGGTGGCAAACTCCTGCAATATTCCGGTTTGCCTCGAGCCGGTCTCGGTGAAGAAAGCTCTGAAGCTCAGGAATCATCTCAATGGAATAGACTTTATCACCCCTAATATGGATGAGCTTGCTGTGCTGTCAGAAATGAATGCAGAGAATACTGCTGAGCATATGGCTGCTCAGCTGATAAAATCAGGTGTGAAAAATGTTATAACCACCCTCGGGCAAAAAGGCTTATGCTACACTAATAAAAACGGCAGCAGGTACTACCAAAGCATACCCAACCTTGTGTCCGATGTGACAGGCGCCGGTGATTCTCTGACTGCCGGATTCCTGTACGGACTGATGAAGCACAGCAGCATAGAGAGGGCTCTGATATGCGGCTTGGCAGCTGCTGCTATAACTGTAGGCTCAAAAGAAACGGTAAGCTCGCAATTGTCTGTGGAGAGCATCAGCAGGTTAGCTTTGCAGTTCAACTCCGATTGCGTGCTCTAAAAAATATTTTTTACCTTCAAAATTTATAATATATTGAAAAATTGAGTAAACCTGCCATTTATAGGGTGCAGTAGCAAATATCAGGCACACCTCCTTATATTGAATAAATATTAGCTATACTGTAAAATACTATTGATGTCTCCAAAAATATTACAAGGAGGTATATTATGTTAAGAGACCGTTTGAAGATTGATGCAGCTTTCCTTGAAGAACTTAACCAATATTTTGCGAATCCCAGTAACGGCTTTATCAGCGAAATCCTGAGTGTAGTAGAGAAATACGGAACCCCTGAAGAAATCAATGAACAGGCAAAGCAGGCAAAGAAGCTCTCAAATCTGCTTGATCGATTGAAAAATCAGGATTCTCCATATCTAAAGGATATAGAATGGCTTATATCCATGAGGGACAAAGGTGCTTTCATACCGGTATCCAAGTACAGGAGAGACATTCTGGGCAGTAATGCAGATGCCATGAATTTCAACGAAGGCAAGGCTGTAACCCTCGAAATCAGCGCACTGCAATATTTTCCATGGCTTATTGAGGAAGCAAAGCAGGCAATAGATAAAAAGGAGATAATGCCCGGAAGATACATACGCGTACGCAAGATGAAGGAACAGGAATCTGACAACGGAGATATACTGGCAATAGCTGCAGCTATGCAGATAGTTGGGGCAAGCTATGTAGAGACCCTTGACACCAAGGGCACTGACGGATCAAATGTACACCTGGGAGGTCCTGCTACCATAACAGGCTATTTCGGCGGCGTAGGACAGCCAAATGAGCATGGTCTGATGTGGATTGACGAGCTCCTTTACTATTATACAAACTATGGCATCAATGAAGTTCTTAATATAAATCCCGGAACGGTATTCCTTGGATATATTCTGTATAAGCTTGGTATCAACATTAAATTCAAGATATCCGTTTTCATGGGGAACGACAATCCTTTCTCGGTGCTCTGGACACTGATGATGGCAAGGCTTTTCGCCCGTGAGGACGGCACTACTCCCCTCATAGGCTTCAATCTCAGCAACTCGGTGGACAACGGCACTATAGCACTGAGTTCAGATATAAGACGGCAGTTCGGCTTTGAAAACAATGTGAGGATCGAGCACCACATTACCGAGACCTATAAGAGCATAGTCCGCCAGCCGTATAACAGACGGGATGAGCTATTGGAGATCGCCCGGACAGTACCTAATATCTCCGCCAAGCACGAAGGCGGCGATCCTGATGCAGAACTCAAGCAGGCGCATCAATCGGATATACTGGATTACTTCAGGGATAAAGAGGAAATAATCTCCTCCGGCGACATGCCCCATCTCCTTGGAAACTATCTTGGAAAGCATGCTGCTGTGAACAATACAGCAAGAGCGCTAACTGAAAACGGACTTGCATTCATTGGAGCAAGAAAACTGCATAAGAGATAAAAAACAAGACCAGCTCATTCAGATAAGCTGGTCTTGTTTTTATTATATACATTAAATCAATTAGGCTCTCAATACCTCCAGTTCTTTCTCCTCCATGAACTGGTTTGTATATAATCGGTAATAGTAGCCTTTGCGCTTGAACAGTTGCGAATGGCTGCCTTCTTCTATGACTTTTCCCTCCTTGATGACCAGGATCCGGTCTGCGGAGCGGATGGTTGACAAGCGATGAGCAATGATAAAGCTGGTACGGTTTTTCAGTACCTTATTAATGGCATCCTGTATGATCTGCTCTGTTTCCGTATCGATAGAAGAGGTTGCCTCATCAAGTATAAATATCCTCGGATCTGCCAGAACAGCCCTTGCAAAGGACACCAACTGCTTCTGTCCCGTTGACAAACGGTTTCCTCCTTCGCCAACCTCAGAATCATAGCCTTTTTCCAGGCTGACGATGAACCCATGGGCGTTAACCAGCTTTGCAGCCGCTTCAATCTCTTCATCAGCAGCCTCCAGCCTCCCATAGCGTATATTCTCCCGTATGGTCCCGCTAAACAGGTGCGGTGCCTGAAGGACATAGCCCAGATTGCTCTGCAGCCATGCAAGGGAACGGTCCTTGTAGTTGACGCCGTCTATCCATATTTCGCCTTCTGTTGGTTCGTAGAAACGACATGCCAGATTGACAATAGTGGTCTTTCCCGACCCTGTCTCACCGACCAGTGCTATATTCTCTCCGGCTTTGACCTCCAGATTAAAATTCTTCAGCACTGTTTCGCCGCCTTTATAAGCGAAAGATACATTTTTAAAGCTTATATCCCCCTTGATGGAAGGCCAGTTTTCCTTCCTGGGTTTATAGAGTGTACCGTAAGCTGCTTCTACTTCCCGGCTATCCTTGATTTCCGGTTCGGTATCTACCATGGACAGGATTCGTTCGGCCGATGCCTGTGCCGATTGAAGCTCGGCAAAGATTCTTGCCAGTTCCCTTACCGGTTCGAAAAATTGTATGGTATAACCTATAAACAAGACCAACGTCCCGTAGCTGATGGCATGGAGCCATACCGCCCTTCCTCCAAACCATAGGGCCAGTGCTGTTCCAATACTGCCCAGGGCCAATACAATGGGAAGATAGATCGAAGAAAAGATTGCTGCCTGAACGGAGGACCGGTACATTTCACCGGTGATTTCCTTAAATTCCAGCAGGTTTTTCTTCTCCAGCACTAAGGTCTTGGTGGTTTTTGCCCCGGAAATGCCCTCATTGAAGGCACCGGTAATCCTGGAGTTGGTTTTCCGGACCTTTCTATAGGCCTTTAGAATCTTCTGCTGAAAATATAAGCTGATGACCGCCAGGATCGGCACTATCGACAAGCTGATCAATGCCAGCTTCCAGTTGGTGTAAATCATGACACCTGCAATACCTATCATCATGGTAATGCCCCAGACAAAATCCACCAAACCCCATGCAATGGTATCACTGAGCCGTGACGTGTCTGAGGTCATACGAGCCATCAACCAGCCGACAGCCGTCTTATCGTAGTAGGAATATGAAAGCTCCTGCAGCCTGCAAAACCCATATTTCCGTATATCATAGCAGATTCCCATGTCAATCTTGCCTGCAATGGCAATCAACAGCCATACATTAATCGTCTGTACGGCAATCAATAGACCATAGGTTATCATAAACCGTGGCAATCCAGTCAATGAACCGGTCAGAACAAATCTGTCAATAGCTTTTTGGGTCATTAGGGGAAAGATAACATCGATACCGGCTACCCCCACCATAACACAGCCTAAAACGCACATAAGCTTACGATAAGGCCTGACGTAGCGTAAAAGCTTCAGCCATATTCCAAAGTCAAACTTTTTATTATATTCCTGCTCTTGAATTGTATTCATCTATATCATCTCTTTTCTGCACAATGCGCTTATGAAACACTCTTGACAAAGTCCTCCCCCACTTCCTTTTCAAGTGCATTCTGGATGGACCAGATGTGTTGATACAAACCAGGCTCGGATACAAGTGCCTGGTTTGTGCCTTGCTGTATGATCCGACCATTCTCTAAAACGAGGATAAAATCAGCTTCTGCAAGGGTGGTGATACGGTGGGAAATAATGAACGTGGTTGCCTTCCGTTTGCGCTCGTTCAGTGCTTTCCGAATGGCAGCATCGGTCTCCGTATCCACTGCACTTAGTGAATCATCAAATATCAATATGGGGCTGTTCTTGATCAAAGTACGTGCAATGGCTATCCGCTGCTTCTGTCCTCCGGATAGTGTCACCCCGCGTTCACCCACGACAGTATCATAGCCTTTTTCAAATTCCGAGATGGAATCATGTACCGCCGCGACTCTTGCAGCCTCAAAGACTTCAGTTTCATCCAGCTCATGTATTGCCAGACCAATGTTTTCTTTAATAGTTTTTGAGAATAGAAAGGGCTCCTGAAGTACAATACCCACATTCTGACGCAGCCATTTTTTATCCATCTCCAGAATGTCCATCCCGTCAATGAGCAGCCTTCCGCTTTGATAATCGTAAAGTCTTGGCAGGAGATGCATCAGCGTTGACTTTCCCGATCCTGTCGGACCCAGGATCGCGACCGTTTGGCCCGGCTTGACGGTAAAGGATACATCTTTTATTACCGGATGCTTTTCGTCGTAACCGAAGCAAACTCTATCAAATACTATTTCTCCTTTGATTTCCGGTTTCAGTCCGGTTCCATCCTCTGTCTCCAAGGGATGATCAAGTATTTGCCGGATACGCGACAGGGATACCATTGTCTTGCCCATATCTGTCAGAATCCTGCCCATCTGCCGGATCGGCCAGAGAAGCATCCCCTCGTAGGTTATAAATACCACCAGTGTCCCCAGACTGATTTTTCCCAAGGTGGTCCAATAAACACCGAAGGTGAGCACAGCCCCTATCTGAAGCATACAAAGAAGGTCTGACAATGACCAATACCCTGCAAGAAGCAGAATCAACCGGTAGGTCAGATCCCTGTACTCCGCATTGCGTTCTTCAAACTTACCGATTTCATATTTCTGCCTGGCAAATGCCCTTACGACACGAACACCCGTCAAATTCTCCTGCAATACAGTGGAGAGCCTGCCTTCCGATTCATCAGAAGCCTTGAAAGCCTTTTCAACACGCAGGAAGAAAACAACTGCAAAGCTGAAGATAACAGGTATTACGCCCATGGCCACCAGTGACATGGTTACACTGAGTCTGAACATGATCAGCAGCGCCGTCAAAAGCATAAAAAGTGCTCTCCCGATTTCTACAAATTGAACCGCCAAAAAACCGCGGATGGTATCTACATCCGATGTACACCGCTGTATGAGATCCCCTGTTTCTGCCTTAACATGGTAGTCGTAGGACACATGCTGCAAATGATCATAAAGCATTTCCCGGATATTCCTGGCAGTGGATTCTGCGGCCATAGCAGACCATTTTCCTTTATAGTAGGTGAAAATCCCATTAAGAATAGACAGAAGCACCAGCACACCACCGCATACCCAAAGGTTCCCGGCCAGAAAATCCTTTCCCCCGACCCTGCCAATCAGCTCACCTACCCATGAAGAAACAGCCAAAGGACTATCCCCAATAATGGAATCAATGGTCAATCGTATGACCAATGGTGATAGAAAGGTGAATAAAGTAGCTATTCCAATGCTTATTACCGCTTCAAAATAAAGCAGCCGATTTCCTTTCATAAGTTTCCAGAGTAGTTGTAATTTCTTCATCGTATCCCCCCACTCCCGGTTAATATTTCTGCACAATACTAAAAGCCATAGAAAATGCTAATAAACCTTCATTCCTATGGCTTGACTTTGCATACCCCTATAAAACAATGCTTTATAATGGGCAGTCGCTTATGCAAATAAAAAGCCACAGGTGCATACACGTACCTATGGCTTTGATCGTCACGTAAAAATACGACTGTGCAATCAGTGGCTACCAGATGGCCGTGCATGATGGTTGTTCTTGTTGACACTGTTGTTTCCCTTAAATATGCTTATAAACATTCTACACGACCTCCTTTTTATAAATTTGCTTTTACCTTTTCTATTATATTTATAATATTAGATAATTACAACATGTTTGGGTTATTTGTAATAATTTTGTAATAATGCTAAAGTTAAACATAACAGCTGCTGCGTATTTACTTCACCTCACCTATCCTGCTTTTGTTTAGTCCGGGTACAAGGTTCGCCATCATTGTGGTATAATATTACTATGATTTTTCAGGAGGGATTAATATGAATACCGAAAGATTGGTCAATGAATTCATTGAAATGGTAAAGGTCAGCAGCGTTTCCAAAAAGGAAGGCAGATTTGCTGCACTGCTTTCAGAAAAGCTCAAAGAGCTGGGTTTTGAAGTATATATAGACAATGCGAACAAGGAATCCGGCGGAGATACTGGAAATGTTCTGGGCAGGCTAAAAGGAACCCTTAATGCTCAACCGGTACTTTTATGCGCACATATGGATACAGTAGTACCTGGAGAAAACATCAAACCTGTGATCAGAGAAGGCGTCATATATAGCGACGGCACTACCATCCTTGGAGGCGACGACAAGGCCGGAATTGCAGCAATACTGGAAGCTGTAAGATACATAAAGGAAAACAGCATACCCCACGGTGATATAGAGGTTGCATTCACAATATGTGAAGAAAGCGGAATGGTAGGTGCTAAAAACATGGACTACAGCTGGCTCAAGTCAAAGCTCGCCTTTGTACTGGACAGCGGCGGAACTGTTGGGACAGTCATAACCCAAGCACCGGCACAGTTCAGGATATATACAACGATAAAAGGTAAAGCTGCCCATGCAGGTGTGGCTCCTGAAAACGGGATCAGTGCAATACAGGTAGCGGCAAAGGCTATCGGTAACATGACGCTTCTCCGTATCGATGAGGAGACTACGGCAAATGTAGGCAAGATAAACGGAGGCGAAGCTACCAACATAGTATGCGATAAGGTAGCAATTGAAATGGAAGCAAGAA
>Ga0196971_1000117_pt1 | contig 78389 bp, 72 predicted proteins | sample S1v_1013CmetaG_FD_148660 | JGI IMG/M metagenome (GOLD analysis project Ga0196971, IMG submission 148660) | Soil microbial communities from Anza Borrego desert, Southern California, United States - S1+v_10-13C | ecosystem: Environmental > Terrestrial > Soil > Desert | place: USA: California...
AGAGGTGCGGCGGCGTGCGATGCGGCCTCGCGTGCTGATCTACAGCGTCATCCTGCTGCTCATCATTGCCGCGTCACTCGGTTCGCTGCTGACGCGCACGCCGCTGAAGCTTGACGTGATCCGCGACCGCGGTACGATGGGACGTGAAGTGGAGGACGGCATGATCGAGAACGTTTACCGGTTACAAATCATGAACACCGATGAACGTCCGCATCGTTACAAGATCAGTGTCTCTGGTATCGATTCGATTGCCCTGGCTTCACCGGAAGAAGTCGAATTGGATGCGACCACCTCGCGCGCCGTACCGGTACGCGTTCGGGTTGCGCACGGCAAGGGCGAGAAAGGATCGAACAAAATCGCCTTCGAGTTGCAGGCGCTCGACGAAGAGCGTTTGCACGTGAGGGAACAAGCTGTGTTCATCGTGCCGCGCTGAGCGGCAGGTGAACAGTGTCATTGGAGAAGTACATGCAAGTTAAGACAGCCCCATCGGGCGATCCGGGTAATGTTAAACCTTGGTACCGGCATCGTTGGCCCTGGTTCCTGATGCTGGGACCGTTCGTGGTCGTCCTCGCCGGTATCTATACGATGTGGCTTGCCGTGTCGCAGCCGGATGCCTTGGTCGTGGATGACTATTACAAGCAAGGCAAGGCGATCAATCAGGATCTGAGCCGCGACCGCGTTGCTGCTGAAATGAAGCTGGAAGCGGAAGTTCGGTATGATGCAGCAGGCGGCAAGCTGGTCGGGACCGTGCGCGGTCTGGATGGGCGCGCTGACAAACTGTCCATCAGCCTGATCCATTCCACACGACCGGAAAAGGATCTCAAACTGATCGCCCAGCCAGATCAAAGCGGCAACTTCTCGGTTGCACTCCCGATGCTGGATATGGCCCGATGGCAGATCCTGATCGAAGGAGAGCGCCGTGATTGGCGGCTCAACGGCGTTTGGGCCTGGCCACAGGAGCCGCAGATCACCTTGCTGCCAATTACCGTTCCGCATTGATTCTTTGGGTGTGGCGCTGGCGATCAATCGCCACGCTTTTCACCTCCCGTTGATCTTCTATCCTTGTCCCCGCGTATGCGGGGCAATTACTGCTCTCTGCGCATTCCCGGAATTTCGAACATAATTCCCAGTATTGGGAAATTGAGCTTGTGCAAATGTTGTCTGGTTGAACCGTTCTGATGTATTTTTACCAAATACATCCGTTTCAAGTCGAAAGGAGGGTAGTTTGATGGCGCGACTTATGATGGTCGTCTTGTGGCCGTCGTTCCTGGTGGCAATAGTTGCGGAAGGCTTCTTTTTCTCCCTCTTCGACCCGAACGACTTGTCCTTCATAGGCAGCGATATCGAGCTGAACCCGTTGGCGGCCTACACCATTGGCTTCTTCATTTTCTGGGTCTTTTGTTCGCTTGCGAGCATGTTGACGTGCTATCTGATCGGCACGCCGAACGACCGACATACGCCGCTCTAGGCGCTGTTCCGAGGGTATGCAGAAAAACGGCCCCATTCTCATGGAGCCGTTTCGAATGCTTCTGTATCGCTGGGTGAGCGTCCAAACTTAGCTGCAGGTCCTTGTTCCGGCTGCGACAGCCTTCAAGGTTATCGGATCGAGCAGTTCCAGTTCCCGGTTGTTAACCTTGATCCAGCCTTGCTTCTTGAATTTGGACAGGAGGCGGCTGATGCTTTCAATGGTGAGGCCGAGATAATTACCGATTTCCTCACGCGTCATGCGCAACTGGAAATTGGTCGACGAGTAGCCACGCACTGAATACCGCGAGGACAGGTTCGACAAGAACGCAGCAAAGCGCTGTTCGGCCCGCATATTCCCTAACAAGAGCATTACGCTCTGCTCGCGCGTTATTTCCTGGCTCATCATCCGATGGAAATGATGCAGCAGGGTCGGCATTTGGGTGAATAACGCTTCCAGGCGCGCAAACGGAATCTCGCAGACTTCGCTGTCCTCCAGCGCGATGGCATTGCAGTGATGGCGATCGGTGCTGATTGCGTCCATGCCCAGCAGCTCGCCGGCCATCTGGAAACCGGTGATTTGCTGATCGCCACTTGGATTGATCTGATGGGTCTTGAAATGACCGAGGCGGATTGCGTACAGATTTGTAAACGGATCGCCCACGCGGTAAAGATGCGTGTCCTTTGGCACCTTGCGGCGGCGACCGATGATCTGGTCGAGCTTGTCCATGTCAGAGGCGTCAAGTCCCATCGGCAGGCAGAGCTGATGCATGCTGCAAGCGGAGCAGCGTGTGCGCAAATCCTGTGTGTTGACTGCGGACGAGGAAGACGGAACCGTCTGGGTCATGTCGGAAAAGTTCATGCGATGCAGAATCATAGTTGTGCTCGTTATCCAATTCACATCAATGCCGTAGTTGCCATCCGACTCATTAATTGAGCGAGGTCAAATATGGCGATGCAAATCTCGTACCAAGCACGAATTTTGATAACCGGGGTCGTGCAACGAGGATTGATTGCGAGGCGCTGTCAATACTACTTACGGACAATTTACCGCTATTTTATGATGGATTTGGCCTTTGTAGCAGAGAGGGAAATGGAATCTGGCAGTGTTATAACAAACGGCTGTCAGTGTATGGCAGTCCCATATGCGAGTGCGAATTCCCATAAGTGAGAATTCAATTCGTCTCGATTTTGGGGTTGGGCACCGGAGCGCGGCCAACTTTGCTCGGGCCGGATTTTCAAACGTATAGCATCTATTTCTTCTCGGGTTGTGATCTCGATGCAAACGCCGCGCATAAGGCTGGCTAGTGTGCGACAAGCACGCGGACAGTCTTGCGCTCAGACGTGAGGATGACTCCTTCGTCGTGCGGCTTAAGGGAGTGCGGGTCGATGAATTCAGTACTGACGCCGGTAGCCGCCAAATAGGCGGCGGCCTGCATGCGGGTACCTGGAAAATTACAGTGCATCGAAGTTTCCCAGACATGGCTATCCTACCGCCAGCCATTTGTGTCCTTGTTAAGTTATGTCTTGCCAACACTAAAGCTTTGTCGCGCGGAGTGCCGCTTTTTCGCTGCTGTCTGGTAGAGTGCCGCCATGAGCAAAATGACACTCGACCGCATCCTGCAATCGCAGGGCTTCGGCACACGCAAATGGTGCCGCGAACTGATTACCGATGGCGAGGTGGCGATCGCCGGTGAAATCGTTATCGACTATCGTGCAAGTTTTGAAACATCCGGGCTTTCGTTTAGCGTCTTTGGGGAAGATTGGCTGTACCGCGAGCGCGTATACCTGGCGCTGAACAAGCCTGGCGACTATGAATGTTCACGCAAACCTAGCCATCATCCGGGTGTGCTGAGTTTGCTGCCCGAGCAGTTCACTTGGCGCGATGTGCAGCCGGTGGGGCGGCTTGACCATGACACAACCGGCTTGTTGCTGATGTCGGATGACGGTGCCTTCATTCACGCGCAATCCTCACCACGCCGTCATGTGCCGAAACTGTATGTCGCCACGACCCACGCGCCGGTAAGCGACGAATTAGTGGACAAGTTGCTGACAGGTGTGCAATTGCACGACGAACCGGCACCACTATCGGCACGCACCTGCCGCAAACTGGATGAGCATCGCATCGAGATCGTGCTTGAGCAGGGCAAGTATCATCAGGTCAAGCGCATGCTCGCCGCTGCCGGCAACCACTGCTCGGCGTTGCGCCGTACCGCGATTGGGAGACTGACCCTCGATATGCTCGATCTCGCCGAGGGGGCGTGGTGCTATCTGGAACAGCACCACCTGGATCTGCTGGTGCCCGAATGAGGCGATGATGCCAGCGCGGTAAATCGTCCCACTTCGCGTTCAACTTCGCCCAAATGCAGAAAACCACCGTTGTTCTTGCGTTGTTCTTGACTTTGGGGGCTACTGCAATTGAGGGATTTGCGCATAAGATATAGGGATCGCATCCTTCAAGAATCACCTGTATGCCAGATACGGAATACAAACGTCTTATCCATGCAGCAAAAGAGCGTGCATCATCCGGATTCCTGGCGTTAGCACAACGCGCAATACACGATGCGGACAAAGATGTCGTCGAATCGCTTGGCCGCGCCCGGTCGGGCGCCGACCAGACGGCGCTCACTTCTGTTCGGCATTTCCTACGGCAGGAAGGTAATGTTTTTCTGCAGCGCATTGAGTCCCTGTATCGTGGTTATCTTGATCGCGCGATGCAAACCATGTACGTGGACATGCGGCGTGACATGCGCAAATTGTCAATCGATGAACTGTCGTTGATTGATGATGAAGTCGTTAACCACCAGATCGAGGTTGGTCGCCTGACCGAGCGCATGCGCGAGGCAAATGAAGAGTCGATCGGCCGCCTGAACGTCATTGTGGCGCGCATGCACGGAGATACCGAAGCGCGCGAACGTGAGAATCCATTCCGCCCCTATTTGCTCGCCCGTTCCCTGTACGAGGCAATCCGTGAAACCGCCGGTGACGAAGCGAAGACCAAGTTGCTGTTCCAGCATCTTGCCAACGCGCTCATCCAGCATCTGCCGGCCTACTATTCTTCCATCCGTGAAGTGTTCGAGGCGTCGGGCGTGCGCGGTGACTTTCTCGCGCAGCGCTCGCGCGCTGCGCATAACCAGCGCTACTTCGGCGCTCCACCGGATACGATCCAGCCTGGCGCCAGAAATGCGGATAGCCGCGTACTGTCGGGGCTGGAAAAGATGCTGGCGACAGTCGGCGGTTCAACGGATGCGAAATCGGTGGATTCCCGGGCACCTGTCGACAAGAGCCAGTCGGTCAATCTGCATGAAATGATCCGGAAGATGCTGGCACCGTCACGCCCGTTTGGATCGGCTGCCGTCAGCGAGCCAATCCAGGGGGCAGCGTTTTCACAGGCAGCATTGCTCAATCCGCTGGTTGCACAACTGTCCAGAATGCAAAAAGCGCTGTCTGCGGAGGGGGAAGGGGCCGCGCCATCGCAAGACGCTGCACAGATCCGCGAGCAACTCAATCTCGAGAGCGCAACAGTAGCCGAACGCATGACAGTGGATGTCGTGACGATGCTGTTCGAGTTCATTCTTGATGACGCGCAGATCCCGTCGGACTTGCGTCGGCACCTCGGTCGCTTGCAGCTTCCGCTATTGAAGGCGGCAGTGCTGCAGCCGGATCTGCTGCATGACGACAGGCATCCGGTACGAAAGCTGTTGAACAGGATGAGCACCGCGGGCGTGGGCGTTGACACGGCAACGGAAGGTGGCAAGGCACTGGTTACCGAAGTCGATCGCATCGTCCGCAAGGTATTGGTGGAATTCGATACCGACACCGTGGTGTTCTCGGCTGCGCTCGGCGAGTTCGAAGCTTTTCTGGCGAGCTACCTGCGTCAGGACGACAGGGAAACGAAGCGCGGCATCGATGCTGTGGAGACGGCGGAGCGGTTCAGCGTGCTGCTGACCAACGCCACGACCGCCTTGTGCGATGCCATGCTTCCGCTGAATGTGGATAAGCGTATTTCGGATTGCGTGATCCATGTCTGGCCGCATGTGCTCGTGCATGCGACATTGCACGACGCGGAGCAAAAGGTTTCTCCGGACAATGCGCATAGCCTGTATCACCGCTATCACTCGGTGCTGCCGGAACTACTGTGGAGCGTACAGGAAAAAACGGATCCGCAACAACGTGCTGAACTGATCAAGCTGCTCCCGAACCTGGTGAAGCGCCTGCGTGCAGCGTTGCACCTGATCCAGTTGCCGGAAGAGGAATGCAAGCGGATTCTCGACCAGATGGTCGAACTGCATACCGCGGTACTGCGGGCCAATGGCGGCGCAAATGGAAAGGCATCGCCCACCCTTGAAGAATTGAACGAGCAGTTTTCGCGGGTGTCGATTCGCTGGGACAGGGCGTCGTGGTCGCTCGACGAGCCTCCGCAACCGCGCGCTTCCGTGATCGAAGATGTCTTTGCGCGAAGGGATGTCGCCGCGGACCTGAAGCTGGGCGTGAAAGCGGTCACAGCGTCTGCAGCCGACAGGGACTTCCTGGCGCAGACCTACCTGCTGGGCACGCGCGTCGAATTCCGTCCTGCGGATGCCGTGCCGGTGGTGGGACAACTGGTGTGGAGCAGTACCCATCGTTCGCTGTACCTGTTCAAAAGGGATGGCGATGGCGGGCTCGTGCTCTATACCTATGCGTCGCTGCTGGAAGCGCTGCGCGATGGGACAGTCGTGCCGGTCGAGTATGCGCCGGTGTTCGATCGTGCCGTGGAGTCGCTGCTCCATGATGCGGCCAGCATGTCAGCTGAAAAGGCCTAAGGTCATCTCACCCTGAATGTATGGTCGACGCCGGCCGCTTTACCTGCGGCACAGCGTTGTGTCTTCTTGCCATGGCACCGCCATATCGCGTCGGTGCGCCTTGTTCGACAGGCAAATCGCCTCGGTCTCGCTTGGCACAGTCAGGCTAGCAATGGCTCTAATGGCCGCACCCACGATCCATTGTGCGTTTCATCGGCACTTTTATTTCACGATCGTATAGCAGGGGTTGTACTTCGTTCCGGGCAGTTTCATGCGATGCTGGGCGACGAAGGACGAGAGCAGCTCATCCATCGGCTCCATGATGCTGCGGTCGCCGTGGATCTCGAAGCGGCCGAATTTCTCGATCGAACGGATTCCCTGATCCTTGACGTTGCCGGCCACCACTCCTGAAAATGCCCGGCGCAAGTTTGCGGCAAGAAAATGCCGCTCCTGGTTCTTGTGCAGGTGCAGGTTACGCATGGCTTCATGTGTCGGGAAGAACGGCCGCTGGAATTCATGGTCGATCTTCAGCAGCCAGTTGAAATAGTAGGCGTCGCTGCGATCCTTGCGGAATTCCCGCACCAGTTTTATCCCCGAAAGCATTTCCTGCGCAACGCGCGCGGGGTCGTTGATGATGATCTTGTAGCGGCGTTGAGCCTCTGGACCGAGCGTTTCGCCGATAAACTGGTCAATCCGCGTGAAGTACTCCTGGGAATTCACAGGGCCGGTGAAAATCAGCGGGAAGGGAAGGTCTCCATTGTCCGGATGCAACAAGATGCCGAGGATATACAGAATCTCTTCTGCCGTGCCGGCGCCGCCCGGGAAAACAACGATACCGTGGCCCGTACGCACGAATGCCTCGAGCCGCTTTTCGATATCCGGCAGGATGACGAGGTCATTGACGATCGGGTTGGGCGACTCGGCAGCAATGATGCCCGGCTCGCTGAGGCCAAGGTAACGCCCGTTGGCAATGCGTTGTTTGGAATGCGCAATGGCGGCGCCTTTCATCGGGCCTTTCATGGCGCCGGGACCGCATCCGGTGCAGATATCCATGCCGCGCAGGCCGAGCTCGTAGCCGACCTTCTTGGAGTAGTCATATTCCTCGCGCGAAATGGAGTGGCCACCCCAGCATACGACCATATTGGGGTTGAGCATAGGTTTCAGTATCCCGGCGTTGCGCAGGATATGGAAGACTGAATCGGTAATTCCTTCGGAAGTGCTCTGGTCGAATTTAGGATTGCCGGTAATCTCGTCGCTGACATAAATCACGTCACGCAAAACCGCAAACAGATGCTCGTGGATACCCTTGATCATCTTGCCGTCGACAAAGGCGTTCGCTGGTGCGCCGCGGATATCGAGCTTGATACCCCGTTCCCGCTGAATGATGCTGATATCAAAGGACTTGTAGCGCTCGAGCAATTCCTTTCCGTCGTCAAGTGGATTGCCGCAGTTTAAGACTGCCAACGAGCAATTGCGAAAGGTCTCATACAAACCACCTTGGCTGGTATCGAGCAGCTTGGCCACTTCCGACTTGGACAGCACCTCCAGGCGGCCTTCCGGGGAAATTTGGGTATCGACGACGTAGCGTTCCATAGAATTGAATTCTTGTTGAGGGATTCTTGGTCCGCGATCTCTCCATAACCGCAGTCCAGCGTGCAGCTTACACCGCCGGCAAGAATGAGTGTATACCGCCCCGGGACGGCCTGATAGGGGAACATGAGCTGGTGAAATGTTTCGAGGTATTTACGAACCTTCTCCCAGGCGAACGTTTCGGAAACACGTGCGTCGAAAACAGCGTGGACCCGGCGATGGATGATGGCATCTATCGCAGTCTTGCTCGTCCGGCGAAACCAGCTGCCGTACTACGCAATCAACCGTGTCGCTGGCTTAGAGCCTGTTTGGAAAACTGCTGTGCGGTCCGCGATCGCCGAGATTGTTTAGCATCTGAAATGGAACGAACTAGATGGCCTGGACTGGCGATACCGACGAAGACATGCGCATTGAAACGCTGCGCCAGTACGACATCCTGGACACGGCACCGGAATCGCAGTTCGACGACATCGCAGTTCTCGCAGCGCGTCTCTGTGGCGCGCCCATGGCGGCGGTCTCCCTGATCGATGAAAAGAGACAATGGTTCAAGGCGAGGATCGGCCTCGACCTAGAGGAGTTGCCACGCGAACGCTCCTTTTGCAATGTGACGATACGAGGGAATGGCCTGTTCATCGTTCCCGACCTGACGGCCGATGCGCGCTTCGCCGACGATCCCCTGGTCGCAAGCCATCCCAACCTGCGCTTCTATGCTGGCGCGCCGTTGACTACAGGCGATGGTTTCGTGCTGGGTACCCTTAGCGTCTTCGACAGCATTCCGCGTGAACTGACCGAAGAGCAGAAGGACGCGCTGTGCGTGCTCGCGCGCCAGGTGGTCGCCCAACTCGAGCTTCGGCGAAGCCTTAAATCCCTGAAGCAGCTTGTTCATGAGCGTGACCGCTCCGAAGAGCAATTGCGCATCTCACACCGCGATCTCGAGGCTCGGGTGGCTGAACGCACGGCCGCGCTGAACCAGGCAAATGCATCACTGACTGCGGAAGTCGGCAGAAGGGCACGCGAAGCGAGTTTTTCGCAAGCGTTGATCGATAGCTTGCCCGGCATCTTTTATGTGATCGATGCCAGCGGCCGGTTTGTCCGGTGGAACAAGAACCTCGAAAAGATTACCGGCTATACACCAGAGGAAGTCAGCCGCGCCCATCCTTTGGATTTCATGGGCACGGAAAGCGAGAGGTCCTTGCTCGAAAAAAGAATCAGCATGGTGTATTCAGAGGGCAAAGCCAATGTGGAAGTACACCTGAAGAATAAGCGCGGAGAGAGTATTCCGTACTACCTGACTGGCGTGAAGGTGAGTCTGGAAGGGCGGCCATGCATTTCGGGAATGGGCATCGATATTACGGAACGGCGACTGGCGGAGGAGAGCTTGCGGCTGCGAAACCGGGCACTGCAGGCGAGCGTGAATGCGATCATCATTACCGACCTGAAAGGCTGTGTTGAATATGCCAATCCGGCATTCGAGAAGATCACGGGCTATACGTTGCGCGAAACGCTGGGAAGAAACTGCCGCTTCCTCCAAGGCGAAGACACGCAGCAGGCGGGCATCGTGACGATACGGCAGGCAATCTACGACCGTACCGAAGCAGTCGTTTTGCTCCGGAACTATCGCAAGAATGGCGAGCTGTTCTGGAACGACGTACATATTGCGCCGGTGCGCGGGCCGGATGGCAGCGTCACGCATTTTGTCGGGGTGTTGAATGACGTCACGGAAATCAAGCACTATGAAGAGGAACTGGAGCGGCAGGCCAATTTCGACACATTGACCTGTCTCGCCAACCGGAATGTGCTCAAGGACAGAATCCGGCAGGCGATTGCCTCTGCCCGGCGCGACGGCTCCTTCGTGACTGTCGGCTTCATGGACCTGGACAACTTCAAGTTCATTAACGACAGTCTCGGGCACAACATCGGCGATGAGTTGCTCAAGCGGGTTGCGGAGCGACTGGTGGGTTGCCTGCGTGACCAGGACACGATCGCGCGCTACGGTGGTGACGAGTTCGCCTTCGTGCTGGTCGGACAGCGGGACGAGAAGAGCATTGCCTCGCTCATGGAGCGACTGCTGAAGACGGTGGATCGCCCACTGATGATCGATGGACACAAGCTCTTTGTCAGTTGCAGTATCGGGCTGAGTTTTTACCCCAAGGACGGGCGGGATGTCGATACCCTGCTGAAGAATGCGGATGCCGCGATGTACCGGGCGAAGGAGCACGGCAGGAACAACTTTCAGTTCTATACGCCAGCCATGAACAAGCGGGTGACGGAACGGCTGTCGCTGGAGTCCCGCCTGCGGCAGGCACTGGAGGAGGACGAGTTCGCCTTGCATTACCAGCCGAAGGTGGACTTGCGCAGCGGCGAGATCGTCGGTGCGGAGGCGCTGCTTCGCTGGTATCCGGGCGATGGCAGCTTGGTATCGCCCGCCACGTTCATACCACTTGCTGAGGAGACCGGTCTGATTGTGCCGATCGGGGAGTGGGTGCTCTATACCGCTTGTGCGCAGATGAAGACCTTGCAGGAAGCCGGTCTGCCTCCGCTGCGCGTCGCCGTCAATATTTCCGCGCGCCAGTTCGCACCGAAACCGCTGGTGACGCTGGTGCGTCAAGCGCTGGATGCATCCGGCCTTGATGCCAGCATGCTCGAGCTCGAGTTGACGGAAAGCCTGGTGATGCAGAACCCGGAGGAGGTGATCAAGGTACTGCTGGACCTCAAGGAAATGGGCTTACGCATTGCCATCGATGACTTCGGCACGGGCTATTCCAGCCTCAGTTACCTGCAGCGCTTTCCGGTCGACCACCTGAAGATCGACCAGTCCTTTGTACAGGATATCGGTGCAGACCCGAACGATGCGATCATCGCGCGTGCCGTCATCTCGCTGGGACACAACCTCGGTATGAGCGTGGTGGCCGAGGGTGTGTCCAGCGCGGAACAGTTATTCTTCCTTCGTGAAAACGGCTGTGATGAAATGCAAGGCTACCTGTTCAGCCAGCCGGTTCCGGTGGAAGAACTCACGATGCTGTTAAAAGACAATCGAAGGTTGCAGTTGCACTAAAATCCTATTTGGATGCGACGGCCGCCTTGTTGGCCGAGGTAATCGTCCAGTAGTACAGCGTCTTGCCGGCGACGCGCTCGGTTTTCTCCGGTGGCCATTCCGCTCCCATGTCGAAGTCGTGCGATACCACGCGCGTGCCGACCTTCAGTTGCTTCCATAGTTGCGGGCGCAATGCCCGGTTCACGTCCGGCAGCAGGTACAGCGTCACGACACTGGCTCCGGAAAAATCGGTGGCAAACAAGTCTCCGACCTTGAATGTCACCTTTCCATTGACACCGGCGCGGTCGGCATTCGCTTTCGCTTCGGCAATCCTTTCCGGATTCAGATCGATTCCCACACCGCGTGCGCCATGTTCCTTCGCCGCAGTGATCACGATGCGGCCATCGCCGCAGCCAAGGTCATACACCACATCATTCTTTCCGACCTTGGCCAGTTCAAGCATGCGATCAACCACCTCTTGTGGTGTGGGGACGTAGGGCACATCCGGCTTGCGCGCTGGCTGGTCCTGCGCGGCTGCGTTGGCGACCATGAGCAAGGCTGTTGCAAGCGCGAGAAAGGACGAGAATAGCGTTGACGAGAACAGTGCTGCCGGCGAAAGATGGCGGCGTGCCGATGTGCGTACCTCTTTGCATGACTGATGCAGACGATGCATGGATTTCTCCTTCATGAAATGGATCGGACGGCGGCGCGACGGCGCCGTTCGTGCCGGGCCTTGTGCGCGTGGAGCAGCAACAACAGGACGCCGCCGGCAGCGAGCACGGCGACGCCAATCCAGGCGGCGTTCAGGCCGCCGAGGGTTTGGCTGTACACATAGGAAAGGCTGGACCACAGCATGTATGCGCACATCGCGCAGAACAGCAGCGGCAGTAACGGGAACAGCGGGACCTTGAACGGACGTTCGGTGTGCGGCTCGCGCACACGCAGCACGAACAGGGATATGCCCGACAGCAGGAAGAAAAGCCAGAATACCGGTGCGGTGAATTCCACCATGGACTTGAAGCCGCTGCCGGTCCAGCTGCCGACGGCGACCAGCAGCAATGCCGCAGCGCACTGCACGCGCAGCGCATTTACCGGCGTGTCGCGCTCTCCATGCCAGCGTCCCAAGGCGGCGAGCTGCGGCCAGTCGCGGCCGATCGCATAGCTGGAGCGCGCGCCGACGATCATCGTCGCATTGATCGACGTCAGCGCCGACATGGCCACCAGCAGGGAAATGCCTTGCGCTCCAGTCGGCCCGAATGCCTTGCCGAGCAGGTCGGCAGCGATCGCTTCCGATGCTGCCATCTCATGCATTCCCAGGCCTTTCCAGTAGGCCCAGGTGACGAGAAGGTACAGCGCAGTGATCAGCGCAATCGACCAGACCAGCGCCTTGACCATGTCGCGACGGACATCCTTCAGTTCCGCGCTGATATAGGCGGCTTCATTCCAGCCGCCGTAGGTGAGGAGCACGAACACCATCGCCAGTCCGAGCGATGCCGCCGCCGGGCTGGGCGGTGTTGCGCTGGTGTTGGCAGGTGCACTATCAGCAAACAGCGCAGCAAGGACGATGAGCAGCAAGCCGAGGATTTCTATCGCAGTCAGCCAGGTCTGTGTTGCGGTGCCGCTACGGGTGCTGCGAAGGTTGATCCATGACAGCACAATGACCGCGCCGGCGGCATACAGCGAGGCGCCCGCATTTTGCATGCTCCCCGAGAGGGGGAGCACCTGCACCATGTAGTCGCCGAACACAAAGGCCAGCAGTGCGATGGAACCGGTCGTGATCACGGAAAAGCGTGCCCAGCCGAACAGGAAGGAAACAGAGCTGCCATAGGCGCGCCGCAGGAAGTGGTAGTCGCCGCCGACATGGGAATAGGCAGTGGCGAGTTCGGCGTAGCACAGCGCGCCTGCCAGCGAAATCAGGCCACCGGCGAGCCATGCTGCGAACATCCATAGCGGATCACCCGTCATGCCTGCCACCATCGACGGTGCCTTGAAAATTCCGGCACCGATCACGATGCCTACAATCAACGCAATCGCTTCCCACATGCCGAGAATGCGCTGCGGGACGTCGTTTGAGGCACCGGGGGCGTCTGCAGCGTATTCGGATGAGGGGGGCTTGGTCATAGAAGCATGTCGAGGACGTCTGCTAAAAGTCCTTTTGCGAGAGAGTACCGCTGGAAAAGTTTCGGAATTTGGAGAGTGGTTGGGGATTGCTCAAGGATTTTGCGCATGAACATCAAGCGGAGATCGAATTTGATTTCGCGTGGAAATCCAGCGAACCTGCCAACATTGCCTAATGTCTTACATGCTACGTAGTGCGGAATATGCAATTTCGCGCAGCGTATGACCGATACATACTCCCGCATTCGGCATTCCATTATCAGGAGCCAGCATGAAAAGATTTTCCTTGGCAGTACTCTTGTCTTTAGTCACTGCCGCACCGGTATCGGTGGCACAGGTGCGGTCCGACGCAAAAGAGCCTTCCGCGTCCGGCCCGAACGCCACATCCAACACACCTGCAAGCACGACCCCGGACACGGCACCAGGCGCTTCTTCGGGAAATGCTCAGTCGCAACCTGCTAATCGTGGCGGCAATAGTGCTGTCATCAGCACGGGCACCTCGGGCTCGGTGTCCGGAGACGCACCGACACGTTCGGTCGGGAATGCAGGTGGCGCGCAAACGCCCGGTATTTCTGGGCAAGGCGATGGTTCGGTCACCTCCAGTGGTTCCTCCAGCGGCAGCAACGCATCTTCCGGACCGGAGGACGTAACCGGTATCAGCGGCAGCAGTAGCGACAATCCACGCTGGGAGGGAATCGGCTCGACCGGTGGCGCAACTGGGACCGGCGAAAGTATTGGCACAACCGGTGACAGCATCACCTCCGGCAGTTCGGACCGTGAAAGCGGTGGCAGCGGTGCAAGCGCTTCTGACAGCGGGGCCACAGGCGATAGCGGGACAACCGGAGCGGGTTCTGATGGTGTCGGTTCGGGCCGAAGCTCCATGGGGGCAGGAAGCGATTCCCGAAGCACGACAGAAAAGAATGGCGCTCAGTAACAGCGCCGGTATCCTGTCCGCGTTTCCGTATGAGGCCTGACAAAGGAACGAAGACTCGGTGAGTAAAGCACGCAGATGTTGAGCGCAGTCATCGCAGCGCTGTCTTTGTTGGAGTGAAATAAGCATTACGTTACGTGCGCCGCGACGGAAGGCATGCTGGTCGTGCCGAATCGTATCGCGCGTTCTCATACAGCCGGAACACCGGGCGGTATCCGGATTTTCCGCGTGCCCGTACCTATCCCTCATCCACCTCACGCTTGACTGTGTGACGAAATGATTTCGGGCGCGCACAGCAGCATATGACGTAAACAACACGTCGTCAGGCAGCTGCGCCCTGAGCGCTGATTACAGGTTCGGCGAATGCAGGTGCGTTGAAGCGCCTATATATCTTGGAGAAAAAAATGCAGACACTGAGTTACAACGTCGGAAAATGGCACGCCGAAGCGATGCTCGAGGAATTGGAAACAGGAAAGCTTATGGCGGTTATTTCCGTAACCGACGACAAAAACACGGAGAGGACAGGTTCGCGCCACACGGTTGTGTTCGAGCTGGAAGAGGGCAGAGACAAGCGGGAGGAAACGGAAGTTCTCGTGCGCCGGCTGTTGCAGGAACGATACGGCCTTGATTAAGCCAGTGCCTTCTGCGGGAGCCCGCGGAGTAACAGCCGGTATTACAAAACCGGGAAGTGAAGGTATCTCTCAGGACATTAATAAGCGAAGGAAGGAACTATTGTCGATTTTCATGATCTTTTGACTACATAAAGGAATTCAGGACGGTATGACGGTACCGTTGCAAAACTTGTCCCAAACCTTCTCCAAACATTCGGTTGCCCGAATGCGCCGTCAGATCCGGCCGGAAATCCGGCTGCGTGTTCTGTACTACTACCTCATGGTGACGACCGCCGCGGCTCCTCCCGCGGCGCCAGTCATGCGCGGTTTTCCCGTGCATGCGCGCGTCACCTCCTGATAATAAATTACGGGACGGATCATGCCATTTCGCTTATTTCGCCTCTCATTGCGCTTTGTGCTGCCGTTGGCACTGGTGCTCGGCCTGTTTGCCTATGCGGTGGTCCCGCTGGTGGATAACCTGACGCTGCGGTGGTTTGTGCGGGACCTTGATGCCCGGTCACAGTCTTTGGCCAATGCCTTGCAGGAACCGTTGCGCGAATACATACCGCTGAATTCGGAAAAGAGAATCGTCCAGCTGTTCGATCGTGCGCTACGTGATGAGCGCCTGTATGCGATTGCCTTTTGCGACCCGAACGGCAACGTGATGTACAAGACCTCGACATATCCATCGTCGCTGGGATGCCGCGTGGGATTGCTGGAGGAGGGAAAGCGTCCGGCGCTGGTGAATTTTCCGCAAGGGCCGCTGCATGTCGCCGAAAGCATGCTGGAGGGGGAGACACAGCAGCTTGGAAAGCTGATCCTCGTGCATGACATGAGCTTTATCGAGCGCCGCAGCGCCGATACGAAGAAATACGTCATCCTGCTGTTTACGATGATGGCGATCGTGATTTCGCTGATTACGGTCTTCGTTGCCCATCTCAGTTGGCGGGACTGGATTTCTTCCGTCAAGGGAATCCTGCGCGGCGAGATCGGGCCGCGCCCGCAGCAGCAATCCACGCCGCCCGAAGTGCGGCCGCTGGAGGGCGACCTGCGCGCGTTGCTGCATGAGATCAATATCGAACGGCGTACGCGCGATGATGTGACGCACCTGTGGACGCCGGAAAAGTTGCGCGCACTGCTGCATGAGGAGCTCGCCGGCGATGAAGTGCTGGTTGTTTCCAACCGCGAACCCTACCTGCACGTCCACACCCCGAAGGGACTCGAGGTACAGCGCCCGGCAAGCGGCCTTGTGACAGCGGTCGAGCCGGTGATGCGCGCCTGTTCCGGTACCTGGATTGCGCATGGCAGCGGTAGTGCCGACAAGGATGTGGTGGACCGCAATGACCGCGTTCCCGTGCCGCCGTCGAATCCTTCCTATACGCTGCGCCGCGTATGGCTCACAAAAGAGGAAGAGGCAGGTTATTACTACGGTTTCGCCAATGAAGGCCTGTGGCCGCTCTGCCATATCGCGCATGTGCGTCCGGTATTCCGTTCCTCCGATTGGGAGCAGTATGAGGCGGTCAACCAGCGCTTTGCCGACGCAGTCGTGGCAGAAGCGCATACGGATGACCCGGTCGTCCTTGTGCAGGATTACCACTTCGCCTTGCTTCCGCGCATGGTCCGCGAGGCATTGCCGAAAGCGACGATCATCACCTTCTGGCATATCCCGTGGCCGAATCCGGAGTCCTTCGGCATCTGTCCGTGGCGCGAGGAAATCCTGGAGGGGCTGCTTGGCAGCACGATCCTCGGTTTTCATACGCAGTTCCATTGCAAGAATTTCCTGGAGACCGTCGACCGTTATCTGGAGGCACGCATTGAGTACGAGTCGTCCACCATTTCCTATGGCAGCAAGTTGACACAAGTCGAGCACTACCCGATCTCCATCGCATGGCCGGAGCCCGACCCGAAGGAGGCCTCGGTAGCAGAATGTCGCAACGCCATCCGGGCCGAGCACGGATTGCCGACGGACCACCTGCTGGCCGTGGGTGTGGACCGGCTCGATTACACCAAGGGCATCATCGAGCGCTTCCAGGCGGTGGAGCGGATGCTGGAGACGCATCCCAACCTGATCGGAAAGTTTTCGCTGATCCAGATTGCGGCGCCATCCCGTTCGTCGCTGGATGAGTACCAGAACTTCGAGACGCGTGTGCGCATGCTGGCCCAGCGCATCAACAGCCGTTACGGCAAAGGCAATTACCATCCGATCATTCTCAAGGCAGAGCACCATGGCGCAGAGCAGGTACACAGGTATTACCGCGCTGCCGAGGCTTGCCTCGTGACGAGCCTGCATGACGGCATGAATCTGGTCGCAAAGGAGTTCATCGCGTCGCGCGACGATGAGCATGGCGTGCTCGTATTGTCCCAGTTCACTGGTGCAGCACGGGAACTCCACGAGGCACTGATAGTCAACCCTTATCATATCGAGCAGAGCGCTGATGCACTCTATCGCGCGCTGACGATGCCGGAAGTCGAACAACGGGAGCGGATGCGCAGCATGCGGTCCCTCGTGAAGGACTTTAATATCTACCGCTGGGCCGGGCGCATGCTGCTCGACGCCGCGCGCCTGCGGCAACGGGAGCGAATCATGACAAAAATCCACGCCCATAGTCGCAAATCCCTGCGCCGGGTGGTCTGACGCATGCGGTCGCTATTTGCACCGGAAGGAAAGTTGCGCCTGGACGAAACCGTGGTGCGCGGCTTGCTGTGCGCCTTCGATTTTGACGGAACGCTTGCCCCGATCCAGCCCCGGCCGGAACAGGTACGACTGCCCGATGAAATACGCCAGCGACTCGTCGCGCTGGCAAACCTGGCGCCGATCGCCATCATTACCGGCCGTTCCGTTACCGACATCTCTGCTCGGCTCGGTTTTGCGCCGGACTTCATCATCGGCAATCACGGCCTGGAAGGCGTGCCCGGCTGGGATGCGCAGGCGGCTTACCACGAGAAGCTGTGTGCAGGCTGGCACCAGCAGGCCTGCGACGCGCTGAAGGACCCTGAGCTGGGCCCGGGCATCCTGCTGGAAGACAAGCGGTACTCGCTGTCGGTGCATTACCGCGAAGCGCGGGATCCGAAGCAGGCTGCGCTGCGGCTGCAAGCCTTGTTCGAGAAAATGTCGCCCCGTCCTCGCGTGGTTGCTGGCAAATATGTGTTCAACCTGCTGGCTCAAGACGCCTGCAACAAGGGCAGCGCCCTGGAACACCTGATGCGCACCTGTGGTGCGCGCCACGCAGTCTATGTCGGCGATGACGTCACCGATGAAGACGTTTTCCGGCTGGGGCGGCCAGACATTCTTTCGGTACGCATCGAATATGGCGCTGAAAGCGCAGCGGACTATTTTCTGCCACAGCCGGGCGATATCCTGTGGCTGCTGGATGAGCTGACGAGCCGGTTGCGTGCGGCAGGTGCTCGCAACTGGGTACAGACAGAAGCTGCAGGCAGCGCCTGATCCGTCGTGTAGACACTGCAGACAGTGGGGACAGGTAATGCGTACCACATGAAACGGAGCGCGCATGAGAAATCTCGACCTTGCGTTGGTGGGCAATTCTCGGACCAGTGCACTGATCGACAGGCGGGCTTCCATCGTCTGGTGGTGTTATCCGTATTTCGACAGTGAGCCGATCTGCTGCTCCCTGCTGCAGCCCGAGGAAAAAGCGGCAGCCTGTGGCGAGATTGGCGTCGAAATGGAGGGCACCACCCGGATCGAGCAGCAGTACGAGCGCAATTCCGCCGTCCTGATCAGTCGCATCCAGGACGGCGCGGGCAATGGCGTCGAAGTCATCGATTTTGCGCCGCGCTTCTATATGCACGATCGCATGTTCGCCCCGACGATGCTGGTCCGCATCGTGCGCCGTACCAAGGGCCGTCCGCGCATTACCATCCGGATCAGGCCCGCCATCGACTATGGTACGGAGCCGGCGGCAACGCGTTGCGGCGCCCACCACATCACCTATACCGGCATGTCGCAGTCGATGCGCCTGACGACCGATGCGTCGGTGACCGCGCTGCTGGACGAGCGGGCTTTCTTCCTGCATGACAGCGTGACGCTGCTCATGGGACCGGATGAGACGGTGGACGGCGCGCCGCACGAGATCGGGCGCGCATTCTACGAAAAGACCTGTGCCTACTGGCACCGCTGGGTGCGTAACCTCGCTGTGCCCTTCGAGTGGCAGGAGGTGGTGATCCGTGCTGCCATCACATTGAAGCTCAATGCCTTCGACGATACCGGCGCCATCATCGCCGCAGTCATTACGTCGATTCCCGAAGCGTCCGACAGCGGGCGAAATTGGGACTACCGTTACTGCTGGCTGCGCGATGCGTACTTTGTGGTCGACGCGCTCAACAGCCTCGGCGCCACCGGCACGATGGAGCACTACCTCGATTACATCCTGAACATTATTGCCGACACGCGTGATGCGCCGTTGCAGCCAGTGTATGGCATCCGGCGCGAGGCAGTGCTGGAAGAGCGTTTGGCGCCGGCCTTGGCGGGATATCGGGGCATGGGGCCGGTACGCATCGGCAACCTTGCATATCACCAGGTACAGAATGACGTGTTCGGCGCGTCCATCCTGGCGAGCACGCAGGCATTTTTCGACTCGCGGCTGGAGCGCCCGGCCGGACACCGGATGTTCCGCGACCTGGAGCGTCTAGGGGAGCAGGCCGTGCGCATTTACAACGTGCGCGATGCCGGCATCTGGGAGCTGCGCGGGACCCAGCGGGTGCATACCTTCTCCAGCATCATGTGCTGGGCGGCGTGCCAGCGGCTGGCGTGTATCGCGCGGCGTCTTCGCATGCCGGAGCGCGAAGAGATGTGGTCGCGCCACGCAGAGCGGATCCATGCCGAGATTTGCGATGCGGCATGGAATGAGGACCTGCAGAGTTTCGTCTCAACTTTCCATGGAAAAAGGGTGGATGCAAGCCTGTTGTTGATGGCCGAGTTTCAATTCCTCAAGCCGGACGATCCGCGCTTTATTGCAACCGTGCGAACGATTGAAAAGCACCTGCGCCGCGGGGACTTCCTGCTACGCTACGATGAGGAAGATGACTTCGGACGCCCGGAGACGGCCTTTCTCGTTTGCACCCTATGGTGGATTCTTGCATTGGCGAAAATGGGCGAGACGGACCGGGCGCGCAGATTGTTCGAGAACGTGCTGAGCAAGTGCAATCACTTCGGCATGCTGGCCGAGGATGTCGCGACCGACACAGGTGAACTGTGGGGGAATTTCCCGCAGACCTACAGCATGGTCGGCCTGATCCAGTGTGCATCGCGGTTATCCATTGCGTGGGACAAGGCATATTGGCGGCACGGAGGCTGAAAGCCTGTTTGAAGACCTGCTGCAAACCCGATTTTGGAATGTTTTTGGGATGAGACGTTATGGAGGCACAATTCATTGCCGGGCTTGATATTGGCGGCACCAAGATTGCCGCTGTGGTGGCGGGGCAGCACGGGCCGCAGGTGCGCCTGACGCAACCCACCGTCAAGACGGGCACGGAGCGCGCGCTCCCCGAGCAGGCGCTGGCGTTGCTGGATGAAGCCTGCCGCCAGGCGGGCGTGGCGCCGGATACCGTAAAGACGGTTGGCGTCGCTTCCGCCGGACCCTTCGTGCGAATCGACGGACTGCTCGGGCTTGCTACGCCGAATATCTGCGGCGGGCTCGCCTCGTCTTCGGACCTGCCAAACGACTGGACAGCCATCCCGCTGGAGCAGGTCTTGCGCGAGCGGTTCGCGAAGGTGGTCATCGAGAACGATTGTGTCGCGGCCTTAGCCGCCGAACGGACTTTCGGCGCTGTACGCGACGAGCATGATTGCGTGTATGTCACCTGGAGCACGGGCATAGGATTCGGGCTTTGCGTGAATGGTCATATCCTGCGCGGCAAGCATGGCAACGCAGGCCATGCCGGGCACATGCTGATGAGCGACACTTCCGATGCACTATGCGGCTGCGGCAATCGCGGCGACCTGGAAGGGATGATCTCCGGCCGTAATATTTCTCGTCCGCTCAACATGCGCACCGCAGAGCTCTTCCAGGCCGCGCACGACGGCAACCCCGCGGCTTATGCAGTTGTCATGGAGGCGGCACGCTGGCTTGGGCGCGCGCTGTATAACGTCGCCGCGACACTCGATACGCGCATGTTCGTCATCGGCGGCAGCGTCTGGATGCACCATGGCACCTGGCTGGCACCCGCCGTGCTGCAGGAAATCGAGTCCCGGCTGCCTGCCATCACTGAGGGCATCACTGTGGTGCCTGCTGCACTCGGTAAATTGGTCGCGGATGTTGGCGCACTCAGCCTCGTCATCCCCTCGGAGTGGGTGTTCGAGTGGCGCAAGACCTCGCCATGGCAGGCGCTGCTCGAGTCCTGACGCCATCAGCTGGCAAGAGCCCTCGCGTCTTTCCATTGGGCAGTATCCGGGTTTATAGTACGGGCTTGTTTCCTTCTGTCCGGCCGGAACATGCGCGCCGGAACCACCAATGCACATCTTGATCGTCGAAGACGACGCTGATATTGCCGCCAATCTCTATGACTACCTCACCGGGAAAGGCCATGTCGTCGATGCTGCGCCCAACGGCGTAACCGCATTGCACCTCGTCACGACGCAGCGCTTCGACGCAATTGTGCTGGATGTCGGCCTGCCGGGAATCGATGGCCTCACGCTCGCGCAGCGGATCCGAAGCGATGCACGTTCCGACGTACCGATCCTGATGCTGACGGCGCGCGATACGCTTGACGACAAGCTTGCCGGATTTGAAGCGGGCGCCGACGACTACCTCGTCAAGCCGTTTGCGCTGAAGGAAGTCGAGGTGCGGCTCCAGGCCCTGGTCAAGCGCGCACAAGGCAGGGTCGTGCACAGCACGTTGCGCTTCGGCGCGCTTTCCTATGATCCGTTCAGCGGTGTCGTGACGTGGCAGGACAAGCCGCTCAAGCTATCGCCGAAGACCCTGAAGTTGCTGGTAACGATGCTGGCGCAACCCGGCCGGCTTTTTTCCCGAGAAGATCTGGAACATGCGGTGTGGGGCGAACTGCAGGCGAACAGCGACACGCTTCGCAGCCATCTCTCCCAGTTGCGTCGCGAGCTGGCCTTGCCCGACGGGCGCAGCGTGATTGAAACCGTGCATGGGCGCGGATACCGGCTGGTGAATCCCGATGCGTAGCCTGCGCTGGCGTCTCGCGTTGACGTTTACGCTGCTGTCCACCTTTGCGGTGTTGATCCAGGCGGTTGCGCTGTTTGTCTCGACGGAAGAGCGCGAGGAAGACCTGATCGACGAAGTGGTTAGCGCGACACTCGATGAGGCGATCAGACGACCGGTGTCGGTATGGATGCCGCTTACCCGAGACCTGTCGCCCCACCTGAAGCTGTACCGCGTTGCAGTCGGCGAAGTGGTGCCGGGCCTGCCGGAAGGACTCGCGCGGGTGCGAGCCGGTAACTACGAGTGGTTTACAGAGGACACGGAATACCACGTTGGAATCCGTGACAGTAATGGAGAGCGCTTCATCCTGCTGTACGACGTCACCGAACATGAGAACCGGCTGGAACACCTGCAATGGAGCCTGATCCTCGGGCTTGTCGTATTGAGCATGTTGTCGTTGTGGCTGGGCTACTGGCTCGCAGGGCGTATGCTTTTCCAGCTCGAGAAGATGACACGGCGATTGCAGCAGGACGATACGGGTATCCTGAACGAGCCTGACTTTGACAAGGAAGTGGCATTGCTCGCTAGCGCCTTGGACGGTTACCGCCGACGCAACCGCGAACTGCTGGCGCGCGAGCGCGAGTTTACAGCCAACGTCAGTCACGAGTTGCGCACGCCGTTGACCGGCATCCGTACTGGTGCCGAGCTGTTTGTCGAAGATGCAGGCCTGCCCAGCCGCGGTCGCGAGCGGGCGGAGCGCATCATCAGGGCGGTGGACGATATGGAGTCTCGGCTGAGCGGGCTCCTGTTCCTTGCGCGAGAACTGACGCCTGCCGAACGGCGTCCGGTCGGCTTGCGGCAAGCCGTGGAGACCTGCGCTGCCCACTTCCGGCTGATCTGCGAAGGCAAGGGGCTTTCGCTGGAAAATGATGTCGCGCCGGATGCGACGGTGGAAGCAGACCCGGCATTGCTGCAACTGCTGCTGGAGAACCTGATCGGTAACGCGGTGCGATATACGGTCCAGGGCAGTGTGCGGGTCGGATTCTACGACAACGCGCTGACCGTGGCCGATACCGGCATCGGCATCCCGCCTGAACACCTGGATCACGTATTCAAGCGCCACTACCGGGCCAGCGATACGCCGGATGGTTTGGGGCTCGGGCTGTCGATTGTCAAACGCGTATGCGAGGCACACGGCTGGCGCTATGACATCGAGAGCATCCCGGATCAGGATGACCCTCGGCACGGAACGCGCTTCATCGTGGATTTCAAGCTGGTGTTACCTGTACAGGCGAAGCGCTAGAGACTGTTATGCACGCCGGAAGTGGGCTGGGAGTTGCCATAATGAGCCGTCCGCTGCGTTTGACTCCTTGTCGTAACTCGTTACTGCCGCGTCGCCATGCATCTGCTCCCTTGTGACGTCTCGCGGACAACCTTCCGGAATCCATAACAGGCTTCAGGCGCGTTCACAAATCCTTCACAACTTCACCCGTAATCCGTCACACACCGGTTTCTATACTGCGCGCTTTCAACCTTTCCGGAAGCACGCATGTCCAAGCTGTCTTCACACATCGCCTCGCGCGCCAGCCAGTATTTCGGCTCCGTGCCCTTGCTGTTCTTCGGCGTATTCCTGCTGGCGTCCTTCGTTACGCGCTTCGTCCTCCTGCTAGTCGCGGCCGGCGAGGTGGACTGGCTGGCAGTGCCGGGCAGCTTCCTGATGGGCTTGGGCTGCGACCTGATCGCGGGCGCGTGGGTGATGCTGCTGGTCGCTTTCATTTATCTCATCATGCCGCAGTGGCAACGCAGCAGGGCACTGGCGAAGTCGGCCTTTGAAGTTCTGTTGGCAGTCACGATCTATCTGCTCTTGTTCAACGTGGTTTCCGAACTGCTTTTCTGGCAGGAATTCGGCGTGCGCTACAACTTCATCGCGGTGGATTATCTCGTGTACACCACCGAGGTGATCGGCAATATCCGCGAATCCTATCCGGTCGGCCCCATCCTCGGCGGGCTTCTTTTAGTCACGCTGGCACTTTGGTGGCCTGCTCGCAAAAAATGGTCTCCGGTGCTGGCTTCCGCCCCGGCGCTGAAGTCGCGCCTTAAACATACGGCATCGTGGGGGCTACTGGTCACTGTTAGCGGTTTCAGCTCCGGTGTGATGAGCACCGGCGTATTCGAGAACCAGTTCAATGCAGAGCTGGCAAGCAATGGCCTCTACAGTTTTTTTGCGGCGTTCCGAGATAACGAACTGGACTATGCGCGCTTTTACAAGACGCTCCCCAGCAAGGGGGTGCGCCAGGCGTTGGGCAGCATGGTTATACCTGCGACCTACCGTGTCGAGGAACCGAGGCGCATAACCGCGCAAGTGCCGGAAAAACACCTGAACGTCGTGCTGATCTCGGTGGAAAGCCTCTCTGCCGATTTCCTTGGAAGCTTTGGCAACCGGCGTGGACTGACCCCCAACCTCGACCGCCTCGCACGCGACGGCATTCTGTTCACGCAGTTGTACGCAACCGGTACGCGCACGGTACGCGGCCTCGAAGCGCTGACGCTGTCGCTCCCGCCGACCCCGGGCCAGTCGATCGTAAAGCGACCGGACAATGCCGGCCTTTTCACGCTGGGCAGCGTTTTTCACCAGAAAGGATACGACGTCCGATACGCGTATGGCGGCTACGGCTATTTCGACAACATGAATACATTCTTCGGTGGGAACGGCTATCGGATTGTGGACCGGTTGGCGATCCCCTCCGAGCGTGTACCGTTTGAAAATATCTGGGGCGTCGCCGACGAGGCCTTGTTCGACCAGGTGCTCGATGAACTCGATGCGTCATATCAGGCGGGACGGCCTTCGTTTACGCACGTGATGACCACTTCCAATCACCGGCCCTATACCTATCCTGAAGGCCGTATCGACATACCTTCGCATACCGGTAGGGAAGGCGGCGTGAAATACACCGACTATGCGATCGGCCGCTTCTTCGACATGGCGCGCACCAAGCCGTGGTTCCGCGACACGGTGTTCGTGGTGGTTGCCGACCATTGCGCTTCGAGCGCAGGGAAGACGGAACTGCCGGTTGCCCGCTATCACATCCCGATGATCGTATATGCGCCATCGCACTTCGAGCCACGCCATGTTGACCGTCTCGCCAGCCAGATCGATGTCGGACCGACCCTGCTGGGCATGCTGAACTTCAGCTATGCATCACGCTTCTTCGGGCAGGACATCCTGAATGCGCAGGGCGAGGAGGAGCGCGCGTTCATCAGCAACTATCAGTCGCTGGGATACCTGAAGCGCGGCATCTTGACGGTATTGCGCCCCAAGCAGCAGGTGGCTGCATTCCGCATTGATGCAAACCGCAATGCCACGCCGACGGAAGTCGATCCGGCGTTGATGGAGGAGGCCATCGCGTATTACCAGGGGGCGGCAGAACTGTACAAGAGCGGGCAGTACCGCGCACTGCGATGAAGACGGACTGGCGCCGGCAAATCCTTCACTGGGAACTGGTATTGCCGTTATTGCTGGCACCGGCGATCTGGTGGCTGTTCGACAAAACGCCGATCGACCGAAGCCTGATTGCACAGTATTACGACGCCGCGCGCCACGCCTTTCCGTTACGAGACGATGGTTTCACGCAGTACGTGCTGTATGGGGGAGAGAAATTCGCGGTTGTCGCGGTGGGAGTTGCCGTGCTCGGTGCGTTTGTGCTGAGTTATCTGGTGCCTTATTTGCCGCGCGAGCGTCGCCGCCTGCTATGGTTGTTTGCGGCAATGGTGGGTGCGACGATGCTGGTGTCAGTCGTAAAGCACCAAAGCCCGCTGCACTGCCCGTGGGATCTGGCGGAGTATGGCGGCTATGCTCCGTATCGCGGCTTGTTCGATACTCTGCCGGTAGACATCACTCCGGGACGGTGCTTTCCAAGCGGGCATGCGTCGGGTGGATTTGCCATTTTTGCTTTCTATTTCGCATATCGCCATACACACCCGAGGACGGCTTGCCTCGCCGTATTCGCAGGCCTTGCCCTCGGCCTGCTGATGGGATGGACGCAGATGATGCGCGGCGCCCACTTCCTCTCGCATGCGGTCTGGTCAGGTTGGTTGGAGTGGGCCTTCCTCGCCGTGCTGGCGCGTCTCGTCCCCCCTTATTCCGCTGCATCGGGACTTTGGCCAATGCGCCATGGCGGTTGACCGGCGTTCTCTGCATGGAACATTTGGCGGCTTTGTGCGTCAGACCGGCTTTCTGTTTTACGAATGCATACAACGACATGAACAAATCGGCAATGCCCATGCTGCCGCAGGAATGGCAGGTCTGGATCACGGAGAACCTCGCCCGCGGCTGTGAGCCCGGCGCCATGGCGACCATCATGGAGCGCGACGGGAAATTCGAAGCCACGCTGGCGCGGGCGGCGATCGAGGAAGCCCGCAGCAGCAGTTATGCACATCTGACACCGCCCCCCGAACCGCAGCCAATGCCAACGGTGGATACCTTCGCTAACACGATCGTCACTCCGGACCGCGTGGTCGATGTGCTGATGACGCTCGCCTTCCCGCGCATTGTCCTGCTTGGCAATGTGCTCAGCCATGAAGAGTGCGACCAGCTGATCCGCTACGGCGAACAGCGCCTGCAACGCTCTCCCGTCGTGTCGGACACGGATGGCAAGACCCAAGTGCACGCGCATCGCACCAGTCGTGGCGCGATGCTGCAGCGTGGAGAAACGGAACTCGTGCAGCGCATCGAGGCACGCCTGGCGGCGATCACCCAATGGCCTGTGGAGAACGGTGAAGGGATGCAGTTGTTGCGCTACGAAGCGGGCAACGAATACCGGCCGCATTTCGACTGGTTCGATCCGGCGTTGCCTGGGCCGCGAAAACATCTCGAGCGCGGCGGTCAACGCCTTGGCACGGTCGTGATGTACCTGAGCGATGTGGAGCAGGGCGGCGGTACCTCATTCCCGAAGGTCGGACTACAGGTGCAACCGAAAAAGGGATGCGCCGTGTTCTTTGCGAATACCGATGTCTACCATGTGCCAGACCAGAACTCGTTGCATGCGGGCGAGCCGGTAATTCAGGGTGTGAAGTACATTGCCACCAAGTGGCTGCGTGCACGCGAATATGCGTGATGGCGGCGTAGCCCATTCACGCATTGAGCAATTGATCGAGGCTGTTTGATAAGCGTAGCGAGCGGGTCGTAGCGGTGCAGGAGCGCGCATACTCGTGGTATGCGCAGCACCACGGGCACGGTTACGGGGGGCGCAGTAGCTTGTCAAGCAGTGCTTAATCGCGGCGCACGCCGAGGAAGGTGCCCTTCAGCTTCTCATCGATCGGGCGCTCACCGAGGAAGCAGAGCAGGAAGGCGTCGTAAAAGGCGCGTTCGGGAAACTCGCCGATCTTCTTGCCGTTCAGCGTGAGCACGGTATTGGCCGAACCCGGCATCCAGTCGACATTGACGACATCGCCTTTCTGGAAGTCGGGAATGGAGCCGAACATCTCGCCGAACTTGAGCAGTTGCGGCGCAATCTTCAGGCGCTCGGCGCGCTCGAGGTTATTGCGGATGCCGTTGAGGAAGCTGCGGCTGAGCTGTTCGCTCTCGACCTCCTGCTGCATCTTCAGCGTGACGCGCTTGGCGCCTGGCGCCTTGATCACGTCTTCCGGCGTGTTCTTGCGCTGCACCAGGTACATGCCAAGCGCGATGCGGTGGCGAGAGCGTTTGTAGATGCCGACGCCTTCGGTCAGCCCGCCGCCCTGCAAGCGGAGTTGCTCACCCGCGACCAGGACGGCCTCTTCGAACATGCCTGCACCGGGCTCTGCGGCATTTGCTGTAGCGCCAAGACACAAGAACAACGCAACAAGGCAAGCGAGGCGGCTTGCGAGACTAAAGGGTTTCATGACGAGTCCTTTGGAGTAATTCATCGTTTGCTGGAGGACGGGGAATGGTTTTCCACGTCAAGCGGTTAAAAGGGCAGCACCACGCGGAAGGTGATGGTGTCGCCGGACGGACGGTTCTTGACCTTGAATTCCTTCTGGTAGGCAGCCGTCACCATCCAGCCGTAGCCGTCGTCGAACTTGATCGCCGGACCGAAACCGAAGGCTCGGCCGCGCGTGTTCTCAATGTCGGTGCCGTTGAGGTTGTCGTTGCTGGTCTGCTGATAGGCAAAGCCGCTAATACCGGCCACCCAGCCCTGGCCGAATCCCCAGCCTGCGGCGTAGTCGATATGCATCTCCTGGCCGGAACGGAAGCCGGTGTCGTTATTGCGGCGGTTGAAGTTGTACGAGACGCTAATGTCACCGTTGAAGCCTTCCGGATCCGCATAGCTCATTGCAAAGCGCGGACGCAGGCTCCAGTAGTGGCGCCCCGGGTTCGCGAGATCGTCCTTGTCATAAACGCCGGTCGGCGCGGTGACGATCATGCCGACGGCATAAGTCAGCTCGTCGGACGGTGTAAAGGCGAGGGCGGAACCGATGCTGATGTCGCCGAGACCGGACTTGGTTTGTTCGCGCATGCCGCGCACGCCTTCGACGCGCAGAAGTGGAGCTACGGCCTGGAACAGGAGGCGGCCGCCGAGTAATTTTTGCTTCGTCACCCAGACCACGCGCGGTGCGAGCGCCTGGACTTTCTTCCTGAATGGGATATTGACGCGCTCCCCATCGTTGTTCCGGATCTCATCCGCGTCGTATTCGACCGCTTGCAGCAGGTAGTACACGCCAGCCGGCGGCACGGACACCATCGTGAACTGTTCGACACCGTTCAGGAAGCTGGAGCCGGCGGTTTCGGTGGCGTAGGCATTAGTGCCCAGCGCCAGAAGGAGAGCGCATGCCGCGCGTTTTGCGTTTGACTGGAATTGCATCGTTTTACTTTCATTAATCAAAAACTCGTGTGCGGCATGCCTCTTGGAAGGTGCCGGGCGCTTTCATCTCTGGTGCTGTCCGCCGGTTCGACGGTCGTGCTTGGCGCGTCATGCCGCTGCGTCCCGGAGTTGTGGAGCGGCGGTATTCATTCAGCGCGGCCGGGCAGGTTGTGCATGCCGTCAGGGCCGTAATCCGTATCGAGCCGCTCGGGATGCTGCAGCGACATCGAATTGGGGCGGATAGTAATGACGCAAGGAAACTTCAGGAACGCTCAATACAGAAATAGGCTATTGCGCGAGCAGAAATAATGAACGTCGCGGCGTAGGTGGGTTTCTACGGTGTTCTGGCGAGTTCATTTATTTATTGTCAATGGTTGCATCGGTGTGGCATCCCCGCGAATGGCGAGCGCACAAGGTTAGAGGCGGAGAATCAAAATCTGGCAGGATCGACCGCAGGAGGTGCGGACGAGATGAATTACGGTTATTGCACGCGTCGACTTTCGGTTAGAGGATTCGGTCTACTTGTACCCGGCGGACAGGTATGTAGTACGGAAACGACAACAATCCAAGCCGTCGTCCTGTACCGTTGAAGCGTTCACCAAGCTGTGTTTGGCAGGCGTTGCGGGAGGTTTGGTTTGGCGTAAGGGAATGCTCCCGGATGAGTGGTACGCGATGAGCGGTCTGTTGAGCGGCACAGGTACCAATCCAAACTGTGCACTAGTCTGTCAAACACAGCCAATAGGGAGATTGCTGTAGGAACTGATGGTCGAACCACCGCTCTCCTTCGCGTGATACATCGCCTCGTCGGCACTCTTCATCAGCTTTTCCAGCTCGGCGCCATGTTCGGGATACACGGCGACACCGATGCTTGCCGAGATCTCCACCGTATGCGCGGCGAGCACAAAGGGTTCGTTCAACGTGCCGAGAATCTTGGCTGCCACCAGCATCGCGTCATCCTCTCCGTCGACCTTCGGCAGCAGCACGATAAATTCGTCGCCACCTACGCGCGCGACTGTGTCCGAGTCGCGCAGGCAGCCGCGCAGGCGCTGTGCGACCTGCGTCAGGAGCTGGTCGCCCACGTCATGGCCGAGTGTGTCATTGACGGGTTTGAACTTGTCGAGGTCGATGAACATCACCGCGACGCGGTTCTTGTTTCGGTGGGCACTCGCGAGCGCCTGCCGCATGCGGTCGCGCAGCAGTGCCCGGTTAGGCAGGTCGGTCAAAATGTCGAAGTTGGCAAGGTGCTGCATGCGAGCTTCGGTGCGCTTGCGCTCGATGATGTCGTGGAAGGCGACCACCGCCCCCATGACCTGACCGTCACGGATAATCGGCGTTGAATTGACCGACACCGGCAGCATGGTCCCATCCTTGCGCCAGAACGCTTCGTCATGCCCACGGAAGCTCTTGCCGGAAAAGACCACCCGGCTAATCTCGCAGAGCTCATTGGGATAGGGGGTTCCATCGGCGCGCGTATGGTGGAACAGTGCGTGCGCGTGCTTGCCCAGCATCTCCTCGCCGGTCCAGCCGAGAAGCCGCTGCGCGGCTGGATTGCTGAACACGATTTCGCCTTGCGGACCAGTGACGAAGACGCCTTCGCCCAGTGTTTCGGTAATCTCGCGCGAGCGGGCTTCGCTTTCGCGCAATGCCTGTTCCGCCTTCTTGGGCTCGGTCCTGTCCTGCACGATACCGACCAGCACGCGGCGGCCGTTGATAGTGGTTTCACTGATTCCCAGCTCAAGCGGAAAGACCGTTCCTGCCTTGTGCAGGCCGGGCAGCTCCAGGTTCCGCTTGCCGATGATCCTTGCTTCGCCGGTAGTCAGGTAGCGGCGCATGCCTTCGTCGTGCAGCGGACGCATCTCTGGCGGCATCAGCATCGTGATCTTCCGGCCGATGACTTCCTCCGGCGTATAGCCGAAGATGCGCGAGGCAGCGCGATTAAAGGATTCGATGATGCCATCCTCGTCGATCGTGATGATGCCCTCGGTGACCGTGTCGACCACGGTGCGCACATGCAGTTCGCGCTCCCTGGCGGTCTGCTCGGATTCCAGCAGCTTCGACACCAGCGGCTTGACCTCCGAGCGAAGCATCCCCGCGCCGCCGGCCACCAGGATCACCAACAGCGGCAGGTACCAGTTCAGTTGCGTGCGGATCGGCTGATAGAGTTCGTGCGCATCCTGTTTGATGACGATGACCAGTCCTGTTGCGGTGAGCGGCGCATAGGCTGCGATCACTTCGACGCCACGGTAATCTCGGCCGGTGAATATGCCGGATCGCCCCATTAACGCGTGCCCCATCGGAGTCAGTTTTCCGTCTGCATTCACGCGGGGAAAAGAATGGATCCTGGGATTACGCCCCTGAGGAAAACAACGGATTTCATCGCCGTCCGCAAAGCACACGCCCATCTCGCCGGTCGTACCAAACCCCTCGACGCGGGCAAACTGCTCGGAAATCAGCGGCAGCGGCTGTTCGAGCTCCAGCGCGCCGATGAGGCGCCCGTTCTCCCGGACCGGTGATCGCGTACCGAGATACAGGCCATCATCCCAGCGCAGCCAGGTCGGCGTGGTGGGGAAGACTGCCTTTTCGATCGGTGCCTGGCGTGGAGCGCGTCCTGCACGCAATACTTCCCGGTGGCTAGTGTCATACAGGCCGACGCTGGAGAAACCTTCGGCGAGCAGGTCCTTCCCGATGTGCTCTCGCGCTTCCCTTGTTTTGCCGAAGTCGGCGGGTTCTCCGGATGATTTAATCAACTGGACCAGGTCCGTATGGCGCGCGGTGTTGTCGGCATGCCTGGCGCCCTGGGTGACTTCTGCATGGAAGGTCGCAGTCTGGTTCTTCAGGCGTGACATCAGGTTTTCGCTCAGCGAGGACTCGAGCATGTCCTGCTGAATGCCAAAGCCCACGATGCCGGCGGTGAGGGCGGTCGCACTCAGGATGGTCGCGCTCATGTAGCCGGTCTTCTCGTCGTCCTTGAAGAAGCGTTGCGAGCGGTACCAGTCGTCATGGCGCCACGCATTCCACAGGCCGATGGCGAGCACGATCATCGCTACCGTCGCCTGCGCCTCCATGTGCAGGAAACTGATTTGCGGATAGACCAGTTCGAGGTCAAGCACGTTTCCGGCAACACCACCGATACCCAAGATGAGGACAGTAAATGTCGCGAGCAGGATGGCTGCCGCGATTGTCCGGGAACGGACCCTCGCCATTGCGACAAACACGAATCCGGCTAGCAGGAAACCGACACCTGAATTGACTGGCATCCTGCCCGGCCGCGGGTTAAGGTCATGCAACCAGGAGTGAAGGGCAGGGAGTTCGGCCAGCAGCGTAATGTCCAGCGTAGTGCCAAGCAGGTTGAGCGTGGCAATCGCAATCAGCACCCAACCGATGGCGGCCTGCGCTTGCCGGTTGCGTTCTGCTTTGAAGAGAGGCAGCAACAGGGCGATGCCCGCAAGCGCAAAGCACAAGGCGGAACTGAAAACGAGGGCGAAGGAGTTTGGCTGATATTGAACGACGGGAGCCAGGCGTAATACCCATCCGAGCATGACAGAAACGCCAAGGCTAATCAGGGCAACAGCAGCCGGTATTTGAACAGGCAAGTTCCTCTTCATGGGTGCGCAGAGAACATTTCCTTATTGCAATCTACACCACTTTCCGGTGATTCGCATCCCTTGTGTGCATGCGCAGGCAAATTGGCCACGCCCACCGTATGCATGGGGCCGCGATCGTACGGCTGAAGTTACAATGAGCCAAGCGGTGTGGACGGTCCGCCCCGCGTACTCAGATTTCAGGAGGGAAGATTGATCACCCCGGAATTCATCGCTCCCGCCCGCTTCGATGATCCTGACGCTGCACTCAGGCAGGTGCAAGCCATTTATGACACTAGCATCAGTCATCTGCGCTATTACATCACGCGCTTCGTCAATGGAGCCGATTTACCCAGCCGCGTCCGTGCCTGCTATCCCTTTGTCCGCGTTCAGACCGACACCGTCGTGCGCGCCGACTCGCGCATTTCGTACGGCTTTGTCGCAGGGCCTGGTACCTACGAGACCACCATTACGCGGCCCGATCTCTTCGGGAATTACTATCTGGAGCAGTTCCGCCTGCTGCTGAAGAACCACGGCCGTAACCATCAAGTCCAGCTTGAGGTTGGCACCAGCTCGCAGCCGATCCCGGTCCATTTTTCATTTGCGGAGAACGACCATATCGAGGGCAATATGGGGCCGGAGCGGCGGCTTGCTCTGCGCGACCTCTTCGACCTGCCCGACTTAGGGGCGATGGACGACGGCATTGCCAACGGCACCTATGATCCGCCGCCCGGCGTGGCACGGCCGCTGTCGCTGTTTACCGCGCCGCGTGTCGATTACTCGCTGCATCGCCTGCGTCATTACACCGGCACGGCGCCCGAGCATTTCCAGAACTTCGTACTGTTTACCAACTACCAGTTCTATATCGACGAATTCATTCGCCTCGGGCACGAGATCATGAACCGCGTGCCGGACCCGGCGACACCGGAGGACGAAGACCATTACATCGCCTTCGTCGAACCGGGCAATGTGATCACACGCCGCGTCGGGCAGAGTGTGCAGCCGGGGGACGACAGGGGCACGCCGCCGCCCCGGCTGCCGCAGATGCCGGGATACCACCTGATCCGTGCGGACGGCAGCGGCATCACGATGGTGAACATCGGCGTGGGACCGGCCAATGCCAAGACCATCACCGACCATATCGCCGTGCTGCGCCCGCACGCCTGGCTGATGCTGGGCCACTGCGCCGGACTGCGCAACACACAGCAGCTGGGCGATTACGTGCTGGCGCATGGCTATGTCCGCGAGGACCATGTGCTCGATGAAGACCTGCCGCTCTGGGTACCGATTCCGCCGCTGGCGGAAGTGCAGCTGGCGCTGGAAGCGGCCGTGGCGGAAGTAACGCAGCTGAAAGGCTTCGAGCTCAAGCGCATCATGCGCACCGGCACGGTCGCCAGCACCGATAACCGCAATTGGGAGCTGCTGCCACAGCGCACTCCCGAGCGCCGTTTCAGCCAGAGCCGGGCAATTGCACTCGACATGGAGAGCGCAACGATCGCCGCGAATGGATTCCGGTTCCGGGTGCCGTACGGGACCCTGCTATGCGTGAGCGATAAGCCGCTGCATGGCGAGATCAAGCTGCCCGGCATGGCCAACGATTTCTACCGGCAGCGGGTAGACCAGCACCTGCGCATCGGCATCAGGGCGGTCGAGTTATTGCGTCGCCAGGGTGTCGACAAGCTGCATAGCCGGAAGCTGCGCAGTTTTGCAGAGGTGGCGTTTCAGTAAAAAATGGCAGGCAGCCTCAGGCCGGTGCTAAATGGAAAAGCGTACGCGCAATTCACCTAGCCCGCCGTATTGAATCGTGATGTGCTGACCGGCGGGTACGTCGAAACTGCCGGCATACGAGCCGGTGATTACCGTCTGGCCGGCTGTCAGTCCGGTTCCACGGGATCGCAGGAACTCTGCCAGCCAGTACAGCGGTGCGCGTGGATCCGCATTCGGATGATGCCCGTCCAGCTGTTTTTCCTCGCCCGTTTCATCCCGCACGCAAAGGGGAATAGCAGCCGCGAGGCGCGCCTTGTCGCCGTCGACTCGCGGACCGATAAATAATCCCTGATTGAGCAGACCGTCCGCAAGGTTCTCGACAAAGCCTGCAGACGTCGGATCGGCGTAGCGGCTTTCGATCAGTTCGAGCGCGAGATGTGTACCGGAAATGGCGGCGTCGATTTCAACAGGCAAATAGGGCGCTTCCCTTGGTGGCAAGTCCCGGCCGAGGATAAATGCCAGCTCTGGTTCGATGCGCACTTGGCCTTGGCGTGCGCGCACCGTGCACGGGCTCGTGTGATTGACCTTCGATGCATGGATCGGAGCAAGCACCACGCGGCCTTCGGCTGGCGTGCCGCATTTCCATGCTGCGACGGATTCGCCGAGCAACCTGCTGACCTCCGACTGGATGGTGAGCGCAGCCTCGATGTCCAGCGGGCGGCACCATTCTGGCAGGCGGGGGCCTTGTTCGCCCGTCTTACGGCGTTCCGCAAGGATCCTTGCTGCAGCAGCGGCTGGGGAGGTGTCGTGCATGGTCTTCATCAAGAGGGGAAACGTTTGGGGCGCAAGTGCGGAAGGGCACCGGACGTAGCCTGAAAGGGCGTAATTGTAGACCGCTTCGTCTCCTCGGCTAGCGGCGCGACCTGCAAGTCCGATTGTGCAGGACGAAACGGCAGGCCGGTTTTTCTGCCTGCATTTACGTCCGCTGCGGCGCGGGCGCTGATGCAGGTGGTCGACAATCAGTCGCCGGGCACCCGGCGCTCAAGTTACTGGCTAGGTAGGGAGCAGGCTCACTCACAGTGGGAATATGCAGCCAATATGCAGCCAATATGCAGCCGGGTTTTTGAGTCCATCCGATGCGTCAAACGCTTTATTTTTCAACATCGAACGCATCCCCGGTTTCGAAGAAATTGCCGCCGGCGATGTAATGAATGCTGCGCCGTCCGCCCTGATCGTTGTTCCAGTGCCCTTCGCTGAATGCGGAAGAATCGGCCCAAGCCGCGACGACCTCACCGAGAAAAAGATCGTAAGTCGATTGCACATGCGGTTCTTGGATCACACGGCATTCCAGCCAGCCAAGGCAACCCTGAAGCAATGGGACGCCGGTCTTCTCACCGGCGAACGTGGCGATATTGTGGGCCTTGAATTTGTCGACGTCGCGCCCGGATTCCGATCCCACCGTGAGCGTCAGGCACGCAAGCTCGCGGGAGGGGATATTCAACGCGAATTCACCCGATGCCTCGACCAGTTGCCGCGTCAGGGTATTGCGGTCAATGACGATAGCAATCTTGGGCGGTGAAAAATCCAGCGGCATGGACCAGGCGGCGGCCATGACGTTCATGGCGCCTGCATGGGCGCTGGTGACGAGAACGGTCGGGCCGTGGTTCAGGAGGCGATACGACTTGGCGAGCTCGACGGGAAGGCGGTTGGGCATATGTTTGATTGTCGATTAACGTAACGAGTGCCGGCGGGTGGCGCAGTCCCGCAATTATGCAGCCTTCGCCGCAATGCGGTGGCGGACTGTGCTTACTGTTCCCTTCAATTGCCCGGACGGGGCCTGATGGCCAAAGCATGGGGAGAGATGAATCCTTGCATGCAACGGACATGAACCGAGGTTCACGGTTTGTGGCCGCAGGCCAAAGCGCGAACCGCTTGGCGCATTCGCGTAACTGGTGTGCTCCGCACGTTTGGCGCGAGTGTGAATGGCCTCGGCACGGGCATGAGAAGTCTCCGCGAGAAGATCTGAAACACGCACAGCAATGACGCAATAACTGAGTGAATTTATCGGCTTTCGTAAAGCCGTCCTTGCAGTAGGGGTAAGTTGATCCACGTCAAAGTTTCCCAAATTCATCTAGTCGTACACTGGGTTGCCCAGATGCTTTAACGATGCGACCACTCCATCGAGTTTTTTCCGGAATCGCCCGGCAAAGGCTCTACCGCAGTGTGCTGACTTACCATGTTTCAAGGAAAAATCATGACGCAAGATGAAACCACCAAGCATGCCCCATTCGTCATCGAATGGAGGAAGGGATTTCAGGTCAATATCGAACAGGTAGACCAGGAGCACCAGCATCTGTTCACGCTGGTCAAGGCCTTGAGCCTGGATTCTGTCCAGGAGACCGTGGAAGAGCTGCTGGATTATGTCGTGGTGCATTTCTCCAATGAGCAGGCGTTGATGGAGAAGAGCGGCTATCCGGGTTTCGAGCAGCACCTGAAACTGCATGAGGACTTTGCGACCCATGTTGCGGACTTCCTCGGCAACGGTGAGGAGTGGACCGAGGATCGGGTGCAGGAGTTGCGCCGCTTCCTGAACAAATGGCTGGTTGGGCACATCATGACCCACGATCTGCGCTTCGGGAAGTGGTATGCGGAACATGCGCAGCCTGCTGCAGCCGTTCAGGAGCCGCCGGTGAAAGCGCAAGCGCCGGCTACGCCGACACACGCGCCGACACACGAGGAAAAAGCGCATCGCGGTTTCTTTGCGAGCTTGTTCGGCCTGCGATAAGACGGGGACGGAGCAGGCCGGTGCCGGCCAGTGCGGTACCAAGCGTTGCGGCGCTGGCTTCTGGTGAAAAGCGCGGCCGAGGCGCGCGCTGAACGCCCAGTGAACGCCCGCTGAACGTCGGAGGCAGCGGTAACTGGCGCAACGTGCCCGGCCAGCCCAGCGCACTCGATCAGTTCAGCGCGCCAAACACCTTGCCGATGATCTTGCTGCCTGTACCGATCGGGTCGCGGCGGATTGCTTTTTCTTCTTCAGCGATCATCGTAAACAGCCCGTCAAGCGCACGTTGCGTAACGTAGCCTTCGACGGTCGACTGTTCCTGCATCAGGCCGAACTTTGCCGCCTGGCCCATCACGTGGTTGTACCTGGTGGAGAGGTCGGAACGGTCTGTCATATTCTTCACGATCGGCAGGAACTTCTCCGCAAGCTGGGCGGAGGTCTTGTCGCGGAAGAAATCGGTGACCGACGTGTCGCCGCCGCCCAGGATCTTTTTGGCGTCGTTGACCGACATGGATTTCACGGCATTCAGCAGGAGGGGCTTTGCCATGGACACGGCCGACTCAGCAGCCCGGTTCATCGCCACCACCAATTCATCAAGCTGTCGGCCGCGGCCTGTCATGTTCAGTAGCGGGCGGGCCTGTTCGAGCATCGGTGGCAACTGGATCTTCACCTTCTCGTTCTTCAGGAAACCATCGGTCACGCCAAGCTTGGCGACAGCGGCGGCCGATCCCACTTCCAGTGCCGCCTTCAGGCCACTGGTGGCGTCCTTGTTGGTGAGTTCGGCCAACGACAGGGCCATTGCACTGGATGCAGCGAGGCACAGCGACATCAGCAGGAATCTTGCTGGGCGCAGGACGGAGATGGACATGGTGAGCTCCTATGTAGCTTTTTCTTGAAGGACACTCGTGAGTCTAACTGGCCCGAAGCGACACGCCTAACGGTAATGCACCCGGACGAGGCAAGGGACAACGTGCGGTACTTGCGTCCTTTGTAAGAGCGCGGCTTGATAAAATCGCATTTCAGCAAATCCTGTCAGGCCTTGACCGGAAAGACCGGCTATCGAAAGTGGCACATGATGCACGCGCTGCGCGTATTAAAGACTGTTGTATTTCGCCTACTGGGACTCGTGAAGTGGACCGCTCCTGCCGAGCGCTCGGCCTTGTTTGCGGCCGCCTTGTCGCTTATTTCGCTGTTTGCCTTTGTGAAGATTGCGGAGGAAATGATTGAGGGCGGGACGGAGGCCTTCGATACCTTCGTGCTGCTTGCCTTCCGCGACCCTGCGGACCTGTCCAATCCCATCGGGCCGCAATGGCTGGAGACGATCATGCGCGATTTCACCGCGCTGGGCGGTTTTGCAGTATTGACCGCCATTACAGCCATCGTCGTCGGTTTTCTCTTCCTGACACGGAAGCACCATGCCGCGTGGATGATGATGCTTTCGATCGTCGGCGGGGTGCTGATCAGTAACCTGCTGAAATGGTCTTTTTCACGGCCGCGGCCGGACCTCGTTCCGCATGGGACCGAGGTATACACGCAGAGCTTCCCCAGCGGCCACGCCATGCTTTCCGCCATCGTCTATCTCACCCTTGGCGCGCTCCTGGCGAGGACGCAGGCGGACCCGCGGGTGAAGGTGTATCTGCTTTGCTCAGCAGGCATGCTCGCGTTTATCGTGGGTATCAGCCGGATCTACCTTGGCGTGCATTGGCCGACCGATGTGCTGGCGGGTTGGGCGGTTGGTGCCGGATGGGCGCTGCTTTGCTGGGTAGCGATGGTTTGGCTGCAGGGCAAAGGAAAAGTCGAGCAGGCCAACGGCACACTGTCCGAGAGCCAGCAATAAACTGAAGGGGCGCCGTGTTGCAGCGCCCCTTTGCATTGCGCATTCTATCGCGGCATGAAACGCCGGACCGGAGCTTTAGCTCTTGTCGTCGCGGATTGCCATCACTTCCAGGTATTCCGCTTCCACACGGGTGGTGCCGTCGTTTGCCTGGTTGTTGCGTTCCCAGAGCTGGGTGAGCTCTTCATGAAGCGCTTTCTTGCCGGCTTCATCAAGCGCTGCACTGGCGCGTACTGTCGGGCCGTAATAGGTGCAGAAGAAATTCACGACTTCCGCTGGTGAGAACGGATATTGCATCGGGTACATGCGCTTCTGGAAGTAGATGTTTTCGATTCCCTCGTGCAGGCGCTCGCGGACCGTCTCTTCATCGCCCCATTTCAACGGCGATGCCATCAGCGGAGGAGGTGGGACGTGTTTGCCGATGATCTTGAACATCTGGCCGACATGTCCCTCCGGCGTCCAGTTCGCCATGACGATGCGTCCTTCCGGCACGCAGACGCGCACCAGTTCTGCTGCGACCTCGTCCGGGCGCGGCGCAAACATGGCGCCGATGAGGCTCACCACGACGTCGAATGACGCGTCCGCATAGGACAGCATCTCGGCGTCGCCTTCGTCGAACTGCACTTGCAGGCCCTCGGCCTTGGCACGCGCCCGGGCCTGTTCAATTGAATTGGACGCGATGTCCACACCGGTTACCTGCACGCCGGCGCGCGCAGCCGGGATCGCAATCTGGCCCGCGCCGCAGGCTACATCCAGCATGCGTGTGCCCGGCGTGAGCTCCAGGCGCCGAAGGAACTCGAGCGCTCCGGGTTCAAGATACTTGGCAAAGTGGCCGTAGTCCCCTGACATCCAGGTTGCCTTGAGCCGCGCCTTGAGCGCTTCCATGTCGGCATTCATCGTATTAACTGCATCCATCGTGGTCATGTTTCGTCTCCTGAAAAAGTGAATGAATCGCTTTGCTGCTGCCGCAGCGAACTGTGTTCATCGTGCATCATCGTGTCGCAAGGAAGGCGTTGAACAGTCGCAATCTTGTCGCTGGCAATCGCCTTCTGATGCAATCGATGTGGTGTTCAGAGTGCGCTTGACGCTCACTAGCGTCCAGTCCAGAATCTGAAGCGTTTTTGCTGCGGCGCTGCTGGAGAAGAAGTGCAGCAGAACCAGCGGCAGGAGGTGCTTGCAATGGACGAGAGCTATGGTCAGTTCTGCACAGTTGCACGCGGTGCAGAAGCACTTTGCGAACGATGGACGCCGCTGGTCGTGCGTGAATTGTTATGCGGCAGCAAGCGCTTCAACGATCTGAGGCGCGGCGTGCCGCGCATGTCCACCAGTCTGCTTGCACAGCGCCTACGGCACCTTGAAGAAATCGGCGTGGTGCGCCGCGCCGCATCCGGCAAGGTCTGGGAATACAGCCTGACCGAAGCAGGCGAGGAATTGCGACCCATCATCATGGCACTCGGTAACTGGGGCGCGCGCTGGATTGGCAGCCGCCTGCGTGACAGTGAGCTCGATGCCGGCTTGCTGATGTGGGATGTGCGACGCAATGTGCGGCTCGATGAATTTCCGCCACGGCCGGTGGTCGTCCATTTTCATTTCCCGGACGCGCGTTCAGGAGAGACGGTGTGGTGGCTGGTCGTGGAGAACGGCGCCGCCGACCTTTGCCGGGACGATCCGGGGCGCGAGCTGACTCTCGTTGTGCAATCGACACTGCGTGCATTGACCGAAGTGTGGATGGGGGACAGGACGCCGGAGGAGGTGCTGCAGGCACGCGAGCTTCGCATACAAGGGTCGCGCCAGGATGCGCAGGCCTTATGGCGCTGGTTGGGGGCAAGCGGTTTTGCGCCGACCCGGCTTGCCGCGCGTACGACGCGAAGGACTGAGAACGCGGGCACTGCGGGCCAGGTCACGTAACATGTAGCATTACCTGCAGTCGCGAAAATGGCCGCCAGGCGGGCGGCCATTCCCTTCACTCGATCTTTATGTGATGTGCTTCACCGCGATCATTGCGCTGGCTGCGCATAGAGCATGCCGCGCCGCACCAGCAGTTTCTCCATCTCCACTACCACCATCACCACCACGGACAGCAGCAGACAGAACAGCAGTTCCGACATGGTCAATGGCGCGGTGCTAAAGATCGGATTGAGGAACGGCACATAGATCGTCGCCATCTGCAGTAAGAATGTCAGTGCCACGGCGCCCAGCAGCGGCATGTTACTGAAAATGCCTTGCTGAAAAAGTGATTCCCGTTCTGATCGGATCACCAAAACATGGCCCATCTGGGACAATGTCAGAACGGTAAACACGATGGTTTGCCAGTTCTGTGATCCGGAATTGATTGACCATGCCTGGGCAAACAGCGATACGCCACCCATCGTGAGACCCACAAACACGATGTGCTGCCACATGCCATGCGCGAAGATGCTCTCGTGCGGTGGGCGGGGCGGACGTTGCATGAGGCCTTTCTCTGCGGGCTCTGCAGCAAGGGCAAGGCCGGGGAGGCCATCGGTCAGCAGGTTGATCCAGAGGATATGAATCGGCAACAACGGGATCGGCAAGCCAAGGAAGGGCGCCAGGAAGATTACCCAGATTTCCGCCGAGTTGGACGTCATCGTATAGCGGATGAACTTGCGGATATTGTCGAAGATGCGCCGGCCCTCGCGCACCGCACCCACGATGGTGGCAAAGTTATCGTCAAGCAGGATCATGCTCGATGCTTCACGCGCAACGTCAGTGCCGCCTTTGCCCATCGCCACGCCGATGTCGGCACGCTTTAGCGCCGGTGCGTCGTTTACGCCATCGCCCGTCATTGCAACGAACTCGCCTTGTGCCTGCAACGCTTCGACAATGCGGATCTTCTGCGCCGGATCCACGCGCGCATAGACGCGAATGCCTTCTACCTGCTTGCGGAACTCTTCATCGCTCATCGCAGCCAATTGAGCGCCGGTCACCGCGCGGTCACCTTCGCCAGCAATGCCGAGCTGGCGTGCGATGGCCAGCGCAGTGGCGGCGTGGTCACCGGTAATCATCACCGGTGTGATGCCGGCTGACTTGCACAAGCGCACCGACTCGCGCGCCTCCGGCCGCGGCGGGTCGATGAGGCCAACGAGGCCAATGAAAACCAGGCTGCTTTCGATTTCGTCATGGCTCTGGTCGGCTGGAAGTTGCGGCCAGTGGCGCCGCGCAATCGCAAGCACGCGCAATCCTTGCGTGGCCATGCGCTCGGCAGTCGCCAGCACCGCGTCGCGCTCCAGCGGCTCTTCGCCATTCGCGCCGAGCGCGGTGGTGCACAAGGGCAGCACGGATTCCGGTGCACCCTTGGTATAGGCTATAAAGGAGTCGGGATGCCGATGCACCGTGGTCATGCGCTTGCGGTCGGAGTCGAACGGAAGCTCGAATACGCGCACGATGTCGACTTCGAGTTCTGCCTTGTCATGGCCCGCCTCCAGCGCGGCCAGGTACAGCGCTATTTCGGTCGGATCGCCGGTTGTTTTTTCTTCATGGTTGCGGGTGGCGTCGTTGGACAGGGCAAGAGCCGCGAACAGGCTGTTCCACGGCTCTTGCGCGGGCGCGGCATGGCTCTGCTTCACCGAGGTCACCGCGGTACACAGTTCGGCGACATGCATCCGGTTCTGCGTCAGCGTGCCGGTCTTGTCGGAGCAGATGTAGGTGACTGAGCCCAGCGTTTCCACTGCCGGCAGGCGCCGGATGAGCGCATTCTGTTGCACCATCTTCCGCGCGCCCAGCGCGAGCGAAATGGTGACCACGGCCGGTAGCGCTTCGGGGATGGCGGCGACGGCGAGGCTGATCGCGGTCAGGAACATCAGCACAATTGGTTCGCCGCGCATCAGGCCAACCGTGAAAACGATCACGCAGATGACGATCACGGCGATGCCGAGCCGCCTGCCGAATGCAGCCAGGCGTTTTTGCAGTGGCGTCTTCAGTTCTTCGCCGGCGTCGAGCAGCTTGGCAATCTTGCCCAATTCGGTTGCCATGCCGGTGCCAACCACGATGCCGGTGCCGCGGCCATAGGTAGCCGTGGTGCCTTTGTAGGCGAGATTGCGGCGGTCACCCAATGGTGCGTCTGCCTCGGTCAGCTGCTCATTCATTTTCTCAACAGTCGTCGCTTCGCCGGTGAGCAACGCTTCGTCGACCTTGAGCTGGAATACTTGCGTCAGGCGCAGGTCGGCCGGCACGACGTTTCCCGCCTCGAGCATCACAATGTCGCCCGGAACCAGTTCCGGCGCCGGCACCATGATGCGCTCGCCATTGCGCAGAACGGTCGCACTGGTCGCCGCCATTTTCTTTAGCGCCGCCATCGCGCGTTCCGCGCGCACTTCCTGCACGAAGCCGATCACCGCGTTGAGCAGAACGATCACCACGATCGCGATCGTGTCCTTCAGGTCGCCGATTACCCCGGAGACGATCGCTGCGGCGATCAGCACCAGGATCATGAAGTCGGTGAACTGGTCGAGGAACATGCGCCAGAGGGGGCGTGGCGGCTTTTCACGGATGGTATTGCTGCCGTAACGCGCGAGCCGGTCGGCCGCCTCCTGCCGCGTCAGGCCTGTTTTCGGATCGACACCTAATGTGTCGGCGGTTGCATCGGCGCCGAGGGTATGCCACTGCGCGGCGCTTTGCGTCGCATTGCCTGCTATAGGGTTAGTCGCCATAACGGAAGAGAACGTAGGACGTCATGAGATAGACGGTCATCAGGCCGAGACTGGTCCAGCCTACCGTGCTTAGGACACGCTTGGTCGGCCGATACACGAGACCGATCACCGCAATGCCGTTCATCAGCATCACGGACATGGCGGAGATGGCATGGATCGGCGACACCATCGACAGGAGCGGACCGCGCAGGAAGAACAGGTCATCAACGGCGAGGATCGCGATATTAAACAGGTTGCTTCCCAGCAGATTGCCGATTGCCATGTCGAGTGCGCCTATCCGTACCGCCGAAATGGTGACCGCGAGCTCCGGGAGCGTGGTCGCGACGGAGATGAACATGGTACCGACGAAAGTGCGGTGCCATCCCATGACCTCCGCCAGGCGCGCACCGATAAAGGGCAGTGCGATGCCGGCTGCGACCACGGCAACGCCCGCAAGCACATATCCGATCAGCGCTGTACGCAGGCTCACGCCAGGATAGCGGTCGGCGATGTCTTCTGCAAACTCCGCAAGTTCGGATTTGTCGTACACCATCACCGAACGCACGGCCAGCGCGTACAGCATGATGATCAGCGGCGTAACAATGCCGACGTGGCCGATCGCGATGCCGTTTAGCTTGTCGCCAAGGAACAATCCCAACCCGGCAGTTGCAATGAGCACGATGCCAAAACCCGATGACAGGATATGGCCGCGGCTGGCCTGCCGGTAAAAGGATTCCCGCCGGTGCATTAAGTCGATAATGACAAGCATAAAGAGATTGACCATGCAAGCGCCGAGGGCGTTGCCAACTGCGATGTTGGGTACGGCGGCCAGCGTGACCGCACTGATGCCCGTGACCAGCTCGGGTAGCGAAGTGACGGTGGCGAGCAGGACGAGTCCAACCCAGTTGCGCGAGAGGCCGGTCTTGTCGGCAATGATGTCGCCATAGCGGGAGAGCTTGGCGCCGGCAAATGCAATCACCAACGCACTGGCCGCGAACTGCAGCCATACAGCGGCGACGCCACCCAAGATCGGCATTCCCTTACTTCACCAGCGTCACGGGTATGTCGACCAGGTGGATAACCTTTGTTGCCGTCGATCCCATGACGAGGTTGCCGACCGCACCCATGCCGCGGGTGCCCATGATGATGGCGTCGCATCCGTTCTCGCTCGCGTAGGTGTCGATAGCTTGCGCTATCGGCCCGCTGCGCCATTCGGTGCGATGTGAAACGCCGGCGTCGGTAAGTAATTTCTGCAACGGCTCCAGCACGCGCGCGGCTTCCTGTTCCTGGACGGCCTTTATCTGGTCGTGCTTGAGCAAAGCATGCACCCTTGGTTCGATTTCTTCCTGCACGTTGAGCAGGATAAGCTCCATCCCGGGATTGACGCGTGCTTCGGCGACGGCAAATTGAACCGCGCGGCGGGCGTATTCCGAGGCATCGACTGGTATCAGGATCTTGTGCATCTTGTGTTCTCCAAAAGCGTTGCCGGTGCTGTGCCGCGGAGGGCTGCGGAGTGCAGGCGCGGCTATGCCGGCTCCCCAGGGCGTCAGCGAAGGCTACCGCCCGGAGGCGATATTTCATTTGATCTGAGTCAATCGATACTATCTTTATGGCAACTTTTGACGTTTCATTCAGCGCCCACGAGCGGTCACGGGCGATCGGTTATGGGCGATTGTCGCGTGCCCTTTCAGCCATACCGGACAGCAGTTCTATCGGGAGCGGAAACACGATGGTAGAGGCCTTGTCGCCGGCGATGTTGCTCAGTGTCTGCATGTAGCGCAGCTGCATCGCGCCTTGTTGCTGTGCCAGTACGTGCGCGGCCTGCATCAGCTTTTCGGAGGCCTGCAGCTCCCCTTCGGCATGGATGACCTTCGCGCGCCGCTCGCGTTCTGCCTCCGCCTGCCGGGCGATCGCGCGCACCATGGACTCGTCGAGGTCGACATGCTTGATCTCGACATTGGCCACCTTGATGCCCCACGCGTCGGTCGCCGCATCCAGCACCTGCTGGATGTCGATATTCAGGCGCTCGCGCTCGGCCAGCATGTCATCCAGCTCATGCTTGCCCAGTACTGCGCGCAGCGTCGTCTGTGCCAGCTGGCTGGTGGCCTCGAAAAAATTCTCGACGTCGATGATCGCTTTCGCTGGATCGACGACCCGGAAGTAAATGACAGCGTTGACCTTTACCGACACATTGTCGCGCGAGATCACGTCCTGAGTCGGCACATCGAGCACGACGGTGCGCAGGTCCACCCGCACCATCTGCTGAAGGCCGGGGATCACGATCACCAGCCCGGGGCCTTTGACACCCCAGAAGCGCCCGAGCTGGAACACCACGCCGCGTTCGTATTCGCGCAGGATGCGGAATGCGGACACCAGCAGTGCGATGATCAGGATGGCCAGTGTGCCGAATCCGAATTCAAAGATCATGCTCCTTCTCCTTTGTCGTGGTTGCCGAACGGTTCTACTTCCAACATCAGCCCCTTGCGCGCGACGATGCGTACTTTCTGCGCCCGATGCAGCGGGGCGCTACTGGTTACACGCCAGTTTTCCCCGTGGACCTGGGCCCAGCCGTCGCCGACAATTTCCGCGGGACTGCCGATCAGCGCATCCGGCCCGCCGAACAGCGCGCGCCGCCGCGACTTCAGCGCAATGCCGACGATGCCGCCGATAAGGAGGGCGCTGGCCATGGCAACGCCAACGATCAGGCCGACCGGGATGCCGAATCCGGGCAGCTCGGTATCGATCAGGATCAGTGCGCCGGCAATGAAAGCAGCAATACCTCCGATACCGAGCACGCCAAAACTGCCGGTAAACACTTCCGCCACCATCAGTCCGATGCCGAGCAGGATCAGCGCCAGGCCGGCATAGTTGACGGGTAAAAGTTGCAGCGCATACAGCCCGAGCAGCAGGCAGATGCCGCCCAGTACGCCGGCCACCCCGACGCCGGGGCTGGTGAATTCAAAAATGAGGCCATACAAGCCGATGGTCATCAACAGCAGCGCAATGCTGGGATCGGTAATGGTCGCCAGCAGCTTCACGCGCCAGTCCGCTTCATAGTTGACGACCGGCGCACCAGCGGTCTGCAGCACCCGTTCCTGTCCCATCACGCTGACCTTGCGGTTGTGTAGCTGCTTCAATAACGCATCGATATCGGCGGTGACATATTCCACTACACGCTGCTTCAATGCATCCTCGGCCGACAGGCTGGCCGCTTCGCGCACCGCGCGTTCCGCCCATTCCATATTGCGGCCACGCATCTGCGCCAGTCCACGCAGGTAGGCAGCGGCATCGTTGATTGCCTTGCGCTCCATCGCTGACGGGGATTCCCCTCGTTTTGCGTCGCGCTTGTCCTGCTTGTCTTTCTCCGGCTCACCCGGTTGCTGCGGCGTCTTGTCCGGTGTCCCGGGTGCGCCGCCAATCTGGACGGGCGTCGCAGCGCCGAGGTTGGTGCCGGGTGCCATTGCCGCGATGTGGCTGGCATACAGGATATACGTGCCTGCACTGGCTGCCCGCGCGCCGCCCGGCGCGACATAGGTCGCCACCGGCACCGGCGAAGTCAGTATCGCCTTGATGATGGTGCGCATCGACGTGTCAAGACCGCCCGGCGTATCCATCCTGAGGATGACAAGTTGCGCCTTGTCCCTGGCGGCGCGTTCAATGCCACGGCGCGCATAGTCGGCTGATGCAGGGCCGATCGCGCCTTCGAGTGTCAGCACCAGCACCGGCGCAGGGGTGGCGCCTGATGCGCCTGCACTGGTCAATATTGCCAGCGCAGTTGTTGACAGCACGACCGCGAGCAGCAAGCCAAGCAGGCGGAATCTGCTCATGTTCCTCCGGAATGATGGGAGATCTTCTGGTCATTCTCGCGGGGCCAAGGACTGGAACCTTGAGTCATATCAGCGATGGGGAAGGGAACCCGAGCCAAAAGCCCATTCTTATTGCCGTTGGGACATACTTCCGGATAAGATTGCTTTAAATCAATTTTTCCTGATCTGCCGGATGCTCCGCGCCCTTGCCGAATCGCTCCGACGCTCGCCGCTGCGCCTGCATGTGGCCCTCGGCGTTCTGTTCGTCGTCCTGATGGGCGTCGAATTGTTTGGCCTGCGCTCGTTCGCTACGGTGGAATCGCGGCTGGGCGACGTTTTCATGCGCCGGCACGCCACCGACGTGACCGCCGATCCTGGCATCGTGGTCGTCGACGTGGACGACGCCAGCATCATCGCCATGCAGGAAATTGCGGGGCTGTGGAGCTGGCCGCGTGAAATTCACGCCGACCTGATCGAAGCGCTTGCCGATTTCCAGCCGCGCGCCATCGTTTTCGACATTACCTTTTCCGAGCGTGACCTGAAACGACCGAAGAGCGATGCACGCCTGTCGGACGCGTTGCGCACCGTTCCCCATGCCTATCTTGCCGCGGTGCAGATGCCCCCATCGTCCGACGTGCCCGGCGCGCCGGTGCGTGAGCTGGTCGGCGCATTCGGGACCTCGGTTGGGGCAGTCACGGCGGGAAGGCCGGATGCTGTGGCTTCACTCCAGCTTCCACTCGCCGTGGAACGCGACGCATGGCGCCTCGGACTGATCAATGCCTTTCCGGATTCCGACGGCGTACTGCGTCGTTACCGGATCTTCAGCGAGGTGGATGGCTGGCGACTGCCGTCGCTGCCGGCACGTGTTGCCGGTGCTCTCGGCGCAGAGCTCCCCGCATCCGGGGAGTTCCTGATGCGCTGGCCTGCGGGCGGTCACAAGCGCTACGCCTATAGCGAGCTGTACCGGCTGCTGACGGAGCAGAAACCGACACTCGGGGCGGACGACCTGCATACGCTCGACGGCTTGTTTCGCGACAAGGTCATCGTCATCGGTTCCTCTGCGGCCGGCGCATTCGACCATCACCTCACGCCTCTGGGCGCAGGTTACCCCGGCGTCGATGTGCTGGCGCTGGCAATCGACAACCTGAAGAACGGGCGCAGCGTGCATCCTGCGGGTCCCGTCATACCGTTCCTGCTCGGCTGTGCACTGGTTGCGATGCTGGCGATCGCATTTTCACGGCATATCAATCCGGTACTGGTCGGCGCCGGGCTGGCGGTGGCGAGCCTCTTGATGCTGGCACTGGCGGATGTCGCGCTCGGGCGCGGTTATCTGCTGCCGGTTGCGACGCCGCTGATTTTTGCCTGGGGCTGGTTTCTGTCCGCTGCACTCATGGGATTCCTGCGCGAACGTCGTGCGCGAGAACAGGCGGTCTCCTTGTTCCGCCGATTCCTGAACCCGAATGTGGTGCAACAGATCGTGGAGCAGGGCGAGACTGTCGAGAGCCTGTCCGGACGCACGCGGGACATTACGGTCCTGTTTTCCGATATCCGGGGCTTTACCACGCTGTCCGAGACCCGCCCGCCGCACGAAGTGGTCGCATTGCTCAATCGCTATTTCGAACGGCAGGTGGAAGTCGTATTCCGCCATGGCGGCACGCTCGACAAGTTCATCGGCGACGCCATCATGGCATTTTGGGGAGCGCCGCTGGACGATCCCGACCACGCACGGCGTGCAGTTGCGGCCGCCCTTGAAATGGAGCAGACGCTGCTCGAGTTCCGGCGCGAGCTCGAGGCAGAGGGCTCGGATGTCGGCGACTTTGACGTCGGCATCGGCGTGCACACCGGGCCGGCGGTGGTCGGCTTCATCGGTGCGCAGCGCAAACTGGATTACACCGCGATCGGCGATACCGTGAACCTTGCCAGCCGCGTGGAGGGACTGACGCGGGGCGTAGCGCGGGTGCTGGTCACGCGCGAGACGGTACTTGCCTGCGGCGACACGCAGTTTACGTTCCGGCATCGCGGTGCATACGAAGTGAAGGGACGCACAGCAGCCGTGGATCTGTATGAACCTGGGAGGACGACGACATGAGTAGAAAAACAATGCTGGTGCTTGCGGGCCTGCTCGCAGCCGGCATCGTGCAGGCCGAACCCGCGCTCACCGGGCGCGCGACAGAGTTGATGGCGCAGGCGCAGTCTGATGCTGCCGTTGTCGCCAGCCTGCCCGAAAACACGCGCGTCGAGGTGCTAGGCCGCAAGGGCGCCTGGAGCGAAGTGCGTACGGCTTCCGGTCAAAGCGGCTGGCTGCGCATGGCGATGCTCAAGCCCACCAATGCCGCCGCCGCGCCTTCTTCCTCCAATGCGATTGGCACCTTGCAAAACCTGCTGTCGTCTGGCCGTACCTCCAATACTGCGACGGTGACCACCGGCGTGCGCGGCCTGAGCGAGAAGGACCTTCAGAATGCGCAGGCCAACCCGGCGGAGCTGGAGAAGATGCAGCAGTTCGCCGTCGACCGCCGTACGGCGGCGGGATTTGCGCAGCGCAACAGGCTGGTGCCGCAAAGCCTGGAGGAACTGCCGGCGCCAACCGCCGCGCCGGCGCAAAGCGACAACCACATGGTGGGAGGCTGATATGCACAAGCTGGCTCGCAACGTATTCAAAATCGCCATCGCGATGTCTCTCGCCGGCGCTGTCACGACGGCATTTGCACAACTGCCGTTCTCCATTCCCGGACTCGGCAAGGCCGCAGAGAAGGTCGGTAACCTGAATCTTGGCAGCCTGATCGGCAACCTGACCGCTGCTACACGGGAAGCCGACGAGCCGGAAGAGATCCGCCTCGGGCAGGAATTCGCCGCTACCTTGCTCGGTGCGAAACCCCTGGTCGCCAACCCGCCGCTGCAACGTTATATCAATACGCTGGGGCGCTGGCTGGCACTGCAGACTGAACGGCCCGACCTGCCTTGGACCTTCGGCGTGCTCGACGATGCCGGCTTCAACGCCTTCGCAACTCCCGGTGGTTATATTTTTGTCACGCGTGGGCTGGTCGAGCGCATGCGTAGCGAAGCGGAGCTGGCCGGCGTGCTGGCGCATGAAATCGGGCATGTGCTGAAGAAGCATCACCTGCGTGCGGTACAGAAGAACGCGGGCTTTGCCCTGATAGGTGATGTGCTGAATGCGGCGGGCCGTGGCAATCCGGAAGCGCGGGGTGCACTGGTGAATGTAGGCCGCAAACTGTACGCGAGCGGCCTGGACCAAGGTGACGAATTTGAGGCTGACCGCCTTGGCGTGGTCATCGCCGCCCGCGGCGGCTTCGATCCGTATGGTTTGCCGGCGGTGTTGCAGACGCTGCAGGCGCAAAGCGCGAACGATGACAGTTTCAGCTTGCTCTTCAAGACGCATCCGGCGCCGGCCGCGCGCATCGAGATGCTCGACACGCTCATGAAGGACCGTCTGGACTGGCTGCCTGCATTCACCGGCAAACCGCTGAATGCGCGGCTTGCCGAGTTCCGCCGCTAGGACTTGGTGAAGGGGGCGGAGCGGGAAGTAATTCCTTGAGAAGCCAACAAGATCGATTCGCAACATATCGTGAAATATTTTTAGCTGAGTAGTGTTTGGGAAACGTTGCCGTGCATTAAGATTGATGCTGCAACACAACCTTTCATTTGCCCGGCTCGTATGTTCAAGAAAACCATATTGGTGCTGCTGTTGAGCGCAGCAGCGTCTGCATTTGCCGTGCCGTTGAGTTCCCAGCATGCGCTGGTATTCGAAGAAGACTCCGGCAAGGTACTGCTCGAAAAGAATGCCGATTCCGTCGTGCCGATCGCATCCGTGACCAAGCTCATGACCGCGATGGTCGTGCTGGATGCGAATCTGGACATGAATGAAATGATCACCATCGACGAGAGCGATGTGGACACATTCAAGTTCAGCTCATCGCGCGTGCCGGTTGGTACGGTGCTGTCGCGCGATGCATTGCTGGAACTGGCGCTGATGTCGTCCGATAACCGTGCTGCGCATGCGCTTGCCCGCACTTATCCGGGAGGAAACGCTGCTTTTGTGCAGGCAGTGCGTGAAAAACTGGTCGCGCTCGACATGCATCAGACGTCCATCGAGGAGCCGACCGGACTGTCCCCCAATAACCGCTCCAGCGCCTCCGACCTGGTAAAGATGGTAGCTGCGGCGTCGCAGTATCCGGAAATCAGCCGCCTATCGACTGGCACTGAAGACCTGATCGACATGAACGGGCGTCTGGTGCAGTACCGCAATACCAACCGCCTCGTCGGCCGCGACGGCTGGGACATCCTGCTGTCCAAAACCGGCTTCACCCGCGAAGCCGGCCGCTGTCTGGTGATGCGCATGCAGACTGCAGGCAAGCGCGTGATCGTCGTGCTGCTCAATGCAAAGGAATCTGCCGCACGCATCCTGGATGCAGAAAACGTGCAACGGTTCGTCAAGGGCGAGGAACCCATCATCTATGCCGCGGCCAAACCTACGCCGCGCTTCGTCGCGAAGAGCCGCACAACACGCGGCTCCATCATGCTGGTGAAGGCCAAGGGCGGTGCGTCCAAGATCTTCAAGAAGAAGCGTCGCACGATGTAGCTCGTGTTGGCGTGGCAGGAGAAAAAATGGGCCGCTTGCGGCCCATTTTCTTTTCCACCCACTCATCGCCATCCGCTTATCAATGGCGGCGGGCACGCAGGATGCTGATGGGCATTGTCTTTGATATTTACCAAGCTCCCGCACGGTTCCGTGGATGGACTGTCTACGGAAGCTTTACCCCTTTCTGTTTTTCCGCCTGAATCCCGGAAAGGCCGATGAGTCAGCCAAGCCAGCCAAGCCTTCGAACCACGCGACTCCTATTGCGTCCTTTCGTGCTCTCCGATGCGGAGGACGTGCAACGCCTTGCCGAAGACAGGGCCGTCGCCGAGCCGACCTCCGCCATACCGCATCCTTACCTCGACGGCATGGCCGAATCCTGGATCAAGACCCACCGCAAGTCCTTCGCCGACGGCAAGCAGGCTGTGTTCGCCGTGACGCTGACGGGGTCCGGCGAACTGCTCGGCGCGATCAGCCTGATGTGCATGCATCGCACACACCAGCGTGCCGAAATCGGGTACTGGATCGGCCGTGACTTCTGGAATCAAGGTTACGCAACCGAAGCCGCTCGAAGGCTCATCGCGTTTGCCTTCGATCTTGGCCTGCGCCGGGTTTGCGGACGTTGCCTGAAACGCAATCCTGCATCCGCGCGGGTGATGGAGAAGGCAGGGATGCGTCCGGAGGGATGCCTGCGCGCACATGAGTTCAAGGCGGGGCGGTTTGAGGATGTCCTTCTCTATGGCGTGCTCAAGGATGAATGGAGGGTGGAGCAATAGCCTCGCATGACGCGCTGGCTTGGCAGTTTGCGCACAGCACTTCATCCAGCCCGGCTTCCCATTTATGCAATACTGTTCACGCCGACAACCAGACAATAAGAAAAAAGGAGACCTGTTTGAAGACCAACGCCGCCGACTGCCTGTTCTGCAAGATCGCCGCTAAAACCGAGCCTGCCGCTTTCGTCCATGAAGACGCGCTCTGCGTTTCTTTCATGGACATCCACCCGTTAGGTGCGGGGCATGTGCTGGTGATACCGAAGCAGCATGCCCAAAAGTTGGAAGAGCTGGACGAGCACGTGAAGCAGCATCTCTTTGCCGTATGCAACCGGATCGTCGCGGCGCAACGGCGGGCGGGCCTGGGCGTCGATGGTACGCATTTCCTTTTGAATGACGGCGCGGCGACCAACCAGCATATCCCGCATGTCCATTTTCACCTGGTGCCTCGCACCGGTCATGACAGCCTTGGCTTCTTTTTCCGGATTCTCCTGCATTTCACTGGCCTGTTCGGATTCCGCACGCCGGCCGTGACGCTGCAGGCACAAGCGGATCTCATTCGCCGCTGGCTTCAGGTGACTCCGGTGGAAAGCGCGCAGGGTGTTGTGTCGGAACGGCGCGCCGGTGTCAAATAGTCATAAAGAGTCATAGCGAGGATCCGCGCAAATGCCCGTTGCGCCTGAATACCTGCTCGTACTGCTACTCCTTGCAGTGATCCTTGGGATGAACGCCAGGGCGACATGGCTGGTCCTGTGCGACGAAGTATCCGAACCGTCCCAACGCGTCATGCAGTTGGTACTGGTGTGGCTACTCCCGGTGCTCGGGGCGCTGATGGTGTTTGCGGTCCACCGTCCGCCGGAAAAGGCATCAGGCAAGTATCGCGAGCCATATGAGCTGGATGAGGATCCGGCATTTCCCGGCCTTGGCGGCCGGGGCGCGCGCGACAGGTCGCCGGACGATGGTGATGATGATGATTGACGGACTGGATACCGCGAAGGAGTCGTTTTAACGACTCAAACTCTCGATGCGCGCACCATCGGAAATTTCGTTGCTCGGATAGCGAACCACCGTCGCACCGGGATTAAGCCCGCCGAGAATTTGCGCTTCATCCTGGTTACGTTGCCCGACCTTCACCTCTCGTTCGCGTGCATGGCCGTTTTCGACAACGAATACATGCCAGGCGTCCCCGACGCGGAACAGGCTGCTGCCTGCGATTTTGGTGACCTTGTCTTCCGCCCAGATGACGATCTTTGCCTCGATGCGATACCCGTCGCCCAGCGGCCCGAGCGGATCGACCGGGTCCGCGATTACATTGACACGCTGCTCCTCCACGCCGAGCGGAGATACCTTGGTGAACGCAACCGGTTCCACCAGCCGCACCTTGGCGCGCAGGGTTTTGCCGCCGCCCCATCCCTCGAGCAGCATGGCATTGCCAGGCTGGATCTTGACTGCGTCGGTGGACAGCACGTCGACCACAACCTCATACCGATTGGGGTCGCCGATGACGGCCAGCGGCGTGCCGGCGGCGACAGTGCGCTCACTTTTCTCGTTAATTTTCAGCACATAGCCGTCAACCGGCGAGGTCAGAATGATCTGGCGCCTCGTACCGCTGTTGTTACCGCTTCCGCTGCCGGCGTCTACGCTCAACGCGGCTTCGGCAGCCCTGACGTCCGCCAGCGCCGCCTGCTGGCGCGACTTCGCGGCGTCCCACTCGGCGCGCGCGGTTTTCTCGGCGGTCAAGACCTTCTCCGCGGCTTGTGGTGAGACAAAATTGTTCTTGATCAGCCGCTCCACTCGCGCCCGCTCATTGATGGCGTACTGCAATTCCGTATAGGCACGGTCGGTGCGCAGGGCTGCTTCACGCGCAAGGGCTTTTGCCGCGTCGAGGCGGGCACGGGCTTCGTCCCGCTGCCGGGCATCCATCGGCAGCGGGTTGAGTGTGGCAACGAGCTGGCCGCCCTTGATCGGGTCGCCTTCGTGAAGAACAATGCGCTCGACGCCCGCGGCAACCGGGGCGGCGACGACATATTTGTCATGCACACGAACCTGGCCTTGGTTGTTTACAGTGACCTGGAGCGGCCCTTGTGTAACCTGGATCAATTCGACCCGTATCGGATCGGGAGCGAACATGAACCAGCCCAGCACGATGACGGTTGCAACGGCAAGTGCGGCGATGACCCATTTCCGCCTGGATTTCGGGCGGCGCGGGGCAGGGCTGGTGGTTGCCGTTTGGGCTGTGCCGGATGTCTGGGTAGTGGTTGTTTCGGTACGGGTATCCATTACATTCTAATTATTCACGTGTTTTCAGCACTTCGATCAAATCCAGCCGCTGCACCTTGCGCCAGACCAGGAAGCCGGAGGCAGCCGCCGACAGCACTACCACCGCAATCGACATCAGGAAGGTACGGGCGCTGACCACGAGCGGGATGCGGAACAGCTCCTGGCTGAGCAAATCCGACAGCAGCGCCGCGAGCGCATAGCCTAGCAGACAGCCGATGGGAATGGCCGCTGCGGTGAGGATGCTTTGCTCACCCAGCAACATGCGCCCGACTTCCCCTTTGGTAAAGCCGAGGATGCGCAGGCTGGCCAGTTCGACCGCATGCTCGGACAGCGCGATACGGGCGGAGTTGTACACCACGCCGATGGCAATCACGCAGGCGAACACCACGATGACAGTGGTGTTGATGCGCATGTTCTCCGCAACGGTCGCCAGGAAACTCTGCAGCGTGGCCTCGCGCAAGGTCACGTTCCTGATCGCCGGCACTGTCTTGAGCGTGCGGTACAGCTCTGCAGCATATGCCGGGTCTACGCGCAGAAATGCACCGGCGGCGGTCTCGGTTCGCTCTACTGCGCGCGACAAGGCGGTGCTGTCCATGTAGGTAAGGGTACCGATAGGCTCATCGACGATCATTGCCACTGGAATCGCGACCTTCTTGCGCTCGCCGTCGAGCAGTTCCACATGCAGCAGATCGCCGGCGCGTACTGCGAGCACATCGGCCAGCATCTTGGTCATCACGAGGCCTTCCCGAGGAAGGTCGACCGGGCGCTCCTTTTCATCCAGTACGCTGCGCAACTCCCGCGATTGGCCGAGACCGATGATCGCGGTTTTCTTCTTGCGATGGCCGTGCCGCATCTCGACCGCGAGGCTCTGGAAAGGCTCGACGCGCAACACGCCGGGCAGCGACGCCAGATTGTGTGCCACAGAAATATCGCGCACTTCATTGAGGACGACCGTCACGTCATCCCGCTGAGCGGTACGGAATTGGATGCGGATAATCTCGTTGAGCGCATCGAAGGTGTATTGCCCGGTAATCATCAGGGATACCGCCATCGCCAGGCCAAGAATGGAGAGCAGCGATTTCGTCGGATTGCGCTCCAGGCTGCGCATGATCATGCGTAACGATAGCGGCATGTAGCGTTGCATCCCGAGCCGTTCCATGGGGCCGGGTTTGAAATGCGTCGGTGTTTCCGGACGCATTGCCTCGGCCGGCGCCAACCTGAGTACGCGCGAAACGGCGAGTACCGCACCGAGCACAGCCGAGACAGCGGCCACCACAAGCGACACCGAGATGGCAAAGGGCGACAGGGAGAAATGCAAATACGGAAAATGGTAGAACTCCGCATACAGGTCCGCCAGTCCACTACCCAGCCAGGCCCCGAGGCCGATGCCCAGCACACCGCCGACCATTACCGTTAGCAGGGCGAACTTCAGGTAATGCAGGCCCACCTCAAAGCTGCTGTAGCCGAAGCTCTTAAGCAGCGCGATCTGCGCGCGTTGCAGCGACGTGATGCGCAGCAGTACGTTGTGGATCAGGAAGGCCGCCACGCCAAGGAAGATGGCGGGGATGATGGTGCCGCTGACCTTGTTGGACACCAGCTCGTTGTCCAGGAAGGCATGCGACAACTGGTCCTTGCGGCCATATGCTCCCTGGCCGCCGTATGGAGCCAGCAGACGGTCCAGTTTCTCGATGACCAGTGATTCGCTCGCGTGCGGCGCCAGGATCACCGACAGGTCGTTAAAGCCGTCGCGCATGTCCAGCGCCGCAGCCAGCGCTTCGCGCGGCATCCACAGCACGCCGAAGCGCCGGTTGTCGGGGAAGGTGTTGCCCGACATTTCGTTCACGTATTCCGGAGAGATAGCAATGCCGGTGATGTGCAGGCGCTCCAGCCGGCCATTGATGATGGCGCCGATGCTGTCCCCCGGACGCAGCTTGTTGGCCGCAGAAAAAGCCTCGCTTGCCAGCACCTCCATGCGGTTGCCCGGCTCCGGCAGGCGGCCGGTGCGCAGGTGCACGCGATTGAGGCCCGTTCCCGGCTGTACCGGCAGTGATACCAACCGTCCACTGGCGGGTTCTTCCAGGCCTGGCACATCGAGCGATGCACCGAATACCACGCGGCCGTCGACTTCATTCACACCGGGAATCTCCTGCACCTGCCGAAGCAATGCCAGCGGCGCAGTCTTGAAACGCGCGAAGACATCGGCAAAACGGTACTGTTCGTAGTAGGCTGCCTGCGATGCCACCAGCGCCTCGTAAGAGGCACGCATTGTCACCAGCGTTGCAATGCCGCACATCGCAACCAACGCAACCGCAATCGCCTGTCCCCGCATGCGCCACATGTCCCGCAGCAGCTTCAGGTTGAGCGGATGCAACCGGATTACCACTGGATTTCTCCCGGAGACAAACGCTTTTCGTTGGTCATGATATTCGTGATGCGTCCGCTGCTGATATACACCACGCGGTGCGCCATTCCGGCGATTGCAGCGTTATGCGTAATTACCGCAGTCGTTGTCCCCAATTCACGATTGATCCGTTCCAGCACCTCCAGCACCAGCTTGCCGGTACGGAAATCCAGTGCACCGGTCGGCTCGTCGCACAGCAGCATGTCCGGCTGCTTCGCAATCGCCCGCGCGATCGCGACCCGTTGCTGTTCGCCGCCGGAGAGCTGGGCAGGGAAGTGGTTGACGCGGTCGCCGAGGCCCACCATTTTCAGCGCTTCCAGCGGATCCATCGGGTTGTCGCTGATTTCGGTCACCAGCTGCACGTTTTCCAGTGCCGTCAGGCTAGGGATCAGATTGTAGAACTGGAACACGAAGCCTACATGCTCGCGGCGGAAGGATGTGAGTGCCGCATCGCCGGCATCGGTCAGGTCATGTTCGAGGTAATTGAGTGTGCCCATGGTGGGCGTATCGAGCCCACCGAGGATATTCAGCAGGGTTGATTTGCCGCTGCCGGACGCGCCGAGCAGCACCACGAATTCCCCCTGATACAGGTCCAGGTCCACATCCCTTAACGCGGCAACCTGCACCTCGCCCATCGTGTAGGTCTTGCCGACGCCGCGCAGCGTGAACACCGCCCGGCGGTCGGCGGCCGGCACAGTACTGTGCGTGGTATCGAAGGTCGATTCCATGGCGAAAGGCAGGTAATGGTAAAGCGCAACCGTAGTCTTTATAGCAAAAAAATTGATTGATCCAAGTCAATCCTATCCAAGCTGACGGGGTGAGCGTTGCGTTGTCCCGTTTCTGAACAGCTGGTACAGGGCGGTTGTGCCATTCCGGGACAATTTGGAGGCAGGAAGTGTCCATGCGCGCGTGAGAACGCCCGTTTTCGGCGTGGCATGGCGATTGCGCTGGTTGAACGGTGCTCGCAGCACGAGTTACGACAAACCACGCCAATCCCAGGAGGACGACATGAATCTGGCAGACATCAGCAAACTCGGTATCAAGAATCCGTTCAAGCAACGCTACGATAACTTCATTGGAGGCAAGTTTGTCCCGCCGGTCGGAGGAAGCTACTTCCAGAACATCAGCCCGGTCATCGGCCAGCCATTCTGCGAAGTCGCCCGTTCCACCGCAGATGATGTGGAACTGGCGCTCGATGCCGCCCACGCTGCCAAGACGAGCTGGGGCAAGACGTCGCCGGCGGAACGCGCCAACATCCTGAACAGGATCGCAGACCGGATGGAAGCCAACCTCGAGCTGCTGGCGCTCGCGGAAACCATCGACAACGGCAAGCCGATCCGTGAAACGATGGCGGCCGACATTCCGCTCGCGATCGACCACTTCCGCTACTTTGCCGGCTGTATCCGTTCGCAGGAAGGCAGCATTGCGCCGATCGACTCCGAAACCTATGCCTACCATTTCCATGAGCCGCTAGGCGTTGTCGGCCAGATCATCCCGTGGAACTTCCCGATCCTGATGGCCGTCTGGAAGCTGGCTCCTGCATTGGCCGCCGGTAACTGCGTGGTGCTCAAGCCTGCGGAGCAGACACCGTCGTCGGTCATGGTGCTGACCGAACTGATCCAGGACCTGCTGCCGCCTGGCGCGCTCAACATCGTCAACGGTTTCGGACTCGAGGCCGGCAAGCCACTCGCTTCCAGCAAGCGCATCGCCAAGATCGCGTTTACCGGCGAAACCACCACCGGTCGCCTGATCATGCAATACGCCGCGCAGAACATCATTCCTGTCACGCTGGAACTGGGCGGCAAGTCGCCCAACATCTTCTTTGCCGACGTGATGGACCGCGACGACGACTACTTCGACAAATGCCTAGAAGGCTTCGCAATGTTCGCGCTGAACCAGGGCGAAGTCTGCACCTGCCCGTCGCGCGTACTGGTGCAGGAGTCGATCTATGACCAGTTCATGGAGCGTGCAGTGAAACGCGTTGCCGCCATCAAGCAGGGCAACCCGCTCGACAGCACCACGATGGTCGGTGCACAAGCCTCGCAGGAACAGCTGGAGAAGATCCTGTCCTACCTCGACATCGGCAAGCAGGAAGGCGCAAAAGTGCTGATCGGCGGCGAGCAGAACAAGCTACCCGGTGATCTCGCAGGCGGCTATTACGTGAAGCCGACTATCTTCGAAGGCCACAACAAGATGCGTATCTTCCAGGAAGAGATCTTCGGGCCGGTCGTGTCAGTCACGAAGTTCAAGGATGAGGAAGACGCATTGGAAATCGCCAACGACACGCTATACGGCCTCGGCGCAGGCGTGTGGACCCGCGACGGCTCGCGAGCCTTCCGCATGGGACGCGGCATCCAGGCCGGCCGTGTGTGGACCAACTGCTACCACCTGTATCCGGCGCATGCAGCATTCGGCGGCTACAAGCAATCCGGCATCGGACGCGAAAATCACAAGATGATGCTGGACCACTACCAGCAGACGAAGAACCTGCTGGTCAGCTACAGCCCGAAGGCGCTGGGCTTCTTCTGACGCTGCAGCTGAAACCTTCCTCTTCCTACCTCATTTCCGAGGGGGGAAGGGCGAGGAACCGTGCTTCACGGCGCACTGGCAAAGATGTCGGTGCGCCGACAACCAGCAAGAGAGGTGTACATGACGGACGCACCCATTTCCCGCGTCGTCGCGACGGAAGCCGCGATTGCATTCATTGCGCGACTGCACGAACAGCACGGACCGCTGATGTTTTTCCAGTCCGGTGGTTGCTGCGACGGCAGCGCACCGATGTGCTACAAGCAGGGTGATTTCCAGGTCAGCGACCAGGACGTTTATCTCGGTAATATCGATGGCGTGCCGTTTTACATGAACAGCGACCAGTTTGAATACTGGAAGCACACGCAACTGATCATCGATGTGGTGAATGGGAATGGCGGTATGTTTTCGCTCGATAACGGGACGGGGAAACGATTCCTGACGCGGTCGCGATTGTTTACTGATGCGGAATCACGGGCTCTCGAGGTAGCGAGTCCATGAGCACTGTTTCAACGCGCTAGCCCTTAACGAAATTCCGCCGGAGGCCGACCTGCCACCACACACAGAAGGCCAGAATGAACAACGCCGTGCACGTCATGCCCGTCACGACAATATTGAATAGGAGGTGTTCGAGCGATTTCGACGGCCGCATCATCGCGGCCCCTGCACCTGCACATCCGGCTAGCACGACGCCAGCATAGAACCAGTTGCGCACAACGGCGCTTGCCCGCACATGGGCGTAAGGCATCCGCGGTGTTCGGCGCATCCACCGCAGCAGGCACGCAACAATGATCCCCAGGCCGGCCAGCGTGCTCCAATGTTGAAGGAGCTTGTAGACCGGCATCGTCAAGCCGCCAACGGGTCCGACCATGTACCGGAGGATTTCGGAACTCCTGACGACGGGAGAGCCAGCGTGTGTGAACGCATCCCAGCCAATGTGCGTGGCCGCGCCAATGACGACCGAGCACGCAATAAGGAATAGCTTGGGTAGGCTACGTGGCCTCCACTCGGGCTGCGGAGTAAGCCGCGATGCGATCGCTTGCGGCATCAGGGCATGCAACGGCTGACGCAAGAGAAGATAGAACAACACGTAGACAAACAAGCCTGCAGGTAGACAGAACAGGAACAGCCCCTGCAGGCTGTGGCTGAAAGGCCCCTTGACGCCGAGAGGCAGAAAGTAGACGAAGTCCGGCGACATGCTTCCAATGACAAGCGCCGCGACCGAAGTGTACGTCGAGACATACCGGTGAAAAGGAATGATGGCCGCAGGATGGGAGAGGGTGAATGGCATCGGTTAAAGCTCGAACAACTGCATTGCGCTATGCGAACATGAAGGGATGAGGCGCGGCCGTATTGGCCTGATATAGCCGGATCCGTTCAACCGACGCGAACCCGGACTTGTCCGCCTTATCAAGGCTGGATTTCAATCGGTGTACCTGCTTCAACGGCCTGCCAAATTTCTTCCATTTCCGCGTCGCTAACTGCAATGCATCCATTGGTCCAGTTGAATCGCTGCGTAACAAAGTACAGCCACCCGAACCCGTTGCGCTGACCATGGATCATGATCTGGCCGCCGGGATTCACACCTCGTGCCTTCGCTGAGTTGATGTCCTGCGCATTCGGATACGAGATACGGATAGCCTTGTAATAGGAGGAATCGGCCTTTTTATAGTCCAGCGTGTATTTGCCCTCAGGTGTGCGCTCATCACCTTCCTGCATCTTGTGGCCACGCGGATTGGCACCGAATACGACGTCGAACGCTCTCAATACCTGAGTGCCGCTTAGCAGATACATTTTCTTCTCGGATTTCTTCACCAAAACAGCACCTGCCTTTTGCACGGCATGCCCAAGGCCGGGAAGGGTGATGAACAACGCAAGGATCAGGCTTTTTGAAAGAGACATAGAGGCGCAGTGAGCTGGAATTCAATGAAGAGAATGGCTTGCGCCGCCCGCGTAGTAAATGTTCTTCTGCACCTTCTCGAAAACAGACACCGGAACATGCGGCGATTCCTCACCTAAGCGGTCAAGTTCCTCACGCAGCGTAGCGATGTAATGCTTTTCCTGCTCTTCGGTGTTCTCTGCGTAGATCACTTCGAGCTTTCTGCGCGCGGCGCTGTACCGTGCGCCAGCGGACCGGTGCTTTTCCGAGCGTTCTGAGTACTTGAAGAAGGTCTGGAGGCTGGATAGCAGTGCCGCAAGTACGCTGAGCATGCCCACGGCAATTTTCGTCTCTGGCGCGATGGCCTGCGTGCTGACGGATGCGAAGACCGTCGTGCCGATGATGGTGCTGATCAGAATGACCGGCACGCCAAGCCAGCGCTCGCGGGCGGAAAAAATGTTGGCCATCTCGTAGTGCGCCATCTGCGATTCGCGGGCACGGCGGATCCAGGCGAGGACCAGTTCGCGTTCGCTTTGTGGTGGTTGGTATTGAGCTGTTTTTGTGTTCATGGCGTTTGATGATGGCGTTTGGCTAACTTGAGACAGTGCCATTAATGAGTTTCGAATTAGACAAATGCCCTGTCATCGACATGCATGGATGCCGACGGAGACGGCGATAACGACAAGAATGAAACCTCATCTCTCTGCCGAGGCAAGCTTCGCCACGACCTCCTCAAGATAAGGGATGCCTTTCTCCATGAGCGTGGCAACCGCTTCATCAACCTTCGGCTTGACGCGCTCCGAAGCGACCTGCGCGCTCAGCTTTCCCAGCGATGCGACGAGGTCTTCCACGTTCCTCGGGGCCCGGAATTTTTCGACGACCCACCAGTGGTCCTTGCCGAAGGCGAGCTCGCCCAGTCGGCACATGTACTCCGTTTCGTTGAAGGCTTCGTACGGTCGCTGTAGTGAAGGTCTCATGACCAGTTCCGGAAATCGCGCAAGGCGTGACCAACCCAGCTCGACCGAAAACTCGTCCATCTTCTGGTTCGGTGACAAGACAATCCATAAATCGGCAACGCCCTCGATGCGTTTGCGGAAAGCCCGTTCGCCGGGAAACAGATAATCCGATCCGACCTTGGTTGGCGTGAAGGCCGGCAGCTGCTGGGACATTGCCTTCTCAAACAGGGCTCGTAGTGCCTGGCCGTATTCTTTTCGCATTGCTGGTTCCCTATGACGTCTTGTTCTTGATTACGCGACCTGAAGATCGCTAGCGAGCGTCAATCTCCGCTCCGGCTTCACGAAGCAGATCACGAAGAATCGACCGATGGCAGCGCGATTCATTCTCGCAGTAACAGCCAACGGAGAAATTGGTTTGCTTGGACATCGCTGCCAGCAGCTCGATAGTCCGCGTCCTTTCCGGATCCTTCATCTCGTTTTTGTACTTCTTCTCGAAAGCTCGCCATTGCGCATCGGTTTCAGCGGACTGGCCCAGTTTCAATGTTTCAATGCTCGGTGCGAGGTTGGGGTACCAGACGTCGTACCAGTCGCCCGAGGAGAATTCGGACTTCGGCACCCCTCGAGGCGGGTGTCGAACGGTTCCTATTCGCAGGCCTTCATCGGATGCACGTGGAGTGCCTAGTCGAACGATACGGAGTGGCATGGTGTATCTCCCTCTGTGAAATAAACGTGCACGATCCGCTGCAATGAACTTGCGAAGCTGAATGACTGCCGCCGCACCGAACTGTGGGAGCTCCGGCCAGTCAAGCGCTTCCAGGGGTTATTGCTTCGGTTCTTTGATCCATTCCGATATTTCCCTTACGGCTTGACGTTCCATTCCAATAAAACCGTGCCAGTGATGCGCGCCACACGGATCTCCGGTTGGATTGTCCCCACCGGTCACAATCGAGAGTTTCTTTGCCGGGGCGTTCTTAAGATTGCGCATGATCCAGCTGGTTTCAGAGGGAGAAGTGATGTTGCAGGCATCATCCCGATGGTGATAAACGAAGACCGGAATGCGTATGTCTTCAATCGTTTGGCGAGGAACGGATTCCTTGATCTTGTAACTCGTGACTGAAGCAGTGAGGATGACTCCCGCCAATTGATCCTGAAGATTGATACCGGCCGCCGCGGCTGAAATGGTCCCCCTACTGGTGCCTACGATCCAGACCGGGGCTTTGCTCTTGGTACTGATATCAGTAATGATGTTCGCTATGTCGGTAAGGTGTTCCCCGGATATTCTCCAGGAGTCGTCGAGAGCACGCTTGTCGGATGGATTGCCCACGATTGCTACATTAAAGCCGTCGTCTGCAAAGTGGCCGCTGCTTCGCACGAGGAAATTCCCCGAATGAGGTCTTCCATCTTTCAATCCCATTCCTCCGCTACCGCCAGTGAGTAAAACTACAGTTGCTGCCGCATTGTCACGTGGTATCCACCAATAAGCAATTTTCTCGGAATCCCTCGTGGGAATGACCACCAAAGTTTCCTGAGCGAGCGCGATCTGGAATAGCAGCAAAGCCTGAATTGCGATGAACAGTCTGATCATGTTTATCGATGTTCGGTTGAGATCATTTCGGCAGTATTTATTGAAGTGCCATTAGGCTATCCAACGAAAAGTCCCAATGAAAATCAAACAGGACTGTCGTTGCCCGTTACGAAGCATGGCCACAGGCAGGAACCGCGAGGCAGTTTATTTGCGGCATGAATATTTGTCCATCTTGCAAGCCACAGGTGTTGCAAAACGTGAATGGACAATGAAGATCAGGCGAAGACCGGCCAATCGCTTGCCGCGGAAAAGGATGTAGCCGCTCCAGCCGGCCTGCTAACAGCGTGAGTCTAAGCGCGCAGGTTCAGCTTTCGGTAGATGGTATTCCGCGACACGCCAAGCGCTCGTGCAGCCGCCGACACGTTACCCCCGTGCTTGTCCAGCGCGGTACGGATTGCCAACACTTCCATGTCGGCCAGGCGCGACCGTTCTGTTGCGCCGTGCTGCGGTTGTGTCGGTGACGGGGCAGTCGGCATCTCCGCGACATCTTCCAGAAAATCATCCGGCATATGCTCACGCCGAATCTCCCTGTCATCGCCAGCCATCACGATCGCGGTGCGGAGCAGGTTGGTGAGCTGACGGAAATTGCCCGGCCAGTTATGGCGGGTGAAGAGTTCCATCACATCGGGTGCGACGGTGTAGTGTTCGCCGTGCGACTCGACGGCGAGGAGTTTGTGGATCACGACTTCGAGGTCGGTGCGTTCGCGCAGCGGCGGGAGTTTGACGACGAGGCCGTTGAGGCGGTAGTAGAGGTCTTCGCGAAACGTGCCTTTGGCGATCATGTCGCGCAGGTTGCGGTTGGTGGCGCAGATCAGCGCGACGTTGACCGGGATGGACTTGGTGCTGCCGAGCGGGGTGACCATGCGTTCCTGCAGCACGCGCAGCAGGCGGGCCTGCAGGTTGAGCGGCATGTCGCCGATCTCGTCGAGAAAAAGCGAGCCGCCGTTGGCCTGGAGGATCTTGCCGATGCTGCCCTTGCGGCGGGCGCCTGTGAAGGCGCCGTCTTCGTAGCCGAATAATTCCGACTCGATCAGTGTCTCGGGAATTGATGCGCAGTTGACTGCGACGAATGGTCCCGCCGCACGCGGGGAGTCGTTGTGGATGGCTTGCGCCAGCAGCTCCTTGCCTGTGCCGGTTTCGCCCATGATGAGGATGGGGATGTCACGGCCGATCACCTTGCCGACCTTATCGATGACGGAGGCGATCTGCGGGTCGCCGGTATTCAGGTAGCGCAGGCTGGACAGGCGGCGCGCGGGCGGCTGGTCGGTTGCTCTGCGCGTGTGCGGACGACTGCTTTCAGAGGCGGACTGCAGCGTGTCGGCTGCGCTCTGGAATACCTGGTTGGACAGGCGCAGTTCGGCGCGTGCATAGACGCGCACGCCGCTATGCAAGCACATGTTCAGGAGCCCCGGTGCCGCCGTGCGGTAATGGTCGAACAGCGCGGACACGGGCAAGCCGAACAGCGAGCTGAAGGTATGCGCCTTCAGTGCCGCGAGAGGCACGCCGAGTTGGAACAAGCCGCTGCGATTCGCTGACAGGAAGCGGCCGCCAGGAGTGAAGGAAGCGATGCCTTCCATCAGCGTGCCAATGAACTCTGGTCGGCTGTGGAAGTGCAGGGTGATCGCATCCTGGAAGGCGGCGGCAAAGAGCTGGTTTTCGATCATCTGCGCCGACATGCGCACCAGTGCCATCGTGTGCTTGTGGAAGCTGTGCCTGTCGCCGCTGACATCGAGCACTCCGATCACCTTGCCATCGTGGTCGAAGATCGGCGCAGCGGAGCAGGTGAGGAAATGATTGGCAGCGAGGTAGTGCTGGTCAGCGTGCACCAGTGCCGGTGCGCGTTCGGCGATGGCGGTGCCGATGGCGTTGGTGCCCTTGCTTTGCTCGGACCACGCTACGCCCGGTTGCAACGCGACGCGGTTGGCTTTTTCGAGGAAGTCGGCGTCGCCGATGGAGTGCACAATCAGCCCGCTGGCATCGGTGAGGATCACCATGTTGTGCGTGTTGACGATCTGCTCGTACAGCGTTTCCATGACCGGCAGCGCATAGGTGTAGAGCGTGCGGTTCTGCTCCACCAGCTGCGCCATGTCGGCGCGTGCAAGTCTGCTGAAGTCCGGCGTTTCACTTCTTGCAAGCCCGTAAGCGGTAGAGCGCTGGTGCGACTTTTCGATCATCGCCGAAAGACGCAGTGCAGAATCTGTGCCATCCAATGAATCTTGCTTGCGCGGCAAGTCTGGCGCCGCAACGAACACTGGTGTGCGTTGCGCCTGCAGCCGCTGATCGTCTGCAAACCGGTTCATGTCGTCTCCACCGCCGCTCTCCGCGGACTGTTATGGGATGCCACGCCGTCGTGGTCTTGTATGGGATTGTGCAGGCCAGTGTACCACCGGGCCCGGCCCGGATTTGTTCCAATTTGACACAGTGCCGTTTGGACATATTCCCGGCCCGGTGCAACTGGTCGCGCATTCAGTCTTCTCCGACAAATTGCATATGGTTTGTTGCGTATCAAAGAAACTGCCAATGCGTGGTCAATGCACTGCAAATCCGGTCAAAGGACGTACCCGCCTCGTGCCGACGCGCATCCATGTGCACGGTAGCGGGGCAAATCTTGTCGCAGCCGTCCTCTCGGCGGTTGCCTGTCCTGGAGGAATGAGCAAATGATGTTGCAAAACAAAAAAGGGTTGGTTGTCGGCATCGCCAATGACAACAGTATTGCGTACGGATGCGCGCGTGCTTTCCATGCCGCCGGTGCTGAACTCGCCATCACCTATCTGAATGCCAAGGCCGAGCCTTATGTGCGTCCGCTGGCGGAGTCGGTCGACAGTCCGATCATCGTGCCGTGCGATGTGCGTGAGGTGGGCCAGCTCGAGGCAGTGTTCGAACGGATCACGAACGAATGGGGCAGCCTCGATTTCGTCCTGCATTCGATCGCCTTCGCGCCAAAGGAAGACTTGCAGGGCCGCCTCGTTGATTGTTCACGCGAGGGCTTTGCGATGGCAATGGATGTGTCGTGCCACTCGTTCATCCGCATGGCGCGGCTCGCAGAACCGCTGATGAAGGATGGCGGCTGCCTGCAGACGGTGACCTTTTACGGTTCAGAGCGGGTAGTGGAGCACTACAACATGATGGGGCCGGTAAAGGCTGCGCTCGAGTCGAGCGTGCGCTATATGGCGGCCGAGCTGGGACAGAAAGGCATACGCGTGCATGCCTTGTCACCGGGGCCGCTGAAGACCCGTGCCGCATCCGGCATCGACCGCTTCGATGAACTGCTTGATCGCGCGCGCGAACGTGCGCCGAAACGGGTGCTGGCCAGTATCGAGGACGTGGGCAATGTCGCGGTTTTCCTGGCCAGTGACGGCGCGCGTACATTAACCGGTAATGTGGAATATATCGATGCCGGGTACCATATCATGGCCTAGCAGCGACTTCTTCCAACAGCAATAAAGGACTTCAGGTATCACTACCGTCTTTCTGCACGATAGTCTTGGTCGGTACCAAGTTACTGTTCGAAACTTGAGGTCCGACTCTTATCTAACTCTCGCCGGGTAGCCGCCGGCGGGTTTGTCTTCTGCCTAGGCCGCGCAGCACCTGCATCGCGACGGTTACAACGCGCTTCCATCCGGCTCGCGCTGGACACCCGGGCATATCGCACTGGAAGTCCTGCACGAGCCGATGTCCCTGTTGCTGCTCGCAGCGGGGTTTGTCTACTTCATTCTGGCTTTTAACACCGACGCGATGCTTCTGCTGGCTTTCGCGCTGTTGGCGATGCCGAGCCCCGCAGGCGTTGATCGTGCAGGGTGTCGGTACTGAACACGCTGCTATTGCAACGCATGTTTCATGTCGCTGCTGTCCATGCGGACAGCGTGGTCGCCGTTGCGATGGCCGATGAAGGTGGCAATACTCTGGTTCGAGGCGGTGAAACTCTACTCTATACGCGTCCACCGCAGCGCTTCCTGCGGTCCTGCACGAGCGAACCCGGGCGGCATTTATCGGGTAAGCTTGCCGGCGGAGACCACAAAATTTACGGGTGTACCGACAATGACCACAACGACAATAGGACAGGGATTTTCCGCCGAGCGACTGGAAGCACTGACCCGGCGGATACAAATGGATGCCGATGCCCGGCTGATCCCGGGCGCGGTGATGCTGATTGCACGTAATGGCACCGTTGCCTACGAAAGCGCCGTCGGCGTGCAGGATCCGGCCATCGGCACGCCGATGGCCATGGACACCATCTTCCGCATCTATTCGATGACGAAGCCGATCGTGTCGGTCGGCGTGATGATGCTGGTCGAGCAAGGGCGCTTGTTGTTGAGCGATCCGATATCAAAATACTTTCCTGAATTGCGTCGCCTGAAGGTGGGCGTGGAGACTGTCGGTGCGGGCGGTGATCGCGTACTTGAATTAGAGGAAACCGAGCGGCCGATCACGGTGCAGGACTTGCTGCGCCACACCTCCGGATTGACCTACGGTGTGTTCGGCGACTCGCTGGTAAAGGCCGAATACCGCAGATCAGGCATCGGCAGCTACCGCGCCAGCAGCGATGAATTCATCCGGACACTGGGGCAACTGCCCTTGATGTACCAGCCGGGGACCCTGTGGGAATATGGCATGTCGACCGACGTGCTCGGTGTGTTGCTGGAACGGCTGTCCGGGATGGCGCTCGACGAGTTCCTTGCCGAGCGCATCTTGCGGCCGCTCGGCATGCATGAGACGGGATTCTGGGTCGAGCCGCAGAACCAGCACCGTATCGCCGAGCCATATCCGGTCGACCCGGTAACCGGGGCGGATGTGAAGCTGCTGCAGCCGCGCAGGCGCCCGACCTTCCTCGGCGGCGGCAGTGGCCTGATGTCGACCGCGCATGACTACCTGCGCTTTGTGCAGATGCTTGCCAACGAGGGCGAACTCGATGGCGTGCGCATCCTGGGGCGCAAAACCCTGCGCTTCATGACGAGCGACCATCTGGCCGGCCTGCCGCATGCCAAGGACGGAGCAAGCTACCTGCCAGGCCCCGGTTATGGATTTGGCCTCGGCTTTGCAGTGCGAACCGACGAGGGCGCGGCGCTGATGCCGGGCTCCGTGGGCGACTTTACCTGGAGCGGATTGGCCGGCACCTATTTCTGGATCGACCCGAAGGAAAAATTGGCGGGAATCTTCCTGATGCAGGCGCCGGAGCAGCGCAGCCATTACCGCCAGCTGTTCCGCAACCTCGTGTACGCGGCGCTGGAATAGCGCAAAGATAAGGAGGATAGGGCATGGGTGATCAGGAACTAGCACGGCAGCGCAGCCTCATCGATGCCTTTGCCGCCACGCTTGAAGATCAGTCGGTGCAGGTATTCGAGACGCACATCTCCTGCGTGGTGGTTGCCGGTTCCTACGCCTACAAGTTCAAGAAGCCGGTGCATTTCGATTTCGTCGACTTCTCGACGCTGGAGGCACGCCGCCATTACTGCGAGGAGGAAATGCGCCTCAATGGCCGGCTTGCGCCTGACATCTATCTCGACGTCGTTGCGCTATACGGGACGCCAGAACGGCCTATGCTCGACGGCACAGGAAAGCCGCTCGAATACGCAGTAAGGATGCGCTCATTCACACAGCAAGCACTGTGGTCATATCGCCTCGCCCAAAACCAGCTTGAGCCGGTCGAGGTGGATCGCCTGGCAGACGCAATCGCAGGTTTTCATCGTTCGACCGCGGTGGCCGCGCCTGACAGCCCATGGTGCACGCCGTCTGCACTACGAGCCATTGCGGACGAAACGCTGAATGTCGTCGCGGCGCTTTCCAGCGGCGAAGAAGAAAAGCGGATGGCAGCCGAGCTGCAGTCGTGGGAGGCCGCGCAGCGCGACAGGCTTGCGACGATTTTCGTTAAACGCAAGACAGGCGGTGCAATCCGCGAGTGCCACGGCGATCTGCATAGCGGCAACATCCTGACGATGTGTGACAGGGTCGAGGCCTTCGATTGCATCGAGTTCAATGACAGCCTGCGCTGGATCGATGTGATGAATGACGTTGCCTTTGCCTGCATGGACCTGCGCTTCCTGCAACGCGCAGAGCTCGCGGCGCGGTTCCTGAACCATTACCTCGAAGCGTGCGGCGACTATGCCGGGCTGCAGGTGCTGCATTATTACGAGGTGCATCGTGCGCTGATCCGCTGCAAGGTTGCACTGCTGCGTGCCAGGCAGGAACCCGGGCGCGAGGCGGAACGCAGTAGCCAGCAGGCGCATGCCTATCTCGACTTCGCACAGCAGCGGGTGCAACGGCTGCGTCCTGTCATCCTGCTGATGCATGGGTTTTCCGGGTGCGGAAAATCCACCTTGTCTTCCCATCTTGTCGAGGCGCTCGACGCGCTGCGGATTCGGTCCGATGTCGAACGCAAGCGAATGCGTGGCATCGCCGCTACTGAACATCCAACGGGTGCAGCCGGCCTGTACGCGGCTTCTGCGATCAGCGATACCTATCATCGCTTGCGGGAACTGGCTGCCGACATTCTAAAGGCCGGATGGTCAGTAATCGTCGATGCGACGTTTCTCAAAGCCGGCCAGCGGGCACCGTTCCGGCAACTGGCGTCCGAGCTCGAGGTGCCGTTATATATTGTCGACATGCAGGCAAGCGAAGCGACACTGTGCGAACGTATCGTGCGGCGACGGGACGAGCACGACGCATCGGATGCCGGAGTGGAGGTGCTGTTGCGGCAGCTGGCGAGCCATGATCCGCTGACCAGCGAAGAGCTGGCGCAGACGATTGCTGTCGATGCGGAGAATGTGCGTTATGCAGAGGCAGCGCACGCCATTGCACGACGAGTGATGGATCCCTTGCGCACGGCATGACTGAAGGCATGGCTGTGACGTGGTATGCACAGCCGCGCCATTCGAGGCCTTTGTCCTGACCCGTTCCTTATCCTGGTGGTCGCTACGGTTTTGCCTCTACCTGATCACCACTACCGGCACGTGCGCGTTGGCGATGACCTTCTGCGTTTCGCTTCCGGCAAATAGCTTGTTCAATCCCTTGCGACCATGCGTCGCCATGACGATGCTGTCGCATTGCAATCGTTCACATGCGCCCAGAATTTCATCATGCGGACTGATGCCGCTGACCACGACCGTCTCGCAAGAGACTTGGCTGTCAGCTGCAAGCTCTGCCGCCTTCGCGGCATGCTCCTGTGCCAGTGCCAGCGAGTGACGCTCGTACGCTGCGGACCCGCCGCTATAAGGGCTCTCCGAAATCGGAGGAAAGGGATAAGGCTCCGAGACTGAAATAGCGAACAGTTTTCCGCCTGTCTGCCTGGCCAGGTCGATGGCAGCCAGTACTGCTTTCTCGGAATGGACCGAGCCATCGGTTGCGACAAGAATCTTCTTGAACATGTGGATTTCCTCTCGTTATCACTCACCGTATCCGGTACTGTCCTTTGTTTCTGTTTTCGTCCCTTTTTGACCGCAGTTTACGCGCGCGTATCGGGGCAGTATATCGAACGGAAGAGGAGTGGAAGATGCGCCGGTGCATGCTGATTTTTACCGCTTTTTCGCTTCTTTCTTGATTCGTTGATTCAGATCAACCGGATCCCGCGGTTATGCGAAAGCGGGGCCGGGAACAGGGTTGATCGGAAGTTGTTTTTACCTAAAATGGCCTTGTGTTGGAAAAGGTTTTTACGGGGGTAAATGCGCCTTTCGAGGCGCATCGACGAGGAGCCGGAAAATGTTCAAGTGCATCCTGGTACCGACCGATGGTTCGCCCTTGTCCGACAAGGCCGTCAACGCAGCGATGGAGTTCGCGAAAGAGCAGGGAGCGAAGGTGGTCGCTTTGTCAGTAGCAGAACCGTATCCGTTCTCGCCGTTGTCCGAAGTCGCGTTTACCGATGAGCGCCGCGTGTATGAGGAAAAGGCGCGCGAAGTGGCCGAGCAGCATGTGCAGAAAGTTCAGGCCGCGGCGAATGCCATGAACGTTCCCTGCGAGACGGTGGTCACACAGTCTTTCAGCCCGTTCGAAGAAATCATCAATGCCGCAAACATGCACGGCTGCGATGTGATCTTCATGGCGTCGCACGGTCGCAAGGGGCTGAGCAAACTGTTTATTGGCAGCGAAACACAGAAGGTATTGGCGAATTCGACGATACCTGTCATGGTGTTTCGCTAAGAGCATCGGACAGCATGCAAGGGCGAGGCGCGCCGGCGCAGATAGTAGGTAATGTATGGCAAGGAGGCGCATGGCCGTCACGTGGATGGCCGCCCCGCCCAACGTTGCAAGCGGCATTTTGTCAGATGCTCTAAATGATTGGAGTGCAGTCATGCAAACAATTAAGTGGTCACAGGACATGTCCTTGGGCGTGCCCGAGATGGATCAGGCTCACAAGGCCTTCCTTGAAGAACTGACGGCATTGCTGACCGTCTCCGATGAACAATTCGGTTCCCCCTTTCTGTCGCTGGTTGCGCGCATCGAGCGCGACTTCCGCGAGGAAGAGGATTTGATGGAAGACCTAGATTACTTGGGCATCACTGGCCATCGCGAGCAGCACGCACGCATCCTCGGCGCGCTGCACCAAATCGCTTCGCGCGTGATGGAGGGCGATATCGCACTCGGGCGCGAGGCTCTCGCACTCTTGCCGCAATGGTTCATGTTCCACCTGTCCACGATGGACACGGCACTCGCATTTGCGCTGGATGTCGAGAAGGAAGACGGGCATTCCGCCATACAGGCGGCAAAGGAGCGCATCCAGCACGAAGGCAACAGGACGTCCTGGTAGACAGGAATAACCGCTGCGCGTGTCGTGGCGGAATAGTTCGGAATAGTTTTCATGGCCGGCACAGGCTCGGTTTAGCTCGGTTTGTGCCGGTTGGGTCAGGAAGAAGGCGGCGCTTTTCCTGCAGGAGCGGGCAGGGCGCTGCGTAGTCGCGCGTGTTGAATTTGCGCGAAACATCACAAAGGAAGTCGTAAGGAAATGAAATTGCAGTTATCCGGCATCAAGCACATCACCCAGAAAACATCCCGCGCCTATCTCCCTATCTTTAAGCAGCTGGCGCTTTGCATTGCTTTTGCGGCGGCATTCACACCCGCCCGCGCAGAAACCGATGGGGTCTATGTGGCAGGGAAAGGCAGTTCCGTCGAGCAGACCTTCAACCAGGCGCTGGCGGATACCCAGGGCAAGAAGCAAGCCTTCTGGATCGTGGTTTCCGGGCCGGACGTAGTGCGGTTCAGCAAGGGAAAGGCGAATGCAGCGCTGGTCGACAAGGTAAAGATGGTCAGGGCGAAAGGCGGCGTCGTGTTTGTATGCCGCTCCGACCTTAACCGCAATCGCGTCAGGGAAGAGGACCTGGTGGACGGCGTTGCATCGGTGTACGGATATGGTTCACAGGATTGGGCTGGCCTGCTTCCCGCGAAACGGGAAGATGTGGCGCTGCCGGAAGGCGTGCAGCAAAGCTCGCTCATCATCAAGACCTGTTCCGGAAGCGAAAAAGGGAACGGACTGTAGCAGGGGCTGTACCAGGTTGTATCAGGTCGTACCTCCAGGCTGCGGCAGCTGTAACGGTCCGAATGTTGGTCGTTACGCTGAAAGGAGAAAGACATGTTCAAGCATCTTCTGTTGCCGACCGATGGATCCGCTGCCTCGGAAAGCGCCATCCGGCAAGCCATGGAGTTCGCCAAGGCGACCGGCGCAAGGGTCACCGGCTTCCACGCGATGCCCGAGTTCCATACCTTCACGGCGAATCCCGACATGCTCGAGGATACGCGGGAGCAGTTCGAAAAGGATCGTGAACAACAGGCCCACAAGTTCCTCGCTTGGATAGAGGCCGCTGCACGCGAGGCGAGCGTGCCGTGCGAGGTGATGTACCAACCGGCCGAGCATCCGTACGAAGCGATCATCAACTTTGCGGGCGAGCGCGGATGCGACTTGATCGCCATGGCGTCCCATGGCCGGCGTGGCATGAAAGGCCTGCTGATGGGCAGCGAAACTCAAAAAGTCCTGACACACAGTAAGATACCGGTGCTGGTGTACCGTTGAGCTTCACCTTTTGCCCGGATTCCGGCAATCGTGACCGCATAGTCATGAGTCATGGCGGTCACGATTTTTTATGTCGATGTCCACCGAGGACGCCGGCAAACAAGGACACCTGAATGCATATCTTAGATTCCACCCTCACCGCGCAGGCCCTTCCATACGACAAACTGGTGCCAGCGGTCGCCCGAGCTGCGCGCGAACTCGCCGGCGGAAGGATCCGGGCGCCGGAGCGCCAGGTTGTGACGATTGATGCCGCCAGCGTGCTGCTCTGCATGCCGGCGATTGCTGAAGACATCGGCGTCACCAAGCTGATCACCGTGCATGGGGACAATGCCGCACATGGGCTGCCCGCAATACAAGGTGAGGTCGTTGTCTTCGATACCGCAACCGGCCGCCGCATCGCCTTGCTCGACGGCCCGACCGTCACTGCGCGGCGCACCGCCGCCGTGACGCTGCTAGGCATCGATGCCCTGGCACCGAAGAGCCCGCAGTCTGCGCTGATCATAGGCACCGGCACGCAAGCCGTTGCCCACGCCGAGGCGCTGATTGCGTATCTTGGCATCTCCGATTTCTGGTTTGTTGCGCGCGAATCTGCTCGCGCACGCGCATTCGGCGATGCCCTGAAGCGCCGTTATCCACACATCAGCTTTCAGGCCATTGCCGTTGCCTCGCTGGCTTCGGAAGTGCCGGAAACCGACCTGGTGCTTGCGCTGACGACGTCCAGGATTCCCGTCATTCCCGCGAATCTGGCATCGCATACGTTGGCGATCGGGGTTGGCGCATTCAAACCCGATATGGCCGAATTCCCGCCGGAGCTGCTCCATAGCCGCCAGATCGTCGTCGACGACCTCGCTGGAGCCCGGCACGAGGCAGGCGACCTGCTGCAGGCCGGCATCGACTGGTCGGCCGTGAAGCCACTTGCCGCCGTGCTGGACGGCAGTTGCAAAGGACTGGATTGCGTACCCGTCTTCAAGACGGTGGGGCAGGCAACCTGGGACCTCGCAGCGGCACGGGTTGCTGCAGCAACGTTGGGCTGAGGGCGCAGCTCGCGAGACGTCGCGGCTTCCCGAACCGCGGCAAAAGACGAACGGTGTTTTCGCTGCATCTCTCGTTCCATTCCTTACCAATTTCCCTAAAATCTGTCCGATGCCCGGACAAACGAAAATGCTTGTGCGGGCCGGGATTGCGTCCGGCTCGCATCTTGGGCTTCATCTTGTCATTGGCCACGTTTTTCCATATCAGTCGGCGGACGCAGCTCGCATGCGAACGCTTCGGAAGTCCGCGCATGTTTGCTCTCAATGGGATGAGGCTCCGCCTCGCTTTATGTGGAAGTATTTCCCCACGCAATCTATGTTATAAATGCAACGTTTTTTTGCTTGCACATGATGGTGCGTTGCATGGGTTGTCGTTGCTGTTGAGACTACGCATTCACACAGCGAGTGCATAGGACGGCAACAATAATTCGGGTTAGGAGCTTGTCTGCCTACGGTGTTAAGTGCGATGGGCCGATACGAAATTCACATTTACCGATCTCGAAGAAATTAGGGCTCAGTCATGCATGAAATATCTACCGAAATTGAAATTCACGCATCAGCCGCAAGGGTATGGTCCGTTCTCACTAATTTTGAGGCGCATCCAGACTGGAATCCTTTCGTACGCAAAATTTCCGGAACCGCTCGCGTTGGCGAGAAGCTCAAGGTTTTCATCCAGCCGCCCGGAGGCAACGGCATGACCTTTCGTCCAACGGTGCTGGTGTCCAAGCCTGAGCAGGAGCTTCGCTGGCTGGGTCGCTTCCTGATCCCAGGCCTATTTGATGGTGAACACTATTTCCGCATTGTCTCGCTTGGGCCCGAGCGCGTCCGCTTCATCCACGGAGAACAGTTCTCCGGCATTCTTGTTAGGCTGGCCAAGTCCAGCCTTGATACAGCCACGAGAGCAGGATTCGAAGCCATGAACCAAGCCTTGAAGGCCCGGGCGGAATCATCCGAGGCCAATCCTGTCATTCGAGAAGACGCCTTCGGCGGCGCTCAATTCCAACGTTGAGTGTGTGGAAAAAATCCCCAAAACACCGATTTTCACATTTTCGACCGACATCACTCATTCATTCACTTGCCGCGCTCAAAATTCAGCATGAGTACTTTTTCCACTGATTCGTTAGAACTCGGAACACGATATATGCATAAGCTGGAGACCAAGATTCCAGCGCCTGTCCTGGCGGTTGCTATTGCGGCCGTCATGAAGCTATACGCGGGCATTGCGGAGATCTCCTTCGATACGTCACCCATCCTTGTCGAGATCGGCGTCCGTCTCAATCAGCTGAGTGGCGTTATTGCGCTGCTGGCCTTCGCCAGTTTCGCGCTCGCGAGGACCACGATCAATCCGCTTGACCCATCGCGCGCCTCAACACTCGTTACGGGCGGCATCTATCGGATTACGCGTAATCCGATGTACCTCAGCTTGCTGCTGCTCCTCATCGCCTATGCGGTGCGCCTGGGCTCCTGGGCCGTGTGGACCGGCCCGATCCTGTTTGCGGCGTATGTGACTCGTTTCCAGATCATCCCCGAAGAAAAGATCCTCGAGGCGAAGTTCGGCGCCGCCTTCATCGCCTATAAGAACCGCACCCGTCGATGGATCTGAACCTTCAGGTTTTCCGTTCAACCGCGGCGTGCTTTGGCACCCCGGTTGCGGGTAGCGTCAAACCCAGTTGAGTGGATGATGTCTGTCACAAGTATTCAAAACGAAGTGCAGGCCCTTACCGGGCAGAAGCCGGGAACGAAGCTTGCTGACAAGGCGCGCTGGGCAATCGAGAGCCTGCTAATGGCGATGCTGAAATCCGTTGGCATTCGTGGAATTCGCGCCGCTCTCAAGGAGGTCTCTGCCGATGGGCATCGGCTCGAATTGGTTGAAAACGCCGACGGAAACCGTCGCTGGGAGGCGAGGATAGACGGAGGCCGCGTGGTCGAAATTACCGTGTACTCCGCTTCCGGCGTTCAGAGCACGAGCGTGGATTATCGCGTCGAAAAAGCGGAGCCGCCAACACGAGGGCAACAGCGCCGGATGGAAGCACAGTCGACCTTTTATGACTGTTACGAGAACATTGCGAAGATGGCGCACGGAGCCGATCGCAAGAAGCGTCTCAGCCGCGATGAGCGGATTATCCTCCTCACGGGAGAACTGGAGGCGGATGTGAATAACGGCGGCTTCTCGCAGTATCTCCTGAACAAGGGACGCCGTCGTGCGAAGCAGGCACTCGAGGCCCTGAGGACTATCGGCGCCGAACGAACGGCCATATTGCTCGAGCAGGCCCTGCAGGAAAAGATCTCGGAGGCAGAATTGGACCGCCTCGACACCAGGTACTACAGGCAGGCCGAAGATGTACCCTCACTCGTCGCGAAGCATCTGCAGTTGGTCGCAAGGACACGCGCAAAATAATTCACAAGCGGATTGGTCACGGGTTTCGACCAGAATCCGCTCGATGAAATGATCCACCGACCCAGCCAGTGAGACATCTCGGTGTGCACTCGAACGGAACTGGAACTGACTCACATTTGTTGTCGTTACCGGTGAGGACGATTGAATATGCCAACGCATCTCTATGCCATTCATACCGACATCACGAAGCTCGCCGTCGATGCAATCGTTAATGCCGCAAATTCCTCCTTGCTTGGTGGAGGTGGCGTGGACGGCGCAATCCATCGTGCCGCCGGGCCTGACCTTGTGCACGAGTGCCGCCTTCTCGGTGGTTGCAACACCGGCGACGCGAAGCTGACCAAGGGGCATCGCCTCCTTGCGAAGTACGTGATCCATACTGTCGGCCCGGTATGGCGCGGCGGCGATTATGACGAGCCCGTGCTTCTTGCGTCCTGCTACCGGCGATCCATGGAGGTCGCAGCGGCGAACCGTATCGAGACGCTGGCTTTTCCAAGTATCAGCACTGGCATCTATGGCTATCCCATCGAGCTGGCCGCCGAAGTGGCCGTCGATACCGTCCGTCTGGCGTTGAATCAATTTCCCGCTTTCAGGGAAATTGTTTTTGCCTGTTTCTCATCGAGCGACCTCGCGGTCTATGAGCGCATTCTTCAGGGTGCGTCGTAGGTTCTTGAATGCACATGCGCACTACACGCGCAATCTCTTTTGGTCCGTTGTCAAACTGGAGCATTCCGAAACAGGTGCCGAGCACCACTTGGCTCTCAATCTTGGCAATTGAACTGTGGCGCGGTTACTGCCAAACGGCGGTTCTCCGTGGTCATTATGCAGTGACGTTGATTTGCTGCATTGCTGCCTTACAAAATGCACGAACAGCGGCAGTCCGAGAAGCCCTGTCGTGTTTGTCGTTTTTGTTAATGCTGTGCGTATATACAGTGCATGAGCCGCAAATCCAGGTTTTACGCGGACTTGCGGCCACATGGGTATGGGATGTTATACGACAGAGGGTACGGTCTGGAGACATAGGTAACAGTTTAGTCCGGGGACATGGGTAACAGTTTTGCCAAACTAAAAGGGTATCTCAAGGAGGTGCCCTATGCCTTGGAGCGAAACAACACCTATGGACCAGAAGA
>Ga0196971_1000118_pt1:0-70000 | contig 77647 bp, 70 predicted proteins | sample S1v_1013CmetaG_FD_148660 | JGI IMG/M metagenome (GOLD analysis project Ga0196971, IMG submission 148660) | Soil microbial communities from Anza Borrego desert, Southern California, United States - S1+v_10-13C | ecosystem: Environmental > Terrestrial > Soil > Desert | place: USA...
GAGAACGAGCGCATCGTCATGTGTTACGAGATGCACCTCGATGCGACGCGCATTTCCGTTTCGCTTGGGACGACAGAGATCAAGCCGTCAGCGAAAGGCGCGAAGCTCACCTACACCGAGCAAGGCGCTTATCTCGACGGCTACGACGACGCCGGTCAGCGCGAGCAAGGCACGCAAGAGCTGCTCGGTCAGCTCGAAACCTTCCTGAACACGTGAGACGGCCATGACCACCACAACCACCCATGCGAGCTTCGTGATCGAACGCACCTACGCCGCCGCGCCGCCGCGCGTTTTCGCCGCTTGGCGCGATCCGGAGGCCAAGCGCGCTTGGTTCGCCGAGGGCGAAGGCTGGGAGATTCAGTCCTACGAACTCGATTTCCGCGAAGGCGGCGTCGAGAAGAGCCAATTCCGCTTCGCCAAAGACGATAAGACCTCCGGAGAGAAGACGACAATCGGCAACGACACCGTCTTCAACGAGATCATCGACAACGAGCGGATCATTTTTACCTATGCAATGGACCGCAACGGCCTGCGCTTCAGCGTCTCGCTGGCCAGTGTCGAGCTAACGCCGGCCGGCGCCGGCACGCGGCTCATCTTCACCGAACACGGCGCTTACTTCGATGGCGGAGACAGCGTGAAGATGCGCGAGGCCGGGTGGGACGATCTGCTGCGCAAGCTCGGCGACCATTTTGCGAAGCAGGCATAGGCGGTCGTAATACGCGGCCCCGCGGGGCTGGCCGACGGGGGCGCGGGCGGTCCATATCAGTTGCATGAATGCTGAACACGTATCGATCGTCGTAGACGGGGCGAACACATCCGGCTTGTGGCTGAAGCCGCAAAATGCGCGCGCCGCCTACGTCTTTGCCCATGGCGCGGGCGCCGGCATGGCGCACAAATCGATGGCGGCGATCGCCGACGGACTGGCCGAGCGCGGGATCGCCAGTTTGCGTTACAATTTTCTCTATATGGAGCGCGGCGGCAAGCGCCCCGACCCGCCCGCGCTCGCGCACCTAGCCGTGCGCGCGGCCGTCGAGGAAGCGCGGCGTCTCGCGCTAAGCTTGCCGCTCTTTGCCGGCGGCAGATCGTTCGGCGGGCGCATGACCTCGCAAGCGCAAGCGAAGGCGCCGCTGCCGGACGTGCGCGGCTTGGTGTTCTTCGCCTTCCCGCTGCATCCGGCAGGCAAACCAAGCATCGATCGCGCTGAGCATCTGAACGATGTCACGCTGCCGATGCTATTTTTGCAGGGGCAGAGCGACGCACTGGCTGAACTCGACTTGCTAAAGCCAGTGGTGCATCGGCTGGGCCAGCGCGCCGCACTGCATCTGCTCGCGCACGCCGACCACAGCTTTCACGCGCCCGCCAAGAGTGGACGCAAGGATGCTGAGGTGCTGACAGAGGCGCTCGATGCCGCGGCGGATTGGATCGCAAACAATTCTACTTGAACGTCGCCGCGTAAACTTCCGGCTTGAACCCGACGACCAGCGTGCCGCCGACATCCAACACCGGCCGCTTGATCATGGAGGGCTGGGCCAACATGAGCGCCACGGCCTTCTTCTCGGTCAGCTCTTCGCGCTCCTTCTCGGGCAACTTGCGAAAAGTCGTGCCGGCGCGATTGAGCAAAGTCTCCCAGCCCACCTCGGCCGTCCAGCGCTCGAGCGTCTGCCGGTCGATGCCGGCGGTCTTGTAATCATGCAGCACGTAGGCGATGCCGCGATCATCGAGCCAGCTCCACGCCTTTTTCATCGTGTCGCAGTTTTTGATGCCGTGCAGCGTGACGGATTTCGCTTTGGCCATGACGCCAAGATGAAGCAAACGAAAGCCAATGTCGCGTCTTGACAGGCCGAGGCCGAAGGACTTGGCTCCGCCGCCAACGGAGGACCGCCATGACCACGCTGACCTTTTACACAAACCCAATGTCGCGCGGCCGCATCGTGCGCTGGATGCTCGAAGAGGTCGGCCAGCCGTACGAGACCGTCGTGCTCGATTACGCGACGACGATGAAGGGCGCCGATTATCTCGCCATCAACCCGATGGGCAAGGTGCCGGCGATCCGCCATGGCGATATCATCGTCACCGAAGCCGCGGCGATCTGCGCCTATCTCGCCGACGCCTTCCCGCAAGCGAACCTCGCCCCGCCATCCGGCAGCAAGTTGCGCGGGCCCTATTATCGCTGGATGTTCTACGGCGCCGGCCCAGTCGAAGCGATGGCGTCGAACCAGGCGCTGCAAGTGGTGGTGCCGGACGATAAGCGCGGCATGGTCGGCTATGGCTCGCGCGAGCAAGTGATCGACACGCTCGAATACGCGGTCTCGCGCAGCGACTATCTGGTTGGCGATAGCTTCACCGCCGCCGATCTCTATCTCGGCGCCCAGATCGGTTGGGGTCTGCAGTTCGGCACGATCGAAAGGCGCCCCGCCTTCGAAACCTATACGGGCCGCATCTTGAGCCGTCCCGCCGCAGTGCGCGCTGGCCAGATCGACGATGGTCTTATCGCCGCGGCAAAGCAGGCGAGTTGACCTAAGGTCCGTCAGGTCGCGCGGGCCGGCCCCAGCTCCAGCGCCTCACCTAACTTGATGCGCATCAATTTGCCGGAGCCCCGGCGGCGCCAGATTGCCGGGCGCGGAGGAGCATCATGGCGCAAGCCCATCGACCGGCGCCGGGAGCTGGACATTCCGGAGAGCCGGCAAAGCGCCCAATGAAGATCGTCAATCACGTTGACGTCCGCTGCTCCGCACGTTTCAGTCGCGGTCAGAGGCGGCCATGACGACTCCATCGACGAGAAATCACGCCCTTTGCCCGCTCGATCCATCGTCCGAAAACGGCGGGAACTTTCGGCGGCGTTGGCGCGCTTACAGGCGCGACACCGCTTGTCCTATTCTGGACTGGCCGCACCCGGAGCGGCCGCCTAGATGATCTCAGGACAACGCACGGCCAAAGGCGTGACTCTGCTTCGCAAAACAGGCGGCCTGCTCATTGCCGGCGGCCGATCCACCCGCTTCGGCTCAGAGAAGGCAACGGCGCGGTTTAGCGGCGAACTGATGATGGATTGCGCGGCGCGTGTGTTCGCATCGCTGCCGCGCCTCGCCGTCAGCGCGCGCGCGGGTTCGGGCGCCGAGCGACGCGCGCAAGATTTGGGGCTCGCCGTGCTCCACGACGATGCGGCTCTGCCGAGCGGCCCGCTCGCCGGCGTGCTGGCGGGGCTGCGGTGGGCGACGCGGAATGATTTTGAATTTCTAGCGACCGCGCCCTGCGATACGCCGCTTTTGCCGCGTGATTTGGTCGAACGTCTGCTGGAAAAGGTTGGTGCTGCGCCAGCCGCATTTGCGACGACCGGCGCCGGCGAGCATCCGCTGTGCGCCGTGTGGAGCATCCGCCTGCAAAGCGTGCTCGCCGCGCATCTGCAGGGCGGCGAGCACCCGGCGGTCCGCGCCTTCTTGCACGAGGCCGGCGCCGTCCCCGTCGCCTTCGACGAAGCGGAAGCCTTCGCCAACGCCAACACTTTTGAAGCGCTGACGACGCTGGAGCGCCGCGCATGAGCCCGCTAGTCGATCCCTTTGGCCGGACGATCACGTATTTGCGTGTCTCAGTGACAGACCGCTGTGATCTTCGCTGCGTCTATTGCATGAGCGAGCGCATGCGCTTCCTGCCGCGCGCTGAATTGCTGACTTTGGAAGAAATCGATCGCCTCTGCGCCGTGTTCATCTCCCGCGGCGTGCGCCGGCTGCGTTTTACCGGCGGCGAGCCGCTTGTGCGGCGCGGCTTCATCGACCTTCTAAACAACGTCAAACGCCATTTGGGCCAGGGCCTCGACGAGATTACAGTTACGACCAATGGCGTCCAGCTCGCGGAGTTCGCCAAGCCGCTCTTCGATGCGGGTGTGCGCCGCATCAACGTTTCCGTTGATTCTATCGATCGCGAGACATTCATGCAGATCTCGCGCCGGGATCGTCTGCCGCAGGTTCTGGAGGGCATCGAGGCTGCGCAGCGCGCCGGTCTCAAGGTCAAGATCAACACGGTCGCGCTGAAGCACGCCAACGCCCACGACATACCGGAATTGATCAAGTGGGCCCATGCGCGCGGCTTCGACATCACCTTGATCGAAACGATGCCATTGGGCGAGATCGACGAAGACCGCACCGATCAGTTTCTCTCACTCAAGCGGGTGCGCGAGGACCTCAGCAGCTATTGGCGCCTTACCGACCTGCCCGACCGGACCGGCGGTCCGGCGCGTTATGTCCGCATCGAGGACACGGGCGGCCGGCTCGGCTTCATCACGCCGCTAAGCCATAATTTCTGCGAAGCTTGCTCGCGCGTGCGTCTGACCTGCACCGGCAGGCTCTACCTTTGCCTTGGGCACGAAACATCCGTTGATCTGCGCGAGCCGTTGCGCTCCGGCGATAACGAGGCCGCGCTCCACACCGCCATCGACGCGGCGATCACGCTGCGTCCGAAAGGTCATGATTTCCAAGTCGAACGCTTGCGCACGCCGGCGACGGAGCGGCACATGTCGGTGACCGGCGGATGACGCGGATCCTGTTTTTCGGCCGTTTGCGGGACGTAGCGGGACACGGCGAGCGCGTCGTAGAACTGCCGCCCCATGTCGCCACCATCGCTGATCTGCGATCATGGATCGCGGACGGCGATGCGATGCTAGGCGCAGCGTTGCACGAACCCAGCATCCGCGTCGTCGTGGATCAGATCATCCGCAACCAAGATAACGAGACCGTGCGCAATGCAGCGGAAATTGCGTTCATGCCGCCCTTGAGCGGAGGCTAGATGAGCGAGACCATTGTTCTTCTCTGCTTGGCCGTGATGGCGGCAGCGGCGCTCTATTCATCCGTCGGCCATGGCGGCGCCTCCGCCTATATTGCGCTCATGGCGCTCGCCGGGCTTGCGCCGGAAGAGATCAGGCCTGCGGCGCTGGTCTTGAACATCCTCGTCGCCGGACTTGGCGCTTGGCGCTACCTGCGCGCGGGGCGGTTCGACTGGCGCGTCTTCTGGCCGTTCGCCGTCGCCGCTATTCCGGCCGCCTTTCTAACGGGGGGCATTGATGTGCCCGAGAGCGTCTATCGTCCGCTCTTAGCGGCGGCGCTAGCTCTGGCGGCGCTGCGCTATCTGGTGTGGCCGCGCATCGACGCGGTCAAACCCAGCACGCCCCCGCGCGCACTGATCGCTTTGCCGACTGGCGCTGCGCTCGGCGCGCTTGCCGGACTCACCGGCATTGGCGGCGGGGTCTATCTTTCGCCGCTTCTGGTCTGGGCCGGTTGGGCCGACCCGCAGCGCGCGACGGGCATCGCCGCCTGCTTCATCGTCGTAAACTCCGCGGCCGGCTTAGCCGGACGCACCGCCTCGCTCGCATCGCTGCCGGCGTTTTTGCCGTGGCTCGCGCTGGCCGCGCTGATCGGGGCCGTGATCGGCACAAGTTGGAGCCTCAAGGGGCTGAGCCGAACCGGGGTCTTGCGCGTTTTGGGCGTCGTGCTCGGCGTCGCGGCCGCGGCGCTGGTGACATGATTGAAATTCGGATCACCGCCGACGCGTTCTCGCCGGACACGGAGATCGCGCGTTTCGCCGCCCAACGCGGCGGCGATTGCGGCGTGCTCGTCACGTTCGTCGGCTATTGCCGCAACCAGTCCAAGCACGGCGCTGTCACCCAGCTTGAGCTCGAACACTATCCCGGCTTCACTGAAGCTGAGATCGAGCGTCTGGTTCGCGGCGTCGCGGGCCGGCGCTCAATCGCCGACATTCTCGTCATTCACCGCACCGGCGCCGTGCCGGCGAGTGATGCGATCGTCGCGGTCGCGGTGATGAGCGCGCATCGCGCCGCCGCATTCGCCGCGGCGGAGGAATTGATGGACTATTTGAAGACCGACGCGCCATTCTGGAAGCGCGAAATCGGTCCAGACGGCGCCCGTTGGATCGAGCCGACGGCCGAAGACCGCGCCCGTCGCGAGGAGCACAGATGAAAGACCACGCCTGCCGTATCGATGAAACCCTGCCCTTTAAGCCCGTCAATGTCGCCGTACTCACCATTTCCGATACGCGCGACGTTGAAAGCGACACCTCGGGCGCTTTGCTCGCCGACTTGATCTCCACCGACGGCCACCGCGTCGCCGAGCGGGCGTGGGTGCGGGATGACCCCAAGGATATTCGCGAGCGTGTCAACGCCTGGCTCGGAGCGGCGAACATCGACGTCATCATCACCACGGGCGGCACTGGCCTCACCGGCCGCGACATCACGCCGGAGGCGCTGCGTCCGCTGTTCGAAAAGGAAATCGAAGGCTTCGCCGTCGTCTGGCACATGCTGAGCTACCAAAGCGTCGGTCTCTCGACGTTGCAATCGCGCGCCTGCGCCGGCGTCGCCAACGGCAAGTTCATTTTCGCCCTGCCGGGTTCGAACGGCGCTTGCCGTGACGGATGGACCAAGATCATCCGCTGGCAGCTGGATAGCCGCCACACACCCTGCAATCTGGTCGAGATCATGCCGCGACTGACGGAGCGCTGAGATGAGCGAGCGTCTGACGCATCTCGATGAGGAAGGCCGCGCCCGCATGGTGGATGTGGGCGACAAAGCAGTCACGCAGCGCGAGGCGGTGGCGCGTGGGCAAATCCGCATGCAGCCAGAGACGCTCCGCCGCGCGCTGAGCGGCGCCCTGCCCAAAGGCGACGTGCGCGCCATCGCCGAGATCGCCGGCGTCATGGGAGGCAAGCGCACCTCCGAGCTGATCCCGCTTTGCCATCCGCTCGCGCTCACCAGTTTGCGTGTTGAAGTGGCGCCTGACGAAAGCATACCTGGTCTCGTCGTGACCGCGCGCGCACGGGTGAACGGCCAGACCGGTGTCGAAATGGAGGCGCTCACTGCGGTTTCAGTCGCCTGTCTCACCCTTTACGACATGCTGAAGGCGATCGACCGCAGCCTGACGATCGAAGCCATCACACTCAGTGAAAAACACGGCGGCGCGAGCGGCTCTTACGTCCGGGGCGAGGCATGATCAGCGTCGCGGAGGCGCGCGCCATAATCCTTGCACATGCATCCACGGGCGCAACCGAGTCTGTAGATCTCAGCGGCGCCTTTGGGCGCACACTGCGCGAAACCGTCATCGCCTTCCGCCATCAGCCGCCGTTCCGCGCATCAGCGATGGACGGCTATGCAGTACGCGCAAGCGAAACGCCGGGTGTGCTGAAAGTGATAGGCGAAGCCGGCGCCGGTCGGGCGCTGGAGGAGACGCTCGGCCCAGGCGAGTGCGCGCGCATCTTCACCGGCGCGCCGCTGCCGAGTGGCGCTGACGCTGTGCTGATCCAGGAGGACGCAGTACGCGATGGGGCGCTGGTCACGTCGCCCTCGGTCGAAGCAGGCCGGCATGTGCGCGACGCGGGCGTCGATTTCCGCGCCGGCGATCGCCTTCTTCGAGCCGGGCGTGTGCTGGACGCGCAATCCATCGCCCTCGCCGCCGCCGCTGGCCGTCCGTCGCTCCTCGTTTCGCGAGCGCCGCGCGTTGCCGTGCTAGGCGGCGGCGACGAACTCGTCCCGCCAGGGCAAACGCCGGCGGATGATCAGATTTTCGATTCGATGAGCATCGGCATCGCAGCGCTGGCGGGACAATGGGGCGCGCGCGCGACGAGGGTCGGCCCGCTTCCCGATCGCGCCGATGCAATCGTGCGTGCGCTTACCGACGCGATCGCCGTCAACGACCTCATTGTCATCGTCGGCGGCGCGTCGGTTGGCGACCATGATCATGCGCGCCCAGCGGTGCGGAGTCTCGGCGGCGAACTTCTGTTCGAAAAAGTCGCGGTGCGCCCGGGAAAACCGACATGGTTTGCACGCGTCGGCGAGCGCATCGTGCTTGGGCTGCCGGGCAACCCGGCTTCGGCATTCGTGTGCGCGCGCTTGTTTCTCCGTCCACTGCTCGATCAGCTCTGCGGGCGGGACCCTGCGCCTTCGGTCGAAGTCAGGAAAGCGCGTACCCGCACGCCGCTCGCCGCCAACGGCATTCGCGAAACCTATCTGCGCGCCGCGCTGGAGATCGATGAGGCCGGGCAGAACTGGGCCCGCGCGCCGAGCAATCAGGATTCCTCCCTGTTGTCTGTTTCCGCAGCCGCGCAAGCCCTGATTATCCGGGCGCCCAATGCTCCCGAAGCGGCGGCGGGGACGCTCATCGACGTGCTTCACCCTTGATCGCTGCGCGTATGAGCCGCATTGGCGATTGACCTGGATCAATCGCGTTGCTCCGCTGAGAGGCAAACATTCAAAAACGTGCTCGCGGCTTGCCTGCGGAGTCGGGTCCACGCGTCTAGAACCGGAGCCCATACATGAAGGCCGCGCAAAGCCTGCTGGCATTGGCGGCGCGCGAAGGCGTGCGAGCCTGCTTCGCCAACCCGGGCACGTCGGAAATGCATTTGGTCGCCGCACTCGATTCGGCGCCAACGTTGCGGCCGGTGCTGTGCTTGTTCGAGGGCGTGGCGACAGGCGCCGCGGACGGTTTCGGGCGCATGGCGCAGGCGCCGGCCCTCACCCTTCTCCATCTCGGTCCGGGGCTCAGCAACGGCCTTGCCAATCTGCACAACGCCTACCGCGCGCGCACGCCGATCGTGTCGCTGGTCGGCGAACACGCCACCTATCACCGCGCCAACGATCCGCCTTTGGCCAGCGATATCGTCTCGATCGCCCGGCCCGTATCCGCATGGCTGCGCACCGTGGAGCGGCCAAGTGATTTGCTCGGCGCCGCGCAAGACGCGCTCGCGGCAGCGCAAACGGACGGCCCCGCCACCCTCATCCTCCCCGCTGACGTCGCCTGGAGCGATGACGACTTAGAATTACCCGAACCTCGCCGACCGGCGACAGTGTCATTCGACACCACTCACTTGGACGAAATCGCCGACCTGCTTGGACCGCGCACACTGCTGTTGCTGGGCGGGCGCTTCCTATCCGCAGACGCATGCGCGGCCGCACAGCGAATTGCCGCCAAGTCCGGCGCACTCGCGCTGATCGAGACATTCCCGGTGCGCGTACGCCGCGAAGGCTGCGGCGCTGAGATCAAACGCTTGCCTTATCTCAGCGAGATGGCAAGCGCGACGCTGGCGCAGATTGACACTGTCGTTCTCGCCGGCGCCGCTTATCCCGTCGCCTTCTTCGCGCTGCCGGGCCGGCCGACGCGGCTGGCGCCCGATCACGCGCGAGTCGTCGAACTAACGCCCCCGGGCGCGTCGCCAGAGCAGGCTCTCAGCGCGCTAGCACTGATGCTTGACGCGCCATCGCTCACCCAACGCACAAGGGAAGCCCCTCCCAAACCCGACGGAGGCGGCGCGATCGACCCCATGTCGTTTGCACAAAGCATCGCCGCTACGCTCCCATATGACGCAATCGTTTGCGATGAATCGAACACGGCAGGCTTGTTCTGCTACGACGTCGCCGCCAGTGCGCCGTCGCACGATTGGCTCACGCTCACCGGCGGATCGATCGGCCAAGGCTTGCCGCTCGCAACCGGCGCCGCGATTGCCTGCCCGGAGCGCCGCGTACTCGCGCTCGAAGCGGACGGGAGCGCGCTCTACACGATCCAGTCGCTATGGACGCAGGCGCGCGAGGGCCTCAACGTCACCAATGTCATTCTCAATAACGGCGCTTACGCGATCTTACGTCTCGAAATGATGCGCGCCGGCGTCAACCAACTGTCCGAAGCCGCCGGCGCCCTGTTCGACCTGAAGCGTCCATCGATCGACTTCTGCGCTATCGCCCGCGGCCTTGGCGTGCCCGCCGAGCGGGCCGAAACGCCGGCGGCGCTCGTGGCCGCGCTTGAACGCAGCTTTGCCACGCCCGGCCCCACCCTTATCGAGGTGATGCTCCCGTGACCGACTTGCCCAACGTGCTGCTCGAACAGCTCCAAACCATGCTTGGCGCGCGTTTCAGCTGCGCCGACGCCGTTCGCGCGCAGCACGCTGGCGGCGGCATGCATCTGCGCCCTATGCCGCCGCAGGCGGTGGCCATGCCGAATTCGCTTGATGAGATCGTCGCTATCGTGCGCGCGTGCGCGGCGCATGACACACCCATCATTCCGTACGGCGCCGGCACATCGCTCGAATGCCATGTGGGCGCGCCTCGCGGCGGCGTCTCAATCGATGTTTCCGGCATGAAGCGCGTGCTGCGGCTCAGCCTTGAGGACCAGGACTGCACGGTGGAGGCAGGTCTGACGCGCATCGCGCTCAACGAGCATCTGCGTCACAGCGGACTCTTCTTTCCTGTCGATCCAGGCGCCGACGCCACGATTGGCGGCATGGCGTCGACACGCGCGTCCGGGACCACCACGCTGCGCTACGGCGGCATGCGCGAGAACGTCATGGCGCTCACCGTCGTCACCGCAGACGGGCGGGTCATAAAGACGGCGCAGCGCGCGCGGAAATCGGCCGCCGGCTATGACCTGACCCGCTTGTTCGTCGGCAGCGAAGGCACACTTGGCGTCATTGCCGACGTTACGCTCAAGCTTCATCCGGCGCCTGAAGCCACTAGCGCCGCAGTCTGCCCCTTTCCCTCATCGCGCGGCGCGACGGTTACGGTGATCGAAGCGGTCCAAAGCGCGCTGCCCCTGGCGCGTGCGGAATATCTCGATGAAGCAGCCATACGCGCCGTGAATAACGCTTTCGGGACCGATTACGTGGAGAGCGACACGCTCTTCCTTGAGTTTCAGGGCTCACCCCAGGATGTCGCCACGTGCGCCGAGCGCGCTCGCGCGATCGCCGACGAGAATGGCGGCGGTGTGTTTCGCTGGGCGGTCGACTGCGAAGCACGCAGCGAACTCTGGAAAGCGCGACATCAAGCCGGTCTCGCGGCGCTGTCGCTTCGGCCCGGCGCCCGCCCTTGGTCCACCGACGTCTGCGTGCCGATCAGCCAGCTTTCAGACTGCATCGAGGCAACACGGCAGGACATTGCCTCGCTGCCTTTCCCGGCGGTTGTGCTCGGCCATATCGGCGACGGCAATTTCCACGTGGTCCTGCTGATAAAGCCGGATGAACCGGACGAACTTGCCGCCGCCGCGCGCTTCAATGAGGCGCTGGTCGCGCGCGCGATCGCAATGGACGGCACTTGCACGGGCGAACACGGCATCGGCCTCGGTAAGCGCGAATCCTTGCGCGAGGAGCTGGGCGGCGCCGTCGATCTGATGGCGGACATAAAGAACGCGCTCGACCCGCGCGGCATCATGAACCCGGAGAAGATTTTCGCGCCGGCCGCGTGAGCTAGCCGATCGGCTCGAACTCCGCGGTGAAATGGCGAAGCGCCCGCGGCTGGCGCACAATGCGCATGCCCCGCAACGTTTCGCGCCGCTCGTACACTGCGAGGATGGTCTCAACGACATAGTCGGCGTGACTTTGCGTATAAACGCGCCGGGGCATTGCTAGCCGCACCAGTTCGAGCCGCGCAGCGCGCTCGCTTCCATCCGGCTGCAGGCCGAACATGACGCTGCCGATCTCGCACCCGCGTACGCCGCCTTGCTCATAAAGCGCAGCAGCTAACGCCTGCCCTGGGTATTCCAGCGGCGGAATGTGCGAGAGCATGGCCCCGGCGTCCAGGAACACCGCATGTCCACCTGCCGGTCGGACGACCGGCGCGCCCGCCGCGACCAGTCGTTCGACCACGTACTCGTTCACCCGCACGCGATAGCGCAGATAATCTTCGTCGACGATCTCGACCAGGCCTTGCGCGATCGCGTCGAGGTCGCGTCCGGCCAAGCCGCCATAGGTCGGAAAACCCTCGGTGAGAATGCCGCGTTCGAGCATCCTCCGCGAGCTGGTCATCGTTCAGCGCCAGCCAGCCGCCGATATTCGCGAACGCGTCCTTCTTTGCCGACATCGTCATGCCGTCTGCGCACGCGAACATGTCGCGGACGATGTCCGGGATGGCGCGAGTTTGTTGACCCGATTCGCGTTGCTTGATGAACCAGGCATTCTCGGCGAAGCGGCAGCCGTCTATGATGAAGAGCTTGCCGTACTCGTGCGCCAACGCCGCACTCTGCTTGATGTTGGCCAGACTCGCCGGTTGTCCGCCGCCTGCATTGTTGGTGATGGTCATCATCACGCAAGGGATGCGTCCGCCTTCGCGCTCCAATAGGTCCCGCAGGCGGGCCAGATCCATGTTGCCTTTGAAAGGCGCCTCCGATGTCACATCGGCCGCCTCGGGGCATAGCATGTCCAGGGCGCTTCCGCCGGTGGCTTCGATGTTGGCGCGGGTGGTGTCGAAGTGTGTGTTGGAGGGGATCATCCGGCCCGCGCCGCCGAGCAACGCAAACAGGATCGCCTCGGCGGCGCGCCCCTGGTGCGTTGGGATCACGTGCCTGAATGGCATCAGGTTCCGCACCGCCGCCTCGAACCGCTCGTAGGACGCGGAGCCCGCGTAGGATTCGTCCCCGCGCATCAGCGCCGCCCATTGCTCGGCGCTCATCGCGGCGACGCCAGAGTCGGTCAGCAGATCGATGATGACGTCATTCGCTCGAACCGAGAACAGATTGAACTTTGCTCGCGTCAGAATCTCTCTGCGCTCGGCTGCAGATGTCATCCGGATGGGCTCAACCGATTTGACCCGGAACGGCTCGATAATCGTTCGCATGAGCGCCGATACAATCAAACGCCCAGCGTCGTTTTGAGAGTCATCAAAGCGGTGCGCCGCTTGTGCACCATCGGATGCGGCGTTCTACCGCGCCACCGGTTGACGCACGTCAATCGCCTCGTCTTTCCGGCGTGTTTTGTTTGCACTGCCAGCGCCACCCGCGCTGATCGGCCCGCCGCCCGTGCTGCAGACGCGGAACGCGCGGCCGGGGCACGCCGCTCCGTAGCAAACGCGGAGCGGCTTGCTTGTGTCCGGCGCAAAGAGGAGCGGCGATGACCACAGAATACGGCGCGCGTATCGCAGAGATCGACGAATATGGCGCCGAACTCCGCAAGCTCATCCCCGACACGCTGGCGGCGTTTGGCGCACTCTCGAAGAGCGCGCAGACCGCCGGCGCGCTGGACAAGAAAACCAAGGAATTACTGGCGCTCGCTATTTCTGTCGCGATCCGTTGCGATGGCTGCGTCGCTTATCACGCGCGTGGGGCCGTCCGCACCGGCGCTAGCCGACAGGAAGTCGCCGAAACGCTTGGCGTCGCCATTCAGATGGGCGGCGGCCCGAGCGTCAATTACGCCGCGGACGCCCTGCGCGCCTTCGACCAGTTTGAAGACAAAAGCCGCGCCTAGCGGCTTTTCGCCAAGCGCGCGCCGGTTCACGCCTTCGCATCCTGCGCACCTGCTGCGCCCGCACGCTTGCCCTCGACGTCGCGCAGCAAGCCGCGCGGCCCGGCGTAGACGAACCAGGTGATGACGAGACAGCTGACATAAAACGCCAGGAAGCCGATCAGCGCCCCGGCGGCGCTGCCGGTTTCGGCGATCGACATGCCGAAGCTCTTCGGAATGAAGAAGGCGCCGAACGCAGCGATCGCCGAGGTGAAGCCGGTGATCGCGGCCGATTCCTTTTCCGCCTGTTTGATCTGCTCAGGGGAGCTAAGCCGCGGCATCAGCCGCGCAACCTCTTTGCGCATGACGCCCGGGATCATCTGGAAGGTCGATGCGTTGCCGACGCCGCTGGCGAAGAACAGCAGCATGAACGATGCGAAGAAGCCGGTGAATGCGCCGGGCGCCGTCTTCTGCTCGACGAAATAGATGACGCCGACTGTGCCCAGCATCATTAACAGGAAGACGACGAGCGTGACTCTCGCTCCGCCGAAGCGATCGGCGATCCATCCGGTAAACGAGCGCGACAGCGCGCCGACCAGCGGCCCCAAGAAAGCGATCTGCAGCACATTCACGTCGGGAAACTGGGTGCTGGTCAGCAGCGGAAACGCCGCTGAGAAGCCGATGAACGAGCCGAACGTGCCAGTGTAGAGCCAGCACATGATCCAGGTCTGCTTGCGTGTGAAGATCACCGATTGCTCGGTGAACGATGCTTTGGCCGAAGCCAGATCGTTCATGCCGAACCACGACGCCAGCGCCGACGCGGCGATGAACGGCACCCATATGAAGCCGGCGTTTTGCAGAAACAGCGTCGCGCCGCCGCCGTCGCCGACAACTCCTTGCCCAGGCCCGCCGAGGGCGCCGAACACACTCGCGGTGATAACGATCGGCACCAGAAACTGCATCGCACTGACGCCTAGATTGCCGAGACCGGCATTAAGTGCGAGCGCATTGCCCTTCTGTGCGCGCGGAAAGAAGAAACCGATGTTCGACATCGAGGAGGCAAAGTTGCCGCCGCCCAGCCCGCAGAGCAGCGCCAGCAACAGGAATATCCAGTAGGGAGTCTGCGGATTTTGCACTGCGAAGCCAATGCCCAAAGCGGGAATCATCAGCGACCAGGTGGTGAGCGTCGTCCACAGCCTGCCGCCGAATATCGGCGGCATGAAAGAATAGAACACGCGCGTCACGGCGCCGGAGATGCCGGGCAACGCGGCAAGCCAGAACAATTGATCGGTCGTATAGCCAAAGCCGACCTGCGGCAGCTTGGCGACAACGACCGACCACACCATCCATACGGCGAAGGACAAAAATAGCGCCGGCACCGATAGCCAAAGATTGCGCGCGGCGATCCGCTTGCCGGCTTCATTCCAGAACACCGGGTCTTCAGGCTTCCAGTCGGTGATCACCGCCGGGGCAAGCGCGCCTTTTTGCTTAGGCGGGTGCTCGGACTGCCATTCCGGGAATTGCGGCAGCTCCTTCAACACCGGCGCGGCGGCCTCCTTCTCCATCTGCAGCACGGAGAAGTGCATCCAAACCAGCGCACCGGCGGCGATCACGAAGAGCAGCATGAAGCAGCTGGTCCAGATGCCGGTCAAATCGTTCATCAAGCCGAACGCGATCGGCAGCACAAAGCCGCCGAGGCCGCCAATCATGCCAACCAAACCGCCGACAGCGCCCACGTCCTTGGGATAATAAACTGGGATATGCTTGAACACGGCGGCTTTGCCGAGGCTCATGAAGAATCCAAGCACGAACACGATCACCGCAAAGCCGACGAGACCGATCTCTAGCCGGAACGCGATCGGCCCGCGGATGCCGTCGATGACGTAGCTAGTCGGCGGATAGGACAGCAGGAACGTCGCCGCCACCGAGACCAGGAAGGTCCAGTACATGACCTTGCGCGCGCCGACGCTATCGGAGAGACGCCCGCCATAAATGCGGAAAAGCGAACCCGGAATAGAATAGGCCGCAGCAATCATGCCCGCGGTCGCTAGGTCGAGATCGTAGACGCCGACGAGATAGCGCGGCAGCCACAGTGAGAGCGCCACGAACGCGCCGAACACGAAGAAGTAATAGAGCGCGAACCGCCACACCTGGACGTTCTTCAACGGCTCGAACTGTTCGGCAAAGCTGCGCGATGGCTTGGCCCCGGCCTTGCGCCGCATGGCGAGATCGGGTTCGTCCCGCGTGGTCAAAAAGGCGGCGACGCCGATCAGCGCCAAAGCGCCGGCCCAGACCTGCGCAACGGTCTCCCAACCAAACGCCATGAGCACGAACGGCGCGGCGAACTTGGTGACGGCGGCGCCTACGTTGCCGGCGCCGAATATGCCCAGCGCCGCGCCCTGGCGCGCCGGGGGATAGAATTTCGAGACATATGTGACACCGACCGCGAACGCGCCGCCGGCAATGCCCACGCCAAGCGCTGCGAGCAAAAACTCGGGATAGGTTTCTGCGTAGGAGAGCAGAAACGTCGCCGCCGCCGCCGCCAACAGCACGACCAGATTTACAATACGGCCACCGTACCGGTCGGCGAATACGCCTAGCACCAGGCGAATTAGCGACCCTGTCAGGATGGGCGTGCCCACCAGCAGGCCAAACTGCGTTTCGCTGAGCCCAAGGTCCTGCTTGATCTGAACGCCGATAATGGAAAAGACCGTCCACACGGCGAAGCAAGCGGTGAACGCAAACGTGCTCATCCAGAGCGCCGGGCCGGCGCCCGCTGCGGGCTTGTTCAGATCAGTCGCCATGACACGAGGGGCCCATGCTGGTTGAATTCTATCGCTGCCGGAAGCCGTGCAGCGCCGCCGCCCACTAGATCCGCGTGGCGGCGCAACCGCTCTAAATCAGCAACCAGATCGTCATGATGATCAGGATCAAAACGACGCCCAGCCAGATAATCGGCCACACTTCCGGTCCGCCCTGTTTGACCGACACGGTCTCCATGGGCTCGCTGCCGTGCTGGTCGTCAGTGAACTCGGCATCGACGTCGCGGCGCATTGCCGGATTGATGCCGTCGCCGGGCTTGTTGGAATCGGTTCCGTCGCTTGGCGGTTGCGTCGTCATGGGTTCTCTCCAGCGGCGGCGGCGATCCGCGCTAATCTGCGCTCGATCATCGCCTCCAAGCAAGCTACGCCCGGATCGTCGCAATCGCGCAAGCGCGTCATGAGCTGCGTCCACTCGTCCGGATGGGCATTGCGGCTGAACTCGCCCACCGCGGCGCGCACGAAACCTTGCGGACTGAGTTCGTCGCGTTCCGCCGCTTCCTTCGCCCGGGCGATCAGCGCTTCGGGCAATGCGACGCGGTCAAGGTCGGCGGCTGACCGGCGCGCCAGCGCCAGGATGTCGCCGAGCATCAGCATCCGGTCCCGTCCGCGCAGGATGAAAAGCCGGCGTCGGGCGGCGTCAGTTGGACGCCCTCAATGCGCGCGCTCGCCGCCAAGTCCGCCACGAATTGCGCTGCGCCGACGGCCCAGGCGCGCGCTTCGAGCATGTCGCGAATCTTGGGCTCCACCACTTCGAACGGCAGCGCGCGCCCCTCGATTCGGCGCGCCAAATGCAGCACGTGCCAGCCAAAGCGCGAGCGCACCGGCGCCTTGCCGGTTTCGCCCTCTTTCAGCGCCTCCAGACCCGCCTGTACCGGCGGCGCCAACTCGCCGCGCCGAATTTGCCCGAGCGAGCCGTCTTGCTGCGCCGTCGGGCACTTGGACCGCTCGCGCGCGAGCGTCGCGAACGCGCGCGCGCTATCGCCAACTTCGTCGATGATCGCGCGGGCCTCGGCCTCCGCCGCCGTCCAAGCCGCCTCGTCCTTGCCTTCCGGCTCGATCAGAATGTGCGAAGCTTCGAACAAAGTCGGCGTCACGAAACGTGACTGCATGCCGGCATAGAGGCGGCGGACTTCGTCATCCGTGGGCGAGGCCGGCGTCAGCGAGTCTTCGAGCACGAGCCGGATCAGGCTTTCATCCTCTGTCTCGAAACGTCCGTCGCTGACTTCGTCCGGCGCTGGCGCTAGGCCGCGACGGCGCGCTTCTGCGAGCAACAGTTCGCGCACGACCAGCGCTCGCGCCGCTTCGCGCCAGGCTTCGGCCGGATCTGGGCCGGGATGGTTCTGGGTTTCCTGCGCGATGCGTTCTGGCTCGATCTCCGTCCCATCGATCAGGACAGGCGGAAATTCCGGCTCCTTCTTGCCGCTGCTGCAACCGCAACCGGAAGATGCCGCCGGCGCCGGCTCAAGCTTCGGCGCGGCGCCGCCGTGCGAGTGCGTAACCTCGAACCGCGGCTTCACTGGCCGCTCTCCGATTGCGCGCGATCGACGGCCGGCCCGCCATAGCCCGGCGGCGTGGTGACCGCGCCGTGCGTCAGCGATGTCGCCTCCGGCGCACGCATGCTCGCCTTGGTGCGTACGATCTGATAGCCGGGCCGCAGCAAATAGAAGAGCGGAATGCTCCAAATATGTACGAGGCGCGTGAACGGCGTGATCAGAAATAGAGTGAGGCCCAGCACGATGTGCGCCTTATAGATCAGCGCCGAATTGACGATCAGGTCCGCCGCTGTCGGATTGAACGTCAGCAGCCCGCTCGCCCAGCCCATGAACAGAACCATCTCCGAACCATCGAGGTGATCAATGGTCCAAAAAGTGGTGGCGATGCCCAGCGCAAGCTGAAGCCAAAGCAGCACGAGCACGGCGATATCGGTCCAGTGCGACGAGCGGCGAATGCGCGAATCGAACAAGCGCCGATGCAGCAGCAGCGAGCAACCAACGAACGCCGCAACGCCCGCAATGCCGCCGACGACGAGCGCCGCGGTCTGCTTAAAGCTGTGCGTGATGCCGACAGCATCGAACACGTTGATCGGCGTCAGCAGGCCGACAAAGTGCCCGCCAAGCAGCACCAGAATACCCATATGAAAGAGATTCGAGCCGACCAGCATTTGTTTGCGGCGTAGGAACTGGCTTGACTGCGAACGCCAGGAATATTGCGCCTTATCGAAGCGCAGAATGCTGCCAACGATCAGCACCGTAACGCACAAGTACGGATACCAGCCGAAAAGCAGATAATTGAGCGTGCTGTCCATCGTTCGCTCCGTTCAGCGCTTGGAATCGACGCCGGAAGCCGGCCGCGCCCAGGCGCGAAGCTTGGTCATGAAACCCGTGGGGGTTGGCTGCTCCGGTCCGAACTTGACCGGCGCCTCCTCCCAATCCTTGTCCACCGCCTCGAAATCGTCGGCACGCGGGTCCGGCGCGGCGCGCAATTCGTCCAGCAGTTCGGCGCTGGCCCGCGCGCCCGAAAATTCGATCGCCGCGCGCAGCACGCTGGCATAGATCGACTCCCGTTCGCGCAAGCGGTCATGCAGCGCCTGCATCACGTGCACCGGCTCCGCCAACGCTTGGCGCGCTTCCTTCAGCGGCAACAGCGCCGCGAACTCGAAAAAGGCCGGCAGGTAGTCTGGCAATTCATCCGACACCATCAACAGACCCTGATCGGCGTACGTGCCGCGCAGATCGATCATCGCCTGCCCACGTTCACGGCTTTCGCCGTGCACATGCTCGAACAAATGCAGCGACAGCGAGCGGGTGCGGTCGAAGAGATCGACGTACGCGCCCTGCAGATCGAGAATGTCCTCTCGCTCAATCTCTTGCAGCAACGGCTCCAGCGCCGCGCGTGCCGACGGCGACAGCACCGCTTCGCGCGCCAGCGCAGCGCGCAGATCGCCAACGCCCGCCTTCAGCTCTTCGCTGGGATAGGACAAAAGCAGGGAAAGAACTTTGAGGCTGGCGATCACGTTGGGATGTCCATGTAGCGTTTGCGCGGGGTGCGGCCAGGCTGGCCGAAAAGATCGGCGCGAGTGGTGCCGTTGGTCGGCTCCTTGAACGCAAAGCCGGCCGCGCCGCGCAGCCAGTAGGCGTCTTCGTTGATCTCGCGCTGCGTCGTCGGGATCACGTAGCGATCTTCGTACGCGGCAAGGCCCATGAAGCGGTACATTTCTTCGATCTTCGCGCCGGTGAGACCGACGCGCTGTGCGATCTTCTCGTCGATAACGCCCTCGACCGTTTTGGACCGCATGTACGCGCGCATCGCCAGCATGCGCTCGAGCGCCGCCGCGATCGGTTCTTCGGCGCCGGCAGTGAGCAGATTGGCGAGATAGCGGAGCGGGATGCGCAGCGAGCGCACGTCCGGCATGCCGTCATTCACCGTCATTTTGCCGGCTTCCGCCGCCGACTGGATCGGCGACAGCGGCGGCACGTACCAGACCATCGGCAGCGTGCGATACTCCGGGTGAAGCGGGAACGCCACGCGCCACTCGAACGCCATCTTCCAGATTGGCGAGCGCGTCGCCGCTTCGATCCAATTGTCCGGCACGCCGTCCCGCCGCGCCGCTTCCTGCACCTTGGGATCATTCGGATCGAGGAAGACGGAGAGCTGGGCCGGGTAAAGATCCTTTTCGTCCTCGACCGCCGCTGCTTCGGCGATGCGGTCGGCGTCGTAAAGAATGACGCCAAGGTAGCGGATGCGGCCGACGCAGGTTTCCGAGCAAACGGTCGGTTGGCCGGCTTCGATGCGCGGGAAGCAGAAGATGCACTTCTCGGATTTGCCGCTCGACCAGTTGTAATAAACCTTCTTGTACGGACAGCCTGAAACACACATGCGCCAGCCGCGGCAGCGTTCCTGATCGATCAGGACAATGCCGTCTTCGGCGCGCTTGTAGATCGCGCCCGACGGGCACGAAGCGAGGCATGACGGATTGAGGCAGTGTTCGCACAGGCGCGGCAGATACATGAGAAACGTGTTCTCGAACTGACCGTAGATTTCTTTCTGCACACCCTCGAAATTGTAGTCCTGACCGCGCTTGGAAAACTCGCCGCCGAGGTCATCCTCCCAATTGCCGCTCCATTCGATCTTCTTCATCACCTCGCCGGTGATGAGCGACCGCGGCTTTGCTGAGGGTTGCGCCTGCAGCTCCGGCGCCTTGGCGAGCCAATCGTATTCGAACGTGAACGGCTCGTAGAAATCGTCGATTTCCGGCAGATCAGGATTGGCGAACAGTTTCGCCAGCACGCGCCATTTGGCGCCAATGCGCGGCTCAAGCCGCCCGTTCTTCTTGCGGATCCAGCCGCCCTTCCAGCGCTTCTGGTTCTCCCAATCCTTGGGATAGCCAACCCCCGGCTTGGATTCGACGTTATTGAACCAGACGTATTCAACGCCTTCCCGGTTGGTCCAAACGTTCTTGCAGGTGATCGAACAGGTGTGACAGCCGATGCATTTATCGAGGTTCAGCACCATCGCGATCTGAGCGCGGACCTTCATGAGCGTGCCACCTCTTCCTTCGTGTCCGCGGTGTTGTCGAACCAGTTAAGGTTCGTCATCTTGCGCACGATGATGAACTCATCGCGGTTGGCGCCGACGGTGCCGTAATAGTTGAAGCCGTAGGCGAGCTGCACGTAGCCGCCGATCATGTGTGTCGGCTTCATGTTGATGCGGGTCACCGAATTGTGGATGCCGCCACGTTGGCCGGTGATCTCCGAACCCAGCGTGTTCACGAGCTTTTCTTGCGCGTGATACATGATCGCGAGCCCCTCGGGGACACGCTGCGAGACGATCGAGCGGGCGACCAGAGCGCCATTGACGTTGAACGCCTCGATCCAATCGTTGTCGCAAATGCCGGCCTTCTCGGCATCGATCTCGCTGATCCACACGCAAGGGCCGCCGCGCGACAGCGTCAGCATGATCAGGTTTTCGCAATAGGTGGAGTGGATGCCCCACTTCTGGTGCGGCGTGACCAGGTTGAGAGTAATTTCTCGATTGCCGTTCGGCAGCTTGCCCAGCACCGATTTCACCGACTTGGTGTCGATCGGCGGACGCCATGTACAGAGCGCCTCGCCGAAGGCGCGCATCCAGGGATGGTCCTGATAGAGCTGCTGGCGTCCGCTTAGCGTCCGCCACGGGATCAACTCGTTCACGTTGGTCCAGCCGGCATTGTAGCAGACGGTTTCCGACTCGATGCCGGACCAGGTAGGCGAGGAGATGATCTTGCGCGGCTGAGCGACGACATCGCGAAAGCGGATTTTTTCGTCTTCCTTGCCTTCGGCGAGATGGACGTGATCGCGCCCAGTTGTGACGCCCAAAGCCTCCCACGCCTTCACCGCCACTTCGCCATTCGTCTCCGGCGCCAGCATCAGGATCGCTTCACACGCCTCGATGTCGCTGACGATGCGCGGCTGGCCTTTGCCGGGACCGTCATGGTGGATGCCGCTCAGATGCCGTAGCTCTTCGACCTCTTTCTTGGTCTCCCAAAGAATGCCCTTGCTGCCATTCCCTTTGGCTTCAAGCAGCGGGCCGAGCGACGTGAAGCGCGCATAGACGGCCGGATAATCGCGCTCGACCAACGTCACACGCGGCATAGTCACGCCCGGAATCGGCTCGCACTCGCCCTTTTTCCAATCGAGTATGCCGTACGGCTGCGCCAATTCGTCGGCGCTGTCGTGCTGCATCGGCGTCAGCACCAGATCGTGCTCGACGCCGAGCACTTCCGGCGCAACTTCCGAGAATTTCTTAGCGATTGAGCGGAAGATGTCCCAATCGGTTTTGCTATCCCAGAGCGGATCCACCGCCGCCGTCAGCGGGTGAATGAACGGGTGCATGTCCGTGGTGTTGAGGTCGTGCTTCTCGTACCAGGTCGAGGAGGCGAGCACGATGTCGGCGTAGAGCGCCGTGGTCGATAGCCGGAAGTCGATGGTGACCATGAGGTCCATCTTTCCGGCGGGCGCCTTCTCGTGCCACTTCACCTCTTTCGGCAGCGGCGCCGCGCCTGTCGCGGCGATATCTTCGCCGATCACACCATGCAGCGATCCGACCAGATGCTTCAGGAAGTATTCGTGGCCCTTGCCGCTCGCGCCCAGCACATTGGAGCGCCAGAAGAATAGATTGCGCGGCCAGTTCACCGGATTGTCCGGATCCTCGCACGACATCTTCACCGCGCCGGACTTCAGCGCATTGGCTGCCCACGCGCCGGGATCTTCGCCCGATGCTTTGAGCTGATTGCCGATGTCGAGCGTATTCTGCTCCAAAGCCGGCGTTGAGGGCAGCCAACCCATCCGCTCGGCGCGGACGTTGTAATCGATCGGCGATTCGGGCCAGTTCGTGCCGTCCTCGGTCGCCGCCAGCATGTGGCGCATATTGAGCGTGTCGTAGCGCCATTGATCTGTGTGCGCGTACCAGAACGAGGTCGCGTTCTGCAGACGCGGCGGGCGCACCCAATCCAGCGCGAACGCCAGCGGCAGCCAGCCTGTTTGCGGGCGCAACTTCTCCTGGCCGACATAATGGGCCCAGCCGCCGCCGGATTTGCCGACGCAACCGCACAGCACCAGCATATTGATGATGCCGCGATAGCTCATATCCATGTGATACCAATGGTTGAGCCCAGCGCCGACGATCACCATCGAACGGCCCTCGGTTTTCTCCGCGTTTTCCGCAAACTGGCGCGCCACCGAGATGATTGCGTCGCGCTTCACGCCAGTGACCTTCTCGCCCCAAGCTGGCGTAAACGGCACGTCGTCGTCATAGGACGTAGCGACATTCTCGCCGCCGAAGCCGCGGTCTAGCCCGTAATTGGCGGCGAACAGATCGAACACCGTCGCGACCAAGCCTTCGCCATCGTTGAACATCATCCGCTTGACCGGCACGTTGCGCGTCAGCGTCTCAGGGTGATCCGTCGCCACGAACGTGTCCGGCGCTTCGCCGCCAAAATACGGGAAGTCGACCGGCACGATCTCGTCGTGCGCGTCCTTCAGCGTGATGCGCAGCTTGATGTCGCGCCCTTTGCCGTCGCGCTCTTCCAGATTCCACTTACCCTTGTCGGCCCAGCGATAGCCGGCCGAGCCAAGCGGGCTCACCGCCTCGCCGCTCAGCTCATCGATGCCGACCGTCTTCCAGTCCGGCTTGCCGGTCTCGCCCAACGCACCGGGGAAATCGGCCGCACGCACCATGCGGTCGGCCACATAGCGGCCATCGCGCGGATAGAGCCGCACCAGCAGCGGCATGTCCGAATACTTGCGCAGATAATCGGTGAAATACGGTGTTTGCCGTTCCAAATGGAACTCACGCATGATGACGTGGCCCATCGACAGCGCCAGCGCGGCGTCCGTTCCTTGCTTGGGGTGCATCCAGAGGTCGGCAAACTTGGCCGCCTCGTTGAAGTCGGGCGCAACCACGACGCTGCGTGCGCCGCGATAGCGCACTTCGGTGTAGAAGTGCGCATCCGGCGAGCGCGTCATCGGGATGTTGGAGCCCCAGACGATCAGAAAGCCGGAATTGTACCAATCGGCGGATTCCGGAACGTCGGTTTGTTCGCCCCAGGTCTGCGGCGAGGACGGCGGCAGATCGCAGTACCAATCGTAAAAGCTCAGCGGCACGCCGCCGATCAGCGACAGGTACCGGCTCCCCGCCGCGTACGAAATCATTGACATCGCCGGGATCGGCGAAAAACCGGCGACCCGGTCAGGGCCGTACTTCTTGATGGTGTAGGCGTTCGCCGCGGCGATGATTTCGTTCACTTCGTCCCAGCCGGCGCGCACAAAGCCGCCGCGGCCCCGCCGGCTCACCCAATCCGAGCGCTTGTCCGCGCTTTCGACGATGGATGTCCACGCCGCCACCGGCGTCCGCGTCGCCCGCGCTTCGCGCCAGTGCCGCAGCAAGCGCCCGCGCACGAGCGGATACTTCAGGCGAGCGCCCGAATAGAGATACCAGGAATAGCTGGCGCCGCGAGGGCAACCGCGCGGCTCATGGTTTGGCAGATCGGGCCGCGTGCGCGGATAATCGGTCTGCTGCGTTTCCCAGGCGACGATGCCGCCTTTCACATAAATCTTCCACGAACACGAGCCGGTGCAGTTCACCCCGTGTGTTGAGCGGACGATCTTGTCCGATGCCCAGCGCTTGCGATACGCATCTTCCCAAGAGCGATCCTCGCTGGTCATGTAGCCGTGGCCGCCGGAAAACTCCTGCTTCTCCCGCGCAAAAAACGTCAGGCGGTCGAGAAGGTGGCTCATATAATGCCTCGCTCATTGGCTCAGTCACGTGGCGGCTGATGATGATTAGGAAACAGACTCGCAGGCGGCAATCAGAAAGTAGCTCGTTGCGCAATTAGCGCGTGGATTCTACTCGGGCGCCGGCGTTTCGGAACGACTTTGCGTTTCATTGCGTTTGCTCTCTTCGGTGACACGGCGCCACTGAAGCCCTGCGCGGTTCGATGTCCCGCTTGTTCCCGGACATCAGTCGTCTCGGGTTGATCTGCCTCAAACATTTGGGCGATTTCGCGCGCGCGCGTCGGCTTGACCTAGGTCAACCGACGCCATGACTTCTGCACAGAGAGAACGCGAGCGGCGCAACGCGAGCCACGGCCGGTCGCGTTATCTTTTGACGCTCTTTATCCGGAAAGGCGCGCCATAACACGGTCCGTGATCCGGTCGCAGCGCACACCCAAAAACGGAAATGCGTCGGCCAGTGTGGCGGCCAGACGTTCACTCAACGCCGCACGTAGCAGGCGCCGCGCGCGGTGGAGCCGCGTCTTCACCGTCTCTTCCTTAATCTCCAGGCACGCGGCGGTCTCGGCAATACTGCATTCCTCGACATCCCGCATGATGAAAACGAGGCGGAACGGCTCCGGAAGATCGTCGATGGCGCTCTCGATGAAAAGCCGGACCTCGGCCCGTGCAACGTCGGACTCCGGCGTGGCGGCGGCATCGGCGCCTGGAAACATGATCACGTGGGGTCCATCGGTTTGAGCGGCCTCGATCGCCTCAAGCCCGACCACGTCTTTGCGTCGCCGCAGGCGTCCATTGGCTTCATTGAGCGTGATGCGGGTGAGCCAGGTGAAAATGCTCGCCTCGCCGCGAAAGGCGGCGATGTTGGTGAACCCCCGCACATAAGCTTCCTGAACCACATCCTCGGCCTCATCGTCGTCGCGCATGAGCGCACGAGCGGCGCGAAAGAGACGCTGATTGCCGCGCCGCATAATCGCGGCGAAGGCGTCCCGTTCGCCGCGCCGCGCCCGACGCACCAATTCCGCTTCGTCCATCCCGTCATAATCGGGACGTGGAGCCGCGCCGGAGGCAACCATCTCAATTCCCTTCACTCTTAGCCTATCGGATGCGCCAAGCACGGCATAGTTCCCCGGGGGCTCATAAATGCGGCGCAGCGAGCAAGCCAAGGATATCCTGGCGTGGCCCGGGCTCTCGGTAGATTCCCTTGAAGCAGCGGGTGACCAGCCGCGCGCCGTGCTTGCGCACGCCCCGCGACGACATGCATTCATGGCCAGCTTCCACCACAACGGCGACGCCTCGCGGCTGCAGCGCCGCCTCCACTGCAGCAGCGATCTCGGACGTCAGACGCTCCTGGATCTGCAGCCGCCGTGCGAACACATCGACCACGCGGGCCAGTTTGGAAATGCCGACAACACGCCGGACCGGCAAGTACGCGATGTGCGCGACGCCCCGGATCGGCGCCATGTGATGTTCGCAGACGGATTCCACCGGGATATCACGCAACAGGACGGCCTCTTCATAACCGCCCACTTCGTCGAAAGTGCGGTTCAGGACATCGCTGGGATTGGCGGCATAGCCGGCGAACCATTCCTCATACGCGCGCGCAACACGCGCTGGCGTTTGCTGCAATCCTTCGCGCTCGGGGCGATCGCCCGCCCAGCGAATGAGCGTCCGCACCGCCTCTTCCGCCTCCGCGCGCGATGGCCGCGGCGGTGCAGCGGGAGCGCTGCAGATTTCGTCTAACTCGGTCTCAAACGCAGTTTGGAGGGTTTCCAGCATGTTTCACCTCGTCTTCTGGTGATTGGATGAGCGACGCGCCCCGGGGTTCCCAGGAAAATTCCGATAACGGGAACGTCCGTCGTACTGCCGCATCAAACGGCAAAAGGAGCGCGCAGACACATGGCTGCACAACAAGGGGCGACCGGACCTGACTTTTCGATCGGCGTATCCACGGCTGAGCTCAATGAGGGCGTGATGCTAGCCGGCCGCGTCGGCGCGGAGCCGGTGTTGCTGTCGCGCCGCGCCAGCAACTTCTTCGCCGTCTCCGCCGCCTGCACCCATTACGGCGCACCCTTGAGCGAAGGGCTCGTGACCGGCAATCGCGTGCGCTGTCCCTGGCACCACGCGTGCTTCGACCTGCGCACCGGCGAGGCGACGTCTGCGCCTGCATTCGCGCCGCTCACACGCTGGCGCGTTGATCTCGAAGGCGATCGCGTTTTCGTGCGCGAGCGCCTCGCCGAAGCGGCGCCGGCGCCGACCGCGAAATCTGCGGCGTCTCATCCAGGTCGCATCATCATCATAGGCGGCGGCGCAGCCGGCTTTGCAGCAGCGGACATGCTGCGGCGCAAAGGATTCGCCGGCGGCCTCAGCATCCTCAGCGCCGATGCCACGCCGCCATGCGACCGGCCGAACCTCTCCAAAGATTATCTCGCCGGCACGGCGCCGGAAGAGTGGATTCCGCTCAAGGACGACACGTACTACGAGCAGCTCGGAATTGAGCTGCGGCTGAACACCGAAATCACCGCCATCGATGTTGCGAGCCGCCGCGTGACGCCGAGAGCCGGCGAGCCTCTCGCCTTCGATGCGCTACTGCTTGCAACAGGCGCAAGTCCGATCCGCCTCCCGGGCTTCGATCAGCCGAACGTCCACGTCCTGCGAAGCGTCGCGGACGCGCGCGCCCTCATCGCTCAGGCGCAGACGAGCCGTTGCGCGGCCATCGTAGGCGCTGGCTTCATCGGCCTCGAAGCAGCGGCCGCGCTGCGCACGCGCGGACTAGAAGTCCACGTGATCGCGCCGGATCACGCTCCCCTCCAGCGAGTGCTCGGACCAGAAATCGGCGCGCTCGTGCAGCGTCTGCACGAAGAGCGCGGCGTCCGCTTCCATCTCGAGCGCGCGGTCGAGACGTTCGATGGGCGCACACTGCACCTGAGCGATGGCGGCGCCATCCCCGTCGATCTCGTGGTGCTCGGCGTTGGCGTGCGTCCCAATGTTCAACTGGCCGCGGAGGCCGGCCTGGCTGTCGATCAGGGCGTCTTGGTCGATGCTTTCATGCGCACCAGCGCCCCCGGCGTCTTCGCCGCTGGCGACATTGCGTATTATCCCGATCCGCGGCTCGGCGAGCGCATCCGGATCGAACATTGGGTGGCGGCGCAACGGCAAGGACAAGTGGCGGCGGCAAACATGCTCGGCGAGGCAGTTACATTCAACGACACGCCATTCTTCTGGAGCAATCATTACGACCATAGTCTCCACTATGTCGGCCACGCGAACCGTTGGGACGAGGTGGCGATCGATGGTTCGCTCTCGGCGCTGGATTTCACCGCCCGGTTCCTGAGCGAGGGCCGTGTGCGCGCCGCCGTCTCCATGGGACGCGCACGAGAGACGCTCGCCATCCACGAACAGATGAATGCGGAAGCCGCCGCGGCGTTCTAATCGATGGGAAGTATGTCAGCGCCGCGCTGGCCCGCGGCATGTTGTTCCACCTTGCGCACCTGAACAGGGTTGAACGCCAGGCCGACGCTTCGCACTATGGCGCGATGCCGGCGAATTTCCTTCTGCTAGTGATGATCGCATTGCCGTTCACGGGCGCGCTCATCGCGGCGTGGCTGCCGACACACGCCCGCAACGCCGCGGCGACGCTCGCCTCGACGGTCGCCGTCGCCGGCCTCATCTGCCTGGCGCTGCTCCATCCGGAGACCGGCGTGGGCATTCGATCAAACGTCGCCTGGCTGCCCTCTCTCGGCGTCAATCTCGTCTTTCGCTTGGACGGCCTCTCGTGGCTGTTTGCGCTTTTGATCATCGGCATCGGCGCGCTCGTTGTGCTCTATGCGCGCTATTACATGTCAGCAGACGACCCAGTGCCGCGCTTCTACTCGTTCCTGCTGGCGTTCATGGGGGCGATGCTCGGCATCGTCATGTCGGGCAATCTGATCCAGCTCGTCGTGTTCTGGGAGCTGACCAGCCTCTTCTCTTTCCTGCTGATCGGTTATTGGCACCAAAGCGCCAACGCCCGCGAAGGCGCGCGTATGGCGCTTATCGTGACCGGCGGCGGCGGCCTTTGCTTGCTCGTCGGCATGCTGCTGCTTGGCCGCATTGTCGGCAGCTACGATCTCGATGTCGTCCTCGGCGCAGGCGATCTCATCCGCGCGCATGCGCTCTATCTGCCGGCGCTCTTGCTGATTCTGGTCGGCGCCTTCACCAAGAGCGCGCAGTTTCCGTTCCATTTCTGGCTGCCGCACGCAATGGCCGCGCCGACGCCCGTCAGCGCCTATCTACACTCGGCCACCATGGTGAAGGCAGGCGTCTTCTTGCTGATTCTGTTATGGCCGGTGCTGTCCGGCACGGACGCCTGGTACGCCATTGTCGGCGGCGCCGGCATGGCGACGCTTCTGATCGGCGCGTTCGCGGCGGTCTATCAGCATGATCTCAAGGGTCTACTCGCCTACTCAACCATCAGCCATTTGGGGCTGATCACGCTGCTGCTCGGTCTCGGCAGCCCGCTCGCGGCTGTCGCCGCGATCTTTCACACCGTGAACCACGCCGCCTTCAAGGCCTCGCTCTTCATGGCCGCCGGCATCATCGACCACGAGACCGGCACGCGCGACATGCGCAAGCTCAGCGGGCTTTTCCGCTTCATGCCGATCACGGCGAGCCTCGCCATGGTCGCGGCGGCGGCGATGGCAGGCGTGCCGCTGCTGAACGGCTTTTTGTCTAAAGAAATGTTTCTGGCCGAAGCCATCGCGCAGAGTTCGGGCCCGCACACGAACTATGCGCTGCCAGTGCTCGCGACCTTGGCCAGCGCTTTCAGCGTGCTCTATTCGCTGCGCTTCATCCACACGACATTCTTCGGCCCGCCGCCGACGCAATGTCCGCGCACGCCAGCAGAGCCGCCGCATTGGATGCGGTTTCCGATCGAGCTTCTGGTGCTGATCTGCCTCGTCGTCGGAATCATCCCCGGCCTGACCATCGGTCCGTTCCTAGCTGCGGCGGTCGAGGCCGTAATGGGAGGTTATGCGCCTGCGTACAGCCTGCGCGTCTGGCATGGCTTCACCCCGGCGCTGCTGCTCAGCTTCAGCGCCTTGACCTCGGGCGTGCTGCTCTACGCGCTCTTCGGCAAGCGTATCAACGTCAATCCATGGGGGGCGCCGCCGCTGCTCCGCCGGTTCAGCACACGACAGATGTTCGATGCCGCCCTGGCCGGCCTTGTGTCAGCGGCCCAGCGCCTCGAAGAGGTCATGAGCACCCGTCGCCTGCAGCCGCAGCTGCGTTTGCTTATCCTTGTCCCGCTTTTGCTTGCACTGATGATCGCGGTCGCGGCCGGCGGCGTTCCGCTTTGGCCAGAGTTGCAACCGGTGGATCCCGTGTTCGCTTTTATGTGGCTGATCGGCGGCGCGTGCGCGATCGGCGCGGCGCATCAAGCGAAGTACCACCGGTACGTCGCGCTCGTCCTGATGGGCGGCGCGGGGCTGGTCTCATGTCTCACCTTCGTTTGGCTATCGGCGCCCGACCTCGCTCTGACGCAATTGCTGGTCGAGATCGTCACCACCGTGCTGCTCTTGCTTGGCCTCCGCTGGCTGCCGATCCGCCTTAAGGAGCTAAAGCCCTTCTCGCGCGCTGGACGCGCGCGCACGTTTCTACGGCGCGGGCTCGACATGACGATTGCCGTGGCGGCGGGCGTCAGCGTCTCGGCGCTGACCTTGGCCGTGATGACCCGCCCTGCGGCGGATCCCATCTCACACTTCTTCCTCGATCGCGCCTATACCGAAGCCGGCGGGCGCAATGTCATCAACGTACTGCTGGTCGATTTTCGCGCCTTCGATACGCTGGGCGAAATCACCGTGCTTGGCGTGGTGGCGATCACGGTGTTCGCGCTGCTGCGCCGCTTCCGTCCGGCGCAAGAGAGCATGGGCGCGCCGCAGCAACAGCTGAGGCAAAACGCCTTCGATGAGCGCCGTGAGAACCGGGACGTCGGCCAAACGCTGCGCGAATACCTGACCGTCCCGCGTGTGCTGATGCAGTGGCTCTTTCCCGTGATCATCGTGTTCGCACTCTTCTTGTTCGTGCGCGGACACGATCTTCCGGGCGGCGGCTTCACAGCCGGCGTCGCCATGTCCATCGCCTTCATCCTGCAATACATGGCGTCGGGCACGCGCTGGACCGAGACGCACCTCCGGGTTCAGCCCATGTACTGGATCGGCGTTGGCCTCTTGATCGCCGCCGCCGCCGGCGCCGGCGCTTGGATTTTCGGCTATCCGTTCCTCACCTCTTACTTTCGATACATCGACATCCCCGGCATCGGCGCAATGCCCGCCGCCACGGCGATGATCTTCGATCTCGGCGTGTTCATACTCGTCGTCGGCGCAACCGTACTGATGCTGATCGCGCTCGCACACCAATCGATCCGCACGCCGCGCAAAGTGGCGCCTGCGGCCGAGCCGAGCGAAGCGGACGCCGAGCCCGCTCCTGAGCCCCTGGAAGTCCCACCCCTGAACGAGGGCGCACCCTGATGGAGATCGTGCTCGCCCTCGCCATTGGCGTGTTGACCGCATCAGGCGTCTGGCTGCTGTTCAGGCCGCGCACGTTTCAAGTCATCATTGGACTTTCGTTGATCGCTTATGCGGTCAATTTGCTGATCTTCTCGGTCGGCGGATTGCGCATCGGCGCCCCGCCTGTGCTCGATCCCGCAGTACCAGACACCAGCGCCTACGCCGATCCGCTGCCGCAAGCCTTGGTGCTGACGGCCATCGTCATCAGCTTTGCGATGACGGCGCTATTCCTCGTCGTCCTCCTCGCCGCGCGTGGGCTGACCGGCACCGATCACGTCGATGGCCAAGAGGGCGAGCAATGAACGAGGCGCTCGGGCATCTCGTCGTCGCACCGATCGTACTGCCGCTGGCCGTGGCGGCGCTGACTTTGGTCGCCGACCCGCGCCCGCTCCGCATCGCGCTGAGCTTGGCGGCCACCGTCGCGGTGCTGCTCATCTCCGTGACGCTGCTGCTCTTTGCCTCAACGCCGGGCAACGGCGTCAGCGTCTACGAACTCGGCGACTGGCCGGCGCCGTTCGGCATCGTGCTCGTGCTGGATCGGCTGTCGGCAATGATGCTGACGCTGTCGAGTACGCTCGCGCTTGCCGCGCTCGTGTTCTCGCTGGCGCGCTGGGAGCGCGCCGGCCCACGTTTCCATGCGCTCTTCCTATTGTTGCTCACCGGTTTGAACGGCGCCTTCCTGACGGGCGACCTCTTCAATCTTTTCGTCTTCTTCGAAGTGCTGCTGGCGGCGTCCTATGGCCTTGTTTTGCACGGCTCGGGCGCCCCGCGCGTAAAGGCAGGCCTCCACTACATCGCCATCAATCTCGGCGCGTCATCACTTTTCCTGATCGGCGTCAGCGTGATCTATGGCGTCACCGGCACGCTCAACATGGCCGATCTCGCCCAGCGCATCGCCCTGATCAGCGGCGCTGAGCGCACCTTGTTCGAAGTCGGATGCGCTGTGCTCGGCGTCGCCTTCCTGACCAAAGCAGGCGCCTGGCCGCTGGGCTTCTGGCTGCCGCCCACATATTCCGCCGCCAGCGCGCCAGCAGCGGCGCTGTTCGCGATCATGACCAAGGTCGGCGTCTACGCGACGTTGCGGGCGGCGTTTCTGTTCTTTCCTCCAGACGCCGGCGGCGGCCCAAGCGCGGCGGCGCCGGTTTTGCTATTCGGCGGCGTTCTGACCATCGCTATGAGCGCCATCGGCATGCTCGCCGCGCGCTCATTCTCGCGCATCGCCGGCTTTTCCGTGTTGATCTCCTCCGGCGCCGTACTGGCGATCCTCGGCGCCGGCGGCGAACGCGCTCTTTCTGGCGCGCTCTATTACATGCTGAGTTCAACCTTGGCCGTAGCCGCCTTCTTCCTCCTCATCGAACTGCTGAACCGCGCTCGCGGCACCACGGGGCCGGCGCTCAGCCCACCCGTCTTCGCTGACGAATACCGCGACCCGTACGATGACGGTCCGCCCAGCGAAGAAGTCGGCGTTATCATTCCGGTCGCCATCGCGCTCATCAGCGGGGGTTTCATCCTCTGCGCGCTGCTGCTTGCCGGCCTGCCGCCGCTATCCGGCTTCATCGGCAAGTTCGCGATGATGGCGGCTCTGGTCGAGACCGGCGCAGCAGCAAGTTGGGTTCTGATCACACTGCTCACAGTGTCGAGCTTCGCGGCCCTCATCGCGTTGCTGCGCATCGGTATCGAGACGATCTGGTCGCAAGGCGAGCGCGTCGTGCCGCGCGTACGCGGCGTGGAATTTGCCGCCATCGCCGGACTGCTCATGGTCTGTGTCGGCATGACGACGCACGGCGCGGCGGTGCTGCGCTACACCGACGACACCGTCGCCTGGCTCTATCAGCCGGCCGACTATATCGCCGCGGTTCTCGGAGACGCCGGCGGCGCGCCGGCTTCGAGCGAGGCGCCGCCATGACCCGCTTTTTTCCTTATCCGGGCCTCTCGCTCGTCCTCGCCGCCTTCTGGATGCTGCTGCACAATTCGCTGTCGCCGGCGACGCTGGCCGGCGCCGCGTTGATCGGCCTCGTCGCGCCTTGGACTCTCGCACCGCTGCAGGCGAAGCGGCCGCGCATTAAACGCTTTGGCGCCCTTCTCAAGCTCGCAGCCATCGTCATCTACGACATTATTCGATCCAACTTCGCGGTCGCCGCCATTATATTGAGCGGCGCAAAGCGCAAGCGCACATCCGGCTTCGTCCACATCCGTCTCGACCTGCAAAGCGAGCACGCGCTTGCCGTGCTGGCCGTCATTATTACCAGCACCCCCGGCACGCTCTGGGCCCAGCATGACGCCGTCGGCAACGTCCTGCTGCTGCACGTGTTCGATCTGGTCGATGAAGCCGACTACGTCGATCTGGTGAAGCGGCGCTACGAACCGTTGCTGTTGGAGATTTTCGGATGAGTGCGCTCATTCTGGGCTGGGCCCTGCTCGCCGCACAGATCATGCTGGGGCTCGCAATGGCGCTCGCGGTGTGGCGCATCGCCCGCGGCCCGCGCGCGCAGGACCGCGTCCTCGGCCTGGATACGCTCTACGTTAACGCGATGCTTATGATGGTGACGTTCGGCATCCGCACCGGCAGCACGCTCTATTTCGAAGCCGCGCTGGTGATGGGCCTACTCGGCTTCACGGCGACCGTGGCGCTCGCCAAGTTCCTGATGCGCGGCGAGGTGATCGAATGATGGACGCGCCTGACCTTCCGTTGTGGGCCGCTGTACTCGTTTCGCTCTGCGTCGTCGGCGGCGCTGCTTTTACGCTCATCGGCGCCATCGGCCTTGCCCGGCTGAGCTTTTTCTACGACCGCGTCCACGCACCGACACTCGGCGCCACTTTGGGCGCGGCGCTGATCCTACTCGGCTCGGCGCTCTGCGCATCCGTCCTGCAGTCGCGGTTTGTTGCACATGAGATTCTGATCGCCGTGTTCGCCCTCGTGACCACGCCAGTCACCTTCATCCTGCTCGTGCGCGCGGCGCTCTACCGCGACCGCGCCGAGTCGAATGAAGGCGTGCCGCCGCTGAACTGACGATATGCGGGCGCCGCCGGAAGACCGACGGCGCTAGTTCCCTTCTGTTGATCGGTGCATGGCGCCAGTTGGGCTGCGGCAGTTTCTGCTGTCCGCCTCTTCACCCCAAGGCCCAGCCTTTCTCTTGGCGCTGCGCGCTTCGCTCGCTCGCCCTGGGGCTAGCGCGCGCTATCTCTCTAACGAACGCATGAGCCAGCGATAGCGATCGCCTGTCCGCCGGACGAGAAAGCGGGTGTAGGAATGAACAGCAATGCCGTGACAGAAATCTTCCTCGCGCGGGGCTTGAGACCCATTCATCCGTTGCATGCGATCCTGCTCGCGTTTCCGCTGCCGCTGTTCCTGATCGCCTTCCTGAGCGATCTGGCCTATGCTTCGACCTACGAGATTCAATGGAGCAATTTCGCCGCCTGGCTCATCGTCGGCGCTCTCGCTGGCGGCGGACTCGCATTGCTTTGGGTGCTCATTGAATTGGCTCGTGATCGCACCGCGCGCACGCAACGGCTAGTCGCCTACGCTGGCGCCCTTGTGCTGATGTGGCTGCTGGGCTTCATCAATGCGCTCGTCCACGCGAAGGACGCTTGGGCGATCATGCCCGAAGCAATCTGGTTATCGGCCATCGCCGTATTGTTGGCGCTCGCAGCAGCCTGGATCGGTTTTTCCGGATTGCGCGCAGGAGCAGCGACATGAAGCGGCGCGCTTTCCTGATGACAGGCGGCGCAATGCTCGCTTTGTCCGCGTGCAGCGGCGATCCTCCTGCGCCCGAGTACGGGCCCGAACCGACTCTACCCGAACCGCAACGCGGTTTGCTGCCGAGCATGGTGATTCCGCGCCCGGCGGGCTGGGGGGATGCGCTCCCAACTGTGCCGGAAGGCTATACGATCACGGCCATCGCGACCGATTTTGGCATTTCGCGTCAGACCCTGGTGCTGCCGAACGGCGACATCCTGGTCACCGAGGGCACGGGCGGCGGCGCGCCCGCGCTGCGGCCGAAAGATCTTATCGCCAACTTCATCAAGGGTCTCGGCAAGAGCAAAGCGCCCAGTGGCAAACGCCTCACGCTGCTGCGCGATGCAGATGGCGACGGCGTCTATGAGATCCGCACCGCGTTCGCCGAGGACCTGAACGCGCCCTACGGTCTCGCTCTGATCGGCAACGCTCTCTACGTCGCCAACCAAGACGAGCTGGTGCGCTTCGACTATCGTGTCGGACAAACAGAAGCGAGCGGGCCGCCGGCGCACGTCAGCGATCTGCCGTCGGCGATCAACCATCACTGGACCAAGGCGATGACCGCGAGTCCGGACGGCCGCTTCCTCTATGTCGGCATCGGTTCAAACAGCAACATCACCGAGCGCGGCATGGGCGCAGAAGCCGACCGCGCAATGATCTGGGAAATCGATGCGCAGACCGGCGCGCATCGCCAATACGCCACCGGCTTACGCAATCCCACCGCGCTCGCTTTCCAACCCGGCACTGCCCAGCTCTGGGCGGCGGTGAACGAGCGCGACGAGATCGGCCCAAACCTCGTGCCCGACTATCTGACATCCGTGCGCGAAGGCGGCTTCTACGGTTGGCCTTATTCCTACTGGGGCCAAAACATCGATCCGCGCGTGCGGCCGCAGGACCCGGAAAAGGTCGCCGCAGCCATCCGGCCCGATTACAGCCTGGGCTCGCATGTCGCTGCCTTGGGCCTTGCCTTCTCGAGCCCAGCGATGGGCGCGCCATTCGCAGAAGGCGTGTTCGTCGGCGAGCACGGCAGTTGGAACCGAAGCACGCCTGTTGGCTACAAGGTGATCTTCGTGCCGTTCCGCGATGGGCGGCCAGCTGGCGAGCCGATCGATTTTGTCACCGGCTTTCTGCACGAAGGCCGGGCGCGCGGCAGGCCCGTCGGCGTGACGCTCGATCCAAGCGGCGCTCTGATCGTCGCCGACGACCTTTCGAACACAATCTGGCGCGTCACCCCGAACCAAGCAGGGACAGAGGCGGGTCGACCTTAGCGAGACCAAAAGACAGGCGATCAGGTTCAGTCGTTCGCCCGTCGCATGAGGAGCACTACGATGACCACGTTCAAAGTCGGCTATTTGATCGGCAGCCTCTCCAGCACCTCGATCAACCGCAAACTCAGCGGCGCACTGATAAAGCTCGCGCCGCCCCAACTCAGCATGTCGGAAATCTCGTTCCGCGATCTACCCGCCTACTCGCCCGATCACGACGCCGACTATCCCGAGGTCGCCCGCAAGTTCAAGGACACCATCAAAGCCTCGGACGCCATCCTGTTCGTGTCGCCGGAATACAACCGCTCCATCCCCGGCGCGCTCAAGAACGCGATCGATTGGGCGAGCCGTCCCTATGGTCAGAACGCATTCACGCGCAAGCCATCCGCGGTGATCGGCGCATCGCCCGGCTCGATCGGCACCGCCGTCGGTCAACAGAGCCTGCGCGCCGTGCTCGCCTTCTGCAACGCACCGCAGATGACGAGCCCCGAGGCCTATATCCAGTTCACGCCCGGCCTAGTCGGCGACGATGGTGAAGTAACGAACGCTTCGACCGAGGAATTCCTGCGCAACTACATGAACGAGTTTGCGCTGTTCATTCAACGCGTGTTGACCGTGCTGCCGCGGGAGGGCTGAAGCCTGCGTCGCCGCTAAGCGCGGCCCATATAGCCAAACAGATAGGCGGCTACTTTGCGTATCTGAATCTCTTCAGCCCCCTCGGTGATGCGGTAGCGGCGATGATGGCGGTAGATGTGCTCGAACGGCTTATGACGCGAATAGCCGAGCCCGCCATGCACCTGCATGGCGCGATCGGCGGCCTCGCAGCAAAGCCGGTTCGCCCAATAATTGCACATTGACACCTTGTCCGAGAGTTCGCGCTCGATCTGCTTGTGCGGCATGCGATCCATTTGCCACGCTGTCTTGCGAATGAGGAGCCGCAGCATCTCAGCCTGCGTCGCCAGCTCAACCAGCGGCCATTGGATCGCCTGATTTTCCGCCAGCGGCTTGCCGAACGGCTTACGTTCGCGCGCGTATTTGACGCTCTCCTCGATGCAGTAAACCGCCGCGCCGAGGGACGACGCCGCCTGCCGAATCCGATTTTGATGCAAAAAGCTCTGACCGAGCTTCAAGCCCTTGCCGATCTCGCCCCAATATGAATCGTCCGGCACCCACACGTTCGTGAGCGACACGCGCGGATGGTCGGTCGGCATGTTGAAGGTCCACAGATATTCTTCGATCTTCAGTCCCGGCGCATCGGCCGGCACAATGAACGTGGTAATCCCGTGCGCGTCGCCGTCGCCACCGCTCGTGCGCGCGAAAAGGATGACGTGGGTGGCCACATGCATCCCCGTCGTCCACATCTTCTCGCCATTGATCAGCCAGCCGCTCTTGCCATCGTTCGCATGAGGGACGGCGCGCGTTTCCATGAAGGTGGCGTCCGAGCCGTGATTTGGTTCGGTCAGCCCGAAGGCGGTGCGCATGGTGTTATCGAGCAACTTGGAGCCATCGCGTTCGTATTGCTCCGGCGTAGCGAACTCCTTGAACATGACGACGAACGGATTGTTGCTGACGATGGAATGCTCGTTCTGCAGATCGTTGTGCAGCCCCAGCCCTTTCGCAGCCAAGTGTTCGCGGATGACGGCAAGCCACAATTGTGAGCCGTCGCGTCCGCCCAGCGCCTTGGGCCAAGCGAAACGCAAATGCCCGGCGGCGTCAGCCCGCGCGCGGGCCTCGGCCAGCAAATCCTCCCACTCTTGTTTCGGCAGGCCGCCGCGCGCCCAATCGGTCCGTTCGTACTCGCGGCGATGATCGAAGAAGCGGATGTTGTCGTTCTCGCGTTCCAGCGGCCTGATCTCCGCCTCGATGAACGCGTCGAGCTCGGCCAGATAGGCAATCAATTCTGGCGGCAGGTCGAAATCCATGTACGGCTCCTAGCTCCCAACCGCGCGGCGATAGGCGGAATAAGTCGGCTGATCGACAGCAAGCTTCTCCAGCGCCGTCGCACGCAAATGCGCAATAAACTCCGGCGCGCCGAGATCAATCGCACCGTCTCGGACGCGCTCACACAGCAAGCGGTTGAGCGATTCTAGATCGCCGTCCTCACCTAGCAGCGCCGCCAACCGTCCCCGCTCTGCCGCATCGCTCGCCGGCGTCAGTTCGAGCGTGCGCCGCGCCAAAGCCAACGCGCTGAGCGCCACCCGCATTTCGAACTTCGCCGGCCCTTCCAAAGTCGGCGCAACATTGTCGCGCAAATGGGCGATGGCGATGTCCAGTATGGCCGCGGCCGACGGGTGATCCTGCATTGCGTCAGTCCCCTTCCATCAAATCCAGCAAATCGAGTTCTGTCTCCGAGGCTCGCCGCGCGATCATTGGCCGCTCGATCGTAACCGAGGCATCGCCCCGCAACGCCACTGCCGACATCGTGCAGATGACGCCCCACCGCAGCGTGCCGAGCACTTCCCAGAAACGGACGCGCGCGCGATCGACAACTCCGCCGCCTGACGCCTCATATCCGGCGTACAAGTCTTCCCGCGCGCCAAAGCCGCCAACCGGCTTGTCCATTGCGCCGAAGCGCCAGGAGTTCACACAGATCCAGCCCAAATCCTCCATCGGATCGCCGGCATGCGCCAATTCCCAGTCGAGCACCGCGCGCACACCGTCCGCGCCGATCAGCAGATTGCCATTGCGAAAATCGCCATGCACAAGACGGGGCGGCATGGACGGCGGCAAGCGCTCGCGCAGCCAGCGGAAGGCAAGCTCGAACACCGGCCGCGGCCAATCTTCCAACCTGTGCTGGCGCTCAAGATCGTCGATAAGTTCGGCCGCGGACTTGACGGGCAGTGCCGGCACGATCGGCGCAGCATGAATGCGCGCGAGAATCTCGCCGCACTGCCGCGCCAGATGCGGCCGCACCGCCGCAAACGCGTCGTCACGCACAACGCGCTGCCCCAGCGCCTCTCCTTCGACATGCTCCATGACAAAGCCGGCGCCCAGGCCATCGGCAGGCGTAAGCACGTGCAGCACACGCGGCGAGGGCGCACCATTGCCTCGCGCCAATCGCATCAACTCGGCTTCGAGTTCGATCGGAATCGCCAAGGCTGTACGGTCACGGCCCTCCGGCGCGCGCCGCAAGACGACGCGGCGCCGCCCCGCCGGCGCCGAGACCAGCATCGTCCATAATTCCTGACTTGCGCCGCCGGACAGCAAACGCACATCGGATACGTCGCTCCCGCCCTCTGCAAGCAGCGGCGCCAATCTGGCGAGCGCATCCCGGCTTGGCGGCGTTACGCTCATGCTGGCTCCTAGCGAGGCGATCGACGATCACCTATGACATCTCACAGGCGCCCGATAACCTGCGTTCGCCACACTCTTGCGCTATCCTCACTGCGTTTCAACTTTCGCGGCGTAAGCAGCCATGCTCAAGATCGACTCCTATCTCGGCTGGAAAGTCGATTTCGCCAATCCGCCGGGCGCCCCTGCGTACACCGGTCCGGATTCGGTATCGTGGCGCGTCTTCAAGAACCCAATCGCGTTGAGCGTCGGCGGTGTTGCGGCCGTGTTGCTGGAATTCGCCGATGCGCGCATCCGCTCCGGTGTTTGGGAGCATTCCACCTACAAGGCCGACCCGATCGGCCGCTCGCAACGCACCGGCATGGCGGCGATGATCGGCGTTTACGGCCCGCAATCGGCGGCGCGTCGCGTCATCCAGGGCGTCACCAACATGCACGCGCGCGTCGAAGGCCAAACGCCGAGCGGGGAAGGCTACCGGGCGCTCGATGTCGATCTGCTCGACTGGGTCAGCGCGACGGCGACATGGGGCTTCGTCACCGCCTATGACAGGTTCGTCGCGAAGCTTTCCGAGGCTGAACAGCGCCGGTTCTATGCCGAAGGCGAGCCCATCGCGCGGCTCTACGGCGTGAAGGCGCCGCTGACGTCGGAAGCCGATTTCATGGCGATGCTGGAGCGGCTGGCGCCGCGCTTCGAGCCGCATCCGATCATCAACGAATTTTTGTCCATCTTCGAGTCCGGCCCAGGCGCCATGGGCCTGCCCAAAACTCTGCGGCGCGCACTCGCCCGCGCCTCGGTCTCTATCCTGCCGCAGAACGTGCGCGAGACACTGCAGCTGGGGCCGGACTATGACCTTTCTCCGTTCTGGGCGGGGACGTTGCGCATGATGGGCGCCGCCGCAGAACGCGTGCCGATCTTGAGCGCGCCGCCGGCGCAGGCTTCGCTTCGGCTCGGCCTGCCGGCGGATTTTCTTTATCGCAGCCGCGCCGCGCAGCAGCGTTTGCTGGCGGATTGGACGCCGCCGGACATGCGTCCCGTCGCTGCCGAATAGCGCCTATCACTTCCAACAGCTTGTGAGGCAGCCCCGCCTCCCGGAGCATCCCCCCATAATAGCGGCGCCGGTCCGCCCGAGCGCTCGCGACAATGGGAGGGAATCATGGACCGTACGCACATCTTGCGCGCGCTATTGTGCGTCGGCACGTCCGCTTTCGCGCTTTCGGCGGCGCCCGCGGCGCTCGCGCAAACAGAGCCCGAGGTCAACGATAGCGAGATCGTCGTCACCGCACAGCGCCGTGAAGAGGCGCTCAACAATGTCGGCATGGGCATCCAGGCGTTCAGCGGCGAACAGCTCGATCAGCTGCATGTGACGGACGTGCGCGATCTTTCCTCGGTCGCGCCAAGCTTCTCTGTGCAGCAGAGCTACCAGGGCGTGCCGATCTATACGTTGCGCGGCATCGGCTTCAACACGATCAACCTTTCGGCGACCTCCACCGTCGGCTCCTATGTCGATGAAGTCGCCTACCCGTTTCCATTCATGATGACGGGCCCGATCTTCGACATCCAACGCGTCGAAGTTCTGAAAGGCCCGCAAGGCACGCTCTACGGCCGCAACACCACCGCCGGCCTCGTCGATTTCATCACCAATCGCCCAACGGACCAGATCGAAGCGTCGATCACCGGTGAATGGGGCAATTATCAAACCCATAACGTCGAAGGCTTCTTCAGCGCCCCGATCAATGATTCGCTGCGCTTCCGCGTCGCCTTCCGCTCCGAGGACAGCGACGAAGGCTGGCAGGAGAGCAATACGCGCGACGAAACCCAGGGCGAAGTGCATCGCCTCGGCGGCCGCGCCCGCATCGAGTGGGACGTGACCGACCGCTTCCTCGCCGATCTCACGCTCTCGGCCTGGGAGAACCGCTCCGACACCATCGTCGGCCAAGGTGTCGGCTTCACGCCCGCGACCAATCCGCTGGTGAACCCCTTCAACGCACCGGGCCTGCCAGCCTATATCGCCGCGAACTTCCCGACCGAGTCGACCCAGGCCGACTGGGCGCCTGAATCCGTCCGCGGCGTCGACAACGGCATCGGCGCCGGCTTGCCGGGCGATCTCGCCGAAGACAATTTCTTCTACGCCGGCGCGCTGAGGCTCAGCTACGATCTCAACCACGATCTGCGCGTCGTTTCCTTGACCGGCTACAATCACCTCGAACGCGACGCGCTGTTCGATTGGAGCGGCTCGCCCTTCGAAGTGCTGCTGCAGCGCGCCGACGGCGAAATCGAGACGTTTTCGCAAGAACTGCGCCTGGAAGGCGATTCCGAGCGCGTCCGCTGGCTCGTCGGCGCCTATTTCGGCCAGGACGATATCCGCGACAACAACCGCACACTGCTCGGCCAAAACGCTAATGTCGGCCGCATCCGCGCGGTCGGCTCGCTGATCCTGCTCGGCATCGATCCGCTGACCTACAATCCGCCGGGCGTCGTAAACCCGCTACTCGTGCCGGGGTATGACCCCGGGCCCTACACGCTTCTCGACATGTCGCAATCGTTCCGCACCTATCGCGACATCGCCAACATGAATGCGGAAACGGCGAGCATATTCGCCAACGCTGAATGGAGCCTGACCGAACAGCTCTCGCTCACAACCGCGGCGCGCTACACCGAGGACGAACACAGCTATCGTGGCTGCTCGGCCGACTTCAACGGCTCGATGCTGCCGAATGTCAACGCCGTGAACCGCTATCTCTACACCATCATCTACGGCGTGCCGACCCCGGCCATGATCGGCATGAACGAGTGCAACACGTTCGATCCGGTCTCCGGCCAGTTCGGCGAAGTCGCGCACACTTTGGAAGAGGACAACGTCTCCTGGCGCGTCGCGCTCGATTGGCAGCTCGGCCCTGACACGCTGCTCTACGCTTCAGTCTCGGAAGGCTTCAAGGCCGGCGTCACGCCGGTGAACGCCGCCAGCACTTCGACGCAACAGGCGCCGGCGACGCAAGAATCGCTGCTCGCCTACGAAGTCGGCGCCAAGCTCGGCCTGTTCGACGAAGCAGTGCAGTTCAACGTCTCGGCGTTCTATTACGACTATACCGATAAGCAGATCAGCACCTACTTCGCCGACCCGATCTACACCGCGCTCGCGCGGCTGCAGAATGTGCCGGAGGCCCGCGCCTACGGCGTCGATCTCGACCTCACCTGGCGCCCGACCGAGGACCTCACGCTGATCGGTTCCGCCACCTATCTCGACACGGCGGTGATCAATTATGCCGGCACCGGCCCGGACGGCTTGGCGCGCCTCTATGACGACGTGCCGTTCCCGTACGCATCGGAATGGCAGCTCAGCGGCACGCTGCTCTATGATCGCCCGCTCACCGGCGCGCTCGGCTTCCAAGCCGCGCTCAACGGTCGTTGGCAATCCGACACGGCGGCCGATCTCGGCGATCAGCAATCGTTCGAAATCGACGGCTACGGCCTCGTCAACGCCAGCATCGGCATCCACGCACTGGACGAAAGCTGGGCGCTCCAATTCTGGGGCCGCAACATCACCGACACCTATTATTGGACCTCGGTCGCCTCCAACGCCAACGTCGTCGTGCGCTTTCCCGGCCAGGCGCCGACCTATGGCGCGTCGCTCACGTTCAATTACTGAACTCCGCGCAACTCCCAGAGCGCATTCTCGCCGCCGTCTGCTCTGCAGGCGGCGGCGTCCTTTTGCATTGAGTGGCGCTCAAAGCCCGAGGACGAGGCGCGCCATGATGTTGCGTTGAATCTCGTTCGACCCGCCATAGATCGACGCAGCGCGGCTGTTGAAATAGCGCGCCGCCGCATCGGCGTTGTGTTCGGCGCCCACGGTCGGCTCGTTGCTGTTGCGGTCGTTAGGCACGCGTCCCGCGGGCGCATAGTGCGCGGCAACGTCAAGCCCAAGCTCCTCCATGTGCTGCAACGCCTCCGTCCCTTGCGTTTTCAGCATCGACGACAGCGGGCCGGGGTTTTGCCCCGACGACAACGCACTCGCGACCCGGTGCTCGGTGATCTGGATCGCGTGCAGCTTGATCTCCGCCTGCGCCAACCGTGTCTCGAACGCAGCATTCTCCAGCAATGGCGGACCGTTCAAAGATTCGGCTTTGGCGATCGCACGCAGGCGCTTCAGGCGCGCCAGCAACGCCGGCGCAAAGCTGCCGCCGCGCTCGAACTCCAGCAAATACTTGGCCACGCTCCAGCCGTCATTTTCGGCCCCCAGCCGATTTGCCTTCGGCACGCGCACCGCGTCGAAGAACACCTCGTTCAGCTCATGTTCGCCCGAAATATTGATGATCGGGCGAATGCTGATCCCCGGACTCCGCATGTCGATCAGCAGAAACGTGATGCCCGCCTGCGGTTTGGCTTCCGGATCGGTGCGCACCAAGCCAAACATGTGCGTCGCAAACTGCGCGTGCGTGGTCCAAATCTTTGACCCGGTGACCACGTAGTCGTCGCCATCCGGCGTCGCGCGCGTCCGCAAAGCGGCGAGATCGGATCCCGCCCCCGGCTCGGAATAGCCCTGACACCAATAATCGTCGCCCGAGAGAATGCGCGGCAAATAATGCGCCCGCTGCTCGGGCGTGCCGTGACGCATGATGCACGGGCCGACCATACGCAGCCCCATCGGCGCCAGACTGGGCGCACCCGCCAGCGCGCACTCTTCGGCAAAGATGTAACGCTGCATCTCAGTCCAGCCAGGACCGCCGAAGTCCACCGGCCATGTCGGCGCCGCCCAGCCGCGCGCGTTGAGGATGCGCTGCCATGGCAGCGAAAAAGCAGGGTCGCAGAAAATGCTGGTGGCGGCGCGCCCGCCTGCCGCGAGGTCAGGCGTCAGGCTCTCCGCCAGAAACGCGCGCACCTCGTCCCTGAACCGCAATTCGCTTTCTTCAAGCTCGAGGTTCATGCAGGCCCCGCCTTTCGGCTGACGAATGTCAGACGTGTTCAAATGCGCCGGGGCATGCTTTCATGCCGGCAGGCGTGCGATCTTAACCGCACGCGCAGACGATTTCACGCTCCACGCTCCGGGAAACGGCGCCATGCCGCAAGCTAGCAAAACCGACAGGCCGACCGCCGCCGTCGAGATCGATCGGCTCGCCGCGCGCGTGCAGGCGATCGGCGATGAGATCGCTTTGCCTTGCATTGCCGCTAGCGCAGATATCGGCAGCCCTTCGCCGATGCGCGATTCAAACGGCCGCCCGTTCGCGGAAACGCTGTTTCACTGGGTCGATCCCGAACTGCGCTATTGGGAGGACCGCAGCTTTGCGCTGCGCTCGTTCTTCATTCACGCAGTGCGCGTGTGTTCGGAGCCGTTCCTCTTTCAGCACGGCAAGCTCGCCTCCTGGCGCAGCCATCCGGCGCTCGACGCTATCAACGAGATCGGCCCCCGCGACCGCTTCGGCGTCGGCGCCGCGATCATCGCGCCGGCTTACTTGCCGGGCGGCGTCATCGGCGCCGTCGTCTGGGCGACCGCCGACACCGCCTACGATGTCGCCGCAACGTTCCAGCGTCGCGCCGCTGAACTCCATGCGCTCGCCCTGCATTTCGTCGCCGCCGACCACGATCACCGCGCCCGTCACGGCGCGCCGCTGCCGGTGCAGCTGACGCGGCGCGAAATCCAATGCTTGAAATGGGGCGCGGCTGGCAAAACGGACGGCGAGATCAGCGCCATCATGAGCATCTCAGTGCCGACGGTACGCTTCCACATGACCAACGCCGCCCGCAAGCTCGACGTCGTCGGCCGCTCGCAAGCCATCTACCGCGCCGCCACGCTCGGCTATGTCGGCACCGGCCCAACCCACGGCTGACGCGTCGCGCGCCCGGCGCTTCCCTCGCCTGCACGCAGCCGAAGAGCCGAGTTGCACCGGTCCTTTGCTTGGGCCAGTCTTCGCGATCTGGCTCTCGGAGCGTATCGAAAGTCCGCGCCCGGCCCGTGTGTGCGAAGAGCCGGGCCTGGTCTTCAGCAGCGATGAAGACGGCGACGAATACGACGTCATCTATACCGCGAGCATGGTGCGCGGCGCTTACGTTTCGCGCCAGATCTCACCGGCGGACGCCCGCAACGCCACGCTGCGAGTCAGTCTCGACGGCGCCCGCATCGCCTACGCCAGCGCCCAGCGCGGCGAGGGCGCTTGGGAACTGATCGTTCAGACACCCTGCCATGGCGCCGAGCGTCGTGTGCTCGACCGCTCCAATTATCGCATCTACATCGAGGACTTCGGCGCGCAGGACCGCCTGCTTCTCTCGCGCCAGGCCGATGAGGGTCACCTTCTCTATACGGTGGACGCCGCAACCGGCGCTTCACAGCGTCTGTTGCAGCTCGCCGAACCTGTGCGGCAGGCCTTCGTGATCGGCCGGCGTGTCGTGTTCACGACCAACGCCTGGGGCGAATACATCGAACTCTACACGACCGACCTCGCCGGCGCACTGCCGCGGCGCCTCCTCGGGGATCTCGGCCACGACATCGAGCAGATCATTCTCTCGCCAGATCGGCGCAGCCTGGCGCTGCTCCTCAACGAGGACGGCGTCGGGAGCGTAGCCGTGATGGACCTCGCCAGCGGCGCTCTTCACGGCGGCGGGTTTTCAGCGCCGTTAGGCGTCATCGACGATGCGCGCTTCACCCACGACAGCGCCAAACTCGCCATGTCTCTGGCCCGCGATGGCGCGCCCAGCCAGAACGGCGTTTACGATTGGCGCACGAACCAGTTCATCGCCTGGTCCGGCGGTGTCGAGCCACAACATGCCGCGCGCCTCTCGCGGCCACTCGCATTTTCCTACCCGACCTTCGACCGCGCCAACGGCGCCCAACGGCGCATTCCGGCGCTGATGCACCTGCCGCCCGGCGCCAGCGCCGATAATCCCGCGCCGGTCATGATCGCCGCGCACGGCGGGCCGGCCAGCCAATGGCGGCCCACGTTCAGCAGCCTCTACAATTACTATGTGATGGAGCTCGGCGTCGCGGTCGTGCAGCCAAACATACGCGGCTCCACCGGTTACGGACGCAGCTTCGAACAGCTTGACGATGGCGTCCGCCGCGGCGACGCTATCGGCGACATAGGCGCCTTGCTTGACTGGATCGCACAAGATCCCCGGTTCGACCAAGAGCGCGTCATCATCTCCGGCGGCTCGTATGGCGGCTTCGTTTCGCTCGCATCACTCGCAAGCTATCCCGACCGGCTCCGCGGCGCGATATCGCGCGTCGGCGTCACCGATATCGCGACCTTTCTCGCCCATACCGAACCCTATCGCTTGCCCGACCGACGTTTGGAATACGGCGATGAGCGCGACGCCGCGATCGCCGCGCAGCTCGCGCTGATTTCGCCACTCCAGCGCGCGCACGCAATGCGCTCTCCCGTCCTGATCATTCAAGGGGCGAACGATCCGCGCGTGCCGCAGCAGCAAGCCGAAGCCATGGTCATCGCCGTGCGGGCCAACAATCAACGCGCGGGTTATGTCCTCGCCGGCGACGAGGGTCATCGCTTCGAAAGCGCCGTCAACCGCCGCTGGCGCGACGGCGCCCAGGTCGAATTCGTGCGCCGCACCCTGCTGCAAACGCACTAGGTTTGATCACGGACCCGGCGTTTCGTTATCCGTGAACAGACTCCGGACCGCCCCCGCTTCGACCTTTCCGTTAGTGTTCTTTCTTCGGCATCCTGGACGCATGAGCGACATCTCTGAAACGATCTTGGACCATTTCACGAGCCGAAGCTGCCGTGCCGGGCACCCTCGTCTGTCTCGCATTCTACGGGTTTGTCGGTTTTGCGCCCGGCAAGTCCGGTCCCAACCCCTACGGCGCGGCCGCGGCCAGCCCGTGGAACTCGCGACCCGCGTGTGGCGGCCTGTGCTCCGTTGCGGGGAAACACGCTCGCATCCGGCCCGATCGGAAACAAATCGCCCGCGCCGACGTTGCCGCGTCGAGGTACCACATGACAGTTGTAACGTCGATCGGACACCGGGCCGAACGAGAGGCGCGCGATGTTTCGCTGCGCCCAATTCACTTGGTCCACCGGCGCTGCAGCTACGATTACAAACTCGCTTTCGAGCCCGTCGGCGGCGTGTTCAAGCGGGCGTTCGACATTTGCGCTGCTGCTGCCGCGCTCATCGTGCTGTCAGGCCCACTGCTGCTGGTCGCGCTCATCATCCAGCTGACATCGCCAGGCCCAGCCCTGTTCCGCCAGGCGCGGAGCGGGTTCCGCGGCCGGGTGTTCGAAATCTACAAGTTCCGTACGATGAGCGAAGCGCCGATCCAGGGCGATCAGGTCGTGCAGACCCGCGAGGACGATCCGCGCGTCACGTGGTTCGGCCGCTTCCTGCGCCGCACCAGCATTGATGAACTGCCGCAATTGCTGAACGTGCTGCGCGGCGACATGTCTTTGGTGGGACCCAGGCCGCACGCGCTCGCGCACGACCGGGTGTTCTATGGCGTCAACACGATTTACCCGCGCCGTTTCCACGCCCGGCCTGGCATCACTGGGCTCGCGCAGGTCGCTGGAGCACGTGGGCGCACCGACACGCCCGAGAAAGTCGAAGCAAGACTCCAGCTCGATCTCGAATACATCGAGACGTGGTCATTTCGCCGCGACCTGCTGATTTTGGCCAAAACCGTGCGGCTGCTGTTTAGCGACAGGAACGCCTTTTGAACGCGATCGCGGAGCGGCGGTTAGGGCCCCTCACCGTGCGGGCAAGCACCGGCGAGGCGATGGTCGGAGATGTGGTCGCGGCGGTGCGCGAGCACAAGGCGATGCGCATCGCCTTCGCCAACACGCACCTGATCTACTGCGCCGCGCGGGATCCGGAGCTGGCGCGAGAGCTTGAGGCGTTTTTTGTGGTCAATGACGGCGTCGGGGTTGATCTGCTGTCTCGGATTGCGACGGGTGAACCGTTCCCAGAAAATCTGAACGGCACCGATCTCACGCCGCGCATCCTCGACGCCCTTCCAGGGGGGTCGCGTATTTTCTTGCTCGGCGCGACCACCGAGGTCGCGGTCGCTGCGGCGGGCAAAATTCAACAGCGTTGGCCCAGCCTCGTCATTTGCGGCGTGCGCGACGGCTATGCGAGCACGGTCGACGCTATAGAACAGATAACCCGGGTAGCTCCCGACCTCGTGCTGGTGGCGATGGGCAATCCGTTGCAGGAAAGGCTGATCGCCGACTGCAGCCGCCAGCTGGATAGCGTGTTTATCGGCGTCGGCGCCTTGTTTGACTTCATCGCGGGGGCTGCGCCGCGCGCGCCGATAGCGTGGCGGAGACTGCGAGTAGAGTGGCTGTTCCGGCTGATGCGTGAGCCAAGCCGGCTTTGGCGCCGATACACCATCGAAGTGCTCGTGCTGACGGCGCTTATTTGTCGAGAGCGGCTTGCGCGGAGGGCGTGATGCGCGTCTGCCATATTGTCCGTCAGTTCCATCCGAGCGTGGGCGGGCTGGAGAGCTTCGTCACCGAACTCGCACGCGAGCAGACCTCGCTCGGCGTCGAGTGCGAGATTCTGACGTTGGATCGCGTTTTCAACGCGGACTACAACACGCTGCCCCCCACTGACACCATTCACGGGCTGCCGATCCGGCGGGTGCCGATGATCGGCCATCCGCGCTTCTTCTTGCCGGTGGTGCGCCGCGAGATGCTGGAGCCGTTCGATGTGCTGCACGTGCACGGCATCGACGGCATGTTCGACCGGGTGGCGCGCCAGCGCCGCCGCAAGGGCCAAGCGCTCGTGGCAACCACACACGGAGCGTTCTTCCACACGCCGTTCATGCGCACGGCGAAACAGGTCTATTTTCATACGGTGACGCGGCTTGCGGCGCGCCAGTACGACCTCTGCCTCGCCAATAGCGAATTCGACCTGCGCCGGCTGGCGATGATCGCCGATGAGGTGACGCTGCTTCCGAACGGCATCCGGCCGATTGGCGATTTTATCGCGGAAGGACGTGACCTGCTCTGTCTCGGGCGCCTCGCCAGCCACAAGCGGATCGACCGGCTTTTGACCGCCCTGGCCGAGCCGACGCTGCAGGACGCAACGTTACACGTCGTAGGCGCCGCATGGGACGTGCGCATCGCGGATATGCTGCAGCTGGCGGCAGAACTGGGCGTGGCCGATCGGGTGCATTTTCATGGCGGACTCAATCAGGCGGCGCTGCAGCGCGTGGCGCGCCAGTGCGGCTTGTTCGTGTCGGCGTCGCAGTATGAGGGCTTCGGCATGGCGCTGATCGAAGCCATGTCGATCGGCCTTGTGCCGGTGGTGGAAGGCAACGGCTCGTTCCGGGAGCTGATTGGCAGAGCTCCGGTCGGGCAAGTCACGCGCTTCGCCGAGCCGGCGCTGGCCGCGCGCGCCATCCGCGCCGAGCTCGACGCGCTGTCGCCCGAAAGGCGCCAGCAAGCGGTGCGCTTCGCCGGCGGCTTCTCGTGGCGCGCGCATGCCGAACAGACGCTTTCGCACTATCAGACGGCGCTGGCGAAAGCGGCCTGACTCAGAGCGTGTACATCCCCGCTTCAGCGTGGCTGAAATAGAGCGGATCAGCGTAAGATGAGCGGCCCGGCGCGCGGACGTTCACGCCATTCAGCGCCACGCCCAGCACCGGCGCGCGGACCGCGCGCAATTCGCTCAAGGCCGTTTGCAGCGCCAAGGCGTCGGTTTGTCCGCGGCGGGCGACGACGACGACGCCATCCGCCATCGCCGCAACGTCGCGCACTTCGGCCAGCGCCAGCACCGGGGCGCAATCGAGGATGATGATGTCGTAGGTCTCGGCCAGATTGCGCAGCATCGTCTTCATCGAGTCCGAGCCGAACACGTCTTCGGCCGTGTAGCAGTCGCCGGCGGCGGGCAGAACGTGCGCGCCGCTGGCTTCATCGACGCCGACGGCGGAGGCCCAGGGCGTCTCGCCGCGCAGCACCTGCATGATGCCCACCTGCGGATCGATGCTCAGTAGATGGTTCAGCGAACGCCGGCGCAGATCGCAATCGATCAGCAGCGACTTTTGCCCTGAGAACGCGCAGACCCGCGCCAGGCAGAGCGCGGTGCTGCTCTTGCCCTCGCCCGGCAGGGCCGAGGTGACGGCGACGACACGCACCTTCTGCGACCAGCCGGCATGGAGGATGCGCAGCCGCAAGACACGGATCGCCTCGGCGAACGCCGAGAGCGGCTTGGCGGCGACAAAGCCGGCCGGGTGGCGATCGATCCGCGGCAGCGCCGTGAGGTCGCGGCGGCTGAGCAGCGGGATCGAGGTCAGCATTTCAGCGCCGGCCTTTTCCTCCACGTCCTCCGCGGCGTGGATGCGGGTGTCGAACTGGTCGATCAAGAAGGCCGTCAAGATGCCGGCAAAGGCGCCGAGCGCCGCGGCCAGCAGCGCGAAGGTCAGCAGAGGCCGGGAGGCGGGATTGCCGGGCGGCGTCGCTGCGGCGACGACCTGGGCGTCGCCGCCAAGGCCGGCGAAGCCCTCGGCGACCTCGTGGTAGCGCTGCAGGAACGCCTCATAGACGCTGCGCGCGGCCGCCGCATTGCGCTCCAGCTCGCGCAGGCGGACATGCTCGGCATTGTTGCCAACGAGCTGGTTGCGGACGCCGGAAAGATGCGCCTGCAAGGTGCCGACGCGCGTGCGTGCGATCGCGGCCTCGTTGCTAAGGTTCTGCGCCTGACGCCCGACTTCGGCCTGGATTTGCGCTTCGATGTCGGCCCGCTCGGCGCGCACGGCTTGCATCGCCGGGTGGCGATCGCCGTAACGCTCGCTGTATTCGGCGAGCCGGCGCATCACATCGGCCTGGCGCGCGCGCAATTGGACCATGACCTCCGAATTCAGCGCGCCGGCCAGCGTGTCGGCCGAGCCGCCGCCATTAACGAGGCTCTGCACTTGGCGATAGCGGGCCTCGCGCTCGGCGAGATCGGTGCGCGCGGCGACGACGGTGGCTTCGGCGTCGCGCATCTGCTGCTCGGAAAGATTGGAGCCTTCGATCGTCAGCAGCCCCCGCTCGGCGCGATAGGCCTCCACTTCGCCTTCGCGCAATTGCACTTCATTGCGCAGCTCGGCGAGGCGGCCGCTGATCCAATCGCCGGTGCGGGCTGCATTCTGGTGGCGCGCCAGCGCGCGCGACGAGAAGTAGAGTTCCACCAACGTGTTGGCCATTTGCGCGGCCTTGACGGGGTCGCGCGATTTCACTGCGAGATCGACCACATAGGTGCCGTTGCGGCGCTCAACTTCGGTGGCGGCCTGCACTGCGCGCGCCGCCGCCTGGCGGCCATTGTCGCCGCCGGAAGACCACTCTCGGTCGTTCTCCAGCCCCATACGATCGACCAGTTGCAATGCGAGCGCGGGCGAACGGAGAATTTCGACTTGGCTTTCGACGAAATTCGCATCCGGGCGCGCCATTGTGTCTTCGCTGCTGGCCACACCGCCCGGCTCATTCGGCGCAATCAACAATTCCGCGTGCGCCACGTAAAGAGGCGGGCGCAGCACGGCGTAGCCAATGCCCAGCAATGTGATGATTGCGGCGACGGCGATGACGATGTTGCGCCGCCGGCGCAGGACGCGGAACGCGCGCTGCAACCCAAACGAATCCGCCGGCGGATAGGAAGTTGCGTCCTCAAGCGGCCGAGCCACCTCCGTACGCGTCGTCAAGCCGTCCATACTTCACTCCTGCCGCCCGCCCGCATCACGTTGCTGTTGCGTTAGAAGAACCGTTCGCCGATCCGGACAGTGTCGCCGGGCTGCACGCGCGTTTCGCCATCAAGATCGAGTGCGCGCTCTTCGGTTTCGCCGGCGCGGCGGATGTATACGCGGCGGCGATTGGCCCGATAGGTGAAGCCGCCCGCGGTCGCGACGGCGCTCATAACTGTAAGATCGGCCGAGTACGGATACGTACCGGGGGTCTGCACTTCGCCGAGAATGAAGAAGGGCCGATATTGCGAAATCGACACGCTGACGCGCGGCGCCCGCACGTATCCTTCCTGCAATCTTTGTTCGATTGTCCGCCCGAGTTGCGGCGCCGTGAGCCCGCGCGCTTCCACTTCCCCAATCAGGGGAAAAGGCAGATTGCCGCTCGGGCCGATGCGAAAATCACCGGTCAAATCGGCTTCGCCGAACACGATGATGTGGAGCTGATCGCCCGGACCAAGCGTGTACGCGTCCGACGCCGCGCTCGCGGCCGGCTGCACTTGTGCACGCGCATCAAATGATAGGAAGAACGCAAAGATAAAAACCAAAAGCGCCCGCAACGCCATGAGCTGACCCCGTTGCAGCATGGAGGGAACGTGCGCAAACGTGCGCACGGTGCTTTTGTTTCCTGAGCGGCGAAACGAAAACCACTAAGGCTGCGTTCACGAGCCGACCTGAGCAGGGCGGCGTTTGCAATGTTGCGAAAATCTCATCCGCTGAATGTGCCGGCGCTCGCGATTGTCGTGGCGGCGCTGACCTACACGGCGGCGTTGTGCTTTGCCAACACGCACGTGCTGGGGGTCTCCAACGGGCTGATCGCAATCGTCGATGGCGCGATCGTTTTATCGGCGCTGGGGATGGCGATGCTGGCGCCGCGGCGCAGTCTCTGGATCATGCTGCTGGCGCTCGCGGTGAACTTTCTGCTTATCGCATTGCTGGCTGAGGAATTTAGTCCCAAGGCCGTGCGCGATCCGCTGGTGCTGATTGCTTTTGTCGCGCTGGGGCAGCGTTTCGGCGGCGTCCGGACGGCGCAACTGGCGTTCATCGCGGCGTCCGCGATCATCGTGCCGATCGCTCTGCTGGAATTGCTGGCGCCCGCCCTTTACACGCAAATGTTTGACGTGCTGCGCTATTACATGGGCCGCGGCCTCGTCAGTGCTGAAGAAGCGCAATATCAAAGCTCGGCCTTCTTCGTCAGCGGCGAACGCAACGATGGCCGCTTCCTGACCTCGTTCTTCGGATCACACCGCGCCTCCTCCGTTTTTCTGGAGCCAGTCTCGATGGGCAATTTCGGCGCGCTCATCGCCGCATTTGCACTCTCGCTCGAGCCGCGGCGGTGGCGGCTGGCGCTCAGTTTAGGCGCGGTCGCCGTGTTCTCGATCATCGCCGCCGACGCGCGCTTTGCCGCGACGGTCGTGCTGCTCTTCGCGCTGGTGCGGTTCGTGCCGGCGCGTTGGGTCAATTTCGCACTCGCCCCGCTGCCGCTGATCGCCATCGCCGTGCTGATCGGCGTCAGCTTCGCCATGCCGGAAGTTGGCGACACGTTTTTGTCACGCCTCTCGCTCTCGGGCCGTCTGCTGACAGAGTTCGACCTCGATCAATTATTCGGGCTGGCGCCCAGCAGCCTGACGACAGTGGACAGCGGTTATGCGTATGCGCTTGCATCGCTCGGGCTGCCGATGTGCGTTCTGCTGTGGGCGGCGTTCGTCAGCATCCCGGCGCCATCGAAAGAAGCCGCGCGCTATAAGCTAATGCTGGGCGTCTATGCCTGCGCGCTGTTGTGTATCAGCGGCTCATCGCTCTTTGCACTGAAGACCGCCGCGCTGGGCTGGTTCGCATTTGGCGCCCTCGCCGGCATGCAGACCGTGAGCAAGCGTGTTCACGCGCGTGGCGCGGTACGGACGGCGCCGGCGTGACGCCGCTCACGCGACGCACTGTGCTTGCCGCGGCGTGCGTGCTGCCGACCACCGCGGCAGCGCAGCCGTCGACGTCTATGATCACCGGTGTCAATCTCGCGGGGCTTGAGTTCAACAGCGGCCGCGCCGGCCGGCTCGATCACGACTTCGTCGCGCCGACTGCAGCGGAGTTGGATTATTACCATGCCGCGGGCGCCCGCGCCGTGCGCATCCCGTTCCGCTGGGAGCGCGCGCAGCCGGAACTGAGCGGGCGTCTCAACGAAGACTATGTCGGCCTCCTGGACCGGCTGGTGGACGAATCCGGCCGCAGGCGGATGCGCATCGTCCTCGATCCCCACCAGTACGGACGGCGGATCGAAACTGGCGAGCCTGCAATCATCGGCGAAAGCGCGGTCACGGCGGCGCATTTCGCGGCCTTCTGGGGCGCGCTGGCGCGGCGCTATCGCAGCGCCGATCACGCCATCTTTGGTCTCCAGAACGAACCGCATGACCAGGACACGGGCGTCCTCATCGCCGTGCTGAATGCCGCGATCGTCGCGATCCGCGCGGCGGAGGCGCGCCAGCTCATCCTGGCGCCTGGCAACCATTGGTCGGGTGCGCATGCGTGGTTGCAGCGGGGCAATGCGGCGGTGCTCGGGCTGCGCGATCCCGGCGGCAACATGGCGCTCGATGTGCACCAATTTCTCGACGCCGATTCAAGCGGCACCAATGCCTCCTGCCCGGCCGGCGCCGGCAACCGGCTGGAGCGCTTCACGGCGTGGGCGCGCCAGAACCGGCAGAAGGCGTTCCTCAGCGAGTTCGGCGCAGGCCCCAACGCCGCATGCGCGCGTGAGCTGACGATGCTGCTCGAACACATGGCGGCGAACCGCGACGTCTGGATTGGCTGGACCTATTGGGCCGGCGGACCTTGGTGGGATGAAGATTATCCGCTCAGCATCGCCCCGCTCTCCATGCGGACGCCGGAGCATCGGCCGCAGATGCGGATCCTGCAGCGCTTCTTCCAGTGATCAGGCGAACATCTCGGCGGCGATCGCCGTATCTGGATAGCGGGCGGGATCAAGCATCCGATCGACAGCATCGCTCCACGTCAGCGTATCGGCGGGCGTCGTGAACTCGTCTTCCAGCGCCGACGACATCGCCGCGCTGATTTCATCGGCGTCGCCCGGCGTGTAGCCGAAACGGTGCGCGAAACCGCCAACGGCGAAGTGTGGACAGACTGCGGGCTTACGCAGATGCGCATACTGGATGAGTTTCAGGCTGGATTCGGCGAGATAGGCAACGCTGACAGTGTCTCGATAAGGCGCAAGGCCGATGGTGGCGTGCGCAATGAACGGGATCGTGCTGCGGAACTTCATTTCGGGCAGCACCGTCACATTCGGCGCCGGCGCCATCGCCTGTCCGCAGCCGATGACAACGAAGTGCACCTTCGGAAACAGTGGGGCTGCGACCGCGAAGAAGTCCGCGTCGAACAGCATCGAGCCGACCGACACCGCCACCGGTCCTAACCCGTCATAGGGGCTGTTATCAGCAATCTCGAAGTCATGAGGGTCGAGCGCTTGGCCAACGTAGAAGGTGCGGTCGCGCGCCCAGGCGAATTGAGACGCCATCTTGCGGCCGAGCAGGCAGAAATAGTCGAACTCGCTGCAGTAACGCTGCAACAACGCCTGGAGGTGCGGGTGCGCGCCTATCGTGTCGAGCGTATCGGCGCCGCGATAGATAAGCCGTGCGCTGGGATTAAGGTCACGGATGCGCGGCGCCATGGCGACACCTAGCCCGGACTCGACGATGATCACGTCCGCCGCGACGATCATCTGGTCGACTTGCCGGTTCGGCCAGCGGCCGTAGAGGTCATGCATTGGAACCATGGCGTTGCGCGCCAAAGCGGAGCCGCTCGTGAACGGATGGAAAGGCGTCCGCCAGAGATAACATTTGAGGTCGCCGGTTTGCTCGAGCCGGTTTGCTTTTGGCCAGAGCGATGACCGCAGATCGTGCTTCAGCAGCGAAATCGGGCTGAAGCGGATCGACAGAAACGTCGTGTCATAGCCCTTGCGGCACAGCTCGTCGGCGATCGCCTGAATGCTGCCGCGCCGCTTCATGCGCGGGTCATGGACGGACGAAATGACGAGCGCTTTCGGCCGATTGCTCAGTACTGCGCTATCCGCCAAGCCTCTGCTCCCCTCGTAGGTGCGCATTGCGCGAGCTAAGCCGCCGCTGCCGGCCGGCAAGTGGGAACGCACGAAGCGGTGAAGCGTTCACTGGGCTTTCCGGGGGTGCGTGCTTTATGCCCGCAGAGGAAACTTGGTACTGCGCTATACGCCGGCGGCTGCGGCCGTTGCGCGCTTTCGCGCGCCAAGCTGGCGGCTTCGCGTGCGCGGCGCAGACGCAAGCGCGCTGGCTGATGCGCCCGAAGCAGCGGCCGCATGGGCTCCCTGCTCCACTTTACGTTTCGCTGACTTCTTTTCGGCCGCGGTTCCCAACGCTAGCGCTGACGCTGAAATGCCTGCTGTCGCAGACGATGAAACCCGACGCCGTCATTTTGTGGTTGACCGAGGACGACGCCGAACAGCTGCCTGCGCACATCCGTCGCTTGCGAGGCTTGCGGATCGAGCAGGCGCCGGAGATTGGCTCCTTCAAAAAGATCATCCCCGCGCTGGCGCGCCATAGCGATGCATTCCTCGTCACTGCCGATGACGACGTGTTCTATCCCGCGAACTGGCTCGAAGACCTCGTTCGCGCTTATCGACCCGACGAAAAGGTAGCGCCTTGTCATCGCGCCCATCGGTTGCGGCTCACCAATAAAGGGAAACCGCGACCCTATGCCGACTGGCGCTTGTTGGGCGAACCAGAAGTTTCGGAGCTCGTGTTCCCGACCGGTGTCGGCGGGGTGCTGTTTCCACCGCACAGTCTGGATCCAGAGGTGCGCGACGCGGCGCGGTTCACATCGCTTTGCCCAGCCGGCGATGACGCTTGGCTCTATTGGATGGCCCGCCGCGCCGGCTGGCGGTTCAAGAAGATCGGCAAGCGACGGCACTTCACCTGCTGGCCCGGTTCGCAGAAGACCGCACTTCTGCACGAAAACACGACCGGCGGCGGCAATGACCGGCAAATCGCCGCGCTCGCGGACCATTACGGCTTCCCACCTCCGGCTGCCCGCGGCGCCGCGGCGGCGAAGAAAGCGGTCTCGTCATGGTGAGCGCAGCCGTTTATGACACGCCAGCCGCCGCGCCGACGCCACGCATCTGGGCGATCGAGGGTCTGCGCGCGTGGCTCGCCTGGGCGGTCGTCTTCGCGCACGTCATCCAAATATGCGGCCTCGATCGCAGCGTGCGCGGCCTTTGGGTCAGCCAGTTCCTGGCCACCGAAGCAGTCAACATTTTCATCATCATCAGCGGCTTTGTGATCACCAGCGTAGTCATTCAGCGCCAGGAGAGCTGGCGGCGCTACATCACCAGGCGCGCGTTCCGCATCTTCCCGGTCTATCTGTTGCTCTTGCCGATCGGCGCGGCGACGATGCTGCTGACGATCCCAACGCTTGAGCACATGAACTGGGCCGCCGATGCGCGGTTCAAATACGATGACACCGCGATCGCCACCGTCGAAAGCGTCAACGCTGCGCCGATGGCGCATTGGCTTCCGCATCTTCTGCTGTTTCAGGGCGCAATCCCCGACTCCACTTTGCCGTTCTCGCAGACGAGCTTCCTCGGTCCGGCTTGGAGCCTCTCGCTCGAATGGCAATTCTACCTGATTGCGCCTGCGCTGATTTGGATGCTGCGGCGACGGTTCAGCAGCATCATCGCGGTCGGCGCCATCGCCATTCTGGCCGTGCTTTCCCGGCTTGAAGTATTCGGCCATTTCAACCTGCCGAGTTTCTTCCCTGCTATCGGCTATCTATTCTTGGTCGGCATCGCCTCGCGGCTAGTGTTCGAGGATTTGCGGCGCACCCGCATCTACGCCATCGCCGTTGCGATCGGCTGCCTGGCCAGCGCGGCGCTGATCCAGCCCGTGTTCGCCATCGCGCTCTGGCTTGCGTTCCTCTCGCTGCTTATCGTCGCCGACCGCGCGCAGGGGCGGATCGAGAAAGCAGTCGTAACGGTGTGGCGCGGGGCCTTCTGTTCGAAGCCCGCCACCGCGCTGGGCGCGCGCTCCTATGCCGTTTATCTCGTGCATTGGCCGGTGATCCAGGCGGCCGCTTTTCTGCTGTTGCCGCTGGGGGATTTTTCGCAGTGGCAAGCGTTCGCGCTGATTGGCGCAGCTGCGCTGGCAGCGACGCTGCTGCTGTCGGAAGTGCTGCACAGGTTCGTCGAGCGGCCGATGATCCGGCTTGGCGCTTCCCTCGCCGCCCGAGCACCGCAGCGCCGCCCGCTGCCAGATAGGTTGGCGGAGGCGCCATGAACACGGCCGCCGCCATTGGCGCGCGCTGCGTGCGCGTGTGCTCCCGGCTGAACGAGTTCGCGGCTGTCTGGCCGACGCTCGCCGCGCCGCGTCCGAGCGCGCACGTTTTTCAGACGCGCGAATTTCTCGAAATCTGGCTAAAAACGATCGGCGCCGCGCGCAAAGTAAAGCCTTGCTTCGTCTCGATCACAGACGACGCCGGGCTGCACCTGCTCGCGCCGCTGGGGATCGAGGTTCGCCGCGGCGCTCGCGTGCTGACCTTCCTCGACGGCGGCGTCAGCGACTACAATGCCCCAATTGTCCTCTCCGCCCCGAACGGCTGCCCGCCGGCGCAGACACTCTGGCAGGACATCTTCGCCGCCGTCGGGCCGATCGACGCCGCCGTGTTTGAGAAAATGCCCTACATAGTAGGTGGCGCGGCCAACCCGCTTTGCGGCAGTACGGCTAAAGCTACGCCGCCTTCAGCTTACACGCTCCCGCTCATGGGGGACTGGACCAGCTACGAAGGGACGCGTCTCCATCGCGCCAAAGACAGCCGCCGCAAACGCCGGCGACTCGCCGAGGCAGGACCGGTGCGCTTCGTGATTGCAGAAACGAAGGCGGAAGTTGGCCGCCTATATACCGCTTTCATTCAGCAGAAGGCGCGCCGCTATATCGAAAAGAACGGCGTCGACGGCTTCGATCGGCCGGGCTACCGGCGCTATTTCGAGATGATGACGGAGCGGCTGCATCCGGCGCACGTGCATCTCTCGGCGCTCGAAGTGAACGGCGAATTGCTGGCGACGCATTGGGGGCTGACTTACGGCAAGCGCTTCTATTGCCTGATGCTCGCCTTCGCAGATTCGCCGCTGGCGCAATATTCGCCCGCCCGCCTGCTGGTCGAGGATTTGATCGCCTGGTGCTATGCGCGCGGCTTTGAGACCTTCGATTTCGGCGTCGGCGACACGCCATGGAAGACACTGCTCGGCGCGGAGGTCGCGCCGCTCTCGCACAGCGTGCTGCCGCTGACGCCGTACGGCTGGGCCTACGACAACGCCGCGCGCCTGAAGCGCCGTGTTCTCACGCCGCAACCAAAACCGGGCTCGCTGAGCCGCGATGGAGCCCATGCATGAGCGAGACTACCGAGCACTACGCGCCGCCTCGGCAGCTTTTCATCGACCGCGTCCACCGCGTGCCGCGGCTGTGGTCTAACGCTGAACTGGCGCGCGTTGGCGGGTTGTTCGATGGCGATGTCGTGAACGCCAGCGCCTGGCGCGATGAAGACAAGGCCGGCAAACACTATCGCGATTACTTCCCTCGCGCCCGCTCGTATTCAGTGACGAACTTCCGCGCTGACATGCGCGGCTTTCAAGGCGCGGACGGCGAGATATTTCTCGATCTGGAGCAAGACCTGCCGGAGGCGCTGCGCCGCGGCTTCGATGTCGTCTACAATCACACGACGCTCGAGCACGTCTACGACTTCCGCACGGCGTTCGCGAACATGGCGGCGATGACGCGTGACGCTTTGATCCTGGTCGTCCCGTGGCTGCAGCCGTTCCACAGCCATTATGGCGATTACTGGCGATTTTCGCCGCTGGCGATGTCGCGGCTGATGAGCGATTCCGGGCTCACGCCTGCGCGCATCACTTGGAATAGCGATAAGTTAGCTTCGGTTTACGTGTTTGCCGTCGGCGTGCGCGATCCGGAAAAGTGGCGCGGCGTTTTCGAGTTCGATTGCGCGCCAGACTCCGAGACGATGCTGCGTCCCGGCGAGCGCTTCGCCGGGCGCGACGCGCTGGTGGTGCCCTGGATGGACGCCGCACGCGGTTTGGCGCGGCGCACCGGCCTGCTGCGATCCGGCAAATGAGGATCGCCTACGTCCACAATATCGCCATGCCCGGACGTGAGGCGAACACGGTCAACGTCGCCAAGATGTGCAATGCGCTGAGCGGGCTCGGCGCCGAGGTGACGCTGATAGCCGCCAGCAGCGTGCGTGATGCCGCGCTGGGTGAAGCGGTGCGCGCGCACTATGGCTTGGAGCACAGGTTCGAGGCCTACGCACTTCCGGGTTTCGCAACCCGCCCCACCGCCGCGGCGCTCGCCGGCGCGATCCAGGCGCACCGGCTGGGCGCCGATTTGGTTTGGACCCGTGCGCCGCACGCAGCGCTCGCCGCGTGCGCTGCCGGCGTTCCCGTCCTGCTCGAAGTTCACACCGATCTCTCGGCTTTCAGCGCCCTCGGCCAGCATGCGTTTCGCCAAGTGATCCAGCAGCGAAATCTCGCGGTGGTAGTGGTCATCTCCGCCGCACTGGCGGATCATTTGGAAAGCGCTTTTCCTGCGCTGGGCGGTCGCATTATCATCGCGCACGATGGCGCGGACGATCGCGACGCCACGCCCGCGCCGGCTCGCACGCCGGGAGCGCCACTCGAAGTCGGCTATGTCGGCAGCTTGTATCGGGGCAAAGGCGTAGAACTGCTCGAGGCGCTGGCGCCGCGTGTGGCGCACCGCTTCACAGTCGTGGGGGCTGGGGCCGAGCAGCGGCGAGAGACAGCCCACCCGCTTAACCTGCGCTATGAGGCGGCGGTCGCGCACGCGGATGTGCCGGCTCTGCTGGCGCGGTTCGACGTGCTGATCGCGCCGTATCAGCGCGCGGTCATCGCCGCCGATGGGCGCACCGACACCGCCCGCTGGATGTCGCCGCTCAAACTGTTCGAATACATGGCGGCGCGGCGTGCGATTGTGACCTCTGATCTCCCAGTCATTCGCGAAGTGCTGCAAGACGGCGAAACGGCGGTGCTGTGCGACCCGGACGATCTCTCAGCGTGGGCGGGCGCGCTCGACAGGCTGCACCGGAATCAAGCTCTGCGTTCCGCCATTGCCGAGGAGGGTTACCAGCGCTTCCGCAGCCAACACACTTGGCGTCGCCGCGCTGAGGCGATCCTGAACGGGGTCGCCCCGCTCCTCCAAACACGCCGCCGCCGCAACAAACGCGCCCCGCAGGCGGCGGGGGAAGGCGTGTCCCCGCCCCAGTAGCGCCGCCCTATGCATCGCGCCTATAGGCGCTAGCGCATTTCCTCTAAGCGGCGCGCTGCGGGCGACGGTTTAACTAGCCGCCGCAAGCGGGGTTAATCCATGAAACGAAATGGCCTGACGATCGACGACGCGCTGGCGGCGTTCATCGAAACCGAGGCGCTGCCGGGAACGGGCGTCAGCGTAGACCACTTTTGGAGCGGGTTTGCCGCTTTGGTGGGGGAGCACCGCACGCGCAATCGGATGCTGTTGAACAAGCGCGATCAGCTGCAGGCGAGAATCGACGCCTGGTACGCCGCCGCCAATGGTGTTTTCGACGCTGCGGCGCACGAAAACTTCTTGCGCGAGATCGGCTATCTGGTGGGCGCGCCGGCTCCCTTTGAGATCGAAACGACGAACGTCGACACCGAGCTTTGCCGCACCGCCGGTCCGCAGCTCGTCGTGCCCGCCAGCAACGCGCGCTATGCACTGAACGCCGCCAACGCACGCTGGGGCAGCCTCTACGACGCGCTTTATGGCACAGATGCGATCGACGAGAGCGACGGCGCCGAACGCGGCGGCGGCTACAACCCCGTTCGCGGCGATAAGGTCGTCGCCGCCGCGCGCGCGTTTCTGGACCGCGCAGCGCCCCTGGCGGAAGGCAGCCATGTTCATGCGAGCAGCTACACCGTCTCGGGCGATCGGCTGCTCATCGATCTTGGCGGCCGCACACCAACGCAGCTGACCCACCCCGGCCGCTTCATAGGTTATCGCGGCGACGCCGAGCGCCCGGACGCGATTTTGCTCCGCAATAACGGCCTTCATATCGAAATCGCGATCGACCGACGCCATCCAATCGGCGCGCGCTACAGTGCGGGCGTCACCGACATCATTTTGGAATCCGCGGTCAGCACGATCATCGACCTCGAAGACTCTGTCGCCGCCGTCGACGCAACCGACAAAGCCGCGTGCTACCGCAACTGGCTCGGCCTCATGCGCGGCGACTTGGCGGCGCAGTTCGACAAGGGCGGAAGCGTGGTGGCGCGGCGCATGAACGAGGACCGCATCTACACGCACGTGAACGGCGATACGCTGTCGCTGCCAGGACGGGCGATGCTGCTCGTGCGGAATGTCGGTATGCATATGTATACCGACGCCGTCCTCGACGCCGAGGGTGAGGAAATCCCCGAAGGTTTGCTCGACGCGGCCGTCACCGCCCTTTGCGCCATACACGATCTCAGGGGCCTCGGCAGCGTCTGCAACTCACGCGCCGGTTCTATCTACGTGGTCAAGCCGAAGCTGCATGGGCCGGAGGACGTGACCTTCGCGGTCGATGTGTTCGCCGACGTCGAACGCATGCTGAGCCTCGCGCCCGAGACGATCAAGATCGGCGTTATGGACGAGGAGCGGCGCACCAGCGTCAATCTCGCCGCCTGCATCCACGCCGCGCGCAAGCGGCTTGTGTTCATCAATACCGGCTTTCTCGACCGCACCGGCGACGAGATCCACACCGCCATGCGCGGCGGCCCTGTGATGCGCAAAGCGGCCATGAAGGAGGCGGCGTGGATCAGGGCGTACGAGGCGCGCAATGTCGGCATCGGCCTCGCCTGCGGCTTGAGCGGGCGCGCACAGATCGGCAAAGGCATGTGGGCCGCGCCCGACAAGATGGCTGACATGCTGGCGCAGAAGGGCGCGCATCCGAAGAGCGGCGCCAACACCGCCTGGGTCCCCTCGCCGACCGCCGCAACCTTGCACGCAATGCACTATCACGAGACCGATGTATTCGCGTTGCAGTCGGAGATGCGCAAGCGCGCGTATCAAGGCGGGCTGACCGAGCTTCTGACCGCACCGTTCGTCGTCAAGGTCCCCAATCCCGCTGAGCGGATCGAAGAACTCGATAATAACATACAAGGCGTCCTCGGTTATGTCGTGCGATGGATTGACCAAGGGGTCGGCTGCTCGAAAGTGGCGGACGTCCATAACGTCGGATTGATGGAAGACCGCGCGACGCTGCGCATCTCGTCCCAGCACGTCGCCAACTGGCTGCGCCACGGTGTGGTCGCAGCGAACGAGGTGGAAGTCTCACTCCGGCGCATGGCGGTGGTGGTGGACAAGCAAAACGCGGGCGATCCGCTCTACCGGCCGATGGCGCCCACCTTCGACGGCTACGCCTTTCAAGCCGCGCGAACGCTTCTTTTCGAAGGTGAAGCGCAGCCTAACGGCTACACCGAGTTCATCCTTCACGCTTGGCGGCGCAAGGCCAAACAAGCCGCGCATTGATCGCCGCCACGGCGCGGCTGAGAATGGGCGCCAAGGGAGACGCCCCATGACCATCCGGACTGAACGCGCAGACGCCGTTTTCATCGTCACCATCGATCGGCCCCAGCGGCGCAACGCTGTCGATTTACCGACGGCGCGCGCCTTGTTCGAAGCGTTCTGCGCCTTCGACGCCGACGATACCGCGTCCGTCGCAATTCTCACCGGTGCGGGCGGCGGGTTTTGCGCCGGCGCTGATTTGAAAGCGCTGGCGGAGGGTGAAAGCGGAAAGCGCGTCGAGCCGGGCGGCGTCGGTTCCTTCGCGCCAATGGGGCCGACGCGGCTGCGGCTCGGCAAGCCCGTAATCGCGGCGATCGAAGGTTATGCTGTCGCCGGAGGCGCCGAACTTGCGCTGTGGTGCGATCTGCGCGTGATGGCTGAGACTGCCGTGTTCGGGATTTATTGCCGCCGCTTCGGTGTGCCGCTGGTCGATCTCGGCACCATTCGGCTGCCGCGCCTCATCGGCCACTCGCGCGCAATGGACCTGTTGCTCACCGGTCGCGCCGTCGATGCGCGCGAAGCCCATGCCATCGGCCTCGCGAACCGCATCGCGGCGCATGGCGAGGCGCTTGAGTGCGCAATTGCGCTCTCGAAGAACTTGGCCGCGTTGCCGCAGACCTGCCTTCGCCGCGACCGGCTATCGGCGCTTGAGCAATGGGACCTTGAGGAAAGCGCCGCGATCGATAACGAGATCGCCCACGGCCTCGTTACCTTGCGTTCCGGCGAAACCGCTTCCGGCGCACAGCGCTTCAGCGCCGGCGAAGGCCGCCACGGCGCGTTCGATTAGACGCGTCCCGTTACTGGGACCAATGCGCCAGTAACCGCGCTCGCTTCGTCCGACACGAGAAAGAGCATCACGCGCGCAAGCTCTTCCGGCTGCACCCAGAGCTTCGGGTCGGCATTGGGCATGTCTTTGCGGTTTTGCGGTGTGTCGATCGTCGAAGGCAGCACCGCATTCACGCGCACTCGTCCCTTCAGCTCTTCGGCCAAGCTCTCGGTCAATCTGTGTACGCCGGCCTTCGACGCCGCATAGGGCCCAAACCCGGCGCCAGCCTTCAACGCGCCCAGCGCGCCGACATTGACGATGGCCCCTTTGCTTTCAACCAGGTGCGGCAACGCCACGCGCGATGCGTTTAGGGCCGTCTTCAGATTGAGCGCATACATGCGGTCCCACGTGATCGCGTCCGCGTTCGCCAAGTCGCTCCAGACGAAGCCGCCGGCGATATTCAAAAGCGCATCGATGCGCCCTGCTTGCTCGGCAATCTGGCGGATCGCGGCGGCCGCCGCTTCAGCGTTCGTCAGATCGACGCCGCCGAACGAAAGCGGGGTGACCTCTGCCGGCGCCGGTGCGCGATTAATTTCGGCAACAATCCAGCCGCATTCGCGCGCAGTATTGGCTACGACTTGACCGAGCGCACCGGTAGCGCCCGTAATGACGATGACTTTGTCTTGCATGCCGCGCCGCCTCTTTGCTCGACGCTTCTAACGCGGCGCGGCCGCATCCGAAAGCGCGGGCGAAGGCATCTTTAGTGCGGGGCGGGAATTCCCCCGCCTCATGCCTTGCTTGGCGCGGCGGCTTCGGCCGCCCGCCCTTTTTAGCTCCGTGCTTTCATTTCGGCCATGACGCGCTGCGCGTAGGCGCGACTGACCGGCACTTCATCGCCGCTCTGCAGCACGGCCATCAGCCGGCCGTTGGCGTCGCGGCGCACGGCCTTGAGCCGCTTCCAGTTCACGAACGCGGAGCGGTGAACGCGCAGCATCACGTTGGGATCGAGCTTCTCTTCGAGGTGAGACATGGTCTCCCGGTGCAGCAGCGTGCGCCCTTCCCAATAGAGCCGGACATAATCGCGTTCGGCTTCGATGCGCTCGACGTCATCCACCGGCACGCGCAGGAAGCGGCCGCGGTCGCGGATCCAGAATTCCTTTTCGTAGTGCGGCCCCTCGCGCTCATCCGCTTCCTTTTTGAGAGCGTCGAGCACGGCCGCCAATTCTTCGGCGCGTTTGCCGGCGCTTTGCGCCGCCCGGCGCTCGCGCGCGCGGACGAGCGCGGACGCCAGCCGCTCGAACTCGACCGGCTTCACCAGGTAATCGACAGCGGAGGTCTCGAACGCGCGCACTGCGTAGGAGTCGAACGCAGACACGAAGATCACGGCGGGGCCGCCGCTGTCCTCCACAGCGTTCGCTACCTCGAAGCCGTCCGCCAGCGGCATCTTGATATCGAGCAGCACGACATCGGGCCGCAGATCGCGCATCGCATTGATGGCTTGCACGCCGTCGCTGGCGGCGCCGACAATCTCGACATCCGGAATGTCTTCCAGCGCCAGCTTCATCCGGCGCAGCGCCAACGGTTCATCGTCAGCTAAGAGCAGGCGCAGGGGTTCGGCCAACACGTTCTTCCTCCACTGGCAACCAGATTTCGACGCGACACCCGTGCGGCTCGCGATTGCGCGCGCTAAGGCCGCCGCGCCCGCCATAAATCAGTTCAAGGCGCTCGCGCGCGTTGGCGAGGCCGACGCCGCGGCGGCGGCGCGGATCGCCTTCCGGCGGTAGGCCTGGGCCATCGTCCTCGACGGTGATCCGCAGAAGGTCGCCGTCGCGCGTCGCGCTGACATCGATGCTGCCGCCCTCGACGCGCGGCGTGATCGCATACTTGATCGCGTTCTCGAGGATGGGCTGCAGGATGAGGCTCGGCAGCCGTACGTTCTCAAGCCCCGGCTCGATCGAGAACTTGACCTTTAGCTTGTCATCGAACCGGGTCTGCTCGATCTCGAGATACTTGCGCTGCGCTTCCATCTCTGCGGTCAGCGCCGCCATCTCGGTCGGCTGGCGATCGAGCGAATAGCGCAGGAAGCCAGCCAGCTTCAGGATCATGCTTTCCGCCTGGGCGTTGCGCTTTTCCAGCACCAGGGTCGAGATCGCGTTCAGCGTGTTGAACAAGAAGTGCGGATTGATCTGGTAGTGCAGCATCTTGAGCTGTGCGTCGTAGGCCAACGCTTGCGCCCGTGCGACCGCGCGCGCTTGCGCCATGGTTTCGAAATGATAGCCGAGCAGCGCCTGCGTCAGTCCCCAAAGCGGCAGCGCCCAGCCGAATTGGAAGAGATAGATAATGAACGGGTACGGCTCGGGCGTGAATTGCGCGAGCCAAAGCGGCCAGACTTGTTCGCTGTATTGCGTCAGCGGCGCGAGCGCCAAAGCGCCCAGCACCAGCGCAAGATTACGCGCCCAGTTCGAGCGGCTGGCGCGCGGGCCGGCGACGACACCCAGCAAAAGACCCGTCAGCACCGCGTAGCTCGCAACTACGGTGATGCGGTTCAAAAGATATGGAAAATCGCTCGGGTCGTCTGGCGGGTCGGCTGCAGCGGCCGCAGTCCGGAAGGCGAAATACATCAGCCAGAACGCGACGTGCGCGCCCCAGCGTGTCCAGCCCGGATGATCGAGCAGACCCTTGGCGCCGCCACTATCGACCTGCCCAAACAGCATGCGCCAGCCTAGCTAACTCAGCGGCACAAAGTGTATCGCGCAGTGCAGCGCGGCCGCCCATTCGTCGCAGTTCCATGTCGGTTCGTCGCGGGCTCGCGCGGCGGGCGATGAATTCACTTCGCCTGCGCGGCTTCGGCGCCAACGCGCTCAGCCGAACGCGTCTCGGCCGGCATCGCAAGCTCAAAAGCGTATTCGACGAACACGTCTTCGAGAGCGGCGACGGAGAGCAGTAGCTTCTTGCTGAAGATGGCCCAGTCGCGCGCGAGCCCATTCTTCGGCTTTTTCATCAGTGGCCAATGCAGCGCCGCCATCTCGAGCTCCGCGCGCCAGACGATCTCATGCATGTTCGAGATCGAGACCCAACGCGTGTGCTCGAGGTTCGCCATTACGTAACGTGTGTTGCGCTGGCGGCGATGCTGGCGAAAGCGCGGCGCGAACGGGTTTGGCGTTGTCACCAGGATGCGGCCGTTGGGGCGTAGATGGCGCTTGGCGAAGTTGAGCAGCGCGACGGGATCGTTCACGTGTTCGATCACATCGCCAATGAAAACGCGGTCGAAGCGATCGCCGAGATCGACATCGCTCGTTGCATCGACTTGGCGGAAGTCGAAGCCCTTGGCGTTGTAGTGTTCGCAGAGCTCCGGCATCAGCTCGGCGGCGACGACGCGCTTGGCCACGCGGGCGATGCGGCCGTGCTCCCAGCCCTCTTCCGAAAAGAACGAGACGTCGTGCTCGCCGGCGCCGATATCGAGCACCTCCTGGCCTCGGCAGAAATCGAGCACCATGTCGAGGCGCGAGATTTCCTCGATGCGCGTGATTGAGCGCAGAAACGCGTCGAGCCCGAGCGTCGCCTGGCGATTGGTCGGATCGGAGGAGACTTTACGCCAATCAAACATGCGAACGTTCGCCCACCTGCTGCAATTCCGCTGACAGCGCACGCCAGAAGGCCTCGGCGCCGTACTTGGCGCGCAGAGCGGCGCGCCCCTTCTCGGCTTTGGCCCGGAGAGCGTCAAGATTCGCCAGCGCCTCGGTTGCTGCGCGCGCCAACGCCGCTGCATCCCCGACCGGGAACAGCGCGCCATAGACGCCGTCGGCGAGCGCTGCGCGATTGCCGGGAATGTCGCTGGCGATGATCGGCGCACCGTGGTCGAGCGCCTCCTGTAGGAGGTACGGCAGCCCTTCCCACAGCGACGGCAGCACCAAAATGTCTTGGCTATGGAAATGGCTGAACGGCGACGCCAGCCAGCCGGCGAACTCAGCCTCAACGCCGGCGGCGGCAGCTGCCGCGCGCATTTCGCCCTCGAGTTCGCCAGCGCCGACGAAACGCAACGCCGGACGATCACTGAGCCGCGCAACTGCGGCGATCAAAGTGAGCGGTTGCTTGGTGTCGATGAAGCGGGCGACGAAATTGAGCCGCGGCCGATCACCGGGTGGCAGAGCCGGCGCGGGCGCGGCGACATAGGGATTGCCGAGTTGAGCGACGCGCACGTTCGGCAGCGCAGAGCGCGCCGCGGCGGTCTGCGCGCCATTCAACGTGACGATCAAATCGGCCCGGCCTTTGCGCTTCAGCTTGTCGGAATGGCAGACCGCGGCTGTGCGCACGCGCGGAAACAGCCGCTTCATGGCGCCCAGCGCCAAATCGCTGTGCACGATGGCGACGTCGGGCACCGCGCCGCCGCCGGCGTCGAGCGCGGCGCGGCGCAGATTTGATATGTCCGGTAAGAGTGCGAACAGCGGCGACGTCATGCTCGCGGGCGCGCCGATCATCGCGCCGGACTCGCGCACAACCTCGGGCGCGGGCCCACGATAGAGCGCGGCCGAGCGAACACCCGCGGCGTCGAACATGCGCGCATAGTGCGTGACGGCGCTCAAGATGCCGCCCCGCCCCTTCATCATCGCAACCTGCAGAGCGAACATGAGCCTCCCCGATGGCAATGCTCTAGGCTTTTTGCATTCAAGGCAAAACCAGCAGACCTGATGCGCGGAAGCTCTTGGCGCGATGCCTCAAACGCAAAAAGCCCCGCTGCTTCCAGCGGGGCTTTCAGATCCGAATGCGGTTTTTGGGTGCGGGAGTAGGATTTGAACCTACGACCTTCAGGTTATGAGCCTGACGAGCTACCGGGCTGCTCCATCCCGCGGCATTTGCATTCGAACGTTTCCGTTCTCCGATACGCAAACGGCCGCGTGTTTAGCGCGGCCGGTTTCGTCACGGCCGAAGCCGTCATTGTGATTGAGGGTTCTAGAACTTTTCTCGAATGCGCCTAGCAGACCCGGCAACGACCTACTCTCCCATGCCTTAAGACATAGTACCATTGGCCCTGGGGGACTTAACGACTGAGTTCGGGATGGGATCAGGTGGGGACCCCCCGGCATAGCCGCCAGGTCGGCAAGGCGCATTCAAACATCTTGTACAAAACAAGACGGTGACATTGTCTGTTGCGTTCGTTGTTCTCGCATGAGGCGACGCAGTCGTCGCCGTACATGAACGAAGATCGTTCAAGCCGATTGAGCTATTAGTACCAGTCAGCTTCAAGCCTCGCGGCTCTTCCACACCTGGCCTATCAACGTAGTAGTCTTCTACGGCTCTCTAGGGAAACCTAGTTTTGAGGGGGGTTTCACGCTTAGATGCTTTCAGCGTTTATCCCGTCCGCACTTAGCTACCCAGCTGCGCTCTTGGCAGAACGACTGGTGCACCAGAGGTGCGTTCATCCCGGTCCTCTCGTACTAGGGACAAATCCTCTCAAGTTTCCAACACGCACGGTAGATAGGGACCAAACTGTCTCACGACGTTCTGAACCCAGCTCACGTACCACTTTAAATGGCGAACAGCCATACCCTTGGGACCTGCTCCAGCCCCAGGATGTGATGAGCCGACATCGAGGTGCCAAACCGCCCCGTCGCTATGGACGCTTGGGGGCGATCAGCCTGTTATCCCCGGAGTACCTTTTATCCGTTGAGCGATGACCCTCCACACACGGGATCACCGGATCACTATGACCGACTTTCGTCTCTGCTCGACTTGTCAGTCTCGCAGTCAGGCAGGCTTATGCCATTGCACTCAACAACCGATGTCCGACCGGTTTGAGCCTACCATCGCGCGCCTCCGTTACTCTTTGGGAGGCGACCGCCCCAGTCAAACTGC
>Ga0196971_1000118_pt1:75000-77647 | contig 77647 bp, 70 predicted proteins | sample S1v_1013CmetaG_FD_148660 | JGI IMG/M metagenome (GOLD analysis project Ga0196971, IMG submission 148660) | Soil microbial communities from Anza Borrego desert, Southern California, United States - S1+v_10-13C | ecosystem: Environmental > Terrestrial > Soil > Desert | place: USA...
GACGCTCTGCCTCCAACACCGGCAAATGCCGAATGCGCCGGTCGGTCATCCGGCCGAGGCAATGATCGATGGTTTCGTTGAGATGGGCGGTGATCACGTTGCGGGTCATCGCAGCGCCTACCTCGGTCGATAGCGCAACAGTGCCGCGCCGGGCCACTTCACGCACCAGGTCGCGCTCGGAAAACACGCCAATCAACGCGCCTTCGCCATCGATGACGACGAGCGCGCCTACTCTGCGCGTGTGCAGCTCTTCAGCGGCTTGCTGCAGCGTTGCGCTCGCCGGCAACGTGTGCACGTCCGCGCCTTTGCCCTGCAGCACATTGGCGATCAGCATGGGCATTCCTCCTTCGACCCACCTCTGACGTCGGCCAAGGATGCGCTCCCCGTCCGCGCGCTTCAAGCGCGAACACCCGAGCATGGCCAGATACCGCGCCGGGCGTTAAGGTCCGTTCATGGCTGCGTACAAAGACAAGGTTAAACAGGATCTAGACCGCTGGATTGGCGCCGGACTCGTCGGCGCTGACCAGCGCGAGGCGATCCTCGCCACCATACCAGACGCACGCCGCATGGACGCCGCCACCGCCCTTGCCTGGGTTGGCGGATTGTTGCTTGGCATCGCCGTCATCGCCTTCGTCGCCGCCAATTGGGAGATAACACCCAAGCTCGTGCGTTTTGCCGTGCTTTTGCTGGCCTTTCTCACGCTCGCTGGCGGCGGCGCCTGGGCCGCGCACAAAGAACGAAACGTGCTTAGCAACATCTTATTGATGATAGCCGCGCTCGTGTTCGCCGCCTCGATAGGTCTCACAGGACAAATCTTCGATATCGCCGGCGACCCCAAAGCGGCTTCGTACGGCGCCGGCGTCGCGGCGTTCGCACTTGCGCTGGCGGGGCGCTCGACTGGCGCAGCCGTCGTCGGCGTCGTTTTCATCGCGCTTGGCGATTTCACGGATCGGCACTGGTTTGCCGGCGCTGAATCGGAAGCGCCGTGGATGCTCGTGTTCGCGCCGCTTGCAGCGTATCTCGCATTACGCTGGGCTTCGGCGCCGCTGGCGCACGTCTCGGCGTTAGCCATCCTCTATTGCTTCGGCTGGTTCGCCGCGCGCTTCGAGGCTGACGCCGCGGTCACGTTCTTTCTGTCGATCATCCTCGGAGCGGCGGCCGCCGGCGCGCGCTGGCTCTACCAGCAGGACCGTCCCTTCGCCGGCATTTTCTACGGCCATTTTGCCTGGGGCGCGTTGGCCCTCTTCGCCATCGCTGGCTATCTGCCATGGTTCGGCGGCGAGGACGGCAATGGCGGCATCGCCCATCGCATCGTCTGGCTCGCCGCGTCCGGCGGCTTGCTCGCGCTCGGCCGCTTCGACCGCCACGGCCTCGTCACGGCGGTGGGCGTGTTAAGCATTATCGGGGCGATCTGCGCGCTGCTCTCCGATCTCGGCCTCGATCTCCTCGCCGCGGCCGGCGTCTTCCTGCTCTGCGCCATCGCCGCGCTCGTCGGCGGCCTCATCCTGCGCCGTAAAGAGAAAACGACATGAAGGTGAACGCCGCACCCCGCATCCTTCTCGTCGCCGCCGCTTGTGCGCTGTCGCTAATTGCGCTCGTCGTCAGCGAGGCGCTGGCGCGCCAGAGCGGACAAGAAGTGTTGGTGCCGATCGAGGCGATCGATCCGCGCTCGCTGCTCCAGGGCCATTACGTGGCGCTGAGCCTCACGCAGCGGCTCGAGCCGGGCGAGACCTGCCCTACCGGCGGCGAACTCGAATGGATTGCGCTGCGTGAACAAGGTGGCGTCTACATCGCCGTCGGCGGCGCCGACTCGCGCGAACAGGCGCAATTGCTCGGGCTGCCGGTAAAAGGCTCGTTCACGTGCCAAGAGCCCTCGCCAGCACTGCCGGACGCCGACGCGACGCCGGGCTGGCTGCGGCTCGATCTCGGTGTCGATCGCTTTCACATCAACCAAACCGAGGCGCTGCGCATCGAAGAGGTGCTGCGCGCGCAAACCGCCGATGAGCCGGTGCGCGCACACGCCGTCATCTCCATCGGCCGCGACGGTCGCGGTCGCCTCAAGGGCGTTGTGGTTGACGGCGAACGCCTCGAACTCAACTGGCTCTGATCCGGTGTCAGCAAAGAACAGATTTCTTAACGCTGCACGCACGGCGCGCCATTCTGACACCTGACACCTGACTCCCGACACCTGCCGGGTGGCACGTCCGTTGCTTTCTCGCTCCGCAGACGAATTTGTCGGAGCGAAATCCATTGCGGACGTTCATCCTAATCAGTGCAGCTACGCTGGCGTTCGCCACCGCCGCGTCTGCTGACCCCATCCCCAGCGGCGCTGGCGATTTCTCCGGCGGCTTCGGCATGGGCTGGGAAAGCTTCGACCGCCCAATCAATCCTTCGACCCGCGACGAGAACGGCAACCGCGTCATCGTCAATGGCCGCATGGAAATCGAAGGCACGCTCACCGGCGGCCTGCAAGACAGCTTCTCCGGCGGCATTGGCTCAGCCCAAGCCATCGGCAACCAACTGAACGTGGTCACCCAGGGCAATTACAACACGGTGATCGTGGACTCGACCCAAATCAATAACGGCGATGTCACCGCCGTGATCGGAGACGATTGATCATGCGCGCGCTGAAAACTCTCGCCGCGGT
>Ga0196971_1000119_pt1 | contig 76484 bp, 68 predicted proteins | sample S1v_1013CmetaG_FD_148660 | JGI IMG/M metagenome (GOLD analysis project Ga0196971, IMG submission 148660) | Soil microbial communities from Anza Borrego desert, Southern California, United States - S1+v_10-13C | ecosystem: Environmental > Terrestrial > Soil > Desert | place: USA: California...
CAGCGAAGCCAGGATCGAGATGAGGATCATGTTCGCGTATTCGGCCAGGAAGAACATCGCGAAGGACATGCCCGAGTACTCGACCATGTGGCCCGCAACGATTTCCGATTCGCCTTCCACCACGTCAAACGGATGGCGGTTGGTTTCGGCGATGCCCGAGATCACGTAGATCACGAAAATCGGCAGCAGCGGCAGCCAGTTCCACGACAGGAAGTTCAGGCCCTTGTCGAAGAAGAAGCCCTTGTTCTGGCCGTTGACGATGTCGATGAAATTCAGGCTGCCCGATACCAGCAGCACGATGACGAGCGCGAAGCCCATCGAAATTTCATAGGACACCATCTGCGCCGAAGCACGCATGGCGCCGAGGAAGGCATACTTCGAGTTGGACGCCCAGCCGGCGATGATCACGCCGTACACTTCCATCGAGGTGATCGCCATCACGAACAGGAGGCCGGCATTGACGTTTGCCAGCACGGCTTCCGGTCCGAACGGGATCACGGCCCACGCGGCCAGCGCGGGCATGATCGTCATGATCGGCGCGATCACGAACAATGCCTTGTTGGCACGGGCGGGAACGACGATTTCCTTGAGCAGCAGCTTCAGCGCGTCGGCGATAGGCTGCAGCAGTCCGGCGGGACCCACCCGGTTCGGGCCGAGGCGGATATGCATCCAGCCGATCATCTTGCGCTCCCACAGGGTGAGGTAGGCGACGCAGCCCATCAGCGGCAGCACCACGACGACGATCTTGACCAGGTTCCAGACCAAGGGCCACACACCGCCGAACAGGTCCTGCCCGGTTGCGTTGATGGTCATGAGCATTTGATCCATTACGCTTTCTCCACACTGATTGCGCCGAACATGCCACCCAGGCTTGCGGTCGACGGATGCGCAGCGGAAACGCGGACCACATTCGCCGGCAGCCTCGGATCAACGGCAGCCGTAAGCACAGCGCTGCCCTGCCCTTGCGTGACCTTGACCTGCGCACCGTCGGCGATGCCGAGCTGTTGCGCGAGCGCTTCGGAAATCGCTGCCTTAGGCGCCTTTGCAAGCGAGGTCAGCTGGAGCGAATCTGCGCGGCGGACGATCGCGTCGGTGAAGTAGATCGGCACATCGGCGATGCGCTCGATCTGCACGGAACCGGTTGCCTTTGCTGCCTGCAGCGGCAGGCTCGCGTTGTTGTTCAGGCGCGATGCCAGATCAGCTTCTTCCGCCAGCTTCGTGCCGAGCAGCTCGATGCGGATCTCTTCCGAGGTTTCATAGTTGAAGCCCTGGATATCCAGCATGTTGCCGAGCACGCGCAGCACCTTCCACGCCGGACGCGTTTCGCCCAGCGGCTTGACCGTGCCATTGAAGCCTTGTGCCCGGCCTTCGCAATTGACGAAGGTGCCGGAGGTTTCGGAGAACGGTGCGATCGGCAGCAGCACGTCGGCGTATTCCGCGGCGTGCTTGTAGGGAGTCATGGCGACAACCATGTCCGCCTTGCCGAGCGCGGCGCATGCCAGCTGCGGGTCATAGCAATCGAATTCCGGCTCGGCGTGCAGCAGCACGTATGCCTTGCGCGGCTGCGCAAACATTTGCAGCGCATTGGCACCCTTGCCCGGGATCGCGTTGGCGATATAGCCGCCCACGGTATTTGCTGCCTCGGTCAGGTAGCCGAACTTCGCATCGGTCTGCTGCGCGATCCACTGGGCGGCAGCGTGCAGCTGCGAGGCTTGCGGATGCTGTGAAGCAGCGTTGCCCAGGACAACGATCCTGCGCTCGCCGGACAGCAGGCTGGCAGCGATACCCTTGGCGACCTCGCCGGCCTCGATGCCGTCGAAGCCTGCCGGGACGCTCATGTTCTTTGCTTGCGCGACAGCCACCACCACCTCGCTCAGGCCGGCCAGCCAATCGGACGGGGCCTTGACCATGCGGTTGGTGAGCGGGATCGCCAGATCGTCGTCGGTAGCATTCAGGACGCTGACCTTCGCCCCGTGCTTGGCCGATTGGCGCAGGCGTGCGGCGAGCAGCGGATGGTCCTTGCGCAGGAAGGAACCGATCACGAACGCGCGGTCGGCTGCCCCGAAGTCAGTGATCGACATGCCCAGCCACGGCGTGACCTTGCCATCCAGGGAAAAGTCGGACTGGCGCAGGCGGAAATCGACGTTGTCGGAGCCCAGGCCGCGGACCAGCTTCTGCAGCAGCGAGAGCTCCTCCAGCGTGGAATACGGTGCAGCCAGCGCGGCAATTGCGTCGGCGCCGTGATCCTTGCGGATGTCCATCAGGCCGTGCGCCACGTATTCGAGCGCGGTCTGCCAGTCAGTCTCGATCCACTTGCCGTCCTGCTTGATCATCGGGACGGTCAGGCGCTCGGGGCTGTTCAGGCCCTCGTAGGAGAAGCGGTCCTTGTCGGACAGCCAGCATTCGTTCACGCCTTCGTTCTCGAGCGGGAGCACGCGCATCACCTTGCCGCCCTTGACCTGGACGATCAGGTTGGCACCGAGGCCATCGTGCGGGCTCACCGAGCGGCGGCGGGACAGCTCCCAGTTGCGCGCAGTGTAGCGGAACGGTTTGGAGGTCAGTGCGCCGACAGGGCACAGGTCGATCATGTTGCCCGAGAGTTCGGAATCGACTGAGTTGCCGACGAAAGTCGTGATCTCGGAGTGTTCGCCGCGGTTCAGCATGCCGAACTCCATCACGCCGGCGATTTCCTGGCCGAAGCGGACGCAGCGCGTGCAGTGGATGCAGCGTGCCATCTCGCGCATGGAGATCAGCGGGCCGGCATCCTTCGGATCGATGACGCGCTTTTCCTCTTCATAACGCGATGCGGATGGACCATAACCTACCGCGAGATCCTGCAACTGGCACTCGCCGGCCTGATCGCAGATCGGGCAGTCCAGCGGGTGATTGATGAGCAGGAATTCCATCACGCTCTTCTGCGCCTTGATCGCCTTGTCGCTGGCAGTGCGCACGATCATGCCGTTGGTGACGGGAGTCGCGCAAGCCGGCAGCGGCTTCGGTGCCTTCTCGACTTCGACCAGGCACATGCGGCAGTTGGCCGCGATGGACAGTTTCTTGTGATAGCAAAAGTGCGGAATGTAGGTGCCAAGCTTGTTGGCAGCGTCCATCACCATGCTGCCTTCCTGGACCTCCACCTTCTTGCCGTCAATTTCGATTTCAACCATGGCTTTTGCCTAAGTATTGTTTGGCGCGCAGTGCGCGCCTTGTCAAATCAGTGAGTGGCGTGAGATGCGCCTCACATCAAACGTATGCGGGGACGATGCAGCGCTTGTGTTCGATGTGGTATTCGAATTCGTCGCGGAAGTTCTTCACGAACGCGCGAACCGGCATCGCCGCGGCGTCACCCAGTGCGCAAATGGTGCGGCCCTGGATGTTGTCGGCGATCGAGTTCAGCATGTCGAGGTCGTCCGCCCGGCCCTGGCCATGTTCGATGCGATGGATCATGCGGTACAACCAGCCGGTGCCTTCGCGGCAAGGCGTGCACTGGCCGCAGGACTCTTCATAGTAGAAGTACGACAGGCGCAGCAGCGACTTCACCATGCAGCGGGTTTCGTCCATCACGATCACCGCCCCGGAGCCGAGCATCGAGCCTGCCTTGGCGATGGAGTCATAGTCCATGTCGGTGTTCATCATGACTTCGCCGGTCAGTACAGGCATCGACGAACCGCCGGGGATGACGGCCTTGATCTTCTTGCCGTCGCGCATGCCGCCCGCGAGTTCGAGCAGCTTGGCAAACGGCGTACCGAGCGGCACTTCATAGTTGCCCGGGCGCGCCACGTCGCCGGACATGGAGAAGATCTTGGTGCCGCCGTTGTTCGGCTTGCCCAGTGCAGCATACGCTTCGCCGCCCATGCGCATGATGAACGGCACGGCTGCAAAGGTTTCCGTGTTGTTGATCGTGGTCGGCTTGCCGTACAGGCCGAAGCTGGCCGGGAACGGAGGCTTGAAGCGCGGCTGTCCCTTCTTGCCTTCCAGCGATTCGAGCAACGCGGTCTCTTCGCCGCAGATGTAGGCGCCGTAACCATGGAATGCGTGCAGCTGGAAGCTGAACTCGCTGCCCATGATGTTGTTGCCCAGGAAGCCGGCGGCACGCGCCTCTTCCAGCGCCTCCTCGAAACGCTCGTACTCGGCCCAGATCTCACCGTGGATGTAGTTGTAGCCCACGGTGATGCCCATCGCGTAAGCACCGATGGCCATGCCTTCGATGAGCGCGTGCGGGTTGTAGCGAATGATGTCGCGGTCCTTGAATGTGCCCGGCTCGCCTTCGTCGGTATTGCAGACGAGGTACTTCTGGCCAGGGAACTGGCGCGGCATGAAGCTCCACTTCAGGCCGGTCGGGAAACCCGCGCCGCCGCGTCCGCGCAGCGAGGAAGTCTTCAGCTCGGCAATCACCTGTTCCGGCGGGATCTTCTCGCTCAGGATGCGCTTCAATGCTTCGTAGCCGCCTCGCTTGACGTAGTCGGCGAGATGCCAGTTGCTGCCATCCAGCCCGGCAAGGATCAGCGGGTTGATATGACGATCGTGCAGGCAGGTCATTTCTTCAGTTCCTCCACCAGCGCGTCGATCTTTTCCTTCGACATGTGGCTGCACATGCGCTTGTTATTGACCAGCATGACCGGCGCGTCGCCGCAGGCGCCCATGCACTCGCCTTCGATCAGCGTAAACTGGCCGTCCGCGGTGGTTTCCTTGTAGTCGACGCCAAGCTTTTCTTTCAGGTAGTGCGCAGCGCGCTCGCCGCCCGACAGGGCGCAAGGCAGATTCGTGCACACCGAAATCTTGTGCTTGCCGACCGGCTTGGTGTTGTACATGTTGTAGAAGGTCGCCACTTCCTGCACGGCGATCGGCGCCATGCCGATGTAATCGGCAACATCCTTCATCACTTCCGGCGACAGCCAGCCCGTTTCATTCTGGGCGATAGCCAGTGCCGCCATCACGGCGGACTGCCTCTGGTCGGCGGGGAATTTCGCGAGTTCGCGATCGATTTTCTTGTACGCTTCTTGACTTAACAGCATGATGTCAGCCATTCGTGCGCGATGGTGTCGCGCGGGTTATCGGTCAATCTCACCGAACACAATGTCTTGCGTGCCGATGATCGTCACTGCGTCGGCGATCATATGGCCCTTTGCCATCTCATCCAGGCCCTGCAGGTGTGCAAAGCCGGGAGCACGGATCTTCATCCGGTACGGCTTGTTGGCGCCGTCCGAAATCAGGTAGACGCCGAACTCGCCCTTCGGATGTTCGATGCCGACGTAGGCCTCGCCTTCCGGCACATGGAAGCCTTCGGAGAAGAGCTTGAAGTGGTGGATCAGCTCTTCCATGTTGGACTTCATGTTCACGCGGGACGGCGGGGCAACCTTGTGGTTGTCGGTCATCACCGGGCCCGGATTGTTGCGCAGCCATTCGACGCACTGCTTGATGATGCGGTTGGACTGGCGCATCTCTTCGATACGCACCAGGTAGCGGTCGTAGCTGTCGCCGTTGACGCCGACCGGGATGTCGAAGTCGAGCAGGTCGTACACTTCGTACGGCTGATTCTTGCGCAGGTCCCATTCGACGCCGGAGCCGCGCAGCATCGGGCCGGTGAAGCCCATGGCCTTGGCGCGCTCGGGCGTCACGACGCCGATACCGACGAGGCGCTGCTTCCAGATACGGTTGTCGGTCAGCAGGGTTTCGTACTCGTCGACGTAGCCCGGGAAGCGGTTGGTGAAGTCCTCGATGAAGTCCAGCAGAGAGCCCTGGCGGTTTTCATTGAGCTGCTTGATCGCTTTCTCGTTGCGGATCACGGAAGCCTTGTATTGCGGCATGGTGTTCGGCAGGTCGCGATAGACACCGCCCGGACGGTAGTACGCCGCATGCATGCGGGCGCCGGAGACGGCTTCGTACATGTCCATCAGGTCTTCGCGCTCGCGGAAGGCGTACAGGAACACCGCCATTGCGCCGACGTCGAGGCCGTGCGCGCCGATCCACAGCAGGTGGTTCAGCAGACGGGTGATCTCGTCGAACATCACGCGGATGTACTGCGCGCGCAGCGGCACCTCGATGCCGAGCAGCTTCTCGATCGTCAGCACATAGCCGTGCTCGTTGCACATCATCGACACGTAGTCGAGACGGTCCATGTAAGGTACCGACTGCAGGAAGGTCTTCTGCTCGGCCAGCTTTTCGGTGGCGCGGTGCAGGAGGCCGATGTGCGGGTCGGCACGCTGGATCACTTCGCCGTCCAGCTCGAGCACGAGGCGCAGCACGCCGTGCGCTGCCGGGTGCTGCGGACCGAAGTTCAGGGTGTAATTCTTGATTTCAGCCATTATTTCATCCCGTATTTTTCTTCGCGGATGACACGCGGAGTAATTTCGCGCGGCTCGATCGTCACGGGTTGGTAAATCACGCGTTTCTGCTCGGGGTCGTAGCGCATCTCGACGTAGCCCGAAACCGGGAAGTCCTTGCGGAATGGATGCCCGATGAAGCCGTAGTCCGTGAGAATGCGGCGCAGGTCGTTGTGACCTTCGAAGAGGAGGCCAAAGAGGTCGAACGCTTCGCGCTCGTACCAGTTGGCAGAGGGCCAGATGTCTGTGACAGACGCGACGACCGGAAGTTCATCGTCGGGCGCAAAAACGCGCACGCGCACACGCCAGTTATGAATCACCGACAGCAGGTGCGAGACGGCGGCGAAGCGCGGGCCGTCCCATGTGCCGTCGCCGTACGTCGAGTAATCCACGCCGCAGAGGTCGATCAGTTCGTCGAAACGCAGGTCCGCGTGATCGCGGAGCACGCGCATCACCGACAGGTAGTCGGCATGGCCGACGACTATCGTCACTTCGCCCAACGCAACTTTCAGACTCCGGATCTGGTCGCCCAGCACATTGCGGAGGGCGGCCTCGAGGGTTTCAATTTTCGTCGTCATATTCTTCTAAGCGCCCTCTCAGCGTGCGATCGTGTTGGTGCGCTTGATCTTGTTCTGCAGCTGCATGATGCCGTACAGGAGCGCCTCCGCCGTGGGAGGGCATCCGGGAACGTACACATCGACCGGCACGATGCGGTCGCAGCCGCGGACAACCGAGTAGGAATAGTGGTAGTAGCCGCCGCCGTTGGCGCAGGTGCCCATCGAGATCACCCAGCGCGGCTCGGCCATCTGGTCGTACACCTTGCGCAGTGCCGGCGCCATCTTGTTGCACAGCGTGCCGGCAACGATCATCACGTCGGACTGGCGCGGGGACGGACGGAACACGATCCCGAAACGGTCGAGGTCGTAGCGCGAAGCGCCCGCGTGCATCATCTCGACCGCACAGCAGGCCAGGCCGAAGGTCATCGGCCACAGCGAACCGGTACGCGTCCAGTTGATCAGCTTGTCGGCCGTCGTCGTGACGAAACCTTCGTTCAATACACCTTCAATAGACATGTCTTACTCCCAATCCAGAGCGCCCTTCTTCCAGATGTACCAGAAGCCCACCACGAATTCGGCGATGAACACCATCATCGTGAGGAAGCCCTGCCAGCCGAGCTCGCGCGCTGCGACGCCCCACGGGAAGAAGAATGCGGTTTCCAGATCGAACAAAATGAACAGGATGGCGACGAGGTAGTAGCGCACGTCGAACTTCATGCGCGCATCTTCGAACGCCTCGAAGCCGCACTCGTAAGGCGAAAGCTTTTCGACGTCCGGCTTGTGCGGCGCAAGTACGCGGCCGAGAACCTGGGGAACGACACCGACCGCGATGCCAACGAGAATAAAGAGAAGTATGGGGAAGTAGTTTTCGAGGTTCACGATGCGGGCCTAGTTGAATGATTTGCAAATCAAACCAAGATTCCTCGATAAAAAGCCAGCTTGGGTATTCCCCTCGCTGGCCTTATTTGTTGGTGCCGACGGCGAGACTCGAACTCGCACAGCTTTCGCCACTACCCCCTCAAGATAGCGTGTCTACCAATTTCACCACGTCGGCTAAAGACTCATATTTTAACCTGCTTTAGAGCGTTTGTTCAACGCACAATTGCCTTACATCAAGACGCTGACCATTTATTTTGGTATCTGGTTCGCCTGTCCGCCACCTTCTGCCGGTGCAGGCGCCGGTGCAGCGGGTGCAGTGGCAGCCGGAGCCGGGGCAGCAGGCGCGTTCACTGCCGGAGCGGCGGGCAGGTTTTCCATGACGCCGCCGCTGGCCGGGGCGCGTTTGTTGCCAACGAAGGCAAGTGCGAGCGTCGCAGCAAAGAAGACCGCTGCCGCAATCGCCGTAGACTTCGACAAGAAGTTCGACGAACCGGTTGCACCAAACAGGCTGCCCGAGGCACCGGATCCGAAGGCCGCGCCCATGTCGGCCCCCTTCCCGTGCTGCAGGAGAACCAGAGCGATGATCGCGAGGGCAGACAGCACCTGGACCACGACGATGAATGTGAACATTGCGTTCATTGCATGCTTTCCAATCTAAGGTTAATTCGTCTCGGCGACGTTATGCGGCGCGGATGATTGCCAGGAAGTCGGCAGCCTTGAGCGATGCGCCGCCGATCAGGCCGCCGTCGATGTCCGCCATCGCAAGCAGCTCGGCCGCGTTGTCCGGCTTCATGCTGCCGCCGTACAGGATTTGGACAGACTCGGCTGCCGCGGGGTTCTTCGCACGCAGCTTTTGGCGAAGCATGGCGTGCACATCCTGTGCCATCTGCGGGGTCGCCGTTTTCCCGGTTCCGATCGCCCACACCGGCTCGTAGGCGACAACGATCTTTGCCACATCGCCTGCATCGAGCGCAGCCAGGACTGCATCGAGCTGTGCACCGACAACCTCGTCGGTCTTGCCGGATTCGCGCTGCTCGAGCGACTCGCCAACGCAGACGATCGGCGTGAGGCCACTCTTGAGCGCCCTCACCGCCTTCGCGGCAACGAGCTCATCGCTTTCGCCGTGGTAGGTACGGCGCTCGGAGTGCCCGACGATGACATGACTGCATCCAAAATCGGCAAGCATTGCCGCAGCAACCTCGCCCGTATAGGCGCCCGACTCATGCACGGAAAGATCCTGCCCGCCCCACACGACGGCGCTGCCGGCCAGCAAGGCCTGGCATTGCGCGAAGTAAGGCGCGGGAACACAGACTGCGACTGAACATGACGGCTGACCCAGAGTGCCCTTGATTTCGTTCAGGAGGGCGGTGTTGGCAGCCAGGCTGCCGTTCATCTTCCAGTTACCGGCAATAAGTTTGCGTCGCATATGGGCTCTGAGTTTGCAATAACCCTTTATTTTAGCGCGTCGCGTCTATGCCGGTCAAACCGGGCGCGCTTTTGCTCGCGCGTTCCGGCTAGCTCACCTGGAGGACGATTTTTCCGATGTGGGTGCTGGCCTCCATCAAGGTATGGGCCTGGACTGCTTCTTCAAGCGGGAAGACCTTGAAAATCACGGGTTTCACACGCTTGGCCTCGAGCAGGGGCCACACGTGCTCCCGCAGTTTCCCGGCAATGTCGGCCTTGAACGCAACCGAACGGGGCCGTAGCGTGGAGCCGGTGATGGTGAGGCGCCGGCGAAGGACCTGCCCCAGGTCGACGGTTGCCTTCGAGCCGCCGAGCAATGCGATGACGGCAAGACGGCCGTCGTCAGCAAGGCAATTGATCTCGCGTGGCACATAGTCGCCGCCGACCATGTCGAGGATGACATCGACGCCCTTGCCCGCGGTCTCGCTCTTCACAACCTCGACGAAATCCTCGCTCCGGTAGTTGATCGCGCGCGATGCGCCAAGCGCTTCGCAGGCACGGCACTTCTCGTCGCTGCCGGCAGTCGCGAACACGCGGTGTCCGAAGGCTGCTGCAATCTGGATGGCCGTCACACCGATTCCCGATGTACCGCCCTGCACCAGGATAGTCTCGTCGCCGGACAAGCGAGCGCGATCGAAGACATTGCTCCACACGGTGAAAAAGGTTTCCGGAAGCGACGCAGCCTCGACCGCACTCAGGCCGGCCGGGACGGGAAGGCATTGCATGGCCGGCGCCGCGCAATACTCCGCGTAGCCGCCGCCCTGCACCAGGGCGCAGACAAGGTCACCCTTCTTAAGCGCCGTTCCGGACAAGTCGCCGTCGACGATCTCTCCAGCCACCTCGAGTCCGGGCAAGTCCGAAGCGCCCGGCGGCACCGGGTAGTGCCCGAGGCGCTGGATGACGTCGGGCCGGTTGACGCCGGCAGCGTGCACCTTGATCAGCACCTCTCCTGGCTTGAGTTCCGGCTGCGGCCTCTCGCACAACCTCAGAACATCGGGCGGTCCCGGTCGGGTGATTTCGATTGCTCTCATGTTTGAACTCCTCCTATGGCAGAGCGACATTTTACGCCAGGCCGCGATGACAACTTTTCATCGCTTCGGAAGCCATCCACGAGGAGAGTTGAGGAGGCGCAACATCATTTGCTGCGCTTGGGAAAGAATGTCCTGATTCGCCGACGGCACGGGCATGCCGGAATGTAACAAACCGATATGCCAAAGTTACAAAGTCATGGGAACTAAACAAGCCGATCCATTTCCAACGAGCAATAAGATTTCGTTCGGGCAAAATCATGCAATCGAATACCGGCAAGCCACAGGGAAAGCGCAACGCGGGAAAGGCGCAAACGCTCTCCGCACTGAACAAGCGTCTCAGTCTCGCGCTGGAGGGCTCTGGACAGATTGCGTTCGACTGGAGCATCCCGAACGACTGCCTGCATTTCAGCGGGACGCTCGCCGGAAATCTCAAGGCACTGATGCTCGATACGTCCAAGACCTGGCGTTCGAGCGCACTTCCGGCCATCATCCACCGAGACGATCTCGCCTCCTTCCGCAGCAGGCTGCACGAAGCGCTCAAAGGCAACGGCAACGATCAAAGCACCTCCTACCGCGCCGAGGTGCGCATCAAGGACAGTGTGCGCGGCTGGCGCTGGGTCTGCATCACCGGAAGGATTACGCAGCGGCACAGCGCGGGCCGCGCGCTTCGCATGGCCGGCACCTTCTCGGACATCGATGAGCGCAAGAAGGCGGAGGCACGCGTCTCCCGCTTGCGCGACCTCTACGCCGCCCTCAGCCAGACCAACCAGGCCATCGTCCGCGCGACGGACCTCGATACCCTGTTCAGGGACGTCTGCCGCATCGCCGTCGAGCACGGGAGGTTCGAACTGGCGTGGATCGGCCAGGTCGACGACGCCAACGGATGCATCACACCCTGCGCCGCCCACGGACGCTTGCCCGCACATTTCATGGATAACCGGATCCCGCTCGATGCAGCGTCCCCACCGCATCACCGCGTTGTCGCAACGGCAGGTCGCGAAGGTCATCCCGACATCTGCAACGACCTCGACCTCATGCCGGCGGGACGCAACAGCGTAGACAGCGGGCAAGGATCCATCGCGAGCTTTCCATTCACGCGCGAAGGGAAAACCGCGGGCACGCTAAACCTCTACTCGTCCACAGCCCGCTTCTTCGACGATCAACTGATCGATCTGCTCTCGGAAATGAGCCGCGATATTTCGTTTGCCGTCGACAACTTCGCGCGCGAATCGCAGCGCAAGGCAATGGAAGCGGCCCTGATCGAGAGCGAACAGTTCAAGAGCGCCATCCTCACGGCGGCACTGGACTGTATCGTCACGATCGACGAAAGCGGAACGATCATCAGCTTCAATCACGCGGCCGAGCAGACCTTCGGACGCAAGAGCGACGATGTGCTGGGCAAGAACCTTGCCGATCTCATCATTCCGCCCCAGTGGCGCGCAAGGCATCGCCAGGGCGTGGAGCGATTCCTGTCGACCGGAGAAAGCTTCCTGCTCAACCGGCGCATCGAACTCACCGCCATGCGCGCGGACGGCGGCACCTTCCCCGTAGAACTTGCCGTCGTGCCCCTGCGCGTGCGCGGCGAACGCATGTATACGGCATTCATTCGCGACATCTCGGAGGTAAAGCGGAGCCAGGCCATCCTGAAGGACAGTGCGATCCGGTATCGCCAGCTTGTCGAACTGTCGCCGGAAGCGACCTTCGTCTACCAGGACGGGAAAATCATGCTGTTCAACCAGGCAGCGAGCAGGCTGCTCGGCGTGCGCGACCCGGAAGACTTGCTGGGGAGGAGCATCTTCGATTTCGTGCACCCGGACTGCCACGCCGTTTTCGAAGAGCGTGGCCGCCTGCGGCCGCATGAGGCGCAACCGATGCCTTTCGTCGAGCAGAAATGGCTGCGCCAGGACGGCAGCATCGTCCCGGTCGAAATCGGGGCCACCAACCTGATGTACAACGACATGCCGTCCGTACAAGTCGTCGTCCGCGACATCACTGAAAGAAAACGCGCCGAAGCGCTGCAACTGGGACAGAACCATGTGCTCAACATGGTGGCGACCGGCGTCGCCCTGCCGGAAATCCTCAGCGCCATTGCGCGCTTCGTCGAGAGCCAGTCCGGGGAAGCGCTGTGCGCGATTCTCCCATTGTCAAACGACGGCATCAGCTTGCAGGAGAAGGTCGCGCCCTGCCTGCCGGCGGAATGCATCGATACGATCGGTGATGTGACCGTGGCTTGCTACGGCACGGCCACTGCGTCGGCGACGAACCGTCCCGAGCCACTGGTGGTCAGCGATATCGCAACGGACCCGCGCTGGGAAGGCAAGCGTGACGCCGCGCTCGAACACGGGCTGAGGTCCTGTGTCCTGTGGCCGATTCAAGGCAAGCACAAGAAGGTGCTCGGCACTTTCGCGCTGTACTTCCGCACACCGCGGGCGGCTGCGGAAAAGGATATGCGCCTGTGCGAAATCTGCGCGAATCTCGCCGGCATCGCGATCGAGAGCCGGGCATCCGAAGAAAAGATCCGCTACCTTGCCCATTATGACGGGCTCACCTCGCTCCCCAACCGGTTCCTCTTCAAGGAATACCTCGACCTGGCGTTGCGCAGCGCACGCCGGCATGGGAACAAGTTTGCCGTCCTGTTCCTGGATCTGGACAAGTTCAAGGAAATCAATGACACGCTGGGGCACGATGCGGGCGATATCGTCCTCTGCGAGATTGCTTCGCGCTTGCGGAATTGCCTGCGGCATACCGACAAGATCGCGCGCATGGGCGGCGACGAATTCTATGTCCTGATCGAAGACCTGGACGATGGCCGTTATGCGGCGGATATCGCCCAGAAACTCCTCGAAGCCGCTTCGCGTCCGGTCGACGTGGGAGGCAAAGAATGCCGGTTGAGCGTCAGCATCGGCATCGCCATTTTCCCCAATGACGGCAATGACGGAGCGACCCTCCTGAAGAATGCCGACAAGGCCATGTACAAGGCGAAGGACATGGGAAAGAACGGCTTCCAGGCCTGCTCCACCCTCGATTCCCGCGGCACCGACATGCTGCCGCCATGGCCTTCGATGCAGGCAGTCCAGCACGCGCTGCTGAGCTGACCGCCCGCCCATAAAAAAACCGCCCGGCCAATGGATGGCTCGGGCGGCTTTCTCGCTGCGGCGCTGCCGCAGCTCCTGCGATTACTGCTGTTGCTGTTGCTGCTGCACTGCGGCGCCTTCTTCCGCAGCAGCTGCCTTCATCGACAGCTTGAGACGGCCGCGATCGTCTGTCTCGAGGACCTTCACGCGCACCTGCTGGCCTTCCTTCAGGTAGTCCGCCACTGCGTTGACGCGCTCATTGGCGATCTGGCTGATGTGCAGCAGGCCGTCCTTGCCCGGCATGACCTGGACGATGGCACCGAAGTCGAGCAACTTGAGGACCGTGCCGTCGTAGGTCTTGCCCACTTCAACGGATGCGGTCAGCTCTTCGATGCGGCGCTTGGCTTCCTGGCCGGCAGCGGCATCGACGGACGCGATGGTGACCACGCCTTCGTCGGTGATGTCGATCTGCGTGCCGGTCTCTTCGGTCAGCGCGCGGATCACCGCACCACCCTTGCCGATCACGTCGCGGATCTTTTCCGGATTGATCTTGATGGTGATCAGACGCGGCGCGAAGTCGGACAGCTCGGCCTTGCCAGCCGGCATGGCTTCCTGCATCTTCGCCAGGATGTGCATGCGGCCTTCCTTGGCCTGCGCCAGCGCGACCTGCATGATTTCCTTGGTGATGCCCTGGATCTTGATGTCCATCTGCAGGGCGGTCACGCCGAGTGCCGTGCCGGCCACCTTGAAGTCCATGTCGCCGAGGTGATCTTCGTCGCCCAGGATGTCGGTCAGGACCGCGAACTTGTTCGATTCCTTGATCAGACCCATCGCGATGCCGGCGACGTGCGCCTTGATCGGCACGCCTGCATCCATCAGCGCCAGGCAGCCGCCGCAGACGGAAGCCATCGAGGACGAACCGTTGGACTCGGTGATCTCGGATACCAGGCGGACGGAGTAGCTGAACTCTTCCGGAGCCGGCAGAACCGCTTGCAGCGCACGCTTGGCAAGGCGGCCGTGGCCGATTTCGCGGCGCTTCGGCGAGCCGACGCGGCCGGTTTCGCCGGTGGCGAACGGCGGCATGTTGTAGTGGAGCATGAAGCGGTCGGAATACTCGCCCATGAGCGCGTCGATCTTCTGCTCGTCGCGCGCGGTGCCGAGGGTCGCCACCACGAGCGCCTGCGTTTCACCACGGGTGAACAGCGCCGAACCGTGCGTGCGCGGAAGCACGCTGTTGCGAATGGTGATCGGTCGAACGGTACGGGTATCGCGGCCGTCGATGCGCGGTTCGCCTTCCAGGATCTGCGAACGGACGATCTTTGCCTCGAGTTCGAACAGGATGTTGCCGACTTCGACGGAGTCCGGCGCGGACGCGCCCGCTGCCTCGGCTTCTGCGGCAAGCGCCGCAGTCACTTCGGAGGACACATTGTTCAGCTTCGCGGTACGCGCCTGCTTGTCCTTGGTCTGGTATGCCTCGCGCAGCTTGCCTTCGGCCAGTTGCGTCACGCGAGCGATCAGCGCCTCGTTCTTAGCCGGCGGCGCCCATTCGACTTCCGGCTTGCCGCCGTCGCGCACGAGCTCATGGATCGCATCGATCACCACTTTCATCTGCTCGTGGCCATAGACCACGGCACCCAGCATCACTTCCTCGGACAGCTGGTCGGCTTCGGATTCCACCATCAGCACCGCTTGCTCGGTACCGGCCACGACCAGGTCGAGCTGGGACTTGTCCATCTGCGACGTCGTCGGATTCAGCACGTACTGGCCGTCGATGTAGCCGACGCGGGCAGCGCCGAGCGGGCCGTTGAACGGAATGCCGGCGACGCAGATCGCGGCGGAAGCACCGATCATGGAGGCGATGTCGGGATCGATTTCCGGGTTGACGGACAGGACATGGATGATGACCTGCACTTCATTCATGTAACCATCCGGGAACAGCGGGCGGATCGGACGGTCGATCAGGCGCGAGGTCAGGGTTTCCTTTTCGGACGGGCGGCCTTCGCGCTTGAAGAAGCCGCCGGGGATGCGGCCTGCCGCGTAGCTCTTCTCGACATAGTCGACAGTCAGCGGGAAGAAGTCCTGACCGGGCTTGACGTCCTTCTTGGCGACCACGGTTGCCAGCACCACGGTATCTTCGATCGAGACGACCACAGCGCCGGATGCCTGGCGGGCGATCTCGCCGGTTTCCAGTGTGACGGTATGCTGGCCGTACTGGAAGGTCTTGGTAACTTTATTGAACACGGTGTTTCCTTTCTATTTTTGCCGACAGATTTTCAGGCGCTGTCGTTCACCTCACCACGGATGACGAACCAGGATTGGCCGCCACCTATACTGCCGAATTACTGCTGAATTACTGCCGAATTACTGCTGAACCGCACTCGACTACAAACTGCCAAATGACAAAATGCCTGCATCAGAGACTGACGCAGGCATTTTTTCTATAAACCGGGCGACGGCGCAACGAATTACTTGCGCAGGCCGAGTTTTTCAATCAGGGCGCGGTAACGGTTTGCGTCTTTGCCCTTCAGGTAGGACAGCAGGCGCTTGCGGCGGTTAACCATCATGATCAGGCCGCGGCGGGAGTGGTGATCCTTGGCGTGGGCCTTGAAGTGGTTGTTGAGCTCGTTGATACGGGCGGTCAGCAGTGCGACTTGCACTTCCGGGGAGCCGGTGTCGTTCGTGCCGCGGGCGTTATCCGCGATGATCGCGGCCTTGTTGATGTTTTCTACGGACATGATTACCTTTCACATGCGGTGTACGGAGTCGCGACCCCAAGCACCGTGAACAATTGACAAAAAACCTTGGTCAAATCGACCAAGAGGCGCAGTATAAAGGAAATGGGTCGATTATTCAAATACTTAAGCATTTCCGGACAGGCTTTCGAACCCGCCTTGCACACCCGGAAAGCATTGCTCAGAACATGAAACCGTCATCGAGATTGATCATTCTTGCCAGCGCCGTCTTCCTGTCGGCGTGCGCCACAATGTTTCCCCAAGCGGTAGCCGTCGGGGACTCGGAAGCCGATGTCATCGCCAGGCGCGGACAGCCGACATATCGCTACCAGGACGGCAAGGACCGCCTGCTCGAATACAAAATGGGTCCCTGGGGCCAGAGGACGTACATGGCCCGCATCGGCCCGGATGGCCGTGTTGTTTCATTTGAACAAGTTTTGACGACGCAGAAGTTCGCCACGATCAAGGTCGGCGAGGCCACGAAGAATGACGTCCTCAAGACCATCGGCGGGCCATCCGAAACCTCTTACCTTCCCTTGCGGGACCTGGAAGTCTGGTCATATCCGTATAAGGAAGCGGACGTATGGAACTCGCTGATGCACGTTCATTTCGACCGCTCGGGCGTCGTGCAGCAAATGATGAACGGTCCTGACCCGCGCTTTGATCCGGACAGGAGATTTCCCTTCAGCATGATGCGATAGCCGAAAATAGAAAAAGCGCCTGAATTCCAGGCGCTTTCCGCTTCAGCCGATCGGGTTCAAAGCTGGGGATTGAGCTTGTCCACCTTCGAGTGCAGCTTGTTCAGGGCCGAGAGGTAAGCCTTGGCCGAGGCAACCACGATATCCGGGTCCGCGCCGACGCCGTTCACGATACGGCCGGCTTTCGACAGGCGCATCGTCACTTCGCCCTGCGACTGGGTGCCGGTTGTAATCGCATTGACCGAAAAGAGCAGCAATTCCGAACCGCTCTTGGCTTCCGACTCGATTGCATTTACGGTCGCATCGACCGGGCCGTTGCCCTGCCCTTCGCAGGCGAGCTCCTTCCCGTCCATCGTGAAGACGACGCGTGCCTTCGGGCGCTCGCCCGTCTCGGAATGCTGGCACAGCGACACGAAGCGGTAGTACTCGTTGTCGTGCGAGTGCTGCTCGTCCGATACCAGGGCAATGATGTCCTCGTCGAAAATCTCGGCCTTGCGATCGGCGAGTTCCTTGAAGCGGGCGAAAGCCGCATTCACTTCGGACTCGGAATCGAGCTCGATGCCAAGCTCTTCGAGGCGCTGCTTGAATGCATTGCGCCCTGACAGCTTGCCGAGGACGATCTTGTTGGCGGTCCAGCCCACATCTTCCGCGCGCATGATTTCATAGGTGTCGCGCGCCTTGAGCACGCCGTCCTGGTGAATGCCGGAGGCATGCGCGAAGGCGTTCGCGCCCACGACCGCCTTGTTCGGCTGGACCGCGAAACCCGTGACCTGGGAGACGAGTTTCGATGCCGGGACGATCTGTGTCGTGTCGATGCCGAGCTCGAGATTGAAGTAATCCTTCCTGGTCTTCACCGCCATCACGACTTCTTCCAGCGAAGTATTGCCGGCACGTTCGCCCAGCCCATTGATCGTGCACTCGATCTGGCGTGCGCCGCCGATCATGATGCCGGCCAGCGAATTCGCCACCGCCATGCCGAGGTCATTATGGCAATGTACGGACCAGACTGCCTTGTCCGAATTCGGAATGCGCTCGCGCAGGGTCTTGATCATGTTGCCGTACAACTCCGGCACGCCGTAGCCGACGGTATCGGCGAAATTGATGGTGGTTGCACCCTCATTGATCACGGTCTCGATGACGCGGCAGAGGAAATCGATATCGGAGCGGCTGCCGTCTTCCGGGCTGAACTCGACGTCGTCGGTAAACCCGCGCGCAAATCGTACCGCCTGTTTGGCCTGTTCAAGAACCTGTTCCGGCGACATGCGCAGCTTCTTTTCCATGTGGAGCGGCGAGGTGGCGATGAAGGTATGAATACGTTTGCGGGCGGCCGGTGCGAGCGCTTCGGCGGCGCGGGAAATATCGCGGTCGTTGGCACGCGAAAGGGAGCAGACGGTGGAATCCTTGATGATGCCCGCGATTGCCCTGATCGACTCGAAGTCGCCCGGGGAAGCAGCAGCGAAACCGGCTTCGATCACGTCCACACGCAGGCGCTCCAGCTGCTTCGCGATGCGGATTTTTTCATCCTTGGTCATCGAGGCGCCCGGCGATTGCTCGCCGTCACGTAAGGTGGTGTCGAAAATGATCAATTTGTCGGCCATGCTGCTCTCCTTGGGAAAATCGGTAAACGAGTTTGTTGGATGGTTCCTTGCCTGCCCTTGTCAGAGTCGACATGAGCGAGGCACTACACGAATTGTGGGGATGGGGGATTTAGCGCGCGTTAACGCACTAGTAGGAACAGCGGCAGCAGCAGGCCCGGCAGGAAGCTGCTGAAAGATGCGGATGCGGAAATGTGGATTTCGCGGAACATGCGGAAAACTATAAGCGGAATCCCGAAAAAGTGCAACACGCCGGTAAAAACGCGGAATTTTGGCGATTTTACCGGCATGCCGTGACAGGATCAGTCCTTGCCGTCGTGGTTTTCATGCTCCGAGGTCTGCACGATACTCACCGGCTTTCCCTTCGCCAGGCGCCAGAAAAAGATGGCGTAACCGGAGAGGCCGTACAGCACGAACATGCCGAACAACACCTTCGGCGGATCGCTCGAAATGAGCACGAAGATCAGGACGATCAGGAAGATCGCGATGAAAGGCACCGACTTGCGGAAATTGATTTCCTTGAAGCTGTAGAACGGAACGTTGGTGACCATCGTGAGGCCGGCGTAGAGGGTGATTGCCCATGCATACCAGCTCAGGCTCTGCCCCTCGTATCCAAGGTCGTGCATCAGCCAGATGAAGCCGGTGACAAGCGCGGCCGCGGCCGGGCTGGGCAGGCCCTGGAAATAGCGCTTGTCGACCACGCCGATGTTGGTATTGAAACGCGCCAGGCGGAGCGCGGCGCCGGCGCAATAGACGAACGCCGCCAGCCAGCCCCACTTGCCCAATCCGCGCAGCGACCACTCGTAGACGACCAGAGCGGGCGCGGCGCCGAATGACAACATGTCGGACAGGCTGTCGTACTGCGCACCGAACTCGCTCTGGGTGTTGGTCAGGCGTGCCACGCGGCCGTCGACGCTGTCGAGGAGCATGGCGGCGAAGATGGCGACTGCCGCATAGTCGTATTTCAGGTTCATCGCCATCACGATGGCGAAGAATCCGGCGAACAGGTTTGCCGTCGTAAAGGCGTTCGGCAACAGATAGATGCCTCGCCGGCGCAACGTGGGCCCGGCGGGCGCCTCGCCGGCTTCAATCTGGGCCTGGTGGATAGCACGCTTGTTCCAACGTCCTGCCTTGAGCACTGCGCCGGTATTCGACTTCGATTTGCGGCGGTTGAAGGTGGCCATTCAAAATCCGTTTCACTTGTTTGCCAATATGAAGAGCGTGGCTATTCTAGACGACCGGGCAACAAATGTAACCCTCTGGTACGGCACCGTTCACCCTACCTGAAGCGCACCTTCCCGACCACCCGCGTTCCAAGCGTCGTCTCGCCGGGCTCGAAACTCGGCTCTTCGACCTGCATCGCTTCCATCGGCGCGCCGCGCATCGCCTTCGCCGCCGGTGCCGCGTCTTGCGCATAAGCGCCGGATGCTTCGAAGTCGACCGTCTCGAGGACAGCATCGGACGGATTCCTGCCCATCGCCTTCGCTACCGCCGCCAAGCGATCGGTGAGATTGCGATACGCGGCGGCGATCCGCTGCTCCTCCAGTTTCCTGCTGGTGGCCTCGGTCAATCCGAAATGCAGGCTGTTGAGCGCAAGGATGCGTTGCGCAGCCGCAATCGTCTTCGGTAACCCGGCAAGATTGGGTGTCGTGATTTCGAGATACTGGCCGACGCGCCATCCCACGGGTTGCCGGTTACGATTGCCCTGCCTGGGCTGCACCGGCTCTTCGTTATACACCGGATACGTGTAGTAACCGCGCGTCTTGAGAACCGCCTGCGGATCTTCCTTGCGGACGATCTCGGTGCCCTGTTTCATTTTCAGGTTGACGCGGGATGCAGCGGTCGCCTTGTCCTTGTCCTGCTCCTCGATCATCAGCGTCGCGCGCGCCTCGTCGTTCGCCTGCCGCACCTCGCCGTACGCAGGCAAGATGACAAGGGTGCCACCGTTCTGGGCGGTAGTTTGGGCGTGGGCAGCGGCAGTGCCGCCGAGGGCTGCGGCGATCATGAGTCCAGCAAGAAAACGTGCCATTCAATTCTCCAAAAAAAATGGGGCGGCACCTCTCGGTACGCCCCATTCATTTTACTCAAGCCCGGCAATCTTAACGATTGCCAAAGGTTTCCGATCAGTTCTTGGACTGGTCAACCAGCTTGTTCTTCTTGATCCACGGCATCATCGCGCGCAGCTTCTCGCCAACCTGCTCGATCTGATGCTCGGAGGTCAGGCGGCGGCGGGAAATCAGGGTCGGCGCGCCGGCCTTGTTTTCCAGAATGAAGCTCTTTGCGTATTCACCGGTCTGGATGTCCTTCAGGCACTGACGCATGGCGTTCTTGGTGTCTTCGGTGACGATGCGCGGGCCGGTGACGTACTCGCCGTACTCTGCATTGTTGGAGATCGAGTAGTTCATGTTGCCGATGCCGCCTTCGTAGATCAGGTCGACGATCAGCTTCAGTTCGTGCAGGCACTCGAAGTACGCCATTTCAGGCGCGTAGCCGGCTTCCACCAGGGTCTCAAAACCAGCCTTGATCAGTTCGACCGTACCGCCGCAGAGAACAGCCTGCTCGCCGAACAGGTCGGTTTCGGTTTCTTCGCGGAAGTTGGTCTCGATGATGCCGGCACGGCCGCCGCCGTTCGCCATTGCATAGGACAGGGCGATGTCGCGGGCGCTGCCGGACTTGTCCTGGTACACGGCGACCAGGTGCGGCACGCCGCCGCCTTGCGCGTAGGTACCGCGGACGGTGTGGCCCGGCGCTTTCGGCGCGACCATGATCACGTCGAGGTCAGCGCGCGGCACGACCTGGCCGTAGTGGACGTTGAAGCCGTGGGCGAATGCCAGCACGGCGCCCTGCTTCGCGTTCGGCGCGACGTTTTCGTTGTAGACCTGAGCGATGTTCTCGTCCGGCAACAGGATCATGATGACATCGGCTGCCTTGACTGCCTCGTTGACTTCGGCAACGTTCAGGCCGGCGTTCTTTGCCTTCTCCCAGGATGCGCCGCCCTTGCGCAGGCCGACGGTCACCTTCACACCGGAGTCGTTCAGGTTTTGCGCGTGCGCATGACCTTGCGAACCGTAACCGATGATGGTCACGTTCTTGCCTTTGATGAGGGACAGGTCACAGTCTTTGTCGTAGAAAACTTTCATTGATCTTCCTAACTTTTATGGTGTGTTGGTACTGGAATCAAACTTTGAGGATGCGCTCGCCGCGGCCGATGCCCGAGCCGCCGGTACGGACGGTTTCGAGAATCGCGGTGCGGTCGATCGATTCGATGAAGGCGTCGAGCTTGGACTTGTTGCCGGTGAGTTCGATCGTGTAGGTCTTTTCGGTCACGTCGATGATGCGGCCGCGGAAGATGTCCGCGGTGCGCTTCATTTCCTCACGTTCCTTGCCGACTGCGCGCACCTTGATGAGCATGAGCTCGCGCTCGATGTGCGCGCCTTCGGTCAGGTCGACCACCTTCACCACCTCGATCAGGCGGTTCAGGTGCTTGGTGATCTGTTCGATCACGTCGTCGGAGCCGGTCGTCACGATCGTCATGCGCGACAGCGTCGGGTCTTCGGTCGGCGCCACCGTCAGCGTTTCGATGTTGTAGCCGCGGGCGGAGAACAGGCCGACCACTCGCGACAGCGCGCCTGCTTCGTTTTCGAGCAAAACAGAGATGATGTGTCGCATTACAGATCCTCCGAACCCAGAAGCATTTCGGTCAAGCCCTTGCCGGCTTTCACCATCGGCCAGACGTTCTCGGTTTGATCGGTAATGAAGTTCATGAACACCATCCTGTCCTTCATCGCGAAGGCATCCTTCAGCGCGCCTTCAACGTCGCCCGGCTTCTCGATCTTCATGCCGACGTGGCCATACGATTCAACCAGCATGTTGAAATCCGGGAGCGAGTCCATGTACGACTCGGAGTAGCGCGAGCCGTAGTCGATCTGCTGCCACTGGCGGACCATGCCGAGGAAGCGGTTGTTCAACAGGATGATCTTCGGGGTCAGGTGGTACTGCTTGCAGGTGGCGAGTTCCTGGATGTTCATCTGGATCGATGCCTCGCCGGTGATGCAGGCGACGGTCGCGCCCGGATTGGCCATCTGCACGCCCATCGCGTACGGCAGGCCCACGCCCATCGTGCCCAAGCCGCCGGAGTTGATCCAGCGGCGCGGCTTGTCAAAGTTGTAGTATTGCGCGGCCCACATCTGGTGCTGGCCGACGTCGGAGGTGATGAAGGCATCGCCCCTGGTCACTTCCCACAGCTTGCGCACGACTTCCTGCGGCTTGATGACTTCCTTGGAGGTCGCGAACTTCAGGCATTCGCGGCCGCGCCACTCGTTGATCTGGCGCCACCAGGCGGCGAGCGCCGGCTCGTTCGGCTTGGTCTCGGTTGCCTCGAGCTGCGACAGCAGTTCGACCAGCACGTCCTTGACGTTGCCGACGATGGGAATATCCACCTTCACGCGCTTGGAAATCGACGACGGGTCGATGTCGATGTGGATGATCTTGCGCGGATGCGTGGCGAAGTGCTTCGGGTTGCCGATCACGCGGTCGTCGAAGCGTGCGCCGATGGCGATCAGCACGTCGCAGTGCTGCATGGCCATGTTCGCTTCATAGGTACCGTGCATGCCGGGCATGCCGACGAACTTGTCGCTCGATGCCTTGTAGCCGCCCAGGCCCATCAGGGTGTTGGTGCAGGGATAGCCCAGCTTGTCGACCAGCTTGTTCAGCTCCGGCGATGCGTTCGCAAGGATGATGCCGCCGCCGGTATAGATCATCGGGCGCTCGGCGGAGAGCAGCAGCTGTACCGCCTTGCGGATCTGTCCGGAGTGCCCCTTGTCGACCGGCTTGTAGGAACGCATCTCGACCTCTTTCGGGTACGAGAACGCGCACTTCTGGATCGTGATGTCCTTCGGGATATCGACCAGCACCGGTCCGGGACGGCCGGTCTGCGCGATGAAGAAAGCCTTCTTCATCGTCTCGGCGAGGTCCTTGACATCCTTGACAAGGAAGTTGTGTTTCACGCACGGACGGGTGATGCCCACCGTGTCGCATTCCTGGAACGCATCCTGGCCGATCGCGTGCGACGGCACCTGGCCGGAGATGACCACCATCGGGATCGAATCCATGTAGGCGGTAGCGAGGCCGGTAACTGCGTTGGTCACGCCGGGGCCGGAGGTGACGATGGCGACGCCGACCTTCTGCGAGCTGCGCGAATAGGCGTCAGCAGCGTGAATGGCCGCCTGCTCGTGGCGCACCAGGATATGCTGGAATTTGTCTTGATTGAAGATTGCGTCGTAGATGTAGAGCACCGCGCCGCCGGGATAACCGAACACATGTTCGACGCCTTCCTCGGCCAGGCAGCGCACGACTATTTCCGCGCCTGTGATTTCTGAACTCATTGCTAGTCCTTTCAAGGTCCATTGGAGATTGATCGGATGCTCTCTCCTGGCGAAACCGTGCGGAGCGACAGTGCCTGGGCTTCCCTTGATTGTGCGGTCACGACGATTCGTTGCGCACCCGTAGATGCGATTCAAAACGCCGCTGAATGCGACTCGTTCAGCCGGGGTACCTGAAGTGCCGGTACGGATTTCTCACGCTTGTGGCGTGGGTTAGAGCAAACAGCTTTTAAATGTAAAGCGCGTCTGATCGGAAGACGGCATTATGGGCCGCGCGCGAAAAGACAATCCTTCAGGGATGCGAAGGGATTGATAAGTTAATGCGTCGCACCATTTTGGTCAAGCTAATTTCGCCCAAAAGCCTTAGAAATCAAGCGGTTTACGCAAAATCCGCGCACAGTCGGAGCCTTTTTTGCTAGCATGCGCACAGTTTTCGGAAACCCCGCCAACCCCGCACTCTCTTCGCAGCAGAAAACGACGCGCTTCCTTGCATGGCAACTGAAAAAGAACTATCCGGCTTCCTGGAAGCGGTGGAACGCAAAGCATTCAAGCAAGCGGTCTACGCGGTGCGAAAGGATGAGGCGGCGCTGGATATTGTTCAAGATGCAATGATCAAGCTGGCGGAGAAGTACGGCGACAAACCGGCAGCCGAGCTGCCCATGCTGTTCCAGCGCATCCTCCAGAACACCATCCATGACTACTTCCGGCGCGAAAAGGTGCGCGGCAGCTGGGTCAGCCTGTTCTCCGCAATGGGAAACGACCCCGAGGACAGCGACAACTTCGACCTGCTCGAGACCTACGAGGCGGAAGAAGGGACGCAGGCCGCCGAGTCCAGCGCCGACAAGGTGGAACGCGACCAGGTGCTGGCGGTCATCGATGAAGAGATACAGAAGCTGCCGGCGCGTCAACGGGAGGCCTTCCTCATGCGTTATTGGCAGGATATGGATGTAGCCGAAACGGCTGCGGCAATGGGCTGTTCCGAGGGCAGCGTGAAAACCCACTGTTCGCGCGCAACGCACGCTCTGGCCCAGGCGCTGAGAGCCAGGGGGATTACATTATGAACACCACTGAACTGAATTTCGCGTACAAGGTACGGCATGCGCTGAACGAGAGCGCCGACAAACTTCCGCCATCCACCGCGGAAAAGCTTGCATCCGCCCGCAAACTCGCTCTTTCACGCCAGAAGAAGGAATCCGGGCTGCGTGTATTTGTCTCGCGCCGCCTGCTTGCCGGCGACGCCGGGCGCTTTTTCAGCGAGCCGCTTGCCTGGCTGGGGCGCATGGGTGTGATGGTGCCCGTGATCGCCCTGTTTGCTCTCATGGCAAGCATCTACCAGGTCGAGCAGGAGCACATCAGCAACACGGCGGAAATGGATGCCGAGGTGCTGGCTGACGAGCTGCCGATATCGGCATACCTCGACAACGGATTCAATGCCTTCCTGGCATCCGGGGACGATTGACATGAATCGAAAGACATTCGCGCCGGCCGCCCGCCTCCTGCGGGCGGTCTGCTTTCTGGCCGTGCCGCTCGCGGCAGGCCTGGCGCTCCCGGGCGGCACCACCGCCCAGACCGCGGGGGTACCGCCCGCATCTGCCGCACCGGCGGTCTCCAAGCCCTTGTGGTCGGACCTGAACGCCGCACAGCAGCAGGCACTGGCCCCGCTGGCCGTCGAATGGGACATGCTCGAACCTGTCCGCAAGAACAAATGGCTCGCGATCGCCAACAAGTTTGGCGCCATGAAGCCGGAGGAACAGCAGCGCATGCAGGAACGCATGCGCGACTGGGTCAAGCTCACGCCCGAACAGCGCCGCCTGGCACGCGAGAACTATGTCCGCGCGAAGAAGCTGAAACCGGACCAGAAGTCCGCGCAGTGGGAGCAGTATCAGCAACTGACGGAAGAAGAGAAGAAAAAACTGGGCGCCGATACCGCGGCGAAAAAGAAGGTCGCCACCCTTCCCCCGCCGGGCGCCCAGGACAAGCAGGCAAAACCCCTGCCCCCGATCAAGGCCACGCCCAAGCCGGTCCTCGAACAATCCGTGACACCCAAGGCCGCCAACCGGTCGGCCTTGCAACCGTCCGTACCTCCCGACTCGAAGTAAGCAGAACAATTGGATACAACCGCAACTCCCACGCTTCGGCGACGCTTTGCCAGCATGCTTTATGAATCCATGCTGATTTTTGCCGTGCTGTTCATTTTTGGAGGGATGTTCTCCATCCTGATGGAACAGAAGCACGCGCTCTATCTGCGCGGTCTCATGCAGGACTGGCTGCTCCTCCTGCTGGCACTGTACTTCGTCTGGTTCTGGACGCACGGCGGACAGACGCTCGCAATGCAGACCTGGCGTATCCGCCTGGTCACGATCGACGGCGGCCCTGTCGGCTTCAAGCGTGCGCTGGGGCGGTTCATCCTGTCATGGATGTGGATCATGCCCGGACTCGTGGCCGCATGGGCCATCGGTGCCAAGGCATGGATGCTCGTCCTGATCCCGGCGGCGAATGTGGTGCTGTGGGCGCTGGCGGCGTTCCTCGATCCGCAGCGGCAGTTCCTCCACGACCGCATTGCCGGTACGCGCCTTATCTCGTTCGATCCGCCGGAGGGAAAGCCGGCAAAGAAACTGCGCTCAACCTGAGCGGCTGCGGAACGGCTCGGCCTCTCCGGCATACAGGCGCCGCATGATCGCCGTCTCGCGCTGCACGGCCGTGTCCACGAAGGCCCTCGGATCTTTCATGCTTTTGAAGGCCTTGAATCCGCGCTCCAGGAAACTTTGCAGTTCCCCCAGGCCGGCGAGTTTCGCCGGCCCTCTCATCATTGCAAGCGTGCTGCCGATCAGCGGAACGCGGATCAGCTCGCATAGTGCCCGGCCGACAGAGGCGACATGGTCGATCTGCAATTCCCTGTCGGCCCGCGTCCCTGCCTTGCGATAAGCCTCGATGTAGTCATTCTCGGCGAATGTTTCGCCCAGGCGGTCCGCCATTGCCGCATCGAGGCGCTCGGACAGCGCGTCGAGCGTGATGGCATCGGCGACCGTCGCCAGCGCCGCCGCCGGCAACAACCGCTCCATTGCCGGCACGACCCGCTCCAGGCTGGCATCCCTGTCCGTCAGGTCCGCCGTGCTGTAGAGGTCGTGCAGGAAAAACTGCGCCGCGGCACGGGTATCGGGCGACGCCAACTGGTCTGCATGGGTGTCAGCCATGCGCTGCGCCTGGAAAGCGCGCACGGCGAGACGCGCGGCATGGAGTTTGGGATCGCTCTTCGCAGCCTGACGTGCGGCAATCACCGATGCCAGTTCACGGCGAAGGGCGGAAACCACTTGCGGGTTGCTCATGATGTCAGCCTGCTTTCTGGTATCGCACATTTTGCATAGCGCGATTTTGCCCCGGCACGAGAGGACGCAGCGCAAGAACAGGGCGTCTAGAGCTAGAACTCTACTTTGCTCCGGGTGTGCGCGAAAGCGCTGGAGTACACTGCAAAAAACAAGAAAGCGATGGAGACATGGCAACCAACTCATCCCGACGTACTTTCCTGAAAGTCGGGCTGTTCGGCACGCTCGCGCTCGCGGCGGCCGGCAGCCTGTACCGCGTCACGCGCCCCGCAGAGACGCCGCGCCCCTTCGAGATGGACGATGCGGCGAGGTCCATACTCGCAGCGATCGTACCGGCAATGCTCAAGGATGCCGTCACCTCTCAGGCGGAGGTGGACGCAGCCGTCGGTTACGTCGACGACGCCATCCTCGGCCTGCCGCTTTCCGCACAAAAAGAACTCCAGGATCTTTTCGCCCTGCTGGCTCTCGCGCCCTCGCGGCGGCTGCTGGCCGGCGTCCCCGATGACTGGCGTAATGCGAAACCCGAAGACGTCGCCGCCTTCCTGCAAGACTGGCGCTTCAGCCGCGTTGCCCTCTTCCAGGGAGCCTATCTCGGCCTGCACGACCTCATCGCCGGCTCCTGGTACGCCCAGGAGTCCACATGGGCGTCCATCGGTTATCCCGGTCCGATCAAGGAATTGAGTTGAGAGGCTCCATGACAATGTCTTCGAACAACACCATCCCCGATCCGATACAAGCCGGCCTTGCCAAGGGCTGGAAAGTGATCGACGCCTCCGCACTGCAGGACAACATGCGCGTCGAAGCCGACGTGGCAGTGATCGGCACCGGCGCCGGCGGCGGTGTCACCGCGGAAATCCTGGCGCTTGCGGGCCTGAACGTCGTCCTCATCGAGGAGGGCCCGCTGAAGTCATCGAAAGACTTCAAGATGCGCGAGGCCCAGGCGTATCCGACCCTCTACCAGGAATCGGCCGCACGCAAGACCAAGGACAAGGCGATCAACATCCTGCAGGGCCGCGCCGTTGGCGGCTCGACGACGGTGAATTGGACGTCCAGCTTCCGCACACCGAACGGAACGCTCGCGCACTGGCAGCAGAAATTCGGCTTGAAGGATTACACCCCGGAAGCGCTGGCGCCGTGGTTTGCAATGATGGAGCAGCGGCTGAACATCGGCGTGTGGCTGACACCGCCGAACGAGAACAACGACCTGCTCAAGCGCGGCGCGGCCAAGCTGGGCATTCCCGCCGCGGCAATCTTGCGCAACGTCAAAGGATGCTGGAACCTGGGGTACTGCGGCATGGGTTGCCCCACCAACGCCAAGCAGTCGATGCTGGTCACCACCATCCCATCGGCGCTCGAACACGGCGCTACCCTGCTCACCCGCACCCGCGCGCAGAAACTGGCGCTGAACGGGGACAAGGTGACCGGCCTGGCATGCGTGGCGCTCGACGGCACCGGCCTTGCGCACACAGGAAAGACGATCGAAGTCCGTGCGCGCCACTATGTCGTCGCCGGCGGCGCAATCAATTCGCCTGCCTTGCTGATGCGCTCCGGCGCACCCGATCCTCACGGCCTGCTGGGCAAGCGCACCTTCCTGCACCCAACAACCATTTCCGCCGCACTCTTCGACCACAAGGTGGAAGGATTTTCCGGCGCGCCGCAAACCATCTATTCCGACCATTTCCTCGATACCCAGGCGATCGACGGGCCGATCGGTTACAAGCTGGAAGCGCCGCCGCTGCATCCCCTGCTCTTCGCCTCGACCATGCACGGCTTCGGCGCCGAGCATTCCGAGAGAATGCGCCTGTTCCCCAACACGCATGCGCTGCTTGCACTCCTGCGCGACGGCTTCCATGAACACTCCCTCGGCGGCACGGTGCAACTGAGGAATGACGGTTCGCCGGTGCTCGACTACCCGATCTCCGATTTCGTCTGGGACGGCGTCAGGCGTTCGCTGCTCAGCATGGCGGAAATCCAGTTCGCCGCAGGTGCGAAGAGCGTCCACCCGGTGCATGAAAAGGCGGAGGGATACACAAGCTGGGAAGCGGCGAAGAAGGCGATCAACGACTTGCCGTACAAGCCCCTGCTGGGGCGAGTCGTGTCCGCGCACGTCATGGGCGGCTGCGGCATGTCGGACGATGTACGGAGCGGCGTCGTTTCATCGAAGGGGCGATATCACGGAGTGGCAAACCTGTCGGTCCACGACGGCTCTCTGTTCCCCACCTCGATCGGCGCCAATCCGCAGTTGTCGATCTACGGAATCACAGCTAAGCTGGCAAGTACGCTGGCAAACGATCTCACAGGAAAGCCGGCACCGACGCCTACCGCTGCCTGATGCATGGTTGTACGAATCACGAGACTCTTGCTGCTGATCCAGATGCTTGCCGCAGCGGCCATTGCAGCCGCTGCGATGCAATTCTTCGACGTCGGCAATGCCGCTTTGGCGGCGGTCATCGGCATCGCCATCGTTCTTCTTGTCCGGCTTGTCATCACGGGCAATAACTTCCTTCTTGCAGCACGGCACCGTAGCGAGACGCCGATGCACCATCGGATCAAAACCTGGACCGGTGTCAGGCTGTTCCTCTACGAATTCCGCGCGACGATGACGGCCTCATCCTGGACCATGCCGTTCCGCACCTTTTCAGTACGGATGCCGGCACAGCCGCAGGGCCTGCCTGTCCTGCTGGTGCATGGCTACGGGTGCAACAGCGGCTACTGGCACGCCATGAGCAAGTCCTTGCAGAAGGCAAACATTACTCACCGCGCCGTCGACCTGGAACCGGTGATCGGAAGCATCGACGAGTATGCACCTCTGATTCACAGGGCAGTCGAAACGCTGTGCCGGGAGACCGGCAGCGACAAGGTGGTGATCGTGGCGCACAGCATGGGCGGTCTTGCCTCGCGTGCCTACCTGCGCGACCATGGCCCGGCGCGGATCGCCCGGCTGATCACGCTCGGTACGCCGCATCACGGCACCAGCCTCGCTCACTTCGGTGTGGGGCTGAATACCCATCAGATGCAGTGGACGGCGAGTGAGCAGGAGGGCCTCTCAAGCGAATGGCTGCGCAAACTGAAGTCAGGCGAGAACCCGGCGATCTACCGCCTGATGGTCTCCATCTATTCGCACCATGACAACATCATTTCGCCGCAGACGTCGTCGCATCTGGATGGCGCAAAAAATATCGAACTGAACGGCATCGGTCATGTTGCCCTCGGGTTCGATCCCGAGGTGCAGGCGATGGTCATCCGCGAAGTCCGGGATGCATCGGCCCGGCATGCACCAATCCCGGCGCCGTACGCCGCCCTAAAGCCAGCCTGATTTCTTGAAGCGCCGGTAAAGATACGCACACAAGGCCGCCACGAAACAGAGCGCCGCGGGGTAACCGTATCTCCATTTCAGCTCCGGCATGTATTCGAAGTTCATGCCCCAGATGCCAACGAATGCGGTCGCCACCGCGAAAATCGCCGCCCACGCCGCCAAGCGCTTGTTGACTTCGCTTTCCTCGATCGTGACCATCGACAGGTTGACCTGGATCGCCGTCGCGATCGTATCCCGGATATTGTCGATCGAGGTGTTGATGCGGTAAAGGTGGTCGTACACGTCGCGGAAATATTCCTGCGTGTTCATGCAGATGCGTGGCACCCTTCCCCCGAAAAGCCGCGCCGATGCCTCCATCAAAGGCGTGACCGCATGCTTGAGCGTGGTGACTTTGCGCTTGAGCTGGTAGAGGCGTTCGATGTTGGCGCGCTCCGATCCCTTGTTGAAGATCTGATCCTCGATGGTTTCCAGTTCCCGCTCCAGCGCATCGATCACCGGGAAATAGCGGTCGACGACCGCGTCCATGAGCGCGTAAAAGACGAATGCCGAGCCTTGCTTCAGGAGCTGGGGCTCGCGCTCGCAGCGGGCGCGCACGCCCAGGAAGCCCTGTTCGCTCTCGTTCCGCACGGACACGACGTAATTCTCTTCCACGAAGATGTCCAGCTCGCCCACGCGCAAGTCGCCGTCAACCATCTCGATCATGTGGACCACCGCGAAGAGCGAATCGCCGTACTCTTCGATCTTCGGCCGCTGGTGGCCGTGCAGCGCATCCTCGACGGCCAGTTCATGCAGGTTGAACTCCGCCTGCATGGTCTTGAGCTCTTTCAGCTCAGCATCCTTCAGCGCCACCCACACAAAGCAATCCGGCAGCTTCAGGTACGCGCCGATCTTGTCGATCGACACGTCAGTCAAGCGCTTTCCATCCTGATAGGCCACACAGTTGATGAGCATGGAATTCTCCGAAACGCAGATTGGTTGAGCTTACACCGAAGGCGGTCGGCATTTCTTGGCAGAACGCAGGCGGATCAACGCAATTCGATGATCCCGTTCGCCGTCGCAAGGCGGGCAACGAGGTACGGCATCTGGCCATCCCCCTGCCGGATACAAAGCCGGCCATCTTCCTTCAATCCGATTTGCGACCAGGCAGCGCGTAATTGTTCTGGATGCGGATGATATGCCTCAAGCCGTTCGAGCCTGCATCCCGAGGCCGGCATGATATGGGTCGGATGCGTACCGCCCGGCCACTGGATGACTGTCGGAATAGTCCCGCCTTCCAGCAATGCGCCGTCGTCCCGGATAGTGATCTGCCAGGACAGCTGCCCGCGCTGCATGTCGCGCACAGGACCGAGCTCAGGCAGCGCGGATACTGCGGCGGCAATATCAGTTGTGCCGGCAACAAAAGTAGCGAGATAGGGGCCGGCGGCAGCACGTTCGCGCTGATCCGGCTGGTCCATGCCGAACCAGCGCGGACAATCGGTAGCGCCAGCCTGGGGATTGACGGCAATGACTTCCAGATAAATGCCATCGTCGAGGTTCAACAGGTAATTGTGCGTCCCGACGCGCGCGTGTTCACCACCCTTCACGAGCGTGACACCCAGCGCCTTTTCGCAGAAATCAACACCGGCTTCCAAGTTGGATGCGACGATGACGACATGGTCGAGCCTGGATTCAATCCGCTGCATGCTTTCTTCCCGTAATCCTGTTTTTCTTTGGGCCAATCCTGCGTCGCCCGCGATTTGAACTTTTCAGTCCTGCCCGAAACCTATCCTCTGCAACGGCCGTTCGCACCCGTTGCCTTACATCAAGGAGGCCACATGAAACGATCCTGCGTTGCCATCGTATCGACCCTTGCATTGTCAGTCTTCGGCTCCACTGCATGGGCCGCCGACATTGTCGAAACCGCGTCCACGTCTGGATCATTCAAGACTTTTCTCGCAGCAGCAAAGGCGGCGGGCATGACCGAGACCCTGAAAAATTCGGGGCCGTATACCGTCTTCGCCCCCAGCGATTCCGCGTTCAACCAGCTTCCTCCCGGCACCGTCAGTTTGCTGATGAAAGACAAGGAAAAGCTGGCTCAGATACTGGCACATCATGTGATCCCGGGCAAGGTTACCGTGGCCGACGTGAAGCCGGGCAAGGTGCAGACGATACATGGGGACACGGTCACCCTGAAGTCGGACAATGGAAAGGTCACCGTGGAAAACGCGAATGTCGTGCAAAGCGACATGATGGCCGACAACGGCGTGATCCACGAGATCGACGCGGTCGTTCTTCCGCAGAAGTAAAAACGCCCGGCGGGGCCGGGCGTCTTCATGTTGATGCAGCGGGAAATCCCGATCAGAAGTGAACTCCGCGCAGCAGCTGCTGGAGCGCAATCTGGTCTGCATTCATCTGCGGGACCTTCTTCTCGCCATTGCTCTTGGCCGCATCCGAGTCGGGGAACATGCGGAAGCTGGTGTTCATGATGATCTGCGCCACGCGCGGCACGAGCGCATGGAGCACCTCGCCGAGCACACCGAGGCGCGTAGCGATGCGCACCGGCTTGTACACGATTGCCTGCGCGATCAGGTCGGCGGCATCGTCCGGCGACAGCGTCGGCACGTTCTGGTAGATCTTCGTCGGAGCGATCATCGGCGTGCGCACCAGCGGCATGTTGATCGTCGTGAACTTGATGTTCATGTCGGCGAATTCCGATGCGGCGCAGCGCGTCCATGCGTCCAGCGCCGCTTTCGACGCCACGTAGGCCGAGAAGCGCGGCGCATTGGTCAGCACACCGATCGATGAGATGTTGATGACGTGTCCGCGGCGCTGCTCGATCATCTTCGGCAACAGGCCCATCGTCAGCCGCAGTGCGCCGAAGTAATTGAGCTGCATGGTGCGCTCGAAGTCATGGAAGCGGTCGTAACTGGATTCGATGCCGCGGCGGATCGAGCGTCCTGCGTTGTTGACCAGGACATCGACGCCGCCGTGATTCTCGATCAGCAGCTTCACGAAGCGGTCGCAGTCGGCCATATCGGCAACGTCGGCCGCATAGGTAATGACATCGAAGCCGCGGTCGTTGATTTCCTTCTTCGCCTCGGCGAGCTTCTCCTCGTCGCGCCCGCAGATGATGGTGATGGCGCCGGCCTCGGCCAATTTGTGCGCCGTCGCCAGTCCGATGCCGGAGGAACCGCCGGTGACCAGCACCACCTTGCCCGCCACCTGGCCGCGCAGCGTGCGATCGATGAACAGGTCCGGATCGAGATTGCGTTCCCAGTAGTCCCAGATACGGCAGGCGTAATCGTCGAGGCGCGGGCAGGCAATGCCGCTCCCCTTCAGCGCAGCGGCCGCTTCGCGATTGTCGAAGCGCGTCGGGTAGTTAATGAACTGCATCAGGTCGTCCGGCAGCCCGAGGTCTTTCATGACTGCGGACTTCACGCGCCGCACGGGCGTGAGTGCCATCATGCCCTTCTTGATGGACTTGGGAATGAAACCGAACAAGGCGGCATTGATGCGCAAGCTCATGGTCGGTGCATGCGCGGCGCGCGAGAAGGTATTGAGCACATCGCCCACGCGCATCGGCTCCGGGTCGGTGAGGTGGAAGCACTTGCCGTCCAGCTTGGGCTGGTGCGCGATGTGATCCATCGCGTCGACGACATAATCGACCGGAACGATGTTGATGCGCCCGCCTTCCAGTCCGATGGTCGGCATCCAGGGCGGAAGTATCTGGCGGATGCGCTGTATCAGCTTGAAGAAGTAGTACGGGCCGTCGATCTTGTCCATCTCGCCGGTCGTCGAATCGCCGACCACGAGGCCGGGGCGATACACGCGGAACGCCCCCTTGCACTCCTTGCGCACGATCTTTTCGGATTCATGCTTGGACGCAAAGTACGGATGCTCGAGGCTCTCCGCTTCCTCGAACATGTCCTCGCGGAAGATGCCTTCGAACAGTCCGGCCGCGGCAATCGAGCTGACGTGGTGGAAGCATCCGGCGCTGATCGCATTGGCGAACGCCACCGTATTGCGCGTGCCGTCGATGTTCACCGCCATCTGTTCTTCTGCGTCTGCCTTCAGGTCGTAAATGGCCGCGAGATGGAAGAAGTGATCGATGTTCTTGGAGAGCGCCTTGGTGTCGTCTTTCGACACCCCCAGTTTCGCAGCGCGCAGATCGCCGTAGACCGGGATCGCGCGCGATTTCGTCGTGCCCCAATATTCGAGCAGGCCCGGCACCTTGGCCTTGCTTTCTTCCCTGATGAGGAAGTAGACGACGCTCCCTTTGCGGGCGAGGAGTTTCTTCACCAGCCGCTTTCCGATGAAGCCCGTGGCCCCCGTAACGAAATACTGCATGCTGCCTCCCTTTTATTCGAATTTGTGACACGCAATCATTACAGGCTGCTCCCTGCTTTGCAAGCGCCCCCTTGCGCCGGGCTTCCCAATTAGAACGGCTGCTCTACGGCTTTAGAACCCGATCTCTAGTTTTGGCGCCTACACTGCCAGCATCGAAAAGCGCGTCGGTTGAGCCGGCGTATAGTCAACCTACGATGGAGAACATGATGGTCAAGAAACTGAAAGCACTGGCCCAATCCGACGACACGCAACTGGCAGAAGCCGTCCGCGCATCGGCGCAGCAGATCTGGCAGGCCGGCCTGGGCGCCTTTGCCAAGGCACAGGAAGAAGGCGGCAGGGTGTTCGCCAAGCTGGTAAAGGAAGGCACCGAACTGCAGAAGCGTACCCAGCAATTGGCCAACGGCAAAGTGTCGGACGTGACCGGCACGGTGGTGCGCATGGCCGACTCCGTCAGCAAGCAGGCCGCCGGTTCCTGGGACAAGCTCGAGCAAGTGTTCGAAGACCGCGTGTCCCGTTCGCTGAAGAGCCTGGGCGTGCCGACCCAGGAAGATATTCAGGCCCTCACGAAGCGCGTCGAAGAACTGAACAAGGCCGTCTCTGCCCTCTCGGGCAAGAAGCCCGCCGCAAGCAAGACCGCGGCAAAACCCGCTGCAAAGAAGTCGGCAGCCAAGAAAGCGGCAGCCAAGCCGGTTGCAAAGAAGGCGACCAAGACGGCATCCAGGAAAGCTGCGGCGAAGTAAGGCCTGCATGCACACACTGAGGGGCTTGTGCGACGCACAAGCCCTTTTTGCTTCCACGCGAAGAAGCTGACCATCGAGCCCCATGACTGCAAAGCGACCACAGAAAAACACTCCCCCAAGCCCTGCAGCCCGCCGTACCGGCAAACGAGCGACGGGACGCATCGGGCTTGCCCTTGCCGGAGGAGGCCCGCTCGGCGCCGTCTATGAAATCGGTGCGCTCGCCGCGCTGGAAGAGTCGATCGAAGGCCTGGACCTCAACAATGCTGCGATCTATGTCGGCATCAGCGCCGGCGGAATCATCGCCGCCGGACTGGCCAACGGCATCACGCCGCACGACATGTGCCGCCTGTTCGTGGAAAGCGATACGGGCGAGGCGCACGAAGAACTCTTCAGGCCGGAGATGCTGCTGCGCCCGGCATGGGAGGAGTTCAGCATCCGCGCAGCGGCCTTCCCCATCCTCCTCGCCGGCGGCCTGTTCCATTATGTGACGCGCCGCGGCAAGACCAGCGTTGCCAATTCGCTGGAGCGGCTCAAGGGCGTGCTGCCCACCGGGATCCTGTCCGGCGAGGGCATTCACGAATTCATGCAGCGCGCCTTTTCGGAAGCGGGCCGCACCAACGATTTCCGCGCGCTGAAACAAAAGCTGGTCATCGTTGCGACCGATCTCGACTCAGGCGAGGCCATCCGGTTCGGACGGCCAGGGTTCGACCACGTGCCGATTTCGAAGGCGGCGCAGGCGAGCGCGGCGGTGCCCGGCCTGTTCCCGCCGGTCGAGATCGGCGGCCGCTACTTCGTCGACGGCGCGCTGCGCAAGACGCTGCATGCATCGATCGCGCTTGAAGAAGAAGTCGACATGCTGATCTGCCTGAACCCGATCGTCCCCTACAACGCACGCTCCCTGCACAAGCCGGGCAAGCTGGCACAGGGCGGGCTGCTGGCGGTCCTGTCGCAGACGCTGCGCGCCATCATTCATTCGCGTGTCGAGATCGGCATGTCCAACTACGTGGTGAACTACCCGGACACGGACATCATCCTGGTCGAGCCGAGCACCGAAGATGCGGACATGTTCTTCACCAACCTGTTCAGCTACAACAGCAGGCGTCGCATGTGCGAGAGCGCCTACCAGAACACGCGGATGATGCTCTGGCAGCGGCGCCACGAAATCGGGCCGATGCTGGCGAAGAACGGCCTGCGCCTGAAGCTGTCTGTCCTTCGCGACAGCACCCTCACCCTCGTCAAGAATCCCGTCGCGGCGAAGGAGGATCGCTTCGGACTCCAGCGGCTCACCGATACCCTCGACAGCCTGGAACGCCACCTGAAAATCGCAGGAGGATAGTTGATGCGCGGCGTTTCTGGAATGATTCATCGGTGTTATGCTAGATCCCGGTTCACAAATTGCCGAGTACGTGAACGGGACCTGGGCCGCCCGCCATGCCAGACGCCGCCCCGATCCGGACGCCGCTCCCGCGCACGGTCCCACGCACGGCCATTTGTCAACCGGACTCTTATAAAAAGGCCTGAGCACAAATGGGAGGCATCGAGCATGCAACACAAAGCCCCTCGGCGCACGCGGGAACGGATTCTTGAGCTGTCGCTGCGGCTGTTCAATGAATTCGGTGAGCCGAACATCACCACCACCGTCATCGCCGAAGAGATGAACATCTCGCCCGGCAACCTGTACTACCACTTCCGCAACAAGGACGACATCGTCAACTCGCTCTTCGCCCAGTTCGAAGCCGAGATCGGACGCATGCTGGCCGTGCCCGCCGACCGCCGCCCCAACATCGAGGACGTGTGGCTGTACCTGCACCTGATGTTCGAACTGGTGTGGCGCTACCGCTTCTTCTATCGCGACCTGTCCGACCTGCTGTCGCGCAACCGCAAGCTGGAACTGCATTTCAAGCAGATCCTCGCGCACAAGATCAAGGTTGCGCAGCAGTTGTGCCTCGGCCTGCGCAGCGACCAGGCGCTGGAGGCCAACGACCACGAAATCGATGCGCTGGCGACGAACGTCGTCGTCGTCGCGACATACTGGCTCTCGTACGAATACGTGCGCAATCCGCGCAAATACTCCGAGCAGGAAGCCATGGCCGAAGCGCTGGCGCGCGGGTGCTACCAGGTACTGTCCCTGCTTGGCCCCTACCTCCGGGGCGAGACGCATCTGCTGTTCGAAAAGCTCGCCGAGGAATACCTGAAAAAACTCAAATAAGGACAAACACCATGGCATGGAGCAAATTCCCGTATCCCGACGATTCCTACGTCTACACGCCCGCCGGCCTGAAGAAGGCCTGGGCGCGCCTGCACGCCGGCGATGCCGAGCCCTTCCCGAAGGATGCGAAGCTGGTCGACGCCTGGATCGCATTCCATGCCGGGGAGTTTGAAAAGGCCGCCAAGCTCGGGCTTGCCGCCGGGGTGGACGGTTACTCCGTCGCGAACAAGGCGACGGCCATCTATGCGAACTATCTCGAGAAATCCGAAAAGAAGAAGCTCGCGATGTTCCAGGAGGTGGCCGAGCGCTGCGAAGCGCAGCAGAAGGAACAGCCCAAGAACGCCGCCGCGTGGTACTGGCACGCCTATTCCCTCGGCCGTTATGCGCAAGGGATCTCGATCGTGAAAGCGCTCTCGCAAGGGATAGGCAACAAGGTCAAGAACAGCCTCGACATGACGGTCAAGCTCGCGCCCAAGCATGCGGACGCCCACATCGGCCTCGGCACTTACCATGCCGAGATCATCGACAAGGTCGGTGCGATGATCGGCGGCCTGACCTATGGCGCGAAGAAGGAAGAGGGACTCAAGTTCTTCAAGACGGCATTGAAGCTCAACCCGGACTCCGCCATTGCACGCGTGGAATATGCGAACGGGCTGGTCATGCTGGAAGGCAAAAAGAAGATGGACGAAGCGGTCAAGCTGTATGAGGAAGCCGCCGCCTGCGAGCCGGTCGACGCAATGGAAAGGCTGGACGTGGAGCTTGCGAAGGAAGAACTCGACGACTGAACCAGCCAGGATCGGGTATGCTGCCAAGCTGGCAGTACCCGAATCACGCACACCAGCCGGGCATGTCCCGGCTTTTTTCATCCGGATTGAAATGAACTCTCTTTGTGTTTACTGCGGCGCTTCAATCGGCGCCTCCCCCGTGTATGCAGACGGCGCGCGCCTGCTCGCCAAGGCGATGGTGGAAGCGAATATCGCGCTGGTCTACGGCGGCGGCAATGTCGGCCTGATGGGTGTCATTGCCGATGAAGTCATGCGTCTCGGGGGCCAGGCTACCGGCGTCATTCCCAGAGCCTTGATGGACAAGGAAGTCGGCCATCACGGCTTGACGCAACTGCATATCGTGAAGGACATGCACGAGCGCAAGGCCTTGATGGCGGAGCTGTCGGACGGCTTCATCGCCATGCCCGGCGGCATAGGCACGCTGGAGGAATTGTTCGAGGTGTTCACCTGGTCGCAGCTGGGATTGCACGACAAGCCCATCGGACTGCTGAACGTGAACGGCTATTACGACCGCCTGATCGGCTTCCTCGAGCATGTGGTGGCAGAGCGCTTCCTGCGGCAGGAGCAGGCATCGCTGCTCATTCACGATGCGTCGGCTTGCGCGCTGGTGGAACGTCTGCGCACCTACGTGCCGCAGCGCCACGAAAAGGTGCTCGACGCTGCCACCGCGAAGAAAATTGTCTGAGCGTTACGGCTGCAACTGGCTGATCCGTCCTTCGACGAAGGCAAGCAGTTCCGAAGAGAGGCTGTTGCTTGCCTTGGCCCTGCGGAAGGATTCGTAGGCTTCCGGATTGCGTTGCTCGGCCTGCAGCGAGATGCCCAAGCCCATCCACCACACCCCGTTCTGCGGCGACTTCTGCAGCGCAAGCAGGTAGTACTCGACAGCCTGCTTGTGCCGCCCGTCCCTTTGCAACAGGGCGGCGAGGAAGGCCACGTAGTCAGCCTTTTCCATCGCATGGGGCAAACTGCGCTCCAGCGTTTCGATCGCCGGCCGCAGTTCGCCTTTTTCAAGCTGCAGCCGCGCCAGGATCATTGCCAGCCCGGTCTGCGCCGGATCGGCATTCAAGCCTTCGCGCGCACGCTGCATGGCGTCGTCTTGCTGCTTCGCATCGAGCAGCAATCCGATCAGCGCCTGGCGGGCGCCGGCATGCTTGGATTCGACCTGGAGCGCCTGCTCCAGTCCGCTGATCGCCTCCGCCCTCTTTCCCTGCTGAAGCGCGAGGATGGCCTTGCGGTAGTCGTTCTCGGCGCGCTGTGCCGGCGTCAATTCCTTGACCTGTTTGTTGAGCGTCGGGGGAATGATCGCTTCAGATGGTTTCGATGCCGGGACCGGCGCCATCGCCTTCACCGGCGGTACGACCTCTGCCGCTGTAGGCACCGGCGCCGGCGCACGCTCCTTCACGGGCTGGGCGGCAACCTGCAACTTCGTCTGCACCGGCTTGCGCTCCAGTTGCACCTGCTCCCGCAGGGGAGCGGCCGGCTTCGGGCTCGCCTCAACCACGGGCTGCGGAACAGGGACAGGCACTGGCGGCGTTGCAGGGGCCGCCGGCGCAGCGATCGGGTTAGGAGGCTGGGCGCCGGTCAGGCCGACATCCAGCTTCAGCGGCAAGCGGGCACTCGTGCCCACGGGCGCAGGCGGCTCCGGCCGCAGCAGGACGTAACCCACCACGCCGATGAGCATGCCGCCCAGGGCAAGCGCGACCCACCACGCGGGATGGATGCGGCTGCGCTCGGGGACCGCGCGTATCTGCTGGCCGAAGGAGCCGCCGCCGGAGACATCCGAACGCCGCGCGTCCAGGTCCTTCAACATCTGGTTGATCAGGCTCATTGGAAGTACGCCCATCCTGCGCCGGTCGTCGCGAGCAGCAACGCGAGACCGCCGAACCACGCCCACGGCCAGCTACGCTTCCTGGCCGCGCCCGTATCGCTTGCGGCGGCGGCAACGTGCCGTGCCTTTGTCTGTTGCTTGCCTTCGCCGAAAGTCAGCATCAGCGCCTTGTGCGCAAGGATATTGACGAGACGCGGGATACCGCCGCTGGCCGCATACAGCGCCTTGACCGCACCGCGATCGAACAAGCGGCTGCCGGTATATCCCGCCACGCTCAGGCGGTGCGACACGTAAAACTCCATGTCGTCCTTCGAAAGCGGCCCGAGGTGGTAGTGGAACGTGATCCGCTGGTTCAACTGGCGGATGGCTTCCTGCTGCAGCTTGCGGTCCAGTTCCGGCTGCCCGAACATCACGATCTGCAGCAGCTTGCGCTTTTCGGTTTCCAGGTTGGTGAGCAGGCGCAGCGCTTCGAGGCTTTCGATGGGCATGGCCTGCGCTTCGTCCAGGCACAGGATGGCGCGCTTGCCCTCTCGCGCCAGCACGAGGAGGCGGTGGTTGATCGCTTTGAGCAGCTGATGCTGATCGACGTCCTTGTCCTGCGGGATCTCCAGTTCCTCCGCGAGCGCCAGCATCAGGGTGCGCGGTTCGAGGAAGGGGTTGGGGATATAGGCGGTGACGAATCCCTTGTCGAGGGATGCCATGAACTTGCGGCACAGGAGCGTCTTGCCGACGCCGACCTCGCCGGTGATCTTGATGAAGCCCTCGCCGTTCCTGGCGGCGACGAGCAGCGTGTTCAGGGCCTCCTGGTAATTGGAGCACGCGAAGAAGAAACTGGTATCCGGCGTGATCCCGAATGGAAGTTCGCGAAGGCCGAAATGGGCTTTATACATACGTTAGCGCAATTCGAAGGTATTCCGTGGCTCCAGCGCCTGGATGCGCTTCTGCATCTCCGACACATCCTGCGCCCAGGTGGCGTCGCCGTGCACGATCGTCGGCTTCAGGAGAATGACGAGCTCCCTCTTTTGCGTCAGCTGGTTCGTGTTGCGGAACAGGTTGCCGACGACGGGAACATTGCCGGCGCCCGGCACCTGCGAGCGGTCGGACGTGCTGGCCTGGCGCATCAAGCCGCCAATGGCAACGATCTGCCCATCCTTGCCGCGCACGATGCTATCCGTCTCCGACACGGTGCTCGAAGCCAGCGGCAAGCTGAACGAACCTGCATTGCCGAGATTGAGCGGCTTGTCCACCGTGGTCACGCTGCTGACCGAGGGATGGATATGCAAGGTGATGTTGCCGGCATCGTCGATCTGCGGCGTGACGTCCAGCGCCACGCCCGAGAAGAACGGCTGCACCGTCACGCTCGGGCTGGTGGTGCTGGTGGTGCCGGTGGCGGTGGTGGTCGAACTTACGTTGGTGACGAAGAATTCATCCTTGCCGACCTTCAGCACCGCCTTCTGATTGTTCAGCGTCGCGATGCGCGGGCTGGACAGCACATGCACCTGCCCTTGCGTCTCGAGGAAGGAAATCAGCGCCGCGAAGTTATTGGTCTGGAACGCCAGGCCGAACAAGGAGCCGGCGGCGCTGCCGGTGGCCGCGAGATCGAGGCTGGTGTTGGCGGTGATGGTGGCATTGCCCACGGCGCCGGTGGTCGGATTGACGCTGCCGACGGTCGAGCTGAGCGTGTTGGAGCGCGCGGCCGAGGCGAGGCTCGTGCCCGGTGCGATGAAGCCCGAGGACACCCTGTTGTTGCCGATGCCGGTGATCGATGCAAACGATGCCCAGTTGATGCCCGACTGGAAGCTGTCGTTCAGCTGAACTTCGAGGATCTTCGCTTCCAGGATGACCTGGCGGTCCACCGCGAGCTGGGCCGCCTTGAGGTAGGACGAGACATTCTTCAGTTCATCCCACATCCCGCGCACAAGCACCACGCCGGACTGCGGGCTGACCACCACGCTGCGGCCTTCCTTGTTCCCCACGATCGCTTCCAGCGAGGCCTTGAGCTCGCTCCAGAAATCGCTGTTGGAAGTGGTGCTGATCTTGCTGCTGTTGAGCGTCACCGACTGATTGCCGGGCGTCCCCGGAATGCCTGGTGTGTTCGGCTGGCTGGCCGCATTCTGCTGGCTGCCGGTGGCCGAGGTGTCGCTCACCGAACCCGAGGTCACGCGGATGTCGGAGGTTCCCCTGCGGTTGGTGGTCAGGTAGTTGACCGAGAACACGCGGGTTTGCAGCGTGAGCGGCTTGATGTAGATGCGCGTGCCGTCCACCTGGTAGTCGTAACCGTAGAGTTCGCGGATGGCGTCGAGCGCCTCGAACAGGGTGACATCCTTGAGGTTGGCGGAAATCGATCCGGTGACATCCGGATGCACGAGCATGCTGTAGCGCGTGCCGGACGCAATGGCAACGAAGAACTGGTTCGCCGGCACATTGTTGAGCGCCAGGCTGAAGCGCTCCTCCACCGGCGTCTGCGCCTTCGGCACCTCGATGTTGATTGGAGGCAACAATGCGGCCGAAACAGCATCGGGTTGGGCCTGACGCTGCGATGCAGCGGCGGCTTTGTTGAGCTCACCGCTGATCATGTCATAGGTTTCGCGCGACGGAGGCGTCGTGCATCCGAGCAATCCAAGGGCAGCAACAATTGTTATCGATTTATGCATTCTGTTATGCCTTATTGCTGTCAGCTACCTGTAGGGTGTCCCTTGCGGAAGGGGTTCGACCGTTTCTCGACACTCGGGAAAAGCTTGAGTGTTTGCAATCCCTTTCCACTACGCAATATCACCTCATTTTCCGTTATTTTGGCAACCTGCGCATCTCCGATCCGGTCGCCCACGCGCACCGTCTGGCCGCTGATGATAGCGACCGTCCTGACCGGCGAGATCAATATCGATTGCAGGACCGGCCCTTCCTCCGCCGCCGGACCGCGCACATCGCCGGCAGAGACCGCTGCCGGCGGACGCGTCGGATCGACCAGCGTCTCGGCCTGCACCGCCGGAAGGAAAAAAGCGGCGACCAGCATCGCAAGCGCTCTCACGGCCATCGGCACCGGCATCAGATGTTCAACCATTTCTTGTCCAGGCTTAAGGTATAGAGCGTGAGCGTAAGCCGGGCCTGCGGATACTCTTCCGCATCGAGCTGCGCCCCGCCCCAGAACAACTGCCAAGGCAGGCCTTCCAGCTGGCTCATGTAGCTCACCATGTCGAGGTAACTCCCCTGCACGACGATCTCCACGCCATGTTTATAGACTGGTGGAACCGGCGTTGCGGCCTGCGCGGCCTGCTTGTCTTTCCCGCCGTCGCCTCCTGCGGGCTGCTCGACGAGATTCGCCGCCGGCAGCGTCTTGAGCGAGACCAGCCGAAGACCGCCGTTGCGCCTGAGCAGGCCTTCAAGCAGCTCCGGCATCTTGTCCGGCGAAACGAGTCCTTTTTGCAGCTCCGACAGCTCGGCTTGCTTCTGGCGCAGTTGCTCCGACAGCTGCTTCAGCCTTTCGCGGTTCTCGGCGTCCGGGTCGCGCGTCTGGGCGCGTACGCCTTGCTGGATGCCGTTCCTGACTTCCGCCAGCTTGGCCTGGCTATGGTTGATCTGCTCGGTCAGCATCTTCTGCTGGCGGAACAAGGGATCGATCATGGTCTTGTCCACCAGGGTGATGATGACCAGGGCGGCTGCCGCAAACACGATCGCCCGCTCGCGCAGGCTCAAGGCGTCGATCCGCAGCACAAGCCGTTGCCATTGCTGTTTCATCGCTGGGCCGCTCCTGCCGGGCCTGCCTTCTGCAGACCGGCGCTCCGAAGATTGAATTCGACGTAGTTCCCCTGCCCCTGTTTCGATGCTGCCTTGTCCGCCTCGCCCTGCTTCTCGCTCGACGGCGCATTCATCTCCAGCGCGCTGAAGGACGCACCCTTCATCGCAGGCTCGCGCTTGAGCCTGTTGAAGTAATCGGGGACGAGGTCGGCGGCGATGGTACGCCCGCGGATGCCCATCTCGCTGCCCGCACCCTGAATGGTCAAGCCGGTCAGCCAGACTCCGGGTACGACCTGGCGAGCAAACGCCTTGAAGTATTCCGAGTAGCCCTTCGTATTGCCGATATCGCCCTGGCTCAGCGTACCGAACACCTGCTCCAGCTGCGCCAGCTCGGTTTCGGTTTTCTTGATGCCCTGCTCAAGGGCCGTATTCTTCTGCCTCGACTTGACCAGATCGTTGATCTGCTTGAGCTGCGCATCCGCCGCGGACAGCTGGCTCGCGAACGACGATGCCTCCGACTTGAGGACGTTCGTCCGGTAGGTCAGGTAACCGGCCAGCAGCAGCGAGCCGACGAGGATCAGGCCCAGGCCCTGGGCCATCGTCACCGCCGAGAAATGCTTCTTCTGCTTGAGGAAGATCGGATTGAACAGGTTGATCTGCTGACTCACAGGGCCTTCTCCTCGTGGCGCAGCGCCGCACCCAGCGTCATGAAGAATCGCTGCTGGCTTTCCAGGAATTTCAGGTCAGGAACGGCAGACAGGTCGAGGACCTGTTCGAGGTTGAGCGCATCCACTTCGATGTAGAGGTTGGTGGACAGGTACTCGCGCAAACCGGCACCCGCCTCGCCCATCGGCGCCATCAGGAGCTTCGGCACATTGACGAAGTGGTACTGCCGGTCGAAGTGGTCGAGCGAGCGCTGCAATTCCAGCGTGATGCGGTCATGCAGTCCGCGCCGCTGATCGGCATCGCCCTGGGCCAGCTGGTCCAGCGAAATGTCGATTCGCCGCGACAGGTAAATCTCGCCCTGGTAAGTGACTGTCAGCAGCCCGCCCTCGCTGCTGAAGGACAGCATCGCAAGCCCGCGGCCTTCCGGCTCAAGGAGTGCGGAAATGTTGCGTTGCGCCATATCCGGGATGTCGATCACCGTGAGCGGAATCTTCGCGTCGGTGAACAAGGTCTGGCGCTGCTCGATAAGCTGGTTGCGCGCAGCGACTGCGTACATGGAGTGGGTGCGGCTGCCGCCATTCTTGTCGACCGGGACATCGAGCACGTCGATGGTGGCGTCATCGACGTGGTAGTCGAGCATGTCTTTCAAGCGCCAGCGAATTGCCGTCTTGAGCTCCTCGGGCGGGACATTCGGTGCATCGACCGACAGCAGCTGGTATTCGCTCGGCGCAAGCAAGGTGGTGCACTGGTAGCCGCCCGCCTGGTAATCCTTGGCGATCTTTTGCAGGAGTTCGGGCCACTGCGATTGTTTCCCCTTGGAAAAACCGACAGCTTCGACTTTCGGCAGACCAGTTGACGGGCGCGACACGATGGCTACGCACACGCCCTCGCCCTGAAAACTGGTTGCCATCCAACCGGCAGTCTTTCTCGCTTTGGAGAACCATCCCATATGTGCGGGCCACCCTGACAAATTGCTTGAAACTAATTTAATAAATAACTGTTGTCAATTGGTATTTACCCAGAACAACGCAGCGTTTTCGTTTCCCCGCAGCATACCGTATCGTGGGCGCGTGCACTATGCCCGGTGTGCGTTTTGGGTGGAATCCTCAGAAATTTTCACGCAGGTAGATCACCTCGTTGTGCCCTTTGTACACACCGAAGCGCGCACGTCCCGGAACAGGGTTCGGGAGGTGCGGGTTGAAGACGTTGATATTCATGTCAAGGCTGCCGTCATACTTGCCGTCGCCGCTCGGCTTGGCCAGCTTGTAGCTTGCCTTTCCGTTGACGAACACGACGGACGGCGGGGACACACTTGTTTCGTTTTCGGTAAAGTTCTTCCGCGGATTGCTGAATACGACATTTCCCGCCTGGAACGCGCTGCTGTTGTCCAGCATGTTCGTGACGTAACCCGTGCCGTTCCAATACTGGGCGGTGACGCCGATGGTCAGGGGCAGCAGTTCCGAGCCGTGGGCGCTGGCGACCTTGAGGCGGCCCATTCGGCTGCGCGTGGTGAACAGGTGTTGGCGTTCGGCGCTGCCGCTTGCGTCGGCATCGAGGTTCACTGCGCTGGCGTCTAGCGTGACACCATCCGAGTCGCGCGGGGCAGCGCCGATTTTCAATGTGTCATAGGGCCCCCACGTTGCGTCTGCGGTTGCTGTAGTCGGCCGCGCAAGATTCGCACTGACAGCAAAGGTTCCTACCCCGCCGGACCAGCTGCTGACCGGATTGCCCGGCATGGCACCGAGACTGAGGCGCGGAGTGAGCGGCGTGCTGCCGCCGATCGCACCGAGGCCGAAGCACTGGCCTGACGCGCAGCCGGCCGTGAACCAGTTGGCGCCAAGCGAAGCGCCGTCCAGCTTCGCGTAAGGGCCGATGTAATTGGCCGTGATATCCCCGTCGGTATTGTGCGCCATGACGGCAAACTGCATGAGCATCGGCTCGGCCATGTAGGTGAAGGCATCAGGGGCATTGACCTTGGCGACCCGTGCGAGCTTGGCCTCGGAATCGGCGTTGACTGACAGCGTGACGTCCTGCCCCGCGACGGCGGTCACGGTTGCCTGGAGTGCTTCACCACCAGGTCCGGCGCCATCGATGCTCAACTTATCACCGACTGCAATCCCGGAGGGGTCGTCGCCATTGGCGATGTTGAGCAGGTTCGATCCTGCGCCAATCGAACCCGTCAGCTGCATGTGATAGACGTTTGTATTCGTCGCCCCGGTAAGGGCGGGCGTGTTCAACGTGATCGTATTTCCTGCCACGCCAACCACCCGGGCTGCCAGTCCGGTTCCGCCCTGCCCGGCGCCCCAAACCATGAGGTAATCGCCGGTGGCGATGTTGGCGGACGAAGCGACGGCGAGCGTCGTCGCGCCGGCGCCGATCGTTCCCGTCGTGCGGCGGACATCCGAACGCGGCACGAGGCGGCCGGTCATGCTGAAGTGATTGGGGATGAAGCGGCCGACGTTGCCCGAAAATGAGAAAACACCGGCATCGGCGACTGCAGCGAGTGCAGGATTGCTCAATGTTATTACAGTGCCGTTGATCGCGTTCACCGTCGCCACGAGCTTGCCGCCTTCCGGGCCAGCCCCTTCCACCATCAGAAGGTCAGTGACGGCGATTCCCGCTGGAGACGCAACAGTAAGCAAGTTTGTCCCGAGCGAAATTGTCCCGGTCGTACCGACCACGTTCGATCCAAGATATTTTTCATCGGCATCATCCGGAGCGATCTTCGGAGCCAGCCGGATGATCCCCACCTCGCTAAAACTGTACGAACCACTAGCTACCCCATTACTGAACGACCCGATCCCGCCGCTCAGTGTTCCCGAAAGGCCGCCTGCCGGTGCAACCAGTGTGTGCTCAAGGGCGACGCCCTCCGGCGGCGTCTCCCTCCCGAAACTCGGCGTGACCACCCCCGTTGCATTCCTTGCCGTGACCGTCACTGAAAAATCATGCCCCGCCCGTACAAACACGGGATCGTTTGGTCCGCTTGCTCCCGGGTTGCCCGGAACCGCAATATCAAACCGGAACGGGCGGACCACGAAAGGTCCTGACGAGCCGGAGATCGGGGAATTGTTGACCTCCGTCTTCGCCCAGAGCGTAACCTGTCCCACATCGTCATACCTCAGAGAGAATGGCGCGCTTCCGTTTGCATCGAAGGTCATGTCAACATCCGTGTAGGCGGTCACGCTGCTGCTGCCATTACGGGAAAGCATTGCAGTCGTCGTGGCGGCAACCTGCATCAAGTCGCTGCCATAACAAGTCGAAGGATTGTTGCACTGATACGCAAGCTGGAGCGTTTTCCTTCCCGTCAGTGCCGCTACGCATGCTTTCGCCGGATCGTCGGTGGCCGCCGTGTTTGTCTGGATGGCACGCAAGTAGTAGTTGCCGGCAGCAAGGCCGGAAATCTGCGGCGGAATGACGTTGACCTTGCCCGTCGCCGTAGTCGAGAAAACGAATCCCGCCTTGCTGAACGTTGTCGTGCAGCTATTGGCAGCCGCACACGTCGTCCCGTCCTTGCAGCATCGGCGCAGGTTCGTTGCTGCAAGGGTCTCTCCGGAGAGCTGCACGATCACGGGCGTCGCGTCCGGCGCCGCCGGATAGCTCAAGGTCGTCGTTGCGGTGCCGGAGGAATCGAAGGCAACCGTCTCGTTGGCCAACGTGGCACCACTTGCCGACAGCGTCGCCGTCTGCCCCTCCACGCCGGCAAACGGATTCGTGCAGGGGCTGCTGCTGTCGGCGCAGGCCGTGACCGTCACCGTCGTCGGCATGCAGCTGATGCTCTTTTCGGGCAGCGACAATTCATAGTGATGGACGGCAGCGGTACAAGGGTGCGTCAAGTTCTTGAGGGCGTTGATCCCGGTGGCGCTGAGGGCCGATCCGTAGATATACACTTCGTCGATGTAACCGTTGGCCGAGTTCGCGGTGTAATCGTCTACATTCACGGAGACACTGGCCGAGCGCCTCGTCCCGATATAGAGCGTATCCATGTTCCCCAGTGTGCCGCCGACATTTGTGGTGGACGAGCCGGCCAGGGCACCGTCCACATAAATAAACAGCCTGTCTGCCCCCAGGTTCCACGTAATGGCAATGTGATGCCAGGTACCAGCCGCAAAACTGTAGTTAGTGGTTGTAACCGCGGTCGACTCCAAATCCGAGCTGTCTTCAATCGCGAACCGGAGGCCGCCGTTTTCGCGCTTGACGAGATAGAAGTGCCTGTCCTGATTATGGTTGTTGCCGAGGTCCGCGGAGGCGTCGAGTAGCATGCGGTCATTATTGTCGTTCCACGCCGAATTGCTGCGGTACCAGAAGGCGATCGTGCCGGCGTTCCCGACGGAGTTGATGTCGATGCCGGTATTCACGCCTTGCGAAGTTCCGGCGGAGATGGAGCCTGCACCACAGGTGCCGGGAGTACCCGGGATCGCGCCCCCGGCGGCAAATGGATATCCCGTCGGCGCGGCTGTACCCAGCCTGCTACCGTGCCTGTTGTTGCCGCTTGAATCCTTGACCGCGCCGGTCGTACCCCATGCCGTCTCGTCCATCGCGTAGTAAGCGAAGGGCGGGAAGGTATAGCTGTCAGTGGCCGTGTTGTTGGCGGTGTTGGTATCCAGCCCTCCGGCGGCCGAAACGGTCGCGGTATTGATGACCGCTCCGGAAACCGTGGAGGCGATATTCACGTTCAGGGTCAAGGCAGGCGCTGTCGTCCCTCTGGGAAGCAGGCTGTTCCTGGTGCAGGTGACCGTCTGGCCGCTGCTGGAGCATGACCAGCCGGTACCGGATGCGGACGCAAAGGTCACGCCGGTCGGCAATGTGTCCGTCACGGTGATCGGCGCCGGCTGCCCGCCGGGACCATCGTTCGTGACGAGGATCGTATAGCTTGCCGTGCCGCCCGCCGACAGGGTCGCCGGAGTCCGCGACATCAGGATCGACAGGTCGGCCCACATCGTGTAGCTGTCCGACGCGGTGTTGTTCGACGAGATGTTGTCGAACGCGCTGCCGGTCACGGTCGCCGTGTTGGTCTTCGTGCCGGACGCGTTCGCGGCGACGGCAACGGTCAGCACCAGCGCCGGTGCGGACGCGCCGGAGGCAATGCTGCCTGTCCGGGTACAAGTTACTGTCTGCCCGACGGCGCTGCACGACCAGCCCGAACCGGAAGCCGATACGTAGCTCAAGCCGCTCGGCAAGGTGTCGACGACGGTGATCGGGCCGGGTTCGCTGTTCGGTCCGTTGTTCGTCACGATGATGGAATAGGTGGCGTTCTGGCCGGGATCAAGCGGATCGGGTCGCGACATCGACACCGACAGGTCGGCAACGGCGGTATTGGTGACGCTGATGATTTCGGCCGACAGCAGCACGAGGTCGCCGCCCGAGCGGTAGATCGATTGCGCGGAAGTCTCGCCCGGCGTCAGGTGGGACGACGTGAGATTGAACACGTCGAAATCGACGCCGTAAGTGGTGATCGGCGGGCTGGTGATGGTCGATATCGAGTTGAATTGATTCGTGGCGGGGTTCGATCCATCGCTCAACGTGATGCCGTTAAAAATCAAGCCTTCGTTGAACCCGTTCAGCGATTCGGAATTGCCGACGTCGCCTTCCCAGGTGATATAGGCATGCTTGCCGTTGATGGGGGACGGCGGGATGCGGAAATTATTGGGCGTGAGCGTGATGCTGTTGCCGCGGTAGGCCTGGAAGCCTTCGAACACATTGATCACCCGGAAATCCTCGCCCGGATGCGAGTAGATCGCCACGATCGCCCAGCCGCCGACGACGGCGGAGTTGGTGCAGTGGGGCGTGCCGGCGTTCACCGTCAGGCCGGACAAGGTGTAAGTGTCATTCCCCTTTGCGCTGACGATGGACGTGATGTCGGCCGCACCGCTGAAGTAGTAGTAATTCGTGCCGTTGTAGTTGAACGTGGCGGTGTAGCGCCGCGACGCAGGCGCGGAAATCGTGTTGCCTTCGAACGTGACCGTATAGTCGGGTGTCGACGTGAGGTTGGTGGACGATCCGGCCCAGTAGAGATAGGCGGCCGTCACCGTTGCGCCGGACGGAATGCCGGCAAGGGCGGCGGAAGTCGCGGCGGTCGTAATCGCGCAGGCATTCCCGTCATCCGACTGGGTGCGCAGCGAGCGCGCGGTGCCGGTGAAATTGGCGTGGCCGGCGAAGCTGGAGAACAGCCCCGGCGTGGTATCCGCATGCGCCGGGCGGGCAAGCAGCCACAGCGCCATGCACAACAGCAGAAAAGCCGCGTACCGGATTGTCATCCCTGCATGTCTCATTCATTTCTCCAGATAGTGACCTGCAGCTGCCGCTCCACGTAATTTGCCGTCGCCAGCGTGCCCTGCGACGCGGTCGAAGTGAGCGTATAGACCCGGATATTGTCGGGGGCCTCCAGGGCCGCAACGGAAGTGCATGTCACGTTGACCGTATAGGCTCCCAGGCCGCCGGGCAGGTTCAGTGCCTGCGTTGCCGGCCCGGTTCGGCAAGTGCTGTCGAATCCCGTGCCGGAGTTCTGCAAGACCTGGTACACCCCCCACTCGATGCCGCCGCGTGCGGCCTGCAAGGCCCGCACGCCGAGGACATCCTGTGCCGATGCCTGGTGCTGGGTGGTCGAGAGCGTCACGGCGAAGGTGCCGAGCGCGGCAATGATCACCAGCAGGAAGACCGCCGAGGCCAGGGTGAACCCCTTGGAAGCGTTGCGCATCGTCTTCATGGCTGGTTACTCACATGGGCGGCCACATACAGCGTCACGGTTTCGCCGTCTTGCGTCAGGCCGAGCTGCATCGTCACCAGGCCCGAGCGTTCGGCGACCACATTGGCCGAGTAATCGAAACGGCAAAGCGTCACGTTATTGGCCACGAGGGCGCTGTTCGCACCGGCAATCGGAACCGCGCTCGGCTGCGTTTCATTGATCGGATAGCCCCAGTAGCGTCGCAAGGTACCGCCGGTGGCGGAAGGCGCGCATGCGTAGGTGACTGGTTTGGTGATGACGTGGAAGCGGTTTCCAGGCGATTCGAACGGCAGGCGTGCCGTGGAGTTGATCTGGATGGCGCCCGAACCTGTACCGGTGACGGCGCGGCGGTTATGGGTCTCGAGGGTGTTTCCCTCGTAGGCGTCCGCACCCGCGACGCCCAGGTTGTACACAACGATCTGGTCGCCCGCTGCGATTGCCGGCATGGGGCCGAGTACGGTGAATTCGTTATCCGCGGCGTCGAAATTGAGCGGGTTCCCGGGTGGCGCGGCGGCGTACCGCCCTCCTCCCAGGCAGCTTGCATTGGTCGCGCATGCCGAGGAACCCGTGGGCAGGAACTCAAGGAAGCAGGTTCCCGTCGTGCCGTTGCAGGTACCCGTTACACGCACGCTGTTGGGCAGCGCCAGTCTTACGTCGCGCGAAATGCGGCGCAGCGCCGTGTCGGCGGTGTCGGTCAGCTCCGCCCGGCGCGCCAGGTCCATGTACTGCTGGACCGGCTTGGTGATGAAGACGGCAACCATCCCGGCAATGATGCCGGTGATGACGATCACCATGATCATCTCGGTCAGCGTAAATCCGCTCTGGAAGCGCTTGCTCATGGCGTCGTCCTCGGCGCGTAGCGCGTGCGAATGCCCTGGACCGTGATTTCCTCGCCCAGCGGGTCGACGACGGTGACGGTGATCAGCAAGGCGGCACTGGCGGGCACGTTCGGCAGCGTTGTCACCCTGCTGATCGAAATCGGCTTGAGCTTGTATGCGCCAAGCCCGGCGATCGCCGCGGCGCCACCGCTGGTGATGTCATAGATGCCGCTGGTGTTCATCGCGAAGCCGGCGTAGTCGGCCACGTTATCGAAGGGAGCAGTCGCGGAATAACGGGTTTCCGCGGCCGGGGTCGGGCCGTTGAGTGCGGCGCCGTCATTGTCCTGGTCGATCGTGCATTCGGCGACAGTCTGCGCGGTTTCCGCATTCTCATCGTCCGGATCGCAAAAGGTGAACGGCATCAGCATCACTTCTTCCAGCATGGATTCGGCAATCGCCAATGCCTGCTTGCGCACCATCGGGTCGGCACTGCTTTTCGAGGTGACGTTCTGCACCGCGAGAAGGCCGACCACGCCGACGGAGACGACCACGATGAACATGACCAGCTCGACCAGCGATATGCCGGACTGGCGGGCAGCGTAGCGGATGCGTGTGTCAGGTATGGACATAGCCGGTTTCCGCTTCCACGATGATGTCCATCGGCATACCGGACACCCGGAATGTTTGCCCGGCAGTCGCTTGACCGAGGGCGGTGAAGGTGAAGGCGTTCGGGGTGCTGGTGTATGTGACGCCCGACGGGGCGGTGATCGAGTACGGGCTGGCGCCAGTGGGGCCGGCGAGGTTGAGGGTGCAGACCGCCGTATTTCCTGCTGCCGCCGCGATGGTCAGCGTGACGCTGGTGGAGGTAAAGGCAACGCAGACATTGCGCCGCTGCGCGATCGCCGTTTTCTGGGCGTAGCGCAGGATGGCGAGCGTCTCGTCGTGAAAGCCGCGGCTGTCGAAAGTGCTCCTGTCGAGGAATCGGGGAACGATGGCGATTGCCAGGATCCCGAGAATCACCAGGGTCACGATCAGCTCCGTCAGCGTGAATCCTCCGCGTCTATGCATATATCCGATGATCAGCAATAAGGCTGTCTCGCATGCCTCCGTTGCAAAGCGTTGACGAAATAAGAATGTGGCTCGGCAAAAGCAACGAAGCCCAATCAGAAAATCTCATTGGGCTTCGTTGGTCTAGACCGCCATCAAGCGTGGCGGAATTACTTGTCAGGTCATCAGGCGATTAAATCGCTGCGCCGACGATCGTGTACGTGGCCTCAACGTCACCCTTCTTGAGCGTGCAGGTTGTGGTCGCGCCATTGCTCGCGACGGTCGTGTCTGCATCAATGCTGTACGGAGTCGATGACGTCGTCAGAGTCAGGGCCGGTACGATCTGCGGGCCGATGTCCGAGCACTTCTCAACCTTTATGCATTTGTTCGCGGTCACCGTCTGGTTGTTAGCGGCGCAGCCTGCATAGTTGATGGATGCAGCGGAAGACAGTGCGCCGGCGATACCGTTAAGCGCTCCTTTTTCAGCTTCGTCGCCCAGATCCACAAACTTCGGCAATGCCGTCGCCGCCAGAATCCCCAGGATGACGATCACAACAACCAGTTCAATCAAGGTAAAACCTGTTTGATTGCTTTTCATATTCTTCATAATGTTTCCCTTAAGTAAGTAATTTACCTTGACAGCTAGCAAGCTTTCCTGCTGTCAAAATATACCAGATCGATTCTAGAGCTCCAACCCTATTTCTTACATACAGTTACTGACTGTTGCATTTAGCGTGTAGGTGGGTGAGGTGTTCGCGGCAGCAGGCGGCGTGTAACCCACAGTGCAGTCGGTGCCCGCGCTCGCGCCTGTATGGTTGCTGTCCGGCGCGGCCACCCGCGGCGCTGTCAGTCCGGTCACCACGTAGTCGTCGTTCAAGCCTGCAAGGGAGACAATCGTAGTTGCATTTGGATAACCATTTACATAGGTGACCGTCGTCCCTTCGATCACGATGGCGGGCGACGGCGTGCCCGTGTAGTTGGCATCCAGTCCGCGCGTCAGCAGGTTGGCATGCGCCATCGCCGCCGCAGACTTCATCGACCCCAATGCAGCCTGCATCTTCGCGAGACGTGCGTCCGCTTGCAGTGCAGCAAATTTCGGAAGAGCAATGCCGGCAAGCAAGCCGAGGATGGTGATGACGACGACCAGCTCAATCAATGTGAAGCCTGTCTGCTGTTTGCGCATGGGTCTCTCCGTGGAAGATTTCAGTTTTTTATCGGCAAGCGAGCGGGTCAACTTGAATTGCCGGCATTCAACACTAGAACCAGCGGTAGCGTTGTACCTGAATTTCCACGGAATCGCCAGCTTCTTGGCAGCTGCCCGTGCTTGGTCCGTCGGCTTTTTGCGTCACCTTTGCCACGCGCAGCCGGATTTGCCGTGCACCTTGCGCATCTGTCTGGAAGTAATGCGAACTCCTCGGCGCATAGACCAGAGCGCGGTTGGTATTGTCGAAATACCAGTTTCCATGTGGAAAATTCGTGCCGGTACCCGCGTAGTTCTCGGGCTTCGCGTCCAGCCATTCCATCGGGTTCTGCCCGACAAGCGCGGCGCACTCCTGCATCCGCCCTTCGAGCATGAGCGTCGCCAGCTTGTATCGCAGGACACTCTTGATCGCGCTGATGGTGTATTCGACATTCGCCTTTTCGGCCGCCTCCTCGTAGTAGCGGAGGCGATCCAGCAGGACCGTCGCCAGCACGCCGACCAGCGAAACGACAATCATCAGTTCAAGCAGGGAGAAACCGCCGCCTCTGCGCGGCACTTGCCTCCCTGTCGCGCTTGCCCCCATGCCTATTTGCGCAACGCCGCCTGGCCGAGATCCCAGATCGGCAGGAATACGCCAAGCGCGAGGATGAGCACGAGAACGCCGAGCCCGAGGATGAGGATGGGCTCGATCTGCGCCGACAGCGTTTTCAGCTCGTAGTCCACTTCCCGCTCGTACATTTCGGCGATCTCTTCCATCAGGTCGTCCAGTGCGCCGGACTCTTCGCCCACCGCGACCATCTGCAGCACGATGGGCGTGAACACCCCCGTGGTGACCGCCGTGCGCAGGATGCTTTCGCCGCGCTCGACGCCATCCCGCATCTGTTCCACGCGGCTGGCGATGTAGGCGTTGTCGACGGTCTTGGAGACCACGCTCAGCCCCTGCACGATGGGCACGCCGCTCTTGCTCGACAAGGCGAAGCTGCGCGCGAAGCGTCCCAGCGTTCCCTTGAGCAGGATTTTCCCGACGATGGGCAGCTTGAGCTTGAACCTGTCCCAGTTGTATCGCCCCTTGGACGTGGCGATGTAGCCGCGGAAGGCGATGCCGGCGACGGCGATCGCCACCGCGATCAGGGCCCAATAATCTTTCGTGAAGTTGGAGGTCGTGACCAGAATGCGCGTCATCAGCGGAAGTTCGGCGTTCATGCTGGCGAACACCTTGGAGAACGCGGGAATGACGAACAGGTTGATGACGGCAATCGCAATAGTCATCGCGATCACCACGAACATCGGGTAGCGCATGGCCGTGCGCACGCGTTCGCGCATCTCGCGCTCGAATTCCAGGTGATCGAACAGGCGCAGGAAGACTTCTTCCAGGCGGCCGGTCGTTTCGCCGATGCGCACCATGCTGACGTAGAACGAGGAAAACACGTCCGGATGCCGCCGCATCGCCGCCGACAGTTCCCGGCCGGAGTCGAGCGATTCCCGCAAATCCTTCACCACGCGCGCAAACGACTTGTTGATCGCCGATTCCTGCAACCCGGCCAACCCGCGCATGATGGGCACGCCGGACTTGAGCAAGGTGTAGAGCTGGCGGCTGAACAGCTGCACGTCGATGGAGCGGATCTTCGGTTCGGTCAGACGCGCCAGCCAGCCGCCTCCGCCATCCGTCGCGGGCTTGCTTGTGGGTTTGATTTCGACGGGCGTGACGCCGGTGCTGAAAAGCTGGTCGGCGACCGAGCCGCTGTCGTTGCTTTCCAAAACGCCCTGCAGCAATTCTCCGCGGGCGTTCCGTCCTTTATATGCGAAATAGGGCACGTGCGTTCCTGGAAAATTGGGACCTCAGCCGGGCTGGCATCAGTCGTCGAACTGGTTGCTGATCCGCATGGCTTCGCCGATGGTCGTCCTCCCGGCGATGACGAGCGCGACGGCATGCCGGCGCAGCGTCTGCCCTGCCATCTGCGCCGCCGCCACTTTCATGAAGTGCGCGGGATCGTGATGGCCGGCGGCGTCCGCCACGGCTTCGGTCATTTCGAGCATTTCGTACACGCCGGTACGGCCGCGGTAGCCGGTGCCGTTGCAGTGCGTGCAGCCGCGTCCGTGCTGGTATTTGCGCGCCATGACGGTATCGCCAAGCTCGAACTTCAGCCATTCCTGTTCGTTCGGCTTCGGCGTGTACGGCTCGGCGCAGCTTTCGCAAATCACTCGCACCAGGCGCTGCGCCAGCACGGCTTGCAGCGAGGTCGATACCATGTAACGGGGCACGCCCATGTCCAGCAGGCGGACCGGGGTGCTGACGGCGTCGTTGGTGTGCAGCGTCGACAGGACGAGGTGGCCGGTGAGCGCGGCGCGCATGCCGATCTGGGCCGTTTCCTGGTCGCGCATTTCGCCCACCAGCACGACGTCCGGATCCTGGCGCAATGCGGAGCGCAGGACGCGGGCAAAGGTGAGCTCGATCTTTTCATTGATCTGCACCTGGTTGATGCCGGGCAGGCGGTATTCCACCGGGTCTTCGACGGTGATCAGTTTTCGTTCGACGCTGTTGAGCTCGGCGAGCGCGCCGTACAGCGTGGTCGTCTTGCCGCTGCCGGTGGGGCCGGTGACCAGCACCAGTCCGTTGGGCCGCTGCAGGATCGCGCGGAATTTCTTGAGCATGCCAGGGGGCATGCCGATGGAATCGAGCTTGAGCGTGCCGCCGCTCTGATTGAGCAGACGCATGACGACCGATTCGCCGTATTGCGTCGGCATGGTGGAAATACGCACGTCCACCTGCTGCTGCTTGACCTTGATCGCGAAGCGGCCGTCCTGCGGCAGGCGCTTTTCCGAGATATCGAGCCCGGACATCAGCTTCAGGCGCAAGGCCAGCGCCTGCGCGATCTTGATGTCGGCCTCGGTCTGCAGGTGAAGGATGCCGTCGATACGGAAGCGGATCTGCAGGCGGCTTTCCTGCGGTTCGATGTGGATGTCCGATGCCCTGACTTGGGAGGCATCGTCGAACACCGATTGCAGCAGCTTGACGACCGGCGCTTCCTCGATGCCGGGCGTGCCGCCGAGATTGCCGAAATCGACATAGGCGTCGCCGAGGTCTTGCTCCAGTTCCTTGGCAAAGTCCGTGATCTCGTCGGTGCGACGGTAGATCCGGTCGATGGTCTGCAGCAGCTCGCCTTCATTGACCACCGCCAGTTCAATGTTCTTGCGCACGCTGCGCGAGATTTCGTCGTACGCGAACAGGTCGGTCGGATCGGCCATGCCGATCAGCAGCCCGCCGGCGCGGTCCTCCAGCGCAATCGCGCGGAAACGCCGCGCCTGGGTCTCCGGCAATTGCCGGACCACTTCCGGGTTGATGTTGTAGAACTTGAGATTGATGTAAGGAATGTTGAGCTGCTTGGCGAGCGCCCCGCAGATCTGCTCCTCGGTCACGAAGCCGTTCTCAATGAACACGCGCCCGAGCTTGCGTCCGGTGCGCTTTTGCTCCGTCAGCGAAAACTGAAGTTGCTCTTCGGAAAGCAACTTCTGCTGCACCAAGATTTCACCGAGGCGGACCTTCTCCGGCCGTGCCATACGCGCTCCTTACGGACGAAAAATCACACGCGTATTTTAGCCACAATCCCCTTGCCTAAGGGAATTGTTTTTATTGAGAAATTTTCCAGAAAGACGGCTTTTCAGCCCGCAAGCGCCTGCTGGAAATCTTCAATCAGATCGGCCGTGTCTTCGATGCCGACGGAGACGCGGATGAGCGATTCGGCAATGCCCATGCTGGCCCGGCGTTCCGGTCCCATTTCGTAGAAGATGGTGTGCGCCACGGGGATGACGAGGGTGCGCGTGTCGCCGAGGTTGCTGGCGGGGATGCCCAGCTTCAGGCGGTTGAGGTAATCGAAGCAGTCGATTCCGTCCTTCAGCTCGAAGCTGAGCAGGCTGCCGTAAGCGCCGAACAATTCCGTCGCCAGCTTGTGCTGCGGGTGCGAGGGCAGCCCGGGGTAGTAGACCGCGGCCACGCGTTCGTCCGCCTCCAGCATCCTGGCCAGCGCCAGCGCGTTGGCACATTCCCTTTCCATCCGCAGCGCCATCGTTTCCGCGCCTACCGCGATATGGTGGGCCGCCTCCGGTCCGAGCGAGGCGCCGAAATCCCGGAGGCTCTTGGCGCGGATCTGCGCCATGCCCCACTGCCCCGGCGCGAAACGCTTGTAGGTGTCGAAGATGTTGGGGAACTTGGTCCAGTCGAACAGGCCGGTGTCGGTGAGGCTGCCACCGAGCGCATTGCCGTGGCCGCCGATGGATTTGGTCAACGCGTTCACGACCAGGCTTGCCCCCACCGTTTGCGGGCGGAACAGGTAGGGCGAAGTCATGGTGTTGTCGACCACATAAAGGATGCCGCGGTCGCGGCACAACTGCCCGATCCGTTTCAGGTCGGCGACCTGGGTACGCGGATTGGCAATGGTTTCGACGAAGACGAGGCGCGTTTTCGGCGTGATCGCCGCTTCGATGTTGCGCACATCGGTCGCGTCCACCATGGACACCTCGACGCCCTGCCCGCCCACGGTCTGCCAGAGGCTGTTGGTGTTACCAAAAAGAAATGCGGAAGACACCACATGGTCGCCCTCGCGCAGCAGCGCCTGCGCCACCGCGCCGATGGCGGCCATGCCGGTGGCAAAGCAGATGGTCGCCATGCCCTGTTCCATCCGGTTGACCTTGTCTTCCAGCGCCGACACCGTCGGATTGCCCTGGCGGCCGTAGCGATAGCCGGGCTGCTTGCCCTGGAAGACTTCCGCCAGCTGGCGCGCGTCGCCGTAGCCGAAGGTAACGGACGTGTGGATCGGCTTGTGCAGCGAACCGTGCTCGATAGGCTTCTGGCGGTCGCTGTGGAGGATGGAGGTGGTGAAACCGTATTTCTTTGTATCAGTCATGGCAAACAAAAACCCGTTCTGGCGTGCGCTAGAACGGGTTAGGGGAATCCGGATCCGTTTTAGCTGCATTTATGATGGGACTGGACCCCGGCGCCCGCAAGCAGAATCAAATCGGCGCAGGGCTTATCGTAACGCAAAACACGCGTTCCGCAAAACCGATGAGCATCAACGCGCGGTAACGAAGTGTTTCTGCACTAATCCCTGCGCAAGTGATCCTAATCAAACAACAGCCGTTTCCTGCCACACATTTGTATCAAGCCGCTATCGTTTAAGGACGAAGTTGCCCGGGGACCTTTCGAGTTTTATGCCGACGGATTTTGAGAACCTTGTGTTGCAGGAGTCGCCGGACGCGGTCGTGATCGTCAACCTCGATGGAACGATTGCATATTGGACGGACGGAGCGGCAAGGGTTTTCGGGTTCGATCGGCGGGAAGTACTCGGGCGCCCGCTGGCGGCGCTGCTGATTCCCCCTGACCGGCAGGAGGAGGAAACCCGCATGACCCGGGCGATCCTGGAGGACGGGATCTTTAGCTATGAATCGATACGCCGCAAGAAGGACGGGTCGCTCGTCCATGTCGACATTTCGGCCAAGGCGATCAGGGACGACAACGGAAGGCCCTGCTTTATCCTGACCAGCCAGAAGGACGTCACGGCGCTCAAGGTGCTGCGCGACGCCAAGCTGCTGGAAGCCAAATTCCGGGACCTCCTGGAATCGATGCCGGACGGCATCATCCTGGCCAATTCCACCGGCCACATCGTCCTGGTCAACTCCCAGGCGGAGAAGTTGTTCGGATACGCACCAGGGGAATTGCGCGGCAAGGCCGTGGAACAACTGCTCCCGGCGCGCTACCGGGGCGGCCACGTCGGACACCGCGCCGGATACTTCGGCCAGCCCCGCCCGCGCGCGATGGGCGCGGGGCTGGAGCTCTACGGGCTGCGCAAGGATGGCATGGAATTCCCGGTCGAGATCAGCCTGTCCCCGCTGGAGACCGAGGAAGGCACGCTGGTGATGAGCGCGGTGCGCGACATCAGCGAACGCAAGAAGGCGGAGCAAAAATTCCGCGGCCTGCTCGAATCGGCGCCGGACGCTTTCGTGATCGTCAACCGGAACGGCGAAATCGTGCTGGTGAATTCGCAGACCGAGAAACTGTTCGGCTACCGCCGCGAGGAACTGCTGGGGAAAAAGGTCGAGGTACTCGTACCCAGGCGCTTCGAGGGCAGGCATCCCGAGTATCGCGACGGATTCTTCGACGAGCCGCGCACCCGGGCAATGGGCGCAGGCCTGGAGCTTTACGGACTGCGCAAGGACGGCACCGAGTTCCCGGTCGAGATCAGCCTGTCCCCGTTGGACACCGAGGAAGGCACACTGGTATCGAGCGCGATCCGCGACATCACGGAACGCAAGCGTATCGAGCGCGCGCTGCACGACAAGAACATCGAACTGGAGAAAGCGAACCTGGCCAAGGACCGCTTCCTGGCCAGCATGTCGCACGAGCTGCGCACGCCGCTCAATGCCATCATCGGCTTCACCGGCACCCTGCTGATGCGCCTGCCCGGGCCGCTGACGCAAGACCAGGAAAAGCAGTTGCGTACGATACAGACCAGCGCCAAACATCTCCTGTCCCTCATCAATGACCTGCTGGACCTGGCCAAGATCGAGTCGGGGAAAGTCCGGCTCCATTTCGAGCCGGTCGCCTGCCGGGCACTGATTAACGACCTGTCTGAAACCCTGTCGCCGCTCGCCCGGCAGAAAGGGCTTCAATTTCACACGGATTTTCCGGCGCAGGAAGTCACGGTGCTCACGGACCAGCGCGCGCTGCGCCAGATCCTGATCAACCTGGCGAACAACGCCATCAAGTTCACCGACGCCGGCGAGGTGCGCGTCACACTGGCCCAACAGGGCGGCGAAGGACCACGCACGGTCAGCATTACCGTGACGGACACCGGTACAGGCATCAAGGAGGAAGATCAGTCCAAGCTGTTCCAGGCATTCACGCAACTCGATTCGACCTCGACCCGGCGCTTCGAAGGAACGGGACTCGGGCTCTACCTGTCGCAGAAGCTCGCCGACCTGATCGGCGGCCGGCTGCAGCTGCAGAGCCGGTACGGCGAAGGCAGCGCCTTCACCCTGACCCTGCCGGCGGAGCCCGCATGATCCACCGCGAGGCCGAGCGCCGATCCCGATCCACCTCATGGAGGAAATCCGATTGCCGATACGCATCCTCGTGATCGAAGACAATCCGGCCAACATGGAACTCATGACCTATCTGCTGCGGGCGTACGGCTATGCGCTGCTGACCGCCGTGGACGGGGAAAGCGGCCTTGAAACAGCCGCCAGGGAAGCACCTGATCTCATCATCTGCGATGTCCACCTGCCGAGGCTGGACGGGTACGCCGTGGTCCGGATCCTCAAGCGTCATCCCGTCCTGCGCAACATCCCGGCGATCGCAGTGACCGCCCTGGCCATGGTCGGCGACCGCGAGAAGCTGCTCGACGCCGGGTTCGACGGCTATATCAGCAAACCGATCGATCCGGAAACATTTATCGGAGAAATAGCGAAATTTCACCCGGCGGGCGCGCAGGAAGACGCTGCACGATTCCTGCCGCGAACGGTCGAACCGGTTGCAAACGCCAACAGGCCGGATGCAGCGCCCGGCCAGGAAAACAGGAGTAAAGATGGCGACCATACTGATCGTTGACGACCATGTCCTGAACCGGCAATTCCTGATGGTTCTGCTTGGTTACAGCGGTCACAGCCTGATCGAGGCGGCCGACGGCGCCGAAGGACTGGACATGGCCTGCGCGCGCCATCCCGACCTGGTCATCGCCGACATCCTGATGCCGAACATGGATGGCTACGAGTTCGTCACGCGCCTGCGGGCGATGCCCGCGATTGCCGGCACGCCGGTCATCTTCTATACCGCCGCCTACCACGAGCGCGAGGCCAGCCTGATGGCAATGGCCTGCGGCGTGCGCTGGGTGCTCCCCAAGCCTTCCGATCCGGACCTGATCCTCAAGACGGTGCATGAAGCGCTGGGCATGCCGGCCAAGCCCCTGCCCCCCGCTCTGCCGGCGGCGGAACCGGAGCAATCGCGACTGAATCCGCTCGACGACCAGCTGAGCGAATACATCGTCGAGCTGGAGACGAGCAGCCATCTTATGTCCGAGCTCGTCAACAACGGCGGCAATGCGGGTGCGAATATCGAGGGCTTGCAGCACGTCGTGCAACGCCTGTCGAAAGCCCTGTCCAGCCTGCAGGCCGTCAGCCTGCGCCTGACGGCCCTGATCGATCTGGGCATCGAACTGGCCTCGGAGCGCGATCCGCAGCGCCTGCTGGCCAGCAGCTGCCGGGTGGTGCAGGACATCTGCGTCGCGAAATATGCGGCGGTCGGCATCCTGGACGATGATCGCGACAAGCTCGGCCATTTCGTCATGCGGGGCATGGATGAGGCGGCGCTCGCGCAAATGCCGTGGCCTGCTCCGGCCCGCGGCCTGTTCGGCCAAATCCTGGCCGAGCGCCGGCCGAGGCGCATCGATGCGCTTGACGGCGATCCGGTCAGGCTGGGATTGCCGCCGGAACATCCGCGCGTGCATTCGATCCTGGTCGCACCCATCGTTTCGCAGGAGACGGCGTTCGGATGGATCTACCTCGTCGACAAGCTCGGTGCGGTGGAGTTCAGTGAAGTCGACGAGCGCGCGGCAGCAACCGTGGCGGCACAACTGGCCGTGGTCTACGAAAACCTTCAGCTCTACGGTGCCATCGAAAAGCAGCACGCCCAGCTGAAGCTCGAAGTCAGCGACCGCAGGCGCGCCCAGGAAGAGCTGCGCCGTACCCTGCGCGCACGCACCGTGATGGCGGAATGCAATCACGTGATGGTGCATGCCACCGATGAGATGGAGCTATTGCAGGACATGTGCCGCACGGTGGTCGAAGCGGGCGGCTACCGCATGGCACAGATCGACTATATCGACGACGACGGCAGCATGGTGCAGGTCGCGCGCGCGGGCGATCCGGCCGCGGCGGGCGGCGCGGACAGCATGCCGGCATTGCAGCAGAACGGCAACTACATGGTGAGCGACCGGCCCTGGGTGGTGATCGACGTTTCCGGCGCGCCGGCGCGGAATGATCGCAGGAAGGATGCCGCCGGACAGGGACAGGGGGGACAGGACCTCGCCGTATCGCTCCCGCTCAAGGACCATGGACGCAGGTTCGGCGTACTCACGATTTACGAACGCCAGCCGAACATGTTCGATACCGAACAGATCGCCATGCTCGAGGAACTCGCCGACGATATCGCTTACGGCGTGGTGAGCCTTCGCACCAAGGCAGCGCGCGAGCAGGCCGAGCGGGCGCTGCGTGCCACCGAGGAGAAACTGTCGAGCATCCTCGATTCGATCGACAACGTGGTGTGGTCGACGACGGAAAGCGAGTTCATCTACCTGAACTCGATGGTCGAGAGCATTTACGGGCGGCCGGTGGAGCAGTTCTACCGCGACAGGCAGCTCTGGTTCCGCGTGATCCATCCGGAAGACCGGGAGGCCGTGCGGCAAGCGCACAAGCGCCTCGCCCGCTCGAAGAGTTTCATCGAGGAGTACCGCATCATCCGCCCGGACGGCCAGACACGCTGGATCGAGGAGCGGGCCCGTGCGATACACAATGAACAAGGCCAATTGCTCCGCTTCGACGGCATCGCCATCGATATCAGCGAACGCAAGGCCTACGAAGCGCGCATCGAGTATCTTGCCGGCCACGATGCACTCACCAGCCTGGCCAACCGCAACCTGCTGGGCGACCGTATCCGCCAGGCGATGGCGCACGCGCGGCGCAACAGCCTCCTGCTGGCATTGCTGTTCCTGGACCTGGACCGCTTCAAGGGCGTCAATGACAGCTTCGGCCACGAACTTGGGGATGCACTGCTGCTGGAAGTCTCGCAACGCCTCATCCACGTGGTCCGCGAGGGCGACACCGTGGCGCGCCAGGGCGGCGACGAATTCATCATCCTGCTCGCCGGCATCCAGCGTCCCGAGGACGTGACGGCGGTCACCGCCAAGATTTTCGAGGCGTTCCGGACACCCTTTTTCATCCGCGGCCACGAACTGTTCATCAGCGCCAGCATCGGCGCCACGATCTACCCGGACGACGGCGAAGACATGCAGTCGCTGCTGCGCAATGCCGACATTGCGATGTACCGCGCCAAGGAGGAGCGCGGCAACGCTTTCCAGTTCTACTCGCGGGAAATGAGCGTGCGCGCACTCGAGCGGGCCGAACTGGAAAGCGCGCTGCGGCGCGCGCTGGAACGCAAGGAGTTCGAGCTCTTCTACCAGCCCAAGGTGGAAGCCAGCTCAGGCCGCATCATCGGCGCCGAAGCGCTGATCCGCTGGAACCATCCCGAAAAGGGACTGGTGTCGCCGACCCGCTTCATCCCCATGGCCGAGGAAATCGGCCTCATCATTCCGATCGGCGACTGGGTGCTGCATACCGCCTGCGCGCAGAACAAGGCCTGGCAGGATGCCGGACTGCCGCCCATCAGCATCTCCGTGAATCTGTCGGCCCGCCAGTTCCAGCAGGAAAACCTGGTGCAGTCGGTGGCGGCGGCCTTGCACGACATGGGGCTGGCGGCCCACCACCTGGAACTCGAGCTCACCGAAAGCATCGTCATGAACAGCGCGGAGTTGTTCGTGACCAAGCTGAAGGAGCTGGAAGACCTTGGCGTGCAATTGTCCATCGACGACTTCGGCACCGGTTACTCGAGCCTGAGTTACCTGAAGCGCTTCCCCCTGCATCACCTCAAGATCGACCAGTCCTTCGTGCGCGACATCGCCACGGATGCGGATGACGCGGCGATCACCAGCACCGTGATCTCGCTCGGCCACAGCCTGAACCTGAAAGTGATTGCCGAGGGCGTGGAGACGGAAGAACAGGTCGCGTTCCTGCGCGACCACAACTGCGACGAAATGCAGGGCTATTACTTCAGCAAGCCGCTGCCCGCCAACGAATTCGCATCGCTGCTGCGGCGGGCGGCCTGAGCCAACAAAAAAGCCTGCGGCGCTCTCGCGCGGCAGGCTTTTCGTCAGCGGGACCGGGGATCAGTCCACGCGGGCCAGGTTCAGGTTCAGCTGCGAGCGCACCGCATCCTCGCTGACCGGCTTCGGATTGTTGCGCGCGATCTCGATGCGATCGAGGTAGTCGCGCGAAATATCGCCGGTGACGTACACGCCGTCGAAGCACGACGCCTCGAAATTCTTCAGCATCGGGTTGACGTCGGAAATCGAACGCTTGAGGGCGTCGACATCCTGGTACACCAGGGCGTCGGCGGTGATCTCGCGGCACACTTCCTCTTCCGTACGTCCGTGGGCGATCAGCTCGTTACGCGTCGGCATGTCGATGCCGTACACATTCGGGAATTTCACCGGCGGCGCGGCGGACGCGAAGATCACGCGCTTGGCGCCGGAGTCGCGCGCCATCTGCACGATCTCACGGCTGGTCGTACCGCGCACGATGGAATCGTCCACCAGCAGCACGCTCTTGCCCTTGAATTCGGCGCCGATCGCGTTCAGCTTCTGGCGCACGGACTTCCTGCGCAGCCCCTGGCCGGGCATGATGAAGGTGCGGCCGATGTAACGGTTCTTGATGAAACCTTCGCGGTAATCCAGGTTGAGCTTGTGCGCCAGTTCCATCGCCGCCGGGCGGGAGGAATCGGGGATCGGCATGACCACATCGATATCGCCGCCGGACAGCTCGCGGCGGATTTTCTCGGCCAGGTACTCGCCCATCTTCAGGCGGGTGGCATAGACCGATGCGCCGTCGATCACGGAGTCCGGACGCGCCAGGTAGACGAACTCGAATGCGCAGGGATTGAGCATCGGATTGTCGGCGCACTGCTGGTTGTACAGCCTGCCTTCGAGGTCGATGAAGATTGCCTCGCCCGGCATCACATCGCGCAGGAAGCGGAAACCCAGGCCTTCGAGCGCGACGGACTCGCTGGCCAGCATGTATTCCGGGCCTTTCTCCGTCTCATTGAAGCCGATGCACAGCGGGCGGATGCCGTAGGGATCGCGGAAGGCCAGCAGGCCGTAGCCGGCGATCTGCGCCACCACGGCGTAGGAGCCGCGCACGCGCTTGTGCAGCACGGAAACCGCCTTGAACAGCGCGGAGGGGTCGAGCGAATAGCCGGTGGTCGCCTGCTGGATTTCATGCGCCAGCACATTGAGCAGCACTTCCGAATCGGAGTCCGTGTTGATGTGGCGGCGGTCGTTCTTGAACATCTCGATCTTGAGCTGTTCCCAGTTCGTCAGGTTGCCGTTGTGGGCGAGGATGATGCCGAAAGGCGCGTTCACGTAGAACGGCTGTGCCTCTTCCTCGCTGGACGAACCGGCGGTCGGATAGCGCACCTGCCCGATGCCGGCGTTGCCCGGAAGGGAACGCATGTTGCGTGTGCGGAATACGTCGCGCACCAGGCCGTTGGCCTTGTGCATGGAAAAGGTATTGCCATGGTTGGTTGCGATACCGGCTGCGTCCTGGCCGCGGTGCTGCAGCAAGAGCAGCGCGTCATAGATCAGCTGGTTGACCGGACCGTGGGAAACAACGCCAACAATGCCACACATGGTGGGCTCCTTACTTAAACAATTTCAAAACTGTACATGCCGCGCGAAATCGCCCGGCAGGAAAGGCTTCACGGTGCGCGCCGCCGTTTCCACCAGCGGGCTGAGCAGCGCCTCTTTCCAGAATGGCTGCTGCGGTATTGCCGTCATGCCGCATATCAGGACGGCCGCCAGCACGATCACCACGCCGCGCCCCAGGCCGAACAGGCCGCCGAGACCGCGATCGGCGAGCGTCAGGCCGCTCGCCTTGATCAGAGCGTCGATCGCCATGGTCAGCAACATCATCAGCAGGCGCACGCCGATAAACAATGCAATGAATGCCACGATGAGGCGTGTCGTGCTCCCGGGCACCATATCGGGCAACAGTTTCGCCAGGTCCTCGCCGTAGGCATTAGCCACCACGAAGGACACCACCCAGCTCAGCAGCGACAGGATTTCCTTCATCAGGCCGCGCAGGGTGCTGATGACAATCGAGCACACCACGACGAACACCACCAGATAATCGAAGATTGTCACGGCGCGCGAAAAATCAAGCCGGCACGAGCGTGCCGTTCAATCCCAGCTTGACGATCTTTGCGCGTGCCTTCTCTGCCTCTTCCTTGCTGGCGAACGGCCCGACACGGATGCGGGTGCGGTCGCCCGATCCGGTTGCAACTTTTTCAGTGTAAGACTTGATGCCGGCGCCCTTGAGCTTGCCCTGCAGTTCATCGACCTTTTCCTTGGTCGCAAGTGCCGCCACCTGGATGACAAATTTCCCGGATTTTTTTTCAGCGGCCTTCGGATCGGGCTTCCCCTCCAGCAGAGCCTTGGCGCGGGCAGCCTCGTCAGCCTTGTCGGCCTTGTCAACCTTCTCGGCCTTGTCAACCTTCTCGGCCTTGTCAATTGACTCAGCCGGCTTCGGGTCGGCCTTCGCGACGACGGCCGCGGGCGCTGCCGGTTTGGACTCTTCCCTTGCCTTGGGCGCTTCCGGCTTTGCCTCAGCGCGGACCGGAGGGGCCGGAATGGCCGGAGCGGCGGGCGCTTCGACAACCTCTTCCTTCGGGTCGAGTGATGCCGAGGCAGCCACCTTCGAAGCGGTCGCCATTTCGGTGCGGGCGATGGTGCCGCCGGCGGGTTTGTCCTTGGAGGGGATCTGGATGGCGATGTCGTCGGCCAGCGGCCTGGGTTCGGAATCGAGCACCATCGGCAAGCCGATCACCGCGGCCAGCACCAGCGCGACAGCGCCGATCAGGCGGCGGCGCGCACGTTTCTTTTCTGGCAATACCGGATCGAGTGTTTCGTCTCCCCGGCTGTCCTTGCCGCGGCGCTTGGCGCGGCTGCGTACCGCCTTGGAATCCTCTTCGGCCCGCGAATAGAAGGTGCTTTCCTCGGAGGGCGATTCCTGCTTGTTTTTGCGAAGGATCGAGAACAAGCTCATGCGATGAAAATGAAGTCGTCAGTGGAGTCGGAAACCATCTTGAAAAAACAGCATGTCGATCAAGACATCACCAGGACAGTTTCCCGGATCGTTTCGCTTCCATCACGCCCGCGACAGTGAGGAAGGATCCGAAAACCGCAATTCTATCATTCTCCCCTGCTCTGCTTCTCGCGCTCGCAAATGCCGCAGCGGGGGAGTCAAAGGTCTCGATCGTGCGTTCGGAGCCGGGCGTGGCGCTGGGGACGATGCCTGCATCCAGCAGCGCCTGCTTCAACTGTTCGGCCGTCGCCGCGCGCGGCAGCGGCAGGTCGGTCAGGTACCAGTGGTCGACGATATCTTTCAACTGCGCGACCACGCCGGCGATGTCCTTGTCCTGCATGGCGCCGAACACCGCATAGGTGTAGGGGTGGAAGCCCATGTTGTTCAGGTTCTGCGCGAGCGTGGCGGCGGCGTGCGGATTGTGCGCGACGTCGAGGATCACGGACGGACGGCCCGGCAGGACCTGGAAGCGCCCGGGGAGCTCGACCATGACCAGCCCGTTGCGCACTTCCTGCGCGCCGACCGGCAGCCGGTCGCGCAGGGCCTCCAGCGCGGCGAGCGCGGCCGAGGCGTTGAGCAGCTGGTTGGCGCCGCGCAGCGCCGGATAGCCGAGCGAATTGCGACGCTGCGTGCGTCCGCCGAAGTTCCACTGTTGCTTGTCGCCCGAGTAGTTGAAGTCGCGGCCGAACAGCCAGAGGTCGGCGCCGATGGCGTTGGCGTGGTCGACGAGCGAGGCCGGCGGCACCGGATCGCCGCAGATCGCTGCCCTGCCCGGCCGGAAAATCCCGGCCTTTTCAAAGCCGATCTCTTCGCGCGTATTGCCGAGGTATTCGGTATGGTCGATGTCCACGCTGGTAACGATCGCGACATCGGCATCGACGACATTGACCGCATCCAGGCGCCCCCCGAGGCCGACTTCGAGGATCACCGCATCGAGCTGCGCCTCGGCGAACAGCCGCAGGATGGCCAGCGTGGTGAATTCGAAATAGGTCAGCGAGACATCGCCGCGTTGCGCCTCGACCGCGGCGAACTGCTCGACAAGCGCCTGGTCGCTGGCCGGCTCGCCGTTGACACGCGCACGCTCATTGAAGTCCAGCAGATGCGGCGAGGTGTACAGGCCGACGCGGTAGCCCGCGTGCATCAGCATGGATTCCAGCATCGCGCAGGTCGAGCCCTTGCCGTTGGTTCCGCCGACGATGATGACCGGGCAGTCGAAGCGGATGCCCAGCCTGTCCTTGACTTGCCTGACGCGGTCCAGGCCCATGTCGATGGCCTTGGGATGCATCGTTTCGAGGAGGGAGAGCCATTCGGTGAGGGTCGCGGGGAGGTTTTGCATGGCTGGAGGGGGGAATGGATGCTGAAAAATGAAAAGCCCGGACTTGCTGCAGTCCGGGCTTGTCGCTTAGCTCTGTTTCTTATGCCAGGACTTCTGCAGGCTGGTTCTGCAGCAGTGCCAGCAGGCGCGCGATTTCCTCGCGCATCTTGCGGCGGTCGACGATCATGTCGATCGCGCCTTTCTGCAACAGGAATTCGGAACGCTGGAAGCCTTCCGGCAGCTTTTCGCGCACGGTGTTTTCAATCACGCGCGGGCCGGCAAAGCCAATCAGCGCCTTCGGCTCGGCGATCACGACGTCGCCCATGAACGCGAAGGAGGCCGACACGCCGCCCATGGTCGGGTCGGTCAGCACCGAGATGAACGGCAGCTTCTTCTCGGCCAGCTTGGTCAGCATGGAGGTAGTCTTGGCCATCTGCATCAGCGACAGCAGGCCTTCCTGCATGCGCGCGCCGCCGGTGGCGGTAATGCAGATGAAAGGCACCTTCTGCTCCAGCGCCGCCTGGGCGCCGCGCACGAAGCGCTCGCCGACCACGGAACCCATCGAGCCGCCCATGAATTCGAACTCGAAGCAAGCCACGACGACCGGCAGCGACATGATGGAGCCGCCCATCACGGTCAGCGCATCGGTCTCGCCGGTGGATTCCATTGCATCCTTCAGGCGGTCCGGGTACTTCTTGCTGTCCTTGAACTTGAGCGAGTCGACCGGCAGGACTTCCTGGCCGATCTCATAACGGCCGCCGGCGTCCAGCAGCGCATCGAGGCGCTCGCGGCCGCGGATGCGCATGTGGTGGTCGCACTTCGGGCAGACATGGAGGTTCGATTCAAGGTCGGTCCGGTAGAGCACTGCCTCGCACGACGGGCACTTGACCCACAGACCTTCCGGCACGGATTTCCGGTTGGCGGGATCGGAACGCTGGATGCGCGGGGGAAGCAGCTTTTCAAGCCAACTCATGAAGACCTCATCTCAAATTTTCGGTTGCGGCATTGTACCGCCGGGCTTGCCTTGCGCCAATACACGGCGTCGATGTCAAAATGTTATTGCCGATCACGCATCCAGCGCCTGGCGGATGCCTGAAATGAAGCTTTGCACCGCCTGCACGGCGTTTTCCCGCGGCGTGTTCTCGAGTTCCTGAATGATGCGGCTGCCGATCACAACGGCATCGGATACGGAAGCGATCGCCCTTGCCGTTTCGGCATCGCGGATGCCGAAACCGACGCCGACCGGGACATGCACGTGCTTCTTGATTTCCGGAATCTTTGCCGCTACCGCACCCAGATCGAGGTGACCGGAACCGGTGACGCCTTTCAGCGAAACGTAGTACACGTATCCGCTTGCAATCTTGCCCACCTGCTCGATCCGTTCGTCGGTCGACGTCGGCGCCAGCAGGAAGATGGGATCGAGACCCTTCTCCTTCATGGCCACGGCGAATTCCTGGCATTCTTCCGGCGGATAGTCCACCACCAGCACGCCATCGACGCCTGCCTCCTTCGCGGCATCGATAAACCGGCCCGTGCCCATGTGCTCGATGGGATTGGCGTATCCCATCAGCACGACCGGCGTTGTCTGGTTGGTTGCGCGAAATTCCTTAACGAACTGCAAGACATGGCGCATGCCGACCCCGTTTGCCAGCGCCCTTTCCGAGGCGCGCTGAATGACGGGACCGTCGGCCATTGGATCGGAGAACGGAACCCCGAGTTCGATGATGTCGGCGCCGCCCTTTACCAGCGCGTGCATCAGCGGAACGGTGAGTTCCGGCGCTGGATCGCCGGCGGTAATGAAGGGGATGAGACCTTTGCGGCCTTGTTCGGCGAGGGCGGACAGGGTGGCTTGGATTCTGGACATGATGCGCTTCGCATGATTGCCCTCCGGATGCGGAAAACCGGCATCCGGACGGCGGTTGTTATGGGGTCAGGATCGGGTACTGGCGCTTCAGAACTTCTTCTTCATCCGCTCGGCGACGGTATGCATGTCCTTGTCGCCGCGGCCGGACAGGTTCGCGAGGATGATCTTGTCCTTCGGCAGCGTCGCGGCCAGCTTGGCGGCATAGGCCAGCGCGTGGCTCGATTCCAGCGCGGGGATGATGCCCTCGATGCGGCAGCAGTTGTGGAAGGCCTCGATTGCCTCGTCGTCGGTGATCGACACGTACTTCGCGCGTCCGGCGTCTTTCAGATAGGCATGCTCGGGGCCGACGCCGGGGTAGTCCAGGCCCGCGGACACCGAATGCGTCTCGATGATCTGGCCATCCTCGTTCTGTAGCAGATAGGTGCGGTTACCGTGCAGCACGCCGGGCGATCCCGCGATCAGCGATGCGGAATGGCGGCCGGTTTCAAGGCCCTCGCCCGCGGCCTCGACGCCGATCAACTGAACGTCCTTGTGGTCGATGTACGGATAGAAGATGCCCATCGCATTGGAACCGCCGCCGATGCAAGCCACCACGTAGTCGGGCTGGCGTCCTGCCTGTTCCGGCATCTGCACCAGGCATTCCTTGCCGATGACGGACTGGAAGTCGCGCACCATCATCGGGTACGGATGCGGGCCGGCGACGGTGCCGATGATGTAGAAGGTGTTTTCGACATTGGTCACCCAGTCGCGCATGGCTTCGTTGAGCGCATCCTTCAGCGTCTTCGAACCGGACTCCACCGGCACGACCTTCGCGCCCAGCAGTTCCATGCGATACACGTTCTGCACCTGGCGCTTGACGTCTTCGGCGCCCATGTAGATCACGCATTCGAGGCCGAAGCGCGCGCAGATGGTGGCGGTGGCCACGCCGTGCTGGCCGGCGCCGGTTTCGGCGATCACGCGCGGCTTGCCCATGCGCTTGGCCAGCAACGCCTGGCCGATCACGTTGTTGATCTTGTGCGCGCCGGTGTGGTTCAGGTCTTCGCGCTTGAAGTAGATTTGTGCCCCGCCCTGCATCTCGGACCAGCGCCTGGCGTGGTAGATGGGGCTGGGACGGCCGACGAAGTGCTTGAGCTCGCGCGCGAATTCTTCGAGGAATTCCGCGTCGGTGCGGAAGTGCGCGTAGCCTTTTTTCAGTTCGTCCAGTGCGTGGGTCAGTGTTTCGGAGACGAAGCTGCCGCCGTACTGGCCGAAATGGCCGCGTGCATCGGGGAGCTTGTATTCGGCGGTCTGGTACAGGGCCGTCGTCATCATTGCCTGACGCTCGGCATAGTTTTCCAGCGCGTTCAGTTCTTTCATGGTGGTTCTCTCTTCAAATGCTCTGTGTCGCGTCCGCCTTGCGCACCGCGGCGATGAAATCGCGGATTTTGGCGGGATCCTTGATGCCCTTGGATTGTTCGACGCCGCTGCTGATATCGACGGCGTAGGGGCGCACCTGAAGCACTGCTTCAGTGGCGTTTTGCACGCTCAAGCCACCACTCAAAACGACCCGAGGCGCGAGCTCTTTTGGGATGAGAGACCAATCGAAAACCTTTCCACCGCCGCCGTATCCCTCGACAAAGGCATCGAGGAGCAATCCCGAGAACAGGTCACTGGCGGCGCGATACTGTTGCTCGTATTTTAGCAAATCCGCCCCGGTCATTTCCGGCCCCATGCGTACGGCGCGGACGAACGGACGACGTACCGATGCGGCGATCGCCACGCATTGTTCCGGCGTTTCGTCGCCATGAAATTGCAAGAGGGAAATCGGGACCTCGCGCACAACGGCTTGTACCTCCGCTTCCGTAGCATTGACGAACAGCCCGACCGGCGTGACGAAGGGCGGCAAGGCTGCCAGCAGGCGCGCCGCGTCGGCAGGCGCGATGTAGCGCGGGCTTTTCTTGTAGAAAACCAGGCCGATGGCATCGGCACCCGCGGCCACGGCGGCCTCTAGGTCTTCGCGGCGCGTCAGGCCGCAAATCTTGATGCGTGTACGAGAAGTCATTGGTTGCTCATGGGGTAATTCCGGCTGCCCTTCAGCCTTGCAGCCAAGGCATGCCGGGCGCCGTTTCCTGCGGCAGCTGCCATTTTGGATCGTACGCGATTTTCGCAAGGTACAAGCCGTCGGGCATGAATGTCGGGGCGGCAAGACTGCGATCTCGGCTGGCAAGGATTTCCGCCATCCACTCCGGACGCTGGTTGCCGTTACCAACGACGATCAGCGAACCGACGATATTGCGCACCATGTGGTGCAGAAAAGCGTTCGCCGTCAATGTAACGACAATCAATTCCCCGCGCCGTTCGATCGCGATCTTTTGCATCGTCTTCACGGGTGATTTGGCCTGGCATTCAGCCGCACGGAATGCGGAAAAGTCATGCGTTCCCAGCACGTGTGCAGATGCTTCCCGCATCGGCTCCACCTGTAAGGGCCGGAATACCCAGCCAGCCTTGCCCGACAGCAGCGGCGAACGCACGGGATGGTTATAGATGACGTAATGGTAAGTGCGCGCCGTTGCGCTGAAACGGGCGTGGAAATCGTCCTGCCCGTCGCGCGGCACCTCGCACGCCCAGCGCACCGCGATGGAGGGCGGCAGGAAGGCGTTGACGCCGCGCACCCAGGAAAACATTTCCCGGTCGAGCGGGGTATCGAAATGCACCACCTGCTCCAGCGCATGCACGCCCGCATCGGTGCGTCCGGCGCAGGTAGTTGCGATATCGGTCAGCGCAAAACGCTTGAGTGCGGCTTCCAGCGTGTCCTGCACGGTACCGCCGCCGGGCTGGGTCTGCCAGCCGCGCCACGGCGAGCCGTCGTACTGCACTCCGAGCACTATTCGCCTCAAATCGACCTCGTAGAGAAAGAAAAACGGGCGCAAGCTTCACGCTGCGCCCGTCGAAAGAAAACGCGACGTATTACGCCAGTTCGAGCAGCAATGCCTTGGCGCGTTCGCTCTGTTCCGGCGAGCCGCCCTTCATCACTTCGTCCAGCAGCTCGCGCGCACCTTCCTTGTCGCCGATTTCCTGGTAGGCGATCGCAAGGTCGAGCTTGGTCGCCATCTCCGCACTGCTGGCATCCACGTCGTCGGTGAGCATCTGGGTGTTCATCGAGTCGAAGTCCAGGTCCGGGAGTTCGTTCGCGGCCGGCTCGGCCGCCTCGAACGACTCGGCCGACTCTGTGGACGCGGGCGCAGCGAGCTCGGACTCGAGCGAATCAAGTTCGACAATCGGAGCCGGTTCCTCGGCCGCTGGTGCTGCGTCCTGCGGGTTCAGTTCGAGACTGATGCCCGAGAGGTCGAAATCCAGCGGGTCTGCGGCCGGGGTCTCCGCCTTCGGTTCTTCCGCCGGCAGGCTCAGCTCGTCGTTCAGTTCACCGAGGTCCGGGACGCCTGCATCGGCCGGCGGCGCCAGCCCATCGAGGGAAATGTCGTCCACCATCGCAACCGGCGCGGGTTCGTCGGCGGGCTTGGTATCGTCGAGCGAAAATTCCAGGTCGTCGAGCGGCGGGATGCTTGCCTCGGGCTCCGGCGCCGCTTCAGCGTCCTGCTCCGCCGACAGTTCCGGGGCCTCGGCAGCGGGCTCCGCCGGCTTCACCGGCTCGTCCAGGAAATTGAAATCGATCGAGGTCAGTTCTGCCGGCGGCTCTGCCGGCTCAGGACGCGGGATCGTGTTCGGCGGTGCCAGGTTCTGCATGCCGTCCAGATCGAAGTCGAGATCGTTCGACGTGACCTTCTGCTCCGGTTCGGCCGCGGCTTGCGGTGCTGCCGGCTCAAGCGAAGAGGGCTCGGTGTTGCTGAAGTACGACGTGTCCGCATCGAGCGCGCTGATGGTATTGAGCGGCGTGGTGTCGGACTGGGTCGTCGACAGCAGGGTGGCGAGACCTTGCTCGTCCAGCGGCTGCGTGGGCGCGTTCAGGGGCGCATCGCCGCCTGCCTTCTTGCCGCTGGCGTACAGCGGGTTGTTCGGGTCGATCGCCGCTCCCATTGCCGCCGCCTGCGCCCAGTCATCGCCCTCACCCTTGGTCAGGCCGTACAGTTCCGTCGCCAGCACCTCGAATGCACGCAGGTCCTTGCGGTTGGAGTAGATTTCGAGCAGCTTCACGCGCACGGCATGGCGGTCCGGCTGCGTGCGCATCGCCTCTTTCAGGATTTCCTCTGCCTGGGCGTCGCGGCCGTAGGCGATGTAGACATCCGCTTCGGCAACCGGATCGACTTCATTGCTGTCGAGCTGGCTGGCGGAAGGCGCGAAGCTGGAGTTGAACACGCTGTTGTTCGTGTCGACGCTCTGCCCGCCGGTCGAGCCGAAGAGCGAATTGGCCTTCAGGCTGGAGTCGGTGATGATGCTGTCTTCGAACTGCTTGTTCTGTTTCTGGCGGCGGGCGCGATAGATGCCGAGCGCGCCGAGCGCCACCAGCAATGCGCCGATGCCCGGCAGGACGAGCGGATTGCCGAGCAGTTCGTCGACGAAGCTCGGCTCTTCGGCCACGGGGGCGGGCGGAGGCGGCGTGACGGCCTTCGGCTTTTCGGGAGCCGGGGCCGGCGCCGCGGCGGCCGGGGCCGGTGCGGGTTCGGCCGGCTTCTCGGCCGTGGGCTCTGCCGCCTTCTGGTCCGCCGGTTTCACTTCAGCCGGCTTTTCGGCAGCGGCTTCAGGCTTCGGCTCTGCCGGCGCCGGTGCAGCAGGCTTCGCAGCAGCGGCCTTTGCGGCGGCGGCAGCGGCGTCTGCCTGCTTCTGCTGGTCAGCCAGTGCCTTGTTCTTGACTTCGAGGAGCTGTTGCAGCTCCGTGACATTCTTCTCGAGTTCCTTCACGCGGGCATTGGCGTCCGCGATGGCCTTGTCCCGCGCGATCTTGTCTTCCTGGGTCGCTGCGGGC